>Ga0114946_10000167_pt1 | contig 38847 bp, 37 predicted proteins | sample WalLakDeSediment_FD_88676 | JGI IMG/M metagenome (GOLD analysis project Ga0114946, IMG submission 88676) | Lake sediment microbial communities from Walker lake, Nevada to study Microbial Dark Matter (Phase II) - Walker Lake 11/02/13 Deep Sediment | ecosystem: Environmental > Aquatic >... | reverse complement strand
TTTGAATTTACCACCGAACAAGGAAGCTTGCTAATACAATCTATCACCCTAAACGGGCTGAACCTGAACACCAGCGCCCAATTGAAAAATATTGCCTTCGATGATATTGAACTCATCGTCAGGTTTAACGAAGGTTTAAACCCTGAAAATTACCTATCTGCATTTTCTTTTTTCCCGGCCGTGAATTTCTCGGCAAACCTTTCTGAAGACAGTAAAACCGTTACCATTTCCAATACAGCTGAATTGGAATATTACCATAACTACCGCTTCATTATTTCATCTGCACTGACTGCGGCAGAAGGTTACACCTTCAGCGGGTTTTTAAAGCATTTTGTCACAGGGCTGGATCCCAGACCAAAGTTTCCCAACCTAAACGATGAAGAATTGCTGACCCTTGTGCAACATCAAACTTTCAAATATTTCTGGGACTTTGCCCATCCTGTAAGCGGGCTTGCCCGTGAGAGAAATGCATCGGGTAACACCGTTACAATTGGAGGAAGCGGTTTTGGCGTGATGGCAATTTTGGTGGGCATCGAGCGGGGTTTCATCTCACGATTGGAGGGTGTAAACCGTCTTGTTAAAATTGTAGATTTCCTAACAACAGCCGACCGTTTCCATGGCGTATGGCCCCACTGGATGAATGGCAATACCGGGCAAACCATCGCTTTTAGTGCAAAGGATGATGGAGGCGACCTGGTGGAAACATCCTTTATGGCAGCAGGGCTTCTTACAGTAAGACAGTTTCTTGACTCTGAAAGCACTTCTGAAAACAACCTTATCGATAAAATCAACAACCTGCTCGAAACAATTGAGTGGGACTGGTATACTCGCAGCGGACAAAACGTTTTATACTGGCACTGGTCGCCCAATTTTGGCTGGGACATGAACATGCAGGTTAGTGGTTACAATGAAGCGCTGATCACCTATTTCATGGCGGCCACTTCAACCACTTTCCCTGTTGCTGCCTCTGTTTATCATAACGGCTGGGCACGCAATGGATCAATAGTTAACGGCCAATCCTATTATGGCATTCAGCTTCCCGTTGGTTTTCCATTTGGGGGGCCGCTGTTTTTTGCCCATTATTCTTTTTTGGGCCTGAACCCTCAAAACCTTAGCGATCAGTATGCCAATTACTGGACACAGAACGTGAACCATACCCTCATAAACCGTCAGCATTGCATTTTAAACCCCGGAAATCATTTGGGATACAGTGCCGATTGCTGGGGCCTCACGGCCAGCGACGATCCAACCGGATATGGCGTGCATGAGCCAACCCGCGACAATGGCACCATTACACCCACGGCGGCTTTGTCCTCCATGCCGTTTACGCCCGAAGAGTCTATGCAAGCGCTGCGGCATTTTTATTATGTGCTGGGCGACAAACTTTGGGGACCTTACGGGTTTTACGATGCTTTTAACCCTGGCGATGGTTGGTGGGCCAACTCATACCTGGCCATCGATCAGGGTCCGATTGTGGTTATGATTGAGAATTACAGGTCGGGCTTGTGCTGGGACTTGTTCATGTCGGCCCCCGAGGTGCAGGAAGCCATGGATAAGCTGGGCTTCACAAATTAATACCGGCCGGCAATTCTGCCCTTTTCTCTCAATAGGCTTTATTAAAGCTTTGAGCTTTTTTGAAACTGGGGTTGGGTTACCTGGAAAAAACTGACAAAAATTTAAAAACATATAATTTTATTATTATGAAAATAATTGTAGTTTTTTTGGCGGTTCTGGTGATGGCATCTTGCCAGAGAACCGAAGAAATTGATTTCAAATCGTATGGAAAGGTCAATTATCCCTTATCAGCCGGACAAGAAGCCATGCTTGACTCCATTCAGTACCAAACCTTCCAGTTTTTTATGGACAAGCACCACCCTCAATGGGGAATTGTAAAGGACAGGGCGGCAGATTGGTCTCCATCAAGTATTGCATCAACAGGTTTTGGACTGCCGGTTTTTGCCATTGGCGTTGAACGCGGCTGGATAACGCGCGAAAAGGCCGCACAAATAACACTTAACACACTGAACTTTTTTTATAATTCCACCCAAAGCTCCGATACCAACGCAACAGGATACAAAGGATTTTACTATCATTTTCTTAGCATGGAAACCGGCACCCGTGTTTGGGAGTGCGAACTCTCAACCATTGATACCGGTCTCTTATTGATGGGGGTAATTTTTTCAAGGAACTATTACAACTTAGATAACGATGTGGAGAAAAAAATCAGGGAACTTTCGGGCAGTTTGCTTGAACGATTAGACTGGAATTTTTTTGATATGCCTGAAGGGAGCCCTCACCCCCATACCATTTCAATGGGATGGAAGCCGGAGGACGGAATGATTAACTGGGGCTGGTTCGGGTATAATGAAGGATTGTTCCTTTACATCCTTGCGGCTGGAACAGGCATGGAGAATGTTGAAAGGAGCTATGATGCCTGGCTCGAAACTTATAAATGGAAAACGCCTTATGAAGGCCTCTATCACGTGGCCTTTCCACCACTGTTTGGCCACCAGTTTTCTCATGTTTTCATCGACTTCAGGGGGCTAGGGGACAAGGCCATGAGAGAAAACGGAATCGACTACTTCGAGAATTCGCGAAGGGCTACGCTTACCCAGCAGCAATATGCAATAGAAAATCCACATGGCTGGGTTGGTTATGGTGAATTCTGCTGGGGTGTAACGGCCAGCGACGGACCCGGTGAAACCTATAATTTCGGTGCCAGGGAGTTTCTCGGTTATGCCGGAAGGGGCGCTGCAGGGCCAGATTACAACTATTTTGACGATGGGACCATTGCTCCTTACGCAGCCTTGTCTTCATTACCCTTTGCCCCTGATATTGTCCTAGCTACTGCTGAGTCAATGATCGACAATTATGGAGACCGGATTTGGGGAAAATACGGATTTTACGATGCTTTTAACCTCACCGCAGACTGGGTAAACGACGATTACATCGGGATTGCCCAGGGCCCAATGCTTATAATGATTGAGAACTTCAGAACCGGATTGGTTTGGGATTATGTTATGCCCGACCCGGCAATACAGAAAGGGTTGAAAAAACTTGGTTTTGAATATTTGAAATAGACCTTGCTTCTATGGTAGGACGCTCAATAGAATTTTGATCCTGAAAAAGTGGAAGTTATGAATAAACTTTTATTTAAGACCATTAATGGCAAGGAAAGCAGCGCTTTCAGTGATAACAGGATCTTCGTCAGGGAGTTTCCGGCAGAGGTTGAGATTTATTACTAACGCCATAATAAATGCTTGCATATGGACCAGCAGGAAGCAGGGGTTTCAAAAACAAACAATAACAACGACCGTGTTCGTTTCTCGCAGCTTGCTGCATATGGTTCAGGCGGCATAATACCAATTGCCCTGTTCAATGTGGCAGGTATCCTTGTCGGGTTGATGGGTAATATCAGTTTGGGGCTCAGCGCCTTCTGGCTTGGCGTCATTCTCATTATTCCGCGCCTTTGGGATGCGGTTTCCGATCCTATCATAGGGCACCTTTCTGACAATACCCGCACCCGTTGGGGCCGGCGACGGCCGTACTTGTTGATCGGAGGGATACTGGTTGCCGCTTTTTTCGTGCTTATGTGGTGGGTGCCCAAAGGCGAACTGATAAGGTCATATTTCCCTACTGATGCTGGGTTTCAAGCATTCCAGCTGGTTTATATCCTTGTGTCGCTGTTGCTCTTTTTTACCGCCTGCACCATTTTTGAGATACCGCACGGCGCACTGGGCATGGAAATGACGAGCGACTATCATGAACGCACCCGGCTTTTCAGTGCCAAAAGTTTTGTAGGTAACCTTTTTGCCATGAGCACACCATGGCTTTTTGCACTGGCCAATATGGAAGTTTTCAGGGGGACCGGCGGCAACGAAGCTGATGGTATGCGCTACGTCTCTATACTCGTCGCCGCTATCCTGGTTCCATTGTCGTTTTGGTGGTTCTTTTCATTGCGTGAGCCAGGCTTCAAAAGAGTGGTCAAGCAAGAAAAAACCCCCTTCTGGAAAGATATGAAGCATGTCGCTCAAAACAGAAACTTTATTCTGCTTACCCTTACTATTTTTACCCTGGCTATGGGCTTTAATTTTGTTAACCTTTTGGGGTCATATATCCCGATTTTTTATGTGTTTGGTGGTGACAAAGTGGCCGGGGCATACCTGCTTGGAATTAACGGAACCGTATGGGCTATTACCGGCCTGCTGGCAGTATTCCCACTCAACATAATAAGCCCTAAAATTGGCAAGAGAAATACGCTGGTGGTGGCAATTTCGCTTATGGTGCTGGCCCAGTTTTCAAAAATTTTCTTCTATAACCCAAATCATCCATACCTCATTGTAATTCCTACCATATTGCTCTCGGTGGGCATGCTCTTCTTCTTTACCCTTGGGGCATCAATGGTTGGTGATATTTGCGATGAGGATGACCTCAAAACCGGCAAGCGAACAGAAGGCAGTTTTTATTCCATTTTCTGGTGGTTTATTAAATTGGGTACAGCACTGGCAAGTTTTGTGGCCGGTTCATTGATTGTGCTGACCTTGTTTGATCAGATACAGGTCACCAGGGTTGATGCCCTCGAGGGTAGCATACGAGAGATCAATGCAGAATTACAAGTCTGGAAGCAAGGCAAACCAGCCACTGCAAATATGGAAGAACTGCTCAATAAAGCGCGCAATCGATCTGCAGATCTCAGGGTGCACCTTGAGGCCAGGGCTGAAAAAAACCCTAAAAGTCAGGATCATTATTTGGTATTGATTGAAAATGTTAAAATTGCTGAAGACTATCTGACAAACCTGGATGCTTCTCTGGATCCTGAAATTTTTGAGCGAGGGATCAGGGCAGTAGATGCTTTAATTGTGCCCTTGAAATTACAATCACCCCTAACACTTTTAAGAATGCGGATAGTAGAGATCGGATTGCCGATTTTTCTCAGTTTCTTTTCCATATTTTTTGTAATGAAATATGCACTTACCGAAAAGCGCTCGCTTGAGATAAAGGAACTCCTCACTATCAGGAACAGGGCAAGGGATTTGGAAGAAGAAGGTTAAATTAATTTTTTTAAACATAACACATTCCTTAATATGGGATTTCGGATTGAAGGGGAACATTTCATTCTCAACGACAAAAAAACTTTTCTTAATTCTGGTGAAATTCATTACTTCCGTTTGCGTCGCAACATGTGGGAGAAGCACCTCAGGGCGGCAGTGGAGGCAGGGCTGAGCACGGTCAGTACCTATGTGCCCTGGGCCTGGCACGAACCAGAAGAAGGTGTTTTTGATTTTGAAGGAAAATCAATCCCTGAGCGTGATTTAATCGGCTGGATAAGATTGTGCAAGGAATATGGCCTTCACTGTATTGTTAAACCCGGGCCTTTTATCCTGGCCGAATTCAGGGGTGCAGGACTTCCTGACTGGTTCCTGGAGAATTTGGGTGAGGATGTGAGAATGCATAACAGCAAGGGCGAGCCAGTTTCCAGCGAAGGCGTAAGCCTTTTCCAACCCGAATATCTGGAAAAAGTTACCCGCTGGTATGATCAGATAATGCCTTTGATAAGCAAAAATGAGTTAAATGCAGGTGGCCCCATTATTATGATGCAGCTATGCAATGAAATTGGGCTGTTTTCATGGCTTGCACACCAGGCCGATTATGGCCACAGGATTCGTGAGCGATTTATCTCCTATCTTGAAAAGAAATTTAAGGGTGTTTCAGAGATCAACGACCAATGGGGAACCAGCTATTCGAGCTTCGCTGATGTGGAGCTGCCTCCGGACGGGATTCTCCCTTACGCTTCGCCAGGCGACCGGGGCCGCGATTATGAGTGGCATTGCTTCTGGAGAACCTATTACGGCGACTACCTGAGGATGCTTTTAAAGATGGCCCGCGATCGGGGAGTAGGGGTTCCTGTGTACCATAACCTCCCAGGCTGGATCTATGGTCACGGCTACGAATTTCCAGTAAACATTACCATGTACCAGGACCTTTACGGGGAAAAGAGTGAAATCATTTTTGGCATTGACCACATTCCCGAATTTGTTTCGCACCGCAACATGCACGACGACAGGATAATAAACGATATTACCCGGGCAATGCAGGGCAACAAACCGCTGTTTGCAGCAGAGTTTCAGAGCGGTTCGCGCGAATACCACGTGGTGACCAATCCCCGCGAAATGGAGCTGTTTTACAAGGCCAGCATTGCCAATGGCCTTACGGGATGGAACTATTATATGTTTTCGCAGGGACGCAACCCCTTGCGTAAAGGTTATTCCGGAGATACCTTTTACTGGTTTACCCCGCTTACTGCAGAAGGGAAAAAGACCAGCGCATTCCCCTTAATAAGCCGAATGAGTAAGCTCATTAAAACCATTGAGCCAGTAATTTTGGATGCCAAACGCAAGGCAGATATTTGTGTCCTTTTTTATCCGCCCTACTATGCCACCGAACTTGAACGACCAGAGACCGGAGCAAGTGCTCTTCAGTTTGTTCCCGCTGCCATCAGAAGGCCTGCCTGGTTTGATGGCTTGCTGAAAGTGTTGCAAATACTGAATATCGATTACGACATGGCCGACTTGAGCCAGGTCTCTGCTGCTGACCTCAAGAAGTATAAGCAAGTTTGGGCTTTTACCACCGATGAGGTTGATGCCCGCGATCAGCAAGTGATTGTTGATTATGCCGCGGCCGGGGGTCATGTGGTGATCTATCCCTGCCTCCCCGACAGGGAGATGTCGCAAATGCCCTGCACCATCATTAGGGATGCGCTGAATATTGCCCCTGACGGTAAAGACGTAATAGATTCGCCGCTTATCGATATTTTGGGGTTTAAGGATATAAAATGTGCCAATCCGCAGATGACTTTTTCTGAAGAAGCCCTGAAGGGAGCTGAAGTGATCGCACACACCCTTACGGGGAAGATTTGCGGGTTTAGCAAAGCCCTGGGTAAAGGGAAAGTGATTCATTTAGGCACGTGGCTCGGATTCGACACCGAAAGCAACAAGCAGGTTTTTAAAGCCCTGGTGAAGGCTGCAGGGGCAGGAGTGAGGCAGGCCGCCGCTTCCAGCGAAAACATCACCGTAAGGCAAAGATCCACTCCATCAGGTTCAGCAATGCTTTTCATTGGCAATTACTACAATGAAGAGCAAAATGGGAAGGTGTTATATACCCATCCCGTAAGCGGCAACCAGTTTAGTATTCCGCTGGCAGGTGACGAAATTTTGTGGCCTCCGCTTTATGGGGTTTTGAGCCCCATTTCCATGGAAGTGTTGCCCGGATTAAAGGTCCTTCACACCACATCTGATATTCTCCAAATTAAAGCAGGGGAAAATCAAGCCAAGTTCTCCTTAATGGGCGAGCGCGACCTTTTTGGTGAGATGGTGTTTGAGGGTCCAAAATTAACAGAGATCGTTTCTGCCAAGCTGAATAGCAAACCGGTAAATTTTCTGCGATTAAATGACAGGGTGGTGGTGAACTACCAGCATGACCACAAAAAGGAAATTACGCTGACCCTAAAATTTCAGTAGATGGAAATAAGCAATCAATCAGGACTAAGGTTCAGTTTTCTGGAAAATGGCGCGGTAGAAAGCATTGAAGCTGGTCAGTTAAGGATCAACTTAAGGAAAGCTACCCTGCATTCGCTTTCGGGAACCAGTTTTTATTTGCGCAACTTTGCAAAATCCGGGCAGTTTGCAGCCTTAACAGGACCTGATAGCAACAGCCGTTTTAAGGTTGAAAACAACCGGTTTTTTGCTAAAGGTCAGTGGAATGGGCTCGATTATCTGTTGGTACTGCAACTTTCGGAGAAAAACTTCAACTGGCGGTGGAGCTTTAGAATTGAGAACCTTTCCGAATCAGCGCAAGAACTCGACCTTATCGCGGTTCAGGATGCGGGACTGAAGGCCAGGCAGCCGGGTCCTGTTAATGAGTATTATGTGAGTCAGTATATTGAGCGACTGTTATGGAAAGATAAAAGGTATGGCGAGGTAATCTGTGTAAGGCAGAATATGAAGGAAGCCGGAGGCCACCCCTGGCTGTTGATGGCCTGCACTGAAGGGGCTGTGGCTGCAAGTGTTGATGGCATGCAGTTTTTGGGTCCTGTCTTTCGCGAAACAGGCATTCCTGAAGGTTTGCTGGCAGAAAAACTTGGCGGGGAGTATGCCGGTGAATCATCAGTACTCGCTTTGCAGGGGAAAAAATTCAGGCTCAAGCCAGGCGAAGTTTACCAAACGTCAATTATCTCAACTTTTTTGCCCGATCACCCTGAAGCCACTTCGAAAGCTGACCTTGAGAAATTAATTAACCTGACAGGTGTTTTTTCAGATATTATTTTTGAAACCACCGACACCGGCTGGCAAACGCCTTCGAAGAGCCTGTTCAACCCTGCTGAAGTCCTTCCGGTTGAAGACCTGACCGAAAAAGAAATCACAGACTTTTTTGGCCGGGAAAGAAGACATATCGAGGAGGAGAATGGCCGGCTCCTCTCTTTTTTTAAGGGTGACCACCACCATGTGGTTCTCCGCGCCAAGGAAATTATAACCGACAGGCCCCACGGACATATTATGCAAGCACGGGCCGGATTGGTTCCTGACGAAAGCATTGTTTCGACCAACCCTTTTGCCTATGGGGTGTTTAACTCGCATCTTACCCAGGGAAATACCAATTTCAATGTCCTTCTCTCGATTTGCTCCAACCAGTTTAATCAGGCATCCGAAGCAGGGCAACGCATTTTTGTGAAAATTGAAGAGAAACATTTTTTACTTGGGGTGCCATCGGCTTTTGAAATGGGTTTGAACCATTGCCGCTGGATTTACAAATCCGGAAAGCACATTTTTCAGGTAAGCACCTGGACATCGAAGCAAAGCCCGCAGGTTAACCTTGACTTCAGTGTAATCAGTGGTGGAAAGGTCGGACTGCTTGTTTCAAATCATTTTGATGAGAATATTGGCTGGCAAACCATTACGGGCGAGAAAAATGAGTTTGTTTTTAAACCCGGACCAGATTCCCTTTTTGCCGGGAAATTTCCGAATGGCCGGTTCCGATTGATCATTCAGGGAAAACTTTCGGATTTCGACTGGGGCCACGACGAAAAGCTTCGATCTGATGGAATTCGGTTGAATCAGAATCTTTTTGTGATTGGAGTGAAGGAGACTTCACAGTTTTGTATAAGCATTCTGGGTGAGGTGGTTTCCCATTCTGATGCGACTACTTTTGAAAAGCCCGGCCAGCAGTTTGAGGCTGACCTCCATGATGCCATAAAAGCCTGGAAAAAACTTTCTCTAAACCTGAATCTGGAGAGCGGGCAAAAAGACATTGAATCCATTAAGGATATCCTTCCCTGGTTTGGTGTAAATGCCCTAACCCATTACCTTACCCCTTATGGGCTTGAACAGTTTGGAGGAGCAGCCTGGGGTACGCGCGATGTGTCGCAGGGGCCGGTTGACCTGTTGCTGAATCTTCAGAAATATCAGGAAGCCCGCCAAGTGATTAGTATCATTTTCTCGAACCAGAACCCTGATGGCGGCTGGCCACAGTGGTGGATGTTCGATCGTTATTTCACCATCCGGGCTCACGAAGCCCACGGCGATATCGTGTACTGGTGCATCATAGCACTGAGCAATTATATTTCCGTTACCGGTGATTTTGGTATTTTTGATGAAGTTTTGCCTTACTTTAATGAAAAAGGCATCCATCATGCCGAAAAGACCCCGCTGCGCGAACACATGGACCGTCTTATCAGCATGATCACCAGTTCATTTATTCCCGGCACGGCCCTGGTGCCCTACGGGGGTGGTGACTGGAACGATTCGCTGCAGCCCGTTAGCGAAGAACTTGCATCACGTATGATTTCAAGCTGGACGGTTGAAATGAACTACCAGGCATTCATGCAGTATGCCGGAGTGCTTCAGGAACATGGAGAGACGGAAGAAGCCGCCGAATTGTATCATATAAGCGAAAGGATTCGTGCTGATTTCAATAAGTATCTTGTTAAAGATAAGATAGTATCTGGCTATGGACTGGTTGAAGCCGATGGCAGTATCAGCGTGTTGCTTCATCCCTCCGACAAGGAGACCGGCATTAGTTACAGTATCCTTCCCATGGAACGGGGTATTCTCAGTGGCATTTTCACCAAAGAACAGGCCCTTTTTCATCATCAAATTATTGAAAACAAACTTAAGGGCCCTGATGGAGCAAGGCTGATGGACCGGCCGCTGAAATATAGTGGCGGAATACAAACCATTTTCCAGCGAGCCGAGAGCAGTACATTTTTCGGTCGAGAGATCGGCCTGATGTATATCCATGAGCATATCCGCTATGCCGAATCACTGGCATGCCTCGGGAAAGCAAAGGAATTTATCACCGCCCTGCGCCAGGCTATTCCCGTTGATTATCGCGAGGTCGTTCCGCAGGGCGATATCCGGCAGTCGAATTGCTACTATTCCAGCTCCGACATTGCATTCAAAAGCAGGTATGAGGCCGATGAGCTTTACCATAAGATCAATTCAGGAAAGTTAACTTTCAGGGGTGGCTGGCGGATTTACTCCAGCGGCCCCGGAATTTTCATCGGGCTTATTTTGTCGAAACTGCTTGGGCTTCGCCGGGAAGCAGGAAAGGTTATCATTGACCCCGTTATGCCATTGGAGTTTAACGGATTAAGTGCTGAATTACACTTTCTGGGAAAGCATATTAAATTTCTGTACAAGCTTTCCGGGAACACCTTCAGTCCGCAAAAAGTATTTGTGAATGGCCAGGCTATTGACTTCATCTATGAAGAAAACAAATACCGCAAAGGGGGTGCTGTCATTTCTGAAAAGATCTTTTTATCAATGCTTGATCGGGAAGCAAACTTGGTTGAAATTGAGTTTTAATTATTTGTCTTTTTCTCTTCACAAGCAGAAATGTTTAATTTTGGGTACTTGCAGTAAGTAAGATTCCAAAATATTCAGTCATGCGAAAATTACTTTTTTCTTCCTTCATGGTCTTTAACCTGTTGGTACTCCACGCCCAGCATTCAGATCTTTACCGTGCCGATGTCTTTGTTTACGCCGAAGGCACGCTTCCTTACCGCATCATGCTTCCTGAGGGTTTTGATCGCCAAGCGAAATACCCTTTGATCTTTTTTTTGCATGGCGCAGGTGAACGAGGTAGCGACAATGAGAAGCAGTTGGCGCATGGCGCTTCTTTTTTCGCTTCCGCGGAAAACAGGGCGAATTTTCCGGCCATAGTTGTATTTCCGCAATGCGCCGAAGGCGATTTCTGGGCTAATGTTAATTTTCAATTCGATGAAGATGGAAGCCGAAGCTTTTCCTTCGATCCATCGGGTGAGCTAGTACCTTCCATGAAACTGGCCATAAAACTGCTTGAGTCGCTGTTAGAAAACGATTGGGTCGATAATGACCGTGTTTACCTTGGCGGCTTGTCAATGGGCGGCATGGGCACCTTCGAACTGCTATACCGCATGCCCGAAGTTTTTGCTGCGGCATTCCCCATTTGCGGGGGAGGAAATCCTGCCATGATCAATGAAGCCGTCAGTAATGTCAATGTCTGGGCCTTTCATGGCGAAGAAGATGCTGTGGTGGCTCCTGAACTTTCTGTCAAAATGGTGGAAGCCTTTCAAAAAATCGGCGTTCCGGTAAAGCTGACCCTCTATCCCGGGGTGGGGCATAATGCCTGGGATTACGTTTTTAAGGAAAAAGAACTATTACCGTGGTTATTTTCAAATCAAAAATAAAACCCAAAAAATAAAACTATGAAGAGATCAATCCTTTTTATTGCAGCTATCTCCATGGCGTTTCTGTATTCATGCAGATCGGGCCTGACCGAAAATGAAACATCAGCAAACGATGCGCATTATATTATTGCCTATGTCTTTCCGGGAGACAGGGTTATGGATGAATCTGAAGTTGATGGAAGCTACCTGACACATATCAATTACGCTTTTGCAAACATTATCGATGGACGAATTGTCGAAGGCTACTCCAACGACAGCCTCAACTTTGCTGTCTTGCGGCAGATTAGGGAGCAGAACCCTAACCTGCAGCTGCTTATTTCGGTTGGCGGCTGGGGCTGGTCAGGCGGATTTTCCGACATGGCCCTGACACCCGAAAGCAGGGCAGTGTTTATCGAGAGTGCCGCTGATTTTCTCGTTAAGCATGGGCTTGATGGCCTTGATCTCGATTGGGAATATCCTGGCTTGCCCGGCAACAACAACATACACCGTCCTGAAGACAAGGAAAACTTTACCGCCCTGCTGCGCGAGTGCCGTGTAGCACTGGATGAGCTGGGCGCTGGGGAGAAGCACTACTTGCTCACCATTGCGGCTGCATCTTTCCAGGCATTTCTTGATAATACTGAAATGGATGTAGTGGCCGAATACCTTGATTTTATCAACATTATGACCTACGATTTTGTGGGAGAGTGGGCCAATACAACGGGGCATCATTCAAACCTGTTTACTCCGGCTTTTAACCCTGCAGCCATGTCAACGGCCGGTGGGGTGGAAGTTTTCAACAACATCGGTATTAGTAATGATAAGTTGCTTATCGGCGCTGCTTTTTACGGACGTGGCTGGAAGGATGTGAATCCCGAAAATAACGGACTTGACCAAACAGGAACAGGCCTTACCGGCGTTAACCTCAACTATCACAGCATTGTGCAAAACCAGCTGTCAAACCCGGCTTATCAGCAACTTTGGGATGATAAGGCAGTAGCTCCATACTTGTGGAACCCAACCGAAAGGATTTTCATAACCTACGAAAACCCTGAATCAATAAGGGAAAAGGCACGCTTTGTGAAAGAAAAAGGCCTGAAAGGCATCATGTTCTGGCAGTACTTCGGCGACCACGAAAAGGAGTTGCTCATGAGTATGTTTAATGAACTCAGTCAGGTTGAATAGTTGGGGGCGCAGGGCAGAGAGGAAAGCGGCAGCAGGCAGTATGCATTAGCATTAAAAGAAAAAATGCCGCGTAGCGGCGAAATTATTGGAGAAAAACCCTAATTGTCGCAAACAGGTCAATTCTGGCCTTGGCTCAAGGAAAAATAAAAACACAGTATCCGACCGTCTAAAATAAAACACAAACCGATGAAAAATTCTGGCGACAAACAATGGTACCAAGCCCTTTTTGAAAACTACGCCAAATCATATGATAAAGAGGATTTTGTTCATGGCACCCTTGGCGAGTGCGACTTTATTGAAAAGGAAGCTGGTTTTAACAAAAGCATAAAAATTCTCGATATTGGGTGCGGAACCGGTCGGCATGCCATCGAACTAACCAAGCGGGGTTATTCTGTCGCCGGTGTCGATTTGTCTGATTCTCAGCTGCAACGTGCCCGTGAAAAAGCTAAGGCCGAAGGACTGATTATTGATTTCAGGAAAATGGACGCCCGGAACCTGGAATTCAATAATGAATTCGACCTGGCCATAATGATCTGCGAAGGTGCTTTCCCTCTAATGGAAACCGATGAGATGAACTTTCAGATACTTCAGGGAGCTGCCAGGGCACTGAACCATGGGGGCAAACTGATCTTTACTACCCTTAACGGTCTTTTTCCGCTGTTTCATTCTGTAAAAGAATTTATGGACCATAACAAGGGTGAAGGCACTGCAGAATATGAAGGCCTGAGCTTTAATGTAATGACCTTTCGCGATCACAACATCACCATTATTGAGGATGATGACGGAAATAAAAGGGAACTGGTATGCAACGAAAGGTATTATGTGCCATCTGAGATCACCTGGTTGTTGAAATCTCTACGTTTTAAAAAGATAGATATTTTTGGTGCGAAACTGGGGGCTTTCAGCCGAGAGGACAAATTGACCACTGAAGATTTCGAGATGCTGGTGGTTGCGGAGAAATGAGTGATGAGTGATGAACCCAACGGCTCCGCATGAGAAAGAAATATAAATTGAAAGCTTATGAAGAAAATTTTCCTGTTTGGCTTTTCTGTCTTGGTGTTTTGTAATGTGCTTTCAGCCCAGGGCAAACGCTATTTTCCTGATCCCGACCCGGTAATTCAGCAGCGCCTGGAGGAGTGGCAGGACCTGAAGTTCGGGCTGTTGATGCACTGGGGCCCTTACAGCCAATGGGGCACTGTGGAGAGCTGGTCGATTTGCCCCGAGGACCTGAGCTGGGCCGCAGGCGGACGAAAACCTGGTATTGCCGACAATTATTACGATTATGTGAAGCAATACGAGGCCCTGCAACATACCTTCAACCCCGAGAAGTTTGACCCTGAAAAGTGGGCCAGGGCAGCACGGGATGCCGGAATGAAATACGTGGTGTTTACCACCAAGCACCACGATGGGTTCTCCATGTTTGACACAAAATATACTAACTATCGCATCACAAGCCCTAACACACCCTTTTCATCAAACCCCAGAAGTAATGTAACGCTCGAAATTTTTAATGCATTCCGCAGTGAAGGCTTCTGGACCGGTGCCTATTTCTCGAAGCCCGACTGGAACAGTGAATATTACTGGTGGCCGCATTTTCCGCCGTCCGACCGAAATCCCAACTACTCCATTCAGAAACACCCTGAGCGCTGGCAAAAGTTTGTGGAATTCACCCATAACCAGATCGATGAGCTGATGAGCGACTATGGCAAGATTGACATACTCTGGCTTGATGGCGGGCAGGTGAGGCCAACAACCGATGAAGAGGTGAAAAACTACCTGCTGGCCGAATACGAAGGCAGCCGCTGGACGCGCAACCCACAAAGCCAGGACATCAATATGCCCGAAATAGTGCGCAAAGCCCGCGAGAAGCAACCCGGCCTGATCGTAGTTGACCGCGAGGTGCCCGGCATTTTTCAGAACTACCTCACCCCCGAGCAGCACATACCTGAGGAAGGCCTTCCTTATCCCTGGGAAACCTGTATGACTATGGCCAACAGCTGGAGCTACACACCCAACGATGTGTATAAAACCACCAACGACCTTGTTGAAAAACTGGTTGACATTGTGAGTAAAGGCGGAAATTATTTGCTTAATATCGGCCCGGCACCTGATGGCACTTGGGCGCCTGAGGCTTACGACCGCCTGCAAGGCATCGGAAAGTGGATGAGGCAGAATGGCGAAGCCATATATGGCTCGAGAGCCCACAGCGTTTTCTCTCAGGGTGAAAACATTCGTTTTACCCAAAGCAAAGATGGAAAAATATTATATGTTTTTCTTTTTGAGTTTACCCAAGGTCCCATTATTATTGAAGAAGCCGCTTTGCGCGAAGTAAAAAGCGTATCAATGCTTGGCGATAACCGAAAACTGCGACACAGAAACAGGGGGCAGCACCTTGAAATAAGCCTGCCGGCCAACCTGAAAAGCCGTGGCGAACACGTTTGGGTGTTGAAGGTCGAATAAAGGCTCCCGGCAATTGATTAACTTTGCATGTGAAAGAAAATGCTGAAAATGGAAAACATTACCGATCTGAAAAATATTATAGAGAAAGCCTGGGAAGACCGCAGCCTTTTAAAGGACGTGCAGGTTCAGGAAAAAATTGCTGAAGTAATAGAAATGCTTGACAAAGGCAAGCTCCGTGTGGCCGGTCAGATTGACGGCAAATGGATTGTTAACGACTGGGTAAAAAAAGCCGTAATCCTTTATTTCCCCATAAGGCAAATGGAAACTATTGAGGTGGGCCCTTTCGAGTTTCATGATAAGATTCCGCTTAAGAAAGATTATAAAAAGCTGGGTGTTCGTGTGGTACCTCATGCTATTGCCCGTTACGGTGCTTATCTGGCACCTGATGTAATCATGATGCCTTCTTACGTGAACATTGGCGCTTATGTTGGCAGCGGCACTATGGTCGATACCTGGGCCACGGTGGGTAGCTGCGCACAGATTGGGAAAAACGTTCACCTGAGTGGCGGAGTGGGCATTGGTGGCGTGCTTGAGCCGGTGCAGGCTGCACCAGTGATTATTGAAGACGACTGCTTTGTGGGCTCACGATGCATTGTGGTGGAGGGGGTATACGTGGAGAAGGAAGCGGTGCTTGGCGCTAACGTGGTACTTACCGCCTCTACAAAAATTATTGATGTGAGCGGCGATCAGCCCATCGAATATGTTGGGCGTGTACCCGCACGCTCTGTGGTGATACCCGGCACACTGCCCAAGAAGTTTGCTGCCGGAACCTACCAGGTGCCCTGTGCCCTGATAATTGGAAAACGCAAGGAAAGCACCGATCGCAAAACAAGCCTCAACGACGCACTGAGGCAATACAATGTGGCGGTGTAAGTCTAATAAGATTGCTATTGCTCTTTCCCGGCTTCCTGGGTTCCATTTTCAGGAAGCATTATGCCAAAATACAGGGAGAAAAATACGAAAAAGCTCAGGCCTATCTGGGCATCTATTGGGTTGTTTCCCAACATGGACACCAGCATAATTGTCAGGAAAATATTGAATGGCAAATAGCGGAATGCCTTGCTCTCTTTTAAAAACCATCCGTAAAGCAGGAAGAATACCAGCGTACCGGTGATGCCCACCATTATCAGGAGCACCAGGTATTGGTTGTGGGGCTTCATGCGGAAATTGTCGAGTTTGGAGTCGATGGCGCTAAGGCCGTAATCCATGGCAATGAAAATGTCGCCGGTGCCCCAGCCAAAAGGGGGTTGCTCTTTAAAGGCCACTGCCGACCCCTTCCAAAGTTCAAGCCGTTGGGTAAAGGTGTGGCCGCTGGGGTTCCCGGTTCGGTTGTATTCAAAAACCTCCCAGGCGCTTTGATGCAACCTCACCAGCAGGTTGGGCCAGCGCGTATACAGGTAGTTTGGGATGCCGTGTTCAATGGCTTCAATGTCTTGTTCAGTCAGGGCATTGATCCCTTCCTTGTCTTTTCTTAGGCCTTTTGAAGAAAGGTAACGGAAAACCGTGGCCTTCAGGGGTTGCCCCGAATGGTCGGTGCTGTCAATGGCAATCTGGCTTCGCTCGTTCCATGCGGTGTCTATTTCATCTTCGGCAATATAATGATACACCAAGTGGCCATTTTCTCTTTGCAGATTTTGAGGGTCATGACGGTATGCATTCCCTTCGTTGGTTTTTTCTGTGAGTGCCAGCGGCTCGGGTGATATGTTTACCGTAAGGGGCCTTATCACATACAAAAAGAGCACCAGGCTGGCTGCTGCCATGCCGGTAAAGGTTGCCAGGGCCAGAATTTTCCGCGAAAGCGGCGACTTGCTGAAGATTTCCCTTAGTAGCAGAAATACCACCACACCCCCCAGGCAAAGGATGCCGGTTATGGAGCTGAGAATAAACAGGTACTTGAGCAGCCAGGCCGAGGCAAGCCACGAGAGTTGATGCCAGCGAGGGCTTTGTGTTATTTGCACTGTATGCCATGGGATCAGGAATATAGACAAAACCACCATCATGCTCAGGTAGACATGCGAGATAAAGGGCGAAATGGAGCGGGGGTTGATGTAATCGCGGCTGAGGAAAATGATAAATCCTATAAGGGAGGTTACCAATACGGTTAGCGAAAAAACGGTGATAAGCCCCCGCAGCCTGTCGGACCTCAGCGGCTTGTTCGAGGCAATCAGAAATGTCAGCGTGAGGATCGGCACCTTGTTTTTCAGATCGTAGCCGATTCCATAGGCCAGATCGGTAGTCCAGGCAATGCCGGAAATATACACCAGATAAATCAGGCTGAAGATTACGGCCGGCTTGTTTCGCAGAAAGCGCTGTATTTTTTCGCGGTATTGCCCTTCGGCCAGCCAGTTGACGCCCATAAGCAGTTGTGCCACGCTGATAAAATAAATGGACGTGGGCAAGGAAATAAGCATGAGGCATAGGCACAGGTAAAAAAGGTAGGCATGCAGCGGCTCGTCGCTTTTTTTGTAAAACAGGCTTTTTACCATGGGCCGGGGCTAAGAAAAGGGCTACAAATATAACCTAATTCTTTGCAGAAAATTTTATTGCGCTTTCAATATTGCAGCCCTTTTTTATGCGGTTTTATTTATGTTTCGGTTGTGGAAAAGATATTTTGGGTTTTTGTAACTTTGTTGACCGAAAGCACTACGGAAAACCCCGCTGATTTTGGGGCCGCTTAAGGTGGGCTTTCAATATTAAATATGGAAGAAGAAATAAAAAAAGTTATTGAGGTGTTGAATCTGGGCGGCACCATTCTTTACCCGACCGATACTATTTGGGGGATTGGTTGTGATGCCACCAACTATAGGGCTGCCGAAAAAGTTTACAAACTCAAGGGCCGTGTGCCGCAAAAGTCGCTGATTGTTTTGGTTGACTCCGTGGAGAAGCTCAGAGACTACGTGGGTGAACTGCCCGAGATGGCTATTGACCTGATTGAAAGCATGACCGATCCGCTTACAATTATTTACCCAGGTGCCCGCAACCTGGCAAAAAATGTGATGGCCGTCGACCAGACCATAGCCGTGCGTATTCCGCGTGACGAGTTCTGCCAGGAGCTGCTCAAGGCTTTTGGCAAACCTATTACTTCCACCTCGGCCAACCTATCGGGCGAACCCAACCCGCTTTCGTTCAGTAAAATATCACAAGATATTCTCAATGGGGTCGACTACGTGGTTTCTGTTAACCAGAGCCGTGTCAACCGCCCCAAAGCTTCAACCATTGTGCGCATCAATGAGGATGGAGAGATACAGATCCTGAGAAATTAGAATTTTTGAAAGAAAAATTATCCCATCCCGTATTCAGGCTCGTTTCGGAGGCAGCCTCCGAAATGGGATTCCCGGCTTTTGTTATTGGAGGCTGGGTAAGAGATCTTTTGCTGAAAAGAGACTCTAAAGATATTGACATTGTGGTGGTGGGCAGCGGCATTGACCTGGCTGCGCGGGTAGCCGAAAAGGCCGGGAAAACCGGTAAGCTGAAGGTGTTCAAAAATTTTGGTACTGCCATGCTGCGCTACGACGAATGGGAGGTGGAGTTTGTAGGCGCCCGCCGTGAGTCGTACCGCCTCAACTCGCGCAAGCCCATAGTGGAGAATGGCAGCCTGGCCGACGACGTGAACCGCCGCGACTTCACCATAAACGCCATGGCCATCAGCCTCAATAAGGACGATTTCGGGACCCTGCTCGATCCTTTCGATGGGCAGAAGGACCTGCGCGAAAAAAGAATTCGTACACCCCTGGATCCCGATCTCACCTATTCGGATGACCCCCTGCGTATGATGCGTGCCCTGCGCTTTGCAGCCCAACTTGGCTTCTTTATCGACCCCGATTCGTTCGAGGCAATAAAGCGTTATGCCCACCGGATAAAGATCGTATCCATTGAGCGGGTCATGGACGAGTTTAATAAGATTATGCTTACCAAAAAGCCCGGAGAGGGCCTGCTGCTGGTGCATGAGTCGGGCCTGCTCAAGCATTTCTTTCCTGAGCTCGAAGCCCTGAGAGGCGTGGAGGTGGTTAATGGCAAGGCCCACAAAGACAACCTTTTGCATACCCTGAAGGTGCTCGACAACCTTGCTGCCAATACCGACGACCTTTGGCTGCGCTGGGCCGCCCTGCTGCACGATATAGCCAAGCCGCCCACCAAGCGCTTTGATCCCGAAGTGGGCTGGACATTTCACGGGCACGAATTTCTAGGAAGTAAAATGGTGCCCAATATTTTTCGCAGGCTCAAGCTTCCGCTGAATGAAAAGATGAAGTACGTGAAGAAGCTGGTGCTGCTGCATCTGCGGCCCATTGTGCTGAGCGAAAGCATTGTTACCGACTCTGCCATAAGGCGTCTGCTGTTCGAAGCCGGCGACAATATCGATGACCTGATGCTGCTGTGCGATGCCGACATCACCTCGGGAAATGCCGCCAAGGTGAAGCGCTACCTGCAGAATTTTGAGCTGGTGCGTCAGAAAATCAGGGAGATTGAAGAGAAGGACCGCCTGCGAAACTGGCAGCCGCCCGTGACCGGCGACGACATTATGGAAACCTTCGGCCTGAAGCCTTGCCGGGAAGTGGGAATAATCAAAACCGCCCTTCGTGAAGCAATACTCGAAGGCCACATTCCCAATGAGCGCGAACCCGCCCGGAAGCTGATGCTGGAGGAGGGAAAAAAATTAGGGCTTAGCCCTGTAGCATCAACAAAATAGTTAATTTTGCCTTATAATAAACCCCTGCAAAAGCAGCTTTGAATCTGAATTTTTGTTAACATGCATATTTACCGCTTTAAGTTCACATTTGAGGAACAGGACGATTTTCTCCGTGAGTTCGAGCTAGGATCTGAGCAGACCTTTGAGGAATTCCATAATGCCATTACGGCAAACCTGGGCCTGGAGAAGGGAATGCTTTCTTCGTTTTTTATTACGGATTCACGCTTTCGCAAAAAGCGCGAAATTTCCCTTATCGACATGAGCCCTGAAGAGCTTCCCGAAAGGGATGATGAAGAACATCAGGAAGAAAAAATGCTGGTGATGAAGGATGCGGTAGTGAGCGACTTTATCGACGATCCCCATCAGAAACTTCTTTATGTTTACGACTACCTGAATTACTGGACTTTTTACCTTGAGATGCTGAAGATAGCCCCTGCCAATCCTAAGGAAAGCTATCCGCGTGTCTCGAGAAGCCTCGGCGAGGTGCCGCGTGAGCTTACCGCCAAGGCCCACCAGCTCTCGGGCGACGATTCCGGCTTCGACCTTGGTTTCGACGAGGACCAGTACGATCCGGAAGACCTGAAATCATTGGAAAACGATGACTTTCTGGATGAAGAAGGAGGCGGAAGCTTTGATGAATTCGACGAAGAAAAGTTCTGATAAAACACTGTTGGTCGTCACCGGCCCTACCGGTGTGGGAAAGACCAGCCTGAGCATAGCATTGGCCGGGCATCTGCAAACCGATATCGTGTCGGCAGATGCCCGGCAGTTTTATCGGGAACTGAAAATTGGCACAGCGGCCCCTACCCCAGATGAACTTTCCAGTATAAAACACCACTTTGTTGGCCACCTTTCGGTGTACGATTATTATAATGTTTCTATTTACGAAGAGCAGGCGCTCGCCCTGCTGGGAAAGCTTTTTCAGAAACACAATGTGGTGGTGCTCACTGGGGGCTCGGGCTTGTATATCGATGCGGTGTGCCGCGGCTTCGATGAGTTGCCTTCTGTAGATACCGAAATTAGAGAGCAGGTAGATCAGGTGTACCGTGAGGGAGGCCTCGAGGCCCTCCGGCTGTGGTTAAAAAGCGTCGATCCTGAATTTTACCTGCAGGTCGACCTGGCCAATCCCAACCGCATGAAGCGAGCCATAGAAGTGTTTCTTACCACAGGAAAGAAATTCTCAGAGATGCGCACGCGAAAAGCCAATCCCAGACCTTTCAGGGTAAAAACCGTTGTGGCAGATCGCCCCCGGCAGGAACTTTTCGAACGCATCAACCGACGCGTAGATCAAATGGTAGCCGATGGCCTCATAGAAGAGGCTTTGCGCTTTTTCAGACTCAGGCATCTGAATGCATTGAATACTGTGGGCTATAAAGAACTCTTCGACTGGCTGGCCGGTAACTGTTCCCTCGCCCAAGCCATCGAAAAAATAAAAACCAACACCCGCCGCTACGCAAAACGCCAGATCACCTGGTTTAAACGCTACGAGGAAACAAACTGGGTGCACCCTGATGATTTAGAAGGGATTCTGAAGGGTTTGGATAAGTAGCCTTCTGGGAAATGATTGAATATTGAAAATGAAGATCTCAATTAACCACTAACAATCAATAATTAACAATTAATCCTTCCCCGTTTCTTTTTCCGCAGCAGCCTGCTGAATGCCGAACTCCCTGGCCAGGATTTCCTTAAGCTGCACCGGCTTGAGGTTTCGCTTTATCTCTCCTTCTTTCGAAACAGAAATTTTTCCGGTTTGCTCGCTCACCACTATGGCAATGGCATCCGACTGTTCTGTAATGCCGGCAGCTGCGCGGTGGCGCAATCCCAGGCTGGAAAGTATCTCCTTGCTTGCAGAAACAGGTAGCACGCAACGTGCCGCCCTGATGCGGTTGCTGGAGATAATCACGGCCCCGTCGTGCAAAGGGCTATTCTTGAAAAAGATATTATCTAGCAGTTGTTCCGAAATGCGGGCATCGATCAGTTCGCCTGTTTCTACAAAAAATGCCAGTTCGTTTTCTTTGGTAATGACAATCAGCGCCCCGTTGCGGCTTTCAGAAAAACGCTGGCATGAGTTTACAATGGGGGAGATGTTGAGTTTAATGGCATCGTCGAACTGCCACAGCCTTTTGAAAAACCTGCGAGAGGGTTTATTAATGAAGCTCCTGGTGCCCACCATAAGCAGGAACTTGCGTATCTCGGGCTGAAACACAATGATGAGCGCCAGCACCCCCACGCTGATAAACTGCCCCAAAATGGCCGTAAGCAGCTCCATCTCGAAGATGCGCACCAGCCACCAAACCAGGTAAATTGAAAGGATGCCAACAAAGATATTCAGCGCACCCGTGCCCCTGATGAGCAGGTACAGCTGGTAAAGCAATATGGCCACCAGGATAATATCGATGATGTCGAGCAGGCGTATTTGCAAAAAGGCTGGGACAAAAAGAAGGGGCATGGATGCAGATTTTTCCTGATAAAATTAATGGATTTCGCTCTGACTTTTCAACATTTCCACAATTTTCACCGCTTCCATTGCCTGGCGCACATCGTGCACCCTCAGCATGCTGACACCTTTTTCCAGGGCGATGGCATTAAGGACGGTGGTGCCGTTCAGGGCTTCGTCGGGCGTTGTTCCAAGCACCCGGTTGATCATCGATTTGCGCGAAACGCCCACCAGCACAGGCAGGTCGAATGTCCTGAAAAAGTCGAGCTGGTTCAGCAGTTGGTAGTTGTGCTCGATGGTTTTGCCAAAGCCGAAGCCGGGGTCGATAATGATGTCGTTCACCCCCATCTGGTTCAGTTGGTTGATCCTTTCGGCAAAAAATGCCGAGATTTCCTTGATCAGGTCTTTATAAACCGGATTTTGCTGCATGCTGGCCGGAGTGCCCTGCATATGCATCATAATATATGGTACCTGCAGGCGGGCGATGGTATCGAACATGGCAGGGTCGATGTTGCCAGCCGAAATGTCGTTGATCATGTGAGCGCCCTCTTCAATGGCCATGATGGCCGTTTCGGAGTTGTAGGTGTCGATAGACAGGATGGCCTCGGGAAAACGCCTCAGAATGCCTTTAATGACCGGCAGCAGGCGTTCCCTTTCTTCGGTGGCAGAAACGAGTCCGGCGCCGGGCCTGGTGCTTGCAGCGCCCAGATCGAGAATCGCGGCACCTTCCGATAGCAGCTGCTCGGCATGCTTCACCACCTGCCAGTTGCTCTGGAATTTTCCACCATCGTAAAATGAGTCGGGCGTAATATTAATGATCCCCATCACAATGGGTGAGGATAAATTCATAATTTTGCCCCGGAGGTTCAGCGTTCTTTTTGGGCAGAAAAATGTATCTTTCGCCATCGTTAAATTTAAAAATACTGTAAATAACAATCGCCGCAAATGGGCTCAATGACAAAAACCAACCAGCAATACGACGAGATAAAGAAAATCTGTCAGGATATCTTCACCAAAAAAATGAAAGATTATGGCACGGCCTGGCGCATCCTGCGCCCTTCGTCGCTTACCGACCAGATCTACATCAAAGCCCAGCGTATCCGCTCGTTGCAGAGCAAAGGTACACAAAAAATTCTTGAAGGTATTACGCCCGAATTTATAGGTATTGTAAACTATGCCATTATTGGCCTTATTCAGCTTGAGCTGGGGGTGGCCGACCAGCCAGAACTGGCTCCTAATGAGGCTGCCGCAAAATGGACTGAATATTTCGAAAAATCGCGCAACCTGATGCACGACAAGAACCACGACTATAGCGAGGCCTGGCGCGAAATGCGGGTATCGTCGCTGGCCGACATTATTCTGATGAAGCTGCTGCGCATTAAGCAGATCGAGGACAACGAGGGGAAGACCTTCGTTTCCGAAGGCATCGATGCCAATTACTACGACATTATCAATTACGCCGTTTTTGCCCTCATTAAGCTGGAACTCGAAGGGCAGAAAGGCTGAACGGCTCATTAAAACAGGAAGAAGGTGCTGAAATTCATTGCCAGGAGATTATGGTACGGCCTGTGGGTATTCCTTGGGGTGGTCACCGTGGTCTTTTTCCTGTTTACCGTGCTGCCCGGCGACCCGGCCCGCATGATGCTGGGGCAGCGCGCCGACATCGCCTCGGTAGAAGCCATTCAGCGAGAGTTGGGCCTCGACCGCCCGGTAATGCTACAGTATCTGAACTACCTCAACGACCTGTCACCCATTTCCGTTCACAACCAAAAGGAACCGGAAAGCTTCTTTTTTCTTGATTCGGAAAAGTATTCCGCTGCAAAACTGGTATCGGCCGGCAAGTTTTCGCTGGTGCTTAAAAAGCCCTACCTGCGTCGCAGCTATCAGAGCAACCGGCCGGTCACTTCTATCCTTGGTGAAGCTTTTCCCAACACCCTGCTGCTGGCTTCCGTGGCCATTTTGTTTGCCATGCTGCTGGGCATTGCCCTGGGGGTAGCGTCAATGATCAACGACAGTCCTGCCATGGGCCGCACCATTATGGTGTTTTCGGTACTGGGCATGTCGCTGCCTTCGTTCTTTGCCGCCATTATCATTGCCTGGCTCTTTGCCTTTGTGCTGGGCGACTTCACCGGACTTAACATGACTGGCAGCTTTTTTGCCGTAGATGACTTTGGCCGGGGCGAATACGTGCAGTGGAAAAACCTTATTTTGCCCGCGATTACGCTGGGTATCCGGCCCCTGGCGGTGGTCACCGAACTCACCCGCAGCTCGCTGCGCAACGTTATGGCGCAGGACTACATCCGCACCGCCCGTGCCAAAGGGCTTAGCATGTACCGCGTTATTACCCGCCACGCCCTGCGCAATGCCATGAACCCCGTTATTACCGCCATATCGGGCTGGTTTGCATCGCTTATGGCAGGTGCAGTATTTGTGGAGTATGTGTTCGACTGGAAAGGCATTGGCGTGGTTATCGTAAATGCCCTCGAAACCTACGACTTCCCCGTGATCATGGGTGCCGTGCTGCTGATCTCCGTCATGCTGGTGCTGGTAAACATTGCCGTTGATATTATTTATGGGCTGCTTGATCCAAGGGTTAGAATGAAGTAAAGGGCAGAGGGCAGAGTGCGCAGTGCTCAGAGTTAAGATCAAGGAGAAAGTGCATAAGGATAAAGGTTAAAAAAGTTTATATTTGAAAAAATATATTGTGTAACTGGTATTTTGTGAAAGCAGTTCAATGGTTTTTTTATGAGACGTATTGTAAACTTGCGAATTAATCAGATAAAATGAAATTTATAAAAATGAAGATATTCGTATTTCTTTTGCTGATTATTTCTTGCAATAAAGGTGATGGTCCGATTGATGCAAATCTTAACAGTGCTTATCAAATAACAAAAAATATAAGTTACAATGGCGTTTCTGTTGATGTAATAATTGATAAACCTGATAATAACGAATTAGATGTTCTGATTGTTTTTCACGGAACAGTAAGACGTGATAGTTTAATTTTTCAAGCAGCACACAATGTGCTGGAAAGGTTTAAAAATATTATTGACAGAAAGGATCTGATGATCATAAGTGTAGCTTATCCTGAAGAAAATCTTCTTTTTGGGGACAATATTCAGTATTGTGAAGCTGCTTTGCTATGGGTGAAAAATAATGCATACAGTGCATTAGGGATTACGGTGAATAAGATATTTCTTGCGGGACATTCACAAGGGGGCTATTTGGTTACGCGACTCAATACTATGCATCAAACCGATGGAGTAATTGCCAATGCACCTGGTCCGCTTAATTTGGTATTCCGCTGTCAGTTAGAAGAAAATGGCCAAATTCCCAATGAAATGGAATGCACATTACTTTATAATGAATATGGCTCCACCGCATCAAACCCAGATGCTTATTATGAAAGATCATTATTGAATTATACAGAAGGACATAAATCTGATATATTATTTATTCAAGGATTACAAGACGGTCCTATTCAAATGTATTCCTGGCCTCAGTTTAAACAAAAAGTGGAAGATTGTACCAATTGTCAAAGTATTCAATTTCTAGAACTGCCAGGGTTTGGCCACACTGCTTTGTTTCAAAGCCAAGAAGCCAGGATTGAATTCAATAATTTTATCAACCGGATTTAGTTGGTAGCGTTAGTTCTTGGGCAGAGCTCAGGGCAGAGAGCAGAGCAGAGAGCAGAGCAGAGAGCAGAGCAGAGAGCAGAGAGCAGGGGGTATGTTAGACTTATAAATATTTTCCCTAATTTAGCTTGTCAAACCTAAATCGATCCGGAAATGAAAACACTCAAACGAATTTTGTTATTCTTCTTGCTGCCGCTGATTGTGATCATTTTGGCAGTTCTTATTTATGTTTCCATTGGATTTGGAAAACTTCAGTTCAAGGATTTGTTTCCTGTAACGGATGATTATGCTGCATTTTACCCCGAAACTTATGATGATGCCCGGCAGGATTTCAGGGATATTACGGCAAGTCTTTCTGATCATTACAACAATGTAATGATCACATCTATTGTTGTCCCATCCGGCACTCATAACGATCTTACCATCGATATCTGTTACGTGCCTGCACAGAAAGACAGCGCCAACCTTTTGATCCTCAGCTCTGGGATACACGGTGTTGAAGGGTTCGTGGGCCATGCCGCGCAGCAGCTGTTTATCCGTGACTACCTTAGCGAGCAGTTGCTAGAGAACACCGGCGTTTTGCTGATACATGGGGTAAATCCCTACGGCTTCATGTTCAACCGACGGGTTACCGAAAACAATGTTGACCTTAACCGCAACAGTCCGTCAACGCCAGATCTTTACCAGACCATTAACGATGGTTACCCAATAATCTACGACCTGATAAATCCCAAAGGGAAGGTGAATCGCAAATCACTTGAGAACAGGTTCTTTTTTGTGAAGGCCATCAACGAGATTCGCAAGGCATCGCTGCCGGTATTGCGTCAGGCCGTGTTGCAGGGGCAGTATCAGTTTCCTGAAGGATTGTATTTTGGCGGGACACAGCCCGAACCCCAGATTGAAGCCCTGGAACCATTTCTCAGTGCATGGTGCCAGCCCTATGAAAAGATACTTGCTATCGATCTGCACACGGGCTATGGCGAGCGGGGCAAACTCCATTTCTTCCCCAATCCCCTCGAAGAACCCCAGAAATCGATGCTCGAGAACCTGTTCGAAGGATATACCATCGACTGGGGCGATAGCGAAGATTTTTACATCGTAACAGGCCAATTTGTGGAATTTATTGGCGCTCTTACCCCCGGCAAGGAGTATTATCCAATGGTGTTCGAGTATGGCACGCTCAACAGCCAAACTACCATGGGTTCAATCAAGTCGCTCCACGTCATGATTCTCGAGAACCAGGGGAAACGCCATGGTTACAAAACAACCAGGGACTCCCTGCAGGTAAAACATGATCTGCACGAAATGTATTACCCATCATCTGAGAACTGGCGCAATTTTATTTTAGACCAGACCAGCGAGGTGTTTCATAATATTTTGCCACGTTTCACATCACCGTAAAGGAACCCAAAGCTAAAAGCCAAAACCCCTTCGTCCTGCGAAGCGGGACCGCCAGTGTTTAGCCCCGGGTCGCCCACCAAATTTGCACCCGGGGCTAATCGTCGCCCAACAATCTTGCACCCGGGGCTTCTTCTTGCACCTGGGGCTGTCACTAATGAGAAAATTTTTACTTGCCCGGGTTAATATAATGCTTCAGGTTTTCTACATAGGCTTCGAATGCCGCTATCCCTTTTTTTGTAATGGATAGCATCGTGTTAGGATAATTGTTTTTAAAAGTTTTTTCAACTCTTATGTATCCTGCTTCCTGCAGTTTTTTTATCTGCACACTGACATTGCCGGCGGTAGCTTTAGTTTCTTCCTTTATGTGTGTGAACTCCACTTTCTCTGAGGCCACCAGCATCGAAACGATGGTCAGACGCAATTGCGAATGTAGCAGAGGATCTAAATCATTATACATGGCTCTATTCTTTTGATGCTTTTAATAAGTACCCGGGAATCAAATATCCACATATTATGGCCACTCCTACCAATAACGCTATGTATTCATTGGATACAAACGCAGAAGCAATGCTGAACACAAAAAAGCCAATACCTCCAACAATAATGGGTTTAAACTTTATAAAAAGCCCGGTGGTAGTGGTGGCAAAGCCAGCGAGTAACAGCATGATGTGTGGCGGGTTTATCTCCAATTTAATACAAAGAAATGTTCCGATTAAAAATGAAGCTACTGCTACCCACCAAAGGTGATTGAGGTAGCGATCCAAATGGCTGTAAACTTTCTTGTCTCTCTTAATTTTTCGTTCAAGAAAATACATGAATACGAATCCTATCAAAATAAATACAGCCCAATTACCTAAGCTAAAAAGATTTATTTGTTCGTAAGCTTCTTTGCTTTGCAAAATCTTCAGGATGAAAAAATTAGAAAAGCTGGCCAGGCTTAACAGCCAGCCCCAAAGAAGAAAAGTATTTGCGCCTTCCTTATAGTTCATCTTGAAGTTTGAAATAGCCTGATTTATGATATCAAAGCTTTCTCCCGGTGTTAAATGTTTTTCTTCCATGTTTTTATTATTAAGATTAATAATTAAGCAAATATAAACTAGTTCATATTATAAACCAAATGTTTTTGAATTTATTTTCTTTAACTGGCAGAAAAAGCATCCGGGGCTAACCCCGGCAATCTTGCACCCTGGGCTCGAAAAAATTACTTTCTCCCAATTTATGGCCTTAATGTTATAAAAGTTTATATTTGAAAAGCATATTGTACAACTGAAGCTGGGGAAGGCTCCCAAACAATTTAGATTGAGAAACCTAAAAAAAAATAATGAAAACTTTAATAAATCTATTTTGCATTTTATTCATGGTTTTTTTCTTAAATACATCAGCGAATGCCCAGGCATTAATTGATGTAGAAACCGGTGCTGTTTTTACTGGTTATAATAATGTTCGCATTCCAGGCGATCAGGGCACGCTTTTTTCTTTAAAGGATGATTTAATAGCTGAAACAACAATATTTTATCGTTTGAGAGCGGGTTATACTATAAACTCGCGCCACACCCTTTCCCTCTTATATGCGCCGCTCGAAACAAAATCAGAAGGCAGTGCGCCAAATGACATCCTGTTTGAAGGAGCCTTGTTTGATGCCAATACTCAGCTAACCGGCACTTATAAATTCAATTCGTACAGGCTAACATACCGCTACGATATAGTAAGTAAACCCAATATTGTTTTTGGTTTAGGCCTCACTGCAAAAATCAGGGATGCCAGTATTAGCCTTTCTTCATTCGGTCAGACCGCTGAGAAAACCAATGTCGGGTTTGTCCCAATTATTAATTTCAGGCTTTGGTGGAAGATGGGTGAAAACCTTGGTCTCCTTCTTGACGGCGATGCGCTTGCTGCACCCCAGGGGAGAGCCGAAGATGTGCACCTTGCTGCAACCTATAAGCTCTCTGACAACATTGGTATTCGGGCTGGTTACCGGATTCTTGAAGGTGGTGCAGACAATGCTGAAGTTTACAATTTTTCCTTGTTCCACTATGCTTCTTTTGGTATTACTTACTCTTTCAAAAATTAGACAACCTGTTACCCTTAGCCCCAAGTGATCATAGGAAAAAACGAGAGTTATGAAATTCGAGAAAACCTTATTTAAAGTATCTGTTAAAGAGACACTTATACTGTCTGTGTTTTTCTTTTTAATTTTAAATGGGTTAATTTTTCTAATTACAGTACTGCAAGGGAATCCCAGATTTCTTTTTTATGATACAGCCTGGATCATACAAATCATTTTCCCGTTTTTTTATACAATTATTCAAACTTCGATTAACAGAAATGGTGTATTAAAGGTTACAGGTTATTATGACTCAACGGTGCTGATGCAACAAATCGAAACGCTCATTCTTAAAAAGGGATATATTGTTGAAAACGCCAGTGATAGAGATGTTTTCTATGCCAAAAAGACAAAGTGGAACAGATTCCTCAATTATTTTTTCAGAGAAAACATCAGGGTTCAGATGAATAAGAGTGAAGTAATGATTTTTTCGAAAAGAAACCTGCTCCTTTATCTTTCAATGAAAATTAGGGCTTAGGGCAGAGCGCAGGGCTCAGAGCCAACAGCCAACAGCCAATAGCCAAAACCCCTTCGTCCTGCGAAGCGTGACCGCCTGTGCTTAGCCCAGGGTCGCCTAGACAACTTGCACCCGGGGCTAATCTTAGCCCAACTTACACCCGGGGCTTATCCAGTTTTCTTTCAATTATTATACTGGCTAAAAACCATATCATCAAAGAGATTAAATAAATTGATATGCCGTAAAGGGTGGAGATCATTGAAACTTTTATGCCTCCATATAGCATACCAGGAGAAATATCAACAGCATGTTCTATTACTGAAAATGCTTCATAAAAGCCAATTAATTGACCTAAGATGCCAGTGATCATGGCAAATAACCCAATAGATTTCCCGTATCCTATCCTTCGCAATAAAATTTCGGGCGATACTTGCCTGGAATTATACACAGCAATGAGGTGATAAAGAAACCATGCGATCATAACAACAAACAGTATTGTCAGGATGCTCATAAACAGGGTTCCGCCCATAAAAAATAAACTTTTCATAACAAGTTTTTTTTGGTTAATAATATCGCTAAGTTAGCAGGCTCAATCCAGTTCATCAAGGTCAAATCCACTTCTTAAAGGGCTGTTTGCCGACGCTGATTGCGAATCTTGTTGCTTTTCGCGAAATTTGGAAAAAAAACAGGAAAAAATGAAGGGAAAATCATCTTATCTCTACGGCCACATAGCCTATTGCAGTATTGTTGTTCTGGTGCTGACCTTAGTCTTTGGGCGGTCGTGGGGCAATAATACTGCTGCATTTTTCTTTGTTGCCATGCTACTGCCCATTGTGCTGGGGACTTCCTACTTTTTCAACTACGTGCTCGTGCCACATTACTTGCTGAAAAAGAATTATATAAAATTTGCACTATACTCCCTTTATACTGCTATTGTTTCATTGTATCTTGAAATGATCGTATTGATGCTTTCGTTTATATACCTCGGAAATTTTAATTATCATAACCTGGGTCCTAATGCATCTGATACCATTTTATTGGCCGTTATATTATATCTGCTGGTATTTATTGGGGCGGTTTTATTAATGGTGCGTCAAATAAAGGAAAATCGGCTGGTAATTCAACAATTGTTAGCCGAAAAGAATAAAATGGAAGATCCTTTCCTGGAGATTATGTCTAACAGAAAAATGGCCAGAATACCATACCATGATATAGTATACATTGAGAGCTTTTCGTATTACATTCGAGTAAATACAATGAAAGAACAAATTATCAGTAAAGAGAAAATAAGTAATTTGGCCTATAGGTTGCCCGATTTTTTTATAAGAATTCATCGTTCATTCATTATTAACAAAGAAAAAATAAGGCGTGTCTCGTATGATGAAGTTATGGTGGAAGATGTGAATTTAAGTATTGGGCGGAGTTACAGAAAAGTGGTTAAAGACGCTTTGAAAATTGATTAAGCATGCCCGGGCTTGCTCATTTATTAATTAGAATGCTATGAAAGAAAAAAAATCAAAACGAATGCAACGTACTATTAATTCATACATTGATATTGATGCGCCCCCCGAAAAAGTTTGGGAATCACTTGTGGACTTCAAATCATGGGGGTTGTGGAATACCTTCATTCCATTGGTTGAGGGAAACCTAAAGGTTGGAGAACGCATGCGTATTAAAGTTGTTTCGCCGGGAATGAAACCTATGATTTTCAAACCAGAAGTTTATGAGGTAATTCCGTACAAAAAAATTCTCTGGGGTGGTAGTTTTCTAAAGATTATCTATCGTGGCGATCATGCTTTTCTGCTTGAACCTGGTGCGGATGGTAAAACCCGATTTCGGCAAATTGAAAGATTCATGGGTCCTATAGTTTTATTGATGGGTGATATGATAAAGAAAACCGAAGTTGGTTATCATCAAATGAATCGTGCATTTAAGGAACAGGTTGAAAAAAATAAATCGACGAAATAGCATTACAGTATCTATTTGGAACATTTCTGCATTGATTTTGCGCTGAGATCCTGGGTTAAAAAAAATATTTAAAAAAAATGAAGCTTAAACGTTCCATTATTGTTTTAGTAGTGGTTGCACTGACAACTGGAACTGTCTCGGGCCAGGGTGACAGGAACTGGAACTGGAACCGGGAAATCGGAATAAACGTGCTTCAGCTTCCTGCAACCACTCTGGATTTGGCTTATGAGATGGTTCAGCATTCAAGATATTCCATAAGCATAAATGCCGGCTATACCATTAATTACGCAAATTCCTTTGATTGGCCGGGCTGGTTTTTATCGCCCCATTACAAATGCGGAAATAATGGGTATTCGCTTGATAATCAATCTGGAGGCTTTTTTAAGGCAGGGCTGAAATACAACTTCAGGAATGACCCGGAGAAAAAGAACTATTTCTTTCTGGGTGGCTTCCTTACCGGCTCCTGGGTTTTTGAAACGGCTGAATACCGAAACCCGGAAATTGAAAACAGCCCGCCCTTAGCCTTAAGCCATAATGTTTTTATTCCCGGATTCACTGCAGCCGCAGGATATAACCTCAGAATTTCAGGCAAACTGACTTCCGATGCCGGAGTTCAATTCTCCTTCCCTTCGGGAAAGTTTCTGGACTTGTATGGATACCAGAACTATATACCCGGTATGGGATATATGGAAACCTGCGGCAACGAAAGGATTTTCCCTATGCTGGTTTTCAATTTGAAGTACAGTTTGAACTGAGCTAGGGCGCAGTGCTCAGAGCTAAATTCCAAATGCTAAAAGCTAACAGCCAATATCCAACAGCCAACCGCCAAAACCCCTTCGTCCTGCGAAGCAGGACCGACTGTGCTTAGCCCTGGGTCGCCCGGCAAACTTGCACCCGGGGCTAATTACAGGCGAAGTGCTCAGAAGTCAAAAGACAAAAAGGGTTAGCAAAAATTGAAAGACAAATGAAAAATATAAATCCTGTAATACGCATTGAAAAAGAATTGCAAGAAGGCATGAAGCTTGCAAAATGTAAAAAATGCGGTTGTATGAAAGATTTTTTACAAACTGCAAATCAATACTTTTCAACGCACTATCCCGCAAGTGATTTTCAAGAAAAAATTAAAAACTGGCAAAGCCATATTTTACCGATAAAATACAATTGCTTAGGGTGTAAATATTGTTTCGCTGCCGTTGCCTCAAATGTTTTTTATCAGGAATTTACTAAAACAGAAACCAACGAGACTGATTTTAACGAAATAACCACAAAATCAGAAATGTGGCCACCATTGACTGGTGAATACTTTGCATTGTGCAAGGGTCGTGATTGTGCTGTTGCAGTTTCAACCCTGGCAAGCTTAGAACTTGCAGAAAAACTGGCCACTTTAAAACCCGAACAACTTTGTATTGTAGGCAAAACCGAAACGGAAAATATCGGAATTGATAAAATAATTAAAAACACCATTTCTAATAAAACCATTAAACATTTAATACTAACAGGCAAAGAAGCAGAAGGACACAAAGCCGGAGAATCGTTGCTTGCATTGATCAGAAACGGTGTAGACGAAAACAACCGAATAATAGGCTCATCAGCCAATCGACCAGTTTTACAAAATGTTACACAAAAAGAAATACAATTATTTCGTGACCAAGTAAACGTTATTGATCTGATTGGTTGCGAAGACGAAAATATTATCGTAAATAAAATCAATGAAATAGGCAAAACAATAAAATCATGTAACTGTAAAGATTGCAACTACACCGAAGCAACAAAAATATCAATAGCGGATACTGTTACAGCCAAAGAACCGGCAAAAATAGAATTGGACAAGAATGGATATTTTGTTGTTTATCCACAAAAAGACGGGCAAATAATTGTTGAACATTACGCAAACAACAATAAGTTTTTGCGAACAATAAAAGGACAAAATACCAGAGAAATTTATTGGACAATTATTGAAAACGGCTGGGTAACACAATTAAGTCATGCAGCATATCTTGGGAAAGAATTAACAAAAGCAGAGTTATCAATTATATACGGTTTTAAATACATACAGGATAAGGCGTAATATTGCTCAGGGCGCAAAGCTAAAAGCTAAAGTCAAAAGACAAAAGTCAAAAGGCAATATCCAACAGCCAAAACCCCTTCGTCCTGCGAAGCAGGACCGCCTGTGTTTAGCCCCGGGTCGCCCATCTAAACGTGCACCCGGGGCTAATCGTTGCCCATCCAAACGTGCACCCGGGGCTAATAGGTCGCCCGGACAACTTGCACCCGGGGCTAAATCCCGGCAAGATTTCACCCGGGGCTGGTTTGAATAATGTGTGAATGATGTAATGTTTTTCTGAAATGATGTAACGTTTTCCATCATTAACATCCTCATCTTTATAAAGTAAAACTTTCTAAATCATTCTACTAATGCATGTTAGTCATTGGTATATTATTTTATTGGGATAACATATAACACCATGGAATTACTTACAAAAAAATTGATTCAGCAGCTTCTGGCAGCAGATCAGACGCCTTGTCTTTCATTGTATATGCCTACGCACCGAACGCATCCTGAGAATCTTCAGGATAGCATTCTTTTTAAAAACCTTGTAAGGCAAATGAAAGAATCGTTGTTGCAAAAATATTCTGCCGATGAGGCACAAAAACATCTTGAACCTTTCGAAGCGCTTGCTGAAGATAGTACTACCTGGAATCACACATTTAACGGCCTGGCCGTTTTTAGCACAACCGGTTTGTTTAAAGTTGTCGGTGTACATAAATCGTTTGAGGAATTGGCATTGGTGGCCGACAGTTTTCATACCAAGCCGCTGTGGCAATACTATCAATCGCTCGACCATTTCCACGTTTTGGGTTTAACACTTCATGACATCCGGCTTTTTGAAGGCACCCGTCATACCCTGACTGAAGTTGAACTCAATGCCGATACGCCAAAAACCATAACTGAAGCGCTTGGTGATGAATTGACAGACAAGCATTCGACGGTTGCATCTTATGGTGGTTCCGGGGGAGAAAGTTCGTCTATGCACCACGGTCATAGTGGCAGAAGCGATGAAACTGAAAAGGACGCTGAGCGGTTTTTTCGTGTCGTTGCCAATGCGATTTACGAACAATATTCGAAACCTTCAGGCCGGCCTCTTATTCTTGCCGCCTTAGCCGAACACCAAAGCATTTTTCACAAGGTCAATAAAAATTCATTGTTGCTAAACAAGGGTATTGAAATTAACCCTTTAGCCATTTCAACAGACAAACTGGCAAGCATGGCCTGGGAAATAATGGAACCCGAATATAACCTGAAACTTGAAACCCTGGTTGCAAGTTTTGAGCAGGCAAGGGCAAATGGAAAAGGGAGTGATGATTACAAGGAAGTTGCTGTGGCGGCTGTTGAGGGACGGGTTGATACGCTTATTGTTGAAGCCGACCGGATTATTCCGGTCAGGATTACAAATCTTGTGACGGGTAATACACAGAAAAAAGATATGATAAATCCGAAAGTAGATGACCTGCTCGACGATATGGGAGAATTGGTGCTGAAGATGGGTGGACAGGTTATGGTTCTTCCTGCTGAAAAAATGCCCTCTCAAACCGGCCTCGCAGCAATCTTTCGTTATTAAATAAATTATCAATAAATGAAAACCACTTGTATTGCATAAGCAAACATGTATATGTTATTTCCAGACATGTTGGCTCTGTCAGACCATTAAAATAAAAATTATATACTGATGAAAATTCAAATAAATACCGATAAAAATGTAAGTGGAAGCGAAGAATTGAGAACTTCGTTAACTTACTTGGTTTCAGAAGGACTAAGCAGATTCAATGATCAAATAACTCGACTGGAGGTTCATCTTTCTGATGAGGATGGGAATAAGGACGGGCTGAATGATAAGCGATGTATGCTTGAAGCCCGTATAGAGGGCAGGCAACCAATTGCTGTCACAGACCATGCAGAAACTCATGAAGAATCAGTTAAAGGTGCTATTGACAAATTAAAGACTTCTCTTAAAACTATACTTGGACGTTTGAGGAATTATTAAACTATTAATTGGAACGTTTCTTCAGTGCTTATATTCAATTGGAAGCTTCTCCGAACTTCAGCCATTTAATAATCAGAGTCTACATGCCCAGGAACCCAATGTTTCTGGGCTTTGTTGTTTTATATCTAATTCGCTTTCCTTTTGTGTATTCATTTGCGGCATGGTTCTGGACTTAATTAATTAGCTTTGCCGGCATTTTCAAAAAATTCAGGCAGGTTATCCATCAATCGTTCCACTAAAATCAAAAACTTTAATGAAGTTATATATAAAATACATGGTTAGCTTGCGATGCAAATCCTTGGTTGAAGAAGAATTAAAAAAATTGGGTGTAAGCTCTCAGCATGTTATTGTTGATCTAGGACTGGTTGATATCTTAGAAGATATTACCGAAGAGCAGAAGGAGGTCCTTAGGATAAATTTGCTCAGATCAGGAATGGAATTACTTGACGAGAGGAGGAGTGAATTGATTGAAAAAATTAAAGGTGTTATAATAGATATGATCTATTTTTCGCAAGAAATTCCAAAAGTCAATTATTCAGATTATATCAGTGAACAGTTAGGTCTTGATTACAAATATTTGTCCGGAATGTTTTCGGAGGTGAAAGGCATTGCAATTCAGCAATTTATCATCACGCATAAAATAGGAAGAGCAAAAGAAATGCTATTATATGGAGATCACAATCTTACAGAAATTGCATACAGGCTGGACTATAGCAGTGTAGCACATTTATCCAATCAATTCAAGAAGGTTACAGGCCTTACATCTTCTTATTACAAACAGATTAAGAGCCGGCGTCGGAAATTAATATCAAGCATTTAAGAGGGTTTGCTAAATAAGACCCTTACATGCATCAAGATAAAAGGCAACAAGGGCCGCAGTATTTTTTTATACTGCGGCCCTTTATGCTTTCCATGGGGCATAAAAACACAGAAGTTGCCTAAATCAAAGCTTAAATGAGCTGTAATTTTACACCCCTTTGAATGTAGTGCCAATAAACAGTGCGATAAATCCAATCAACAGCAGAACGTAATTGTGGTCCGATAAGACATCGATGCGGGCGTAGTGACCGATAATCCCAAGTATACCGAAGATTATACCAATAACCCAGGTAATTTTTTTGGGAGCAGATGGATTTCTCATGAGATTTTTTAATTGTTTTATTATTTGTGATTGATCAGATAGAAAACACCAACCTGAAATCCCCGGTTTTTAATAGTTGCATTGTCAATCTTACTGATGTTGGTAAGGCCATGGTAGTACCTGACATCCACACCGAAGTCAGTTGCAGGGTTTACATAGCTCATGCCAACGCCCAGGGCTAAATCAATAGATCCGTAATCACCCTTTACATCTGTTTGCACGTTGTCTGTTTTCGATTTTGCACTTACTAAAACACCTAGTTGAGGGCCTGCTTGTAATCTGAACCCATTGTCGTATATATATTGAAACATCAATGGTATGTTAACGTAGTTGAGGTTTGTGTTTTTTAATTAGTTTTAGAAAGCGGCAAAGGTTATTATGTTTCCGCAACTTTTTGTTACAGAAGTACTACATAATGTTAAATGCATCACTTATTCTGTGCCATCTGGCTTAGAGGAGCTCCCTTCGGTTGGTTATAATTCCGCCTTGCTGAGCGGAATTTCAAATTCCGCTCACTTTTCCCTTCACTTTTTGGTTAAAAATGTTAAAAAACTTTATATTTGGAAGCCGATTGTACACCCGGAAGTTGAGGAAGCGGCAAGTTGTCAATCGATGATTTTGGCATTAAAAAAATGATTCAAATTTGGGATTGAGTTTTGCTCAATTCTCAATAGAATATAGTGTAAATGGCTTTGACTTCCTGACAAGAAACTTTAATAAGAAGGTTAAAAACACTATGATAAAATCAGCATCGTGGATAGATACATCTCAAAATGTAGCATTATCATTGAGATACCAACAAACACTATTTGATATAGCTGAGATTTATTCCCGAAGATTCAAAGAAGAATTGAGTGAAAACAGAAGACAGATTGCAAAGGGATTATCGATTGTTCAGGAAATAAATGCAAGGATATCGTCCGACTTTGCTAAGCGTAGATTACAATATGATACAGAAACCAATTCAGGAGCTGATAATGAAAAGCAATTGATTTGGGAACAACAAATAAGACAGGAATTATTGGAGTTGTCAGATTACGCATATGATAAATAAAAACCAGGCACAAGATGGTTTTGCCACAAAATGAAGCTTAAACGTTCCATTATTGTTTTAGTAGCGGTTGCACTGACAACTGGAACTGTCTCGGGCCAGGGTGACAGGATCACGAACTGGAACCGGGATATCGGAATAAACGTGCTTCAGCTTCCTGCAACCACTCTGGATTTGACTTATGAGATGGTTCAGCATTCAAGATATTCCATAAGCATAAATGCCGGCTATACCATTAATTACGCAAATTCCTTTGATTGGCCGGGCTGGTTTTTATCGCCCCATTATAAATGCGGAAATAATGGGTATTCGCTTGACAATCAATCTGGAGGCTTTTTTAAGGCAGGGCTGAAATACAACTTCAGGAGTGACCTGGAGAAAAAGAACTATTTCTTCCTTGGTGGCTTCCTTACCGGTTCCTGGGTTTCTGAAAAGGCAGAATACCGAAACCCGAAAATTGAAAACAGCCCGCCCGAAGCCTTAAGCCATAATGTTTTTATTCCCGGATTCACTGCAGCCGCAGGATATAACTTCAGAATCTCGAGCAAGCTAACTTCCGATGCCGGAGTTCAAATCT
>Ga0114946_10000166_pt1 | contig 38879 bp, 30 predicted proteins | sample WalLakDeSediment_FD_88676 | JGI IMG/M metagenome (GOLD analysis project Ga0114946, IMG submission 88676) | Lake sediment microbial communities from Walker lake, Nevada to study Microbial Dark Matter (Phase II) - Walker Lake 11/02/13 Deep Sediment | ecosystem: Environmental > Aquatic >... | reverse complement strand
CCCCTCCCATCCATTCATGTCTTTGATGACGTTGCTTTAATTTTGGCGAGCGACAGGACCGATGTACAGGGTCTTGTGGAATGTGGAGATCCTGTTATAATGACCATGATCGTGACCCTGATCTTAGGAGGACACAATGATCATGATATCCAAGAGTGAACTGAAGGCCCACATGCTGCAATACTTTCGGCAAGTGGAGGAAACAGGGGAGGATCTCATCGTAACAGACCACCGCATCCCAGTCCTCAAGGTCTCACCCCTGCGGGACAAGATGACCGTAGCGCAAGCCTTCAGCGATATGCGTGGCAAGATCGAGATGGATGAAAAGATGCTCCTCGAGCCGGAAACCTCAGAATGGGGGGACATGAAATGATCCTCCTGGACACCTGCGCGCTCCTATGGTGGACCCTGTCACCAAAAGATCTCTCTTCTCAAGCCAGGAAACAATGCCAGGCCATGGAAAAACAGGGAGGCTATGTCAGCTCCATCAGCCTCTGGGAGACAGGCATCAAGTGGAAGAGGAACAAGCTCGATCTGGGAGGCTTACACTTGCGCAAGTATGTGGCGCGCCTTCACTCCATAGACTGTCTTACCATTCTTCCCGTAACAGAGGCTCTGTGGGTTGAAGGCGTTCTCCTCGATTGGGATCATGCGGACCCGGCAGACCGTATCATCGTGGCCACAGCCCAACTTCGCAAGGTTCCTATCCTCACGAAAGACCCGATCATTTCATCCTTTTACAGCCCAACCATCTGGTAGGACTTACAAGGGACAGGATCTTCTGCCGCAAGAAGATCCTTCGTACATATTCAGTGAAAGCGATCCAGAGACAAACCGTCGTGGGAAGAGGAGACAGAGATGCTGTTCTGTCTCTTCTCCGCCAAGGGCTGCGTTGGGATCCGGTTCACTGAATATTTACGATCCATGCAACGTCACGACATAGGTTCCTGTCGCCGGGCTGTCTGTTTTGATGATCAGGCGACGCGTTTCAGGACGCCACGTCCAGGCCTCCTCGCTCACATCCCTACCCTCTAGGGTGACTCGGCTCGCAGGGCCATCCAGCAGGATACGTAGCAAGTGCGGTTTGGATGTCCCCTCCAATGCGATACGCAACGATTTGCCTTCCTCCACATCGACCCGCACCCTCAATTCCCCGCTGCCATCCGTATGATACACGGTGCGTTCCGATGTTTCGTGGGGATACACGTTCAACGTCAGGTAGGGCGCCCAGTCCTCCTCCCCAATCCCGGTATAGGCGCGTGATATTTTCATGGGAAGGATCGAGCCATCCCGCACGTAAACAGGATATTCATTCATGGGAAAGTCCCGCGTAAACGTCGTCCCTCCATCCATGACCTCTTGATCATCAAACCAATATCGCCAACGACCTTGAGGCAACGTCACCGTGCGTGAGAGAGAATCCTCGTAGATCGGAGCGATCAGAAACGCGTCCCCAAATAGATAGTGATATTTCCCTTTCACAGGACGCAGGAGTACGCGTCCGCCACGGCTGGCTTGCACCACGTAACAGTAGATGTAAGGCACCAATTCGGAACGAAGCCACGAATACTCCCGAAGGATCTCGAGTTCCTGATCCGTCCGTTTCCACATCCTTCGTTCGCCATGTCCACCGTTCAGGAAAAAACCGCTGAAAGTGGAGAACTGGGCCCATCGAATGTACAATTCAGGTTGTATGGGCATGCCCCCATGATAACCGCCGATGTCTGACCCGGGCAGGTTGTATCCGAGCCTGGCGCTGCGCAGAATACAGACTATTGCGCGTTCTAGACCTCGCTCTCGATACGACCATAGGTGACGGTTATCGCCCACCCAGCTCAAGGTGGCCGCATCCAACGGGGAAAAACCCTCCGGATGCGCCCAGGGCAGGATGCTGTCAATGGAACGCCCCATGGTGACAAACTCCGGGTTTTGGGTCAGCCCGTGCCGGTATTCCTCGCGATAGTAGTGGTCCATATAACCCCGAGTCGTCATCCACCCACGATGGGTGCGGTGATAGCACCCAGGGAGCTTTCCCAGCAGATTCATGTTCGGATAGGTGGAGGTATCATCCAATTTCCAGGCATCCAGTCCCAAATCGAATATTTGCTGCTGCATCCCGCGCCACCAGACCATGGCCTCAGGGTGGGTGTAATCGATCCGCCCCCCCTTGCCCCGCCACCACTGTATCTGACCTCCCCGATCTATGAGATAACCCTTGCGTTTCGCCTCTTCATAAAAATCCTGGGAATCGTTGACCGGCATTTCTTTGCTGATGCTGTTTACGTTGGGCGTCATCCAAAAGGCCAGCCGAACACCCGTGCGGTCCTTCAGCTCCCTGAAAAAGGTTTGCGGATTCGGATAGCGGTCTTCGTCCACAACGAAATCATTGTTGCGCATAGCCCAGGGCGCGTCGATCAGATAGGCGCCCACGGGGAAATCGTGTTCAAGATAGCCATCCAACATCTCCGTGACGAAATCCGCGGTCTTGATGTCGTCTTCCCATAGCCAGGGCTCCAGGGCCCACGCGGGAACGAGAGGCACATTGCCGCGCCGTTGCGCGTGGAATGGAAATCCCCACAGGGGAAGTATGACGTAGAAATAAACCAGGACTATCACCAGAACCAGAAGTATCCCGAAGGCAGCGGCGACCCATCTCATCCATGCAGTCATCATCCCTCCCTCATGCCAAGATATCGCTCCACATCCATGGCGGCCATGCATCCTTGCCCGGCCGCGACCACGGCCTGTTTGTAGACAGGATCACAGACATCCCCACAGGCAAACACCCCCGGGGTCCCGGTGCGCGTCGAACCGGCCTCAACCTGAATAAACCCAGCCTTGTCTGTTTCCACCAGACCTCGGAAGGCTTCGGTCTTGGGGTCATGCCCGATGGCCACGAACACACCGTCACAGCTCAGCTCACTTTCGTCCCCGGTCTGGGGATTCTCCAACTTGACCCCGACAACCCCAGTGTCCCCGAGAATTTCCTTCACCAACCATGGAATTCTCCATTCGATTTTGGGGTTTTTCTTCGCCTTTTCGACCTCGATCGGTGTCGCCCTCAAATAGTCCCGCCGGTGCACGATCGTCACCTGGCTGGCGAACCTCGTCAAAAACACGGCGTCCTCCATGGCAGTGTTCCCGCCCCCCACGACCACGACCTTCTTGTTTCTGAAGAAAGCGCCATCGCAGGTCGCGCAGCCTGAAACCCCTTTGCCGTAGAACTTCTCCTCCGTGGGGATCGACAATCGTCTCGCCTCGGCGCCGGTGGCGATGATCAGGGCCTTCGTCTCGATTCGATCTTCGGCCACGATCAGTTCGAGGACCTTCCCCCGTCGTTTCGCTTCGTTCACGGACGCCGCCACGCATCGAGCCCCGAACCGTTCCGCCTGGCCGCGAAAACGGTCCATCAAATCCATCCCGGAAATGGCTTCGGGGAAGCCGGGATAATTCTCTACCTCATGGGAAACGATCAGTTGCCCCCCCGGGGCATGTCCCTCCAGGACCAGGGGCTCCAACCCGGCTCGCGCCGCGTAGATCGCCGCTGTCCATCCGGCTGGACCGGATCCTGCAACCACTACGGTCTCCACATCGATCTCCTCTCTTCGATCTGCGCCACGCGGACAATCCAACGTTCCCGGCACATTCTGCCAGGAACCTTCACTGTACGATCTTCACGCGCACGCCCACCGGCACCAGGCGATACAATTCCTCCACGTCCTGATTCAACATGCGGATACATCCCGCGGAAGAGGCCTTGCCAATGGATTCCGGCTCTGTCGTGCCATGGATTCCATATCCAGGTTTGCTGATCGCCAGCCATCTTGTGCCCAGGATATTCCTGGGATCCCCGGGATAGAAGACGCCCCCACCCGAAGGATACCAGGTGGGATTTTCCACCTTGTCCGTCACCTCGAACTCCCCGATCGGCGTGGTGTCGTACTGTCCCACCCCCACCGAGTATCGCTTGAAAAACTTCCCGGCCAAAAGAAGCGTCAGCGTTCGGTCCGAAATATCCACCTCGATGCTGAAAGGTTCCTTCAACACCTTGAGAGTCTGTCCCGGCCGTATCCAATCCTTGCTCAAACCGTTGCATTCCTTGATCAGTGCCACCGTGGTTCCGAATTGCGTCGCGATCGAGATCAGACTGTCCCCCTTCTTCACGTCATAGCGCGCCGTCTCGTCCTGGGGACGAGGACTGAACAGGATCTGGAGGTTGGCCTTGCCCAAAGCGTCCATGGCTCTGTGAGCGGCGGGACCGATCTTCCCATGGCGATCCAGGACCTCCTGCAACAACTTGCGGGCCTCCTGGGGCTGGGCTTGTCCCACCATCATGCTTCCCAGACCGGCCAGAGCCTCCGCTCTTCTCGGACTGTCAGGATGCTCGTCCAGGATTCTCTGGTAGTATTCTCGTGCCAGGTCGTCTTCATCCATCTCCTCGGCCAAGGAACCCAGTTCAGCCAGACAATCCGCCACCAGGTCCCCTTTCTTGTATCGCTCCAGCAACTCCAGAAACCCTGTCCGCGCATCCTCTTCCCTGCCCAGTTTTCTCTCGCACACGGCCGAACGGAAGAGGAAATAGGGACCGTGCTTGATTGAACCGTACCGCTCATACCCCTTGCGATACTCCTCCAGGGCCAATTCGTGGTTTTCCTGCTGTTCCAACCCTTCCCCCATGGCCATGATCGCCCTGGCCTTGTTCTCCTTGAGAACCCTCTCATTGAACCAGAACGCGCCGATGGCACAAGACACGACCAGGACGGACACGAGGACGAGTAGGGCTTTGATCTTCACTTCGTTTCCCCTTTTTTGGAACTCAAGAGTTGAACCACTTCGGCGTAGATCATTCGGAGCCGATACAACCACTCCTCAAAGAAGTCCTGCTCTTCTTTCGTCAGATTGCCCTGGGTTTTCTTCTTCAATAGATCCAAGGTGTCAATCAGGTGCTTGGCTTGTGGAAGATCAGGAGGCAGGGATTTCCCTTCCGGGGTATCGAGCTGTCCCAAGGCCATCAGGGCTTGCAAGGCCATGCCGGTAATGAAGCCACGAAAATCCACAGGAGGCAACTGCTGTCGGCGTTCCTTGGAAGCAGGGGGAGCCGTCGAAGCCTCGGACCCTGCCGAACCCTCGGTGGGGTCTGCGACTCTCTTTTTTTCCTTCTGAACCTGTTCCTTCCAGTCCTGGTCCACCTTCTTGCCGCGAGTCTCCATAGAACCTCCAGTCTCTCTCCTCTTCAACCGTGTCCCGAGGAAGATCCTCCTTCCATGTCATGGATGATCTGCGTCCCAGCGCCCTCGTTGGTAAAGATCTCCGCCAACAGGGAATGGGATTGCGTCGCGTGAATGATGTGCGCCTTGTTCACTCCATGGTCCAGGGCCTGGATACATGCCTTGACCTTGGCAGCCATGCCTCCGGCCACCGCTTTCTTGCGGACGAGTTCCTTGGCCTGACTCACCGTGAGCGTCGAAACCAACGTGGAATGGTCCGTGGGATCCAAGAGGACCCCGGGCACGTCCGTCAGCAGGATGAACTTCTCCGCTTTCACCGCCGTGCTCAAGGCGATGGCCGCGAAATCCGCATTCACGTTGAACACCGTTCCATCTTCCCCGGCAGCCAGGCAGGACAAGACCACAATCGAAGTGGCGGCCTTCTGCAACAGGTCCCGAACCTTGACTTCGGCCACCTGCCCGGTAAACTGGGATGCCGGGGACAAGGGAACCCCGACAAAGACATTGGTACCGCACCAACTCAGCGCCTTGCCTCCCATGCTCTCTAGTTTCTTCACGATCCCTGCATTGATGCCGAACAGGGTCTCCTGAACCACCTCGAGCGTGGGAGCATCCGTCACGCGAATCCCGTCCACACGCACAGGCGTGATATCGCGTTCGGCCAAAGCCGCGTCGATCTGAGGTCCCCCCCCATGCACCACCAAGGGATGAATCCCCCATTGGAGCATCCAGATCAAATCCTGCATCACCTCCGTGGCGACCTCGTCATCGGCCGCGGCGGCGCCGCCCAGCTTGACCACGACATGCTTCCCGTGAAAACGTTCGGCGTATTGAAACGCCTCGACCAGAATATGAACATCTTTAAGCATCTTGGGACAATTCCTCCCTTTCTCTTGCCAATTCAGCTCGCAGTTCTCTCTTGAGTACCTTCATGGTCGGGGTCATGGGCAAAGAGGAGCGAAAGAGGATCTGGTGAGGCATCTTGTACATCGCCATGCGGTCCCTGCAGAACTCCCGGAGTTCACGTGCCGCAACCGTTTCTCCTTCCCTCAGCTGGACCACGGCAATGACCCGCTCTCCCTGTCCGTCATCCCGACCCACCACAGCCGCGTACTCCACGGCTGGGTGCTGGCACAGGACATCCTCCACCTCTCTGGGGTAGACATTCATACCGTGCACGAGGATGAGATCCTTCTTCCTGTCCATGATATACAAATACCCTTCTTCGTCCAAACGTCCCATGTCCCCGGTGAAAAGCCAACCGCTGCGTATGGCCCTGGCCGTATCTTCCTTCAGGTTGAGATATCCTTTCATGACATTGGGCCCTCGCACAATGATCTCCCCGCATTGTCCCACCGGCAGTTCGTTCTCCTCTTCGTCCACGATCTTGATCTGCACCCCGGGCAGCGGCAGTCCCACGGAGCCAGGCTTTCTCTCCCGATCCATTCGATTGAAGCTCACGGCGGGAGAGGCCTCCGAGAGTCCATACGCGTCCAACAGGGGCACCTGAATCTCCTCCTCGAAACGTTTCATCACCTCCTGGTTCAAAGGCGCCGCTGCGCTGACAAACATGCGAATAGGATTGAAATAACGCATCAGTCTGGGCATCTTCTTTTGCGCCAGGATGTTGTAGATGGGAGGAATCCCGATGAACACGGTGGGACGCTTGAACGCGATCTCCCGCAGAATCCGATTGAAAGGTCGTATCGACTTGACCACGATGATCCTGGCGCCCACCATGACCGGAGTCAAAATCCCTGCCAAGAAGGTATAGGCGTGAAACATGGGCAACACCACGAACATGGAATCCTTTCTCGTGGCTTGTGTGGCATCAAGGCACTGTTCCGCGTTCGCGTACAGGTTTCTGTGAGTCAACATCACCCCTTTGGGTTTGCCGGTGGTGCCGGAGGTGTAAAGGATCACGGCCGTCTCATCCGGATGGACCTCGCGTCCCAGAGTCCCCCGGGTGTCGCGGTCCACCAAGGGAGCATACGGCATGCTCCGCTCGGTATCCCCGTCCACGCAAAGGATCCACTTTAGTCCTTCGATCTCGTGAACCCTGGCCTTTTGCAAGAGCCTGTGCTGTCCCACCACGCACCGAGCCGCGCAATCCTTGAGGATGTATTCCACCTCCGGGGCGGCAAGAAAGGTATTCAAGGGAACCACGGTACCTCCCATCTTGGCCACGGCAAAAAACACCTCGACAAACTCCAGGCAGTTTTCCATCAGGATGGCCACCCTGTCCCCTTGTCGCAACCCCAGTTCGAGCAGACTCAGGTAGAGCGCGTCGGTCCTGGCATGGAACTCCGCGTAGGTCTGATGCACATTCTCACAGCAAAGGGCCGAGTCTCCCCCGAAGTCTTCCGAAACCCGGCGCAACATGTTGCCCAATCCCACCGCATTGACACCCGGTTCCAACATGGTTCATCTCCTCATGTAAGCGCCCAGTCTCACCCTCAAAGGTTACGTTCGCCTCGTCCGATGGCGATCCTGCCTGTCCTCACGATTTCCTTGATCCCAAAGTTGTCCAGAAGTTCCAGGATGGAACTCACGGTCTGGGGATTGCCCGCCATTTCCAGGGTCAGATCCCGATGCGTCACATCGACCACTCGTGCGCCGAAGATGTCCGCGATCTGAAGGATCTCGCTCCTTCTGGATCCCTCGACCGGGATCTTTACCAAAAGCAGTTCGCGTTGCACCGCGTCCTGCTGCGGAAGATCCCAGACCTTGATGACATCGATCATCTTGTTCAATTGCTTGGTCACCTGTTCCAGGATCGCATCGTCCCCCTGGACCACGATCGTCATCCTGGAGACAGATTTGTCCTCGGTCCTGCCCACGGCCAGACTGTCGATATTGAATCCGCGTCCGCTGAATAGACCAGCCACGCGGGCCAACACCCCGCTCTTGTTCTCCACCAAAGCTGAAATGATATGTTCCATGAGATTCTCCCTGCAAAGCAAGCCCTAGGAAGGACTGACCATCATTTCATCGAGCGCTCCCCCGGCAGGGACCATGGGAAACACGTTCTCTTCCGGGTTGACCCTGAAATCCAGCAGGACCGGGCCATCCACCGCCACGGCCCATTCCAGTGCCGGGAGCACATCCTCTTTCCGATCCACCCTGCGTCCGTGGGCGCCATAGGCTTCGGCCAGTTTCACGAAATCAGGCAAGTCAGGCAGATGGGTATGGGAATAGCGTCTGTCGTAGAAAAGCTCCTGCCACTGCCGCACCATGCCAAGACATCCGTTGTTCAGGATGACGATTTTCACCGGGATCTTCTCCTGAACCACGGTGGCCATCTCCTGGATGTTCATCTGGATGCTGCCATCTCCGGCCACGTCGAACACGATTTTATCGGGATGAGCGACTTGCGCTCCAATGGCCGCGGGAAATCCGTATCCCATGGTCCCCAACCCCCCTGAACTCAGGAAGGTCCTGGGCTGGCTATAGATGAAATGCTGCGCGGCCCACATCTGGTTTTGTCCCACTTCCGTGGCGATGATCGCCTGTCCCCGGGACACCCTGTGCATGCATTCCAACACGTACTGTGGCCGCAGAAGATCGTCTTTCTGATAGCACAGGGGATGGTCGTTCTTCCAGGAATCCACGCATTCTCTCCAGGGATCGATATCGCAGCGGTCCACCCTGGCCAGAAGGGCCTCGAGTATTCGCTTCGCGTCTCCCACGATGGGACAGTGGACCAAGATGCTCTTGCTGATCGAAGAAGGATCGATATCGATATGGATGATCCTGGCGCCCACGGCAAAGCGGTCCGTTCTCCCAATCACTCGATCATCGAATCTGGCGCCCACGGCAATGACCAGATCGCTGTGGCTGACCGTGTAATTGGCAGCCACGGTTCCATGCATGCCCAGCATCCCCAATCCCAAGGGATCGTCCGACGGAAAGGCGCCGATTCCCATCAAGGTCCAGGCGAGGGGGATCCCCGTCTTTCTCGCGAAAGCCGCGAGTTCCTCGGTCGCGTTGGAGCTGATCACGCCCCCGCCCACGTACAGGACAGGACGTTGAGCGGTCATGATCAGGTCGGCCGCGCGCGCGATCTGTTTGGGATGTCCGTGATAGGTGGGACGGTAGCCTCGCAACTGAACCGGCCATTTCTTCTCCTCGTCATAGTCCATCGTGGCGCTCTGGATGTCCTTGGGAATATCCACCAACACCGGTCCAGGACGTCCCGTGCCGGCGATATGGAACGCCTCAGCGATCGTCCTCGGCAAATCCTCCAGCCGGCTCACCAGATAGTTGTGTTTGGTGATCGGCCTGGTGATCCCCGTGATGTCCGCCTCCTGAAAGGCATCGTTCCCGATGAAATGCGTGGGAACCTGCCCGGTGAAGGCCACCATGGGAACGGAGTCCATGTGCGCCGTGGCAATCCCGGTCACCAGGTTGGTGGCCCCGGGGCCGGACGTGGCAATACAGACGCCCACCTTGCCACTGGCTCTCGCATAACCGTCCGCCGCATGAGCGGCAGCCTGTTCATGTCTCATCAAGATAAATCGAATCTTCGTGCAATCGTATAGTGCGTCAAAAATGGGTAGAACCGCCCCTCCCGGGAATCCGAAAAGGGTATCCACTCCCTGTTGCTCCAAAGCACTCACAAAGATTTGAGCACCTGACTTGTTCACGTTACATCGACCTCCCATATGTCATCGAATGTCATCGATATTTTGCCTTGAAATCAAGTCCCTTTCGCCCTTCCAGCGCGGAAAAAGGGCACACCTAGGCTCCCTGGTTAAGGATACGCCAGGGTTCACCCTCAGGTCAAAGGCAAACTTTCAGCAACGGACCCAAACCGGGCGAGAGATTTATGGCGCCAGGGTAGGGACCCTCACGATACCCCGGCTGTATGAAATACCCGCCGGGCCTCCTCCACCGTGGTTACACCGGACGCCAGCTTACGGACCACCTCGTAGTCGAGGCTGCCCGTCGCGGTGTTCCCAATGATCTCCCGCAAGCTGGCGTCTTTTTGTCCCTCCATCACAGCGCCCTTTAATTCAGGACTTGCCACCAGAATGGCCAATACCCCCTCGTGTCCAGTGAAGCCCGTGTCCTTGCATCGCTCGCACCCCATGGCCTTGAAAAAGGCCACGTTCTTCAGATCAGGTCGCAACCTGAATTCCGTGAGAAGATCAGGGGTGGGAGTGTAGGGCTGTTTACAGTCGTTGCAGAGTCTCTTCACCAGACGCTGACTGACGATACAGGCCAATGCCGAGCCCAGGGCGAAGGATCGAATCCCCAGATCCATGATATGTCCCAAAGCCCCCGCCGGATCTCCGGCAGGCACGGGCAAGGTAATGAGACAATTGTTGGTCGCGGCCACGAAGGCGGTTTCCAGCACGGTGTAGGCCGGGATCATCCCGAATCCCAATACATCGGGATCCTGCTTCAAGCAAGCCTCCAGGGCCATGGAAAAATTCAATCCAGCTCGATGATTTAGTTCCACCTGGTTCACGTGGTCCAGCTCGAACTCCACCGGATCCTCGATGGCGAAACTGTTCCTTTTCTGCAGTCCCACGCCCTCCAGAATGGCGCAGATCGTCGTGGTCTTTCCGCATCCTTTGGGTCCTGCGACCAAAATCAGACCGGTGGGCTTGGACAAGACCGCCTCGATATTCTTCGCGCCGTCCTCGGTCAGTCCCAAATCCTTCAAGAGCATGATGTCCTGCTGTCCCCTTCGAATCCTGACCAGGGCCCGCTCGCCATAGATGACGGGACAGGTCTCGGTGAGCAGATCCACTTCGTAGCCGGCGAGCAGCGCCTTGGCGCTGCCCGCCAAGGGCAACCGACTGTCCGTGGTGTCCACCCCGGAGAGAATCTTGACCCGGTTGATAATGGTGTCCTGCAGATCCTGCGGATACTTGACCGCGTCCTCGAGGAGTTCCCCGGCGGAAAAACGCACGAGAAGTCCGTCCTCCTTGGGTTCGAAATGAACCGCGTTGACCCCTCTCTCGATGGCTTCCACGATGTGCTGATCCGCGATCGCCGTGGGCGCGACCTTCGGAACATCCTTGACCGCCACTTTGGATCCTGGATCCGCGACCGCGATGGCGCGATCGATGGATTCTTCCATGGCCACGACAGGCTCGATGCGCATGCTCGTGCGGCCCTTCAGAAGATCCAGAATCTCCAGGTCCAGGGGATTGCTCATGGCCACGGTGAGCACACCGTCCTTGACCCGAATGGGAAGCACGTGCAATTTCCTGATCAGTTCCCTGGGAATGACCTTGAAGATATCGGGTTGAAGGGTGAGACGTCCCACCTCCGCGAAGGAACAGCCATACTGTTTCGCCAGAATCGGCAAGACTTGTCCCTCTCTCACGTAATTCAAATCAATGAGAGTCTGGCAGAGCATTTTTCCGGAGGTTTTCTGGGCCGCCAGGGCTTCCTCCAGTTGCTCCTCATCGATGAGCCCTGCCTGTACCAGAAGTTGTCCGATCTTAAGACGTTCTCTCACCTGTCAACCTCCCTCCTCAAACCGTACCAAGACTATAACCGAGAAAGGCATCCCACGACAAGATCTCCCTGTTCCTCCCTCAACGGCCATTCGCCTCCCTGAGCAGAGTCATGCCTCGCTCGCCGCATTGGAAGAGCAGATCCACGGAGGACATCCCGTTCTGAAATTCGATGATTCTCTCACCCAGACGCTGGGGATAGACAGGGTGTCGAAAGCCCTGCTCCACCGGCTCGATTCCATCCTGGCGAAACTTCTCCATGTCCATATAGTCCTTGCCATGCCCTCCATATAGATAGCTGGTTCCTCCCAGCTTCCTGCACAGAGAAACCAGTCGATCCGTGGCTTTGCCTGTCACGCCCAGCTCGGAGGAAAGGATCACCTCGGTATCCACGCCCAGGCGATCCAGCAGCCAGGACAGCAAGGCATGATTGAGATCCACCAGGCTGGTCCAGGACCTGGCGTACAGCGTTTCCAGATCCTCCCGCGTATCCTTGAAAAAGGGTGATTTCCCATAGACCGCGGCCAGGGATTTCCAATGCTTCTCGCGCCATCTTGAATCGGACAAAGCGACCTGCCTGATCTGCTGCCCGAAAGAGAAAGTCACCGGAACGGTCAACCATTGCCAGCCTTGGGGACTGAGAATCCTGTTCCTGTTCTGCCAGTCGTTCTTCTCGAACTGGACGTCGTCGAGCATCACGAAACGATCAACACGATCGATCTTGTCGATATACCCCAGCCACGGCAGATAATGGGACTGATGGATCGCGATCAACATGGCTCGGTCCCGGCACATCCTCTCAGGATCGGATCTTCCATGCCACGAACCCCAGGAGACGATCCCTGGGCTCCACACGAAACCCGGCCTCGATCAAGCGTCTGGCCACACCCCCAGGGATGTTGCGTCCCCTATACTTGCCTCCGGGGTTTCCCACATAGTGGAAGAGACGTCCCCCGGGGATCAGGATTCGCTCCAATTCACGATAGAACGCGCTGCCGTAGAGCTCACCTGCCATGGACAATCGCGGGGGATCGTGGATCACGGCGTTCACGCTCCGGGGCGCCAGTTCCTGGATGAAACGGGCCACATCGGCCTGAACGACGGCGACGCGTCCGGTGTCCTTGTCCGGGGCGATCCATGGGTTCTGGGCCCTAAGTTCAAGCACCTCCTCGTCCAACTCCACGGAGATCACCCGCTCTGCGCCCAGTTTGGCCGCCCAGTAGGCCGTGTAGCCCAGTCCGCCACAGGTATCCAGCACCACGTCGCCTCGACGCACCACCTGTTTCGCCTTGTCCCTAGACTCCTCGAAAGGAAACCGCCACCGGGTTTGATGCATCTGGATCCCGTCGATGACCAGGGTGGGCGCTTCGCCGGTCGGCATGATCTTGTAGTATCGATGGCTTCTCCGCTCCAAGGCTTCCAGCCTGCCTTCCTCCATCCTGTAGGCCAACCCTTCCCGAACCGCGTCTATCAACCACGCGAGGGATATCGTACCCCCGCCAGGCAACAACGCCACGCCTCCGGCGAGCCGAAGCACCACTTCCGATCGATTGAGATCCAGACTGACCCTGACCTCACGAACTCCCTTTTGGGACGCGCCCAGCAGCCGGTCCGCCACCTCGCGAGTGATGTACATCATGTCCTGCATTGAAGCACGCACCGCCCCCTTTCTTCAAGGCCGAAGGAACACGGTACATATTCAGTGAAAGCGATCTGATCGAGGGCTTGAACTCAGCAGGGCGAGGAGTGCCTGAATCGTCTTGGCTCATGCTCGGCGCGATGGCTTTCCCGATTCACCTCCGAGTCCAGAAGCCCAGGAAGAAATCCCCGTACTTGCGTTCATCCAGGCGCTCGAAGGATTTGAGACCCTGTGGCATGGATTCGTGGATGGGATATTGAAGCACCAGCCTGTGCAGGGAACGTCCCATCGCCTCATCCAGCCTGGCGAGACACTGCCCGGCCAGGGCCTGGCCAAAGGGCGGTCCTGCAAAGATGACTTGATACTCCGTTTTCTCAAAGAGGGCGGGTCCCATCTTCAGCGCGTCCCCGACATAAACCCGGGTTCGATCTTGAATCCCCAGCGTCTCGATATTGCGTTGGATGACCTCCACCGCCCTTCGGTCCGAATCCACAAAATCGCACCGAGGCGCTCCCCGGCTGAGCGCCTCCAGCCCCACGCTGCCTGTGCCGGCGAACAGATCCAACCACGCCCCCCCCAGGGCTTCGACCCCCAGGATGTCGAACAGCGATTTTCTGGCGCGGGAGATCAAAGGACGCGTGCCGGATCCAGGACTTCCCTGCAAGCGACGTCCCCGGAAGTCTCCCCCGATCAGGACAATCGAAGGCATTCAGTCCCCCGTCCGGAAAGGATCCGATGGCCCACCCATGGCCCTCAAACGAGCCAGGTAGTCCCTATCCGTCATGTCATGACACAGAGGCGTCACCGAGATATAGCCCTGGGCTACGGCCTCGTCATCCGCGTCAAGATCCCCGGACGAGGGCATCATGCAGCCTGCAAGCCAATAATGCGTTCGACCCCGGGGATCTTTCGCCTCCCGGTAATCCTCGGCGAATCCGGATCCCCCTTGTCGGGTAACGCGCGCCACTGCGTCCATCCCGGCCTGGGGCGGCACGTTCACGTTGAGAAACGTGAATCGCGGGGGAGGATGGCGCAACAGATGTTCCGCCAGGCGCCTGGCAAAATGGGCCGCCGGTCCATAATCCAGGGGCTTCGTCCAGTCCTGAGTGACAGCCAGGGAAAGGGAAGCGGACGCAATCCCCACCAGCGCGCCTTCCCCGGCCCCGGCGACCGTGCCGGAATAGATCACATCCGTGCCGTAATTGGACCCCAGATTGATCCCACTGAGGATCAGACCGGGACGCTCCTTCAGTACGGTATGCAGGCACAGTTTCACGCAATCCGAGGGCGTGCCCTCCACCAGGTACAAGGGACGTCCCTTCGGATCCTCGGTCTTGTGCACGCGCAAAGGGGAAGACAACGTGATGGCGCGGCCGCAGGCGCTCATCTCCTTAACCGGGGTGGTCAGCACCACGCGTCCCAAATCGGACACAGCGTCCGCCAGCGCGTAGAGCCCCCTGGCCCTGGGTCCATCGTCGTTGGTAATAAGAATGAGGGGTCCATCTTCCATAGCGATCAACCATTGAACACCATCCCCAACAGGCTTGGCAAGCTCAGGGCAGGAATCCGTCCCCGGCGATGGAGAGAAGGACCTGTCCAGTGCTGGCGGACAAGAAGATCGATTCCAGGACCGGCACACCCACCAGGCTCTGTCCCGCTTCGCTATAGAACGCGGCCTGAGCCTGGAAACGCCTCCTGGTTTCCTCTGTGAGAGGTCCCCCTCCTGTCTTGTAATCCACCACCACAAGACCGTCCCCCTCCCTGAACAACAGGTCGATGATCCCTCTTCGCGCTCCATCCCTTCCCATCAGGACAAAAGGCGCTTCGCGATGACAAAAATCCGCCTGGCGAGCGCGGGACAAGGTGGACGTGGCCATCAAGGTCTCCATCATGCGCAGGACCTCTTCGAGCTGGTTCGGCACGCCGAATTCCTGGCACGAGGCGGATACGCCCCCACGCCATGTCTTCTCGTTCTCCCAATCTCCGATTTCCATGGCGCGATGCAACGCCTTTCCGATTCGGGCGGAGTGTCCCTCCGCGGATCTCTCGGTCCTCGTTTTCGGGGCCAGGTGTTCCAGCGCCGCCTTTCGCTTTTCGATCCATGCCGTCCTTCGACTCTCGTGACCTCTGGCGCCCTGGTGGGACAGCTTGATTCTCAAGAGCGAAGGGTCTGCCCCCTCCAGATCCAGAACCTCTCCCGGAACCGAACAAGCCTCACCGCTCTCGAGCTGTCCCGTCCCCTCCAGAAAGGAAAGAAGGCTCTGCTTGGATTTGCCGGGAAAACGAGGAAGGATCAGCACATCCTTGGCTCGGGTGGCCGCAACGTACAGGATGCGAATCTCCTCTGCCAGGGTTTCCTCCTTCTCCCTTTCCATCAAGGACTCGAACCCCGAGCTGGCGATCCAGGGCTTGGAAGGAATCCTGAGTTCGAGATGTCCCGTGTTTCGATCCACCAGGCAGGATTCAGAGCCCCAAAAGCCAGAGGCCAGGTTGGCCAGAATCACCACAGGAAACTCCAACCCCTTGGCCTTGTGCACGGTCATCATGGAAACCGCGTCCTCCCCCGGCTCCAGGATCGGCGATTCCGATTCCGCGGCCTGAAGCCAATCCACATCCTGCAACCAGCGACAGAAACGACCGAAGGTGGCACCCTCCTGCCGCTCAAAAGCCCTGGCCATCTCCAAAAGCTTCAGGCAATTGGCTTCGCTCTGCTCTCCCTGGGTTCGAACCAGCCACAAGGCCAGGCCCCTGGTGTTTTCCAGGAATTCTTCGACAGTTCGAGCCACGCCCAGGTCATGGCGTCGTTGGTGCAGATCCGCGAGAAGCTCCAACGCGTCCCGAATGGAAGGGACCGGGCTTTCCCTGCCCAACAGGACGTGGAAAGGGCATCCAGCCTTTCGATGCATGTACAATGCCTCATCTGATACCCCGAAGAAGGGGGACCGAAGACAGGACACCAGGGCACACGGGTCATGGGGCCGTTCCACGCAAACCAGAGCGTTTCGTAAGCCCACCACCTCTTCCCTGTAATGGAAGCGTCCCCCGGCTTCGGTGATATAGGGGACCTCCAAGGCTTGGAAGGCTCGCTCATAGAGCTCCAGCCCGGTGCTGCTGCGAAAGAGCACCGCCACGTCCCCCCACCGCCATTCCTTCTCTCTGACCCCCTTGCGAATTCTGGCCGCGATGTGTCGGGCCTCTTCCTCCCGCACCACTTGGGCCGGGCTCTTCTCGTCCAGCGAACCTTCCCGCGGCAGCAGGACCTCGACCCGGCCTGGACAATCCGTCCGATACGGGACCAAGGGGAAGAAGGGGACCTTCCCTCCCTTCAGAAGGGAAGCGAAACAGCGGTTCACCCAATCCACCACCCCGGACGCGCTTCGAAAATTCTGCTCCAGTCGCAGGAGTCCCCCTTCCCTTTCCAACCGGTCCCTCGCCGCCACGAAGCTATTCAAATCCGCTCGCCGAAACCGGTAGATGGACTGCTTGGGATCGCCCACGAGAAAGAGCTTCCCAGGCGCCAGGACGCCCCCTTTCTCGCACAACCGGAACACGATCTCCAACTGGGTGGCATCCGTGTCCTGCACCTCATCCACCAGGATGGCCTGATAGGCCTTTTGAAAACGCTCCAAGACCAAGGGATCTCGCAGCAGGACCCGAGCCCTGTGAAGCAAGTCATCGAAATCCAACGCGCCCTGGCGACGTTTCTCCCTCTGGATCTCCTCCACGAAACCCCGAAGCCAATCCAGAAGTTCGGCGCACACCCTATCGGACAGGATCGCTGCCTCGCGCTGAAGGCAGGCATCCATCTCTGCCAACAAGGCCTTGACCTGGGCCATCGTGGTCTTGGGATCCCAGTTCTTCTGGTTGCCCACATTCTTGAGCCGAAGAGGACTCAAAAGAAGGCATGCGCGTCCTTCCCTGTCCAAAAGCTGCCACTGTTCGCAGATTCGTCCCAGCCGTTCGATCTCCTGGAAGCCCTTGTCCTCTGGATTCACGCAACAACATGCCAGGTCCCTCAGTCGTTGAAGTCCCTCGTGCAGCAAGGCCTCGACCCGTTCAAGGATCGAATCCAGATCACCTTGAGGTTCCCTTCCATGATATCCCCTGTTCCCATTCAAGAACCTGGCCAGAAGACGCAGATGGAACAGGTCCAGACCCAGCCGGGCCACCAGCGAGAACACGGCCGAAGGCTCGGAAAGTTCCCGCTCGATCCAACGATCCCAGACCTGATCGAACAGAAGCTGGCTTCCCACCGAATCCAACACCTCGAATCCAGGGGTCACCTTGGCCTCGATGGGACGTTCCCTGAGAAGCGAAGCGGCGAACCCATGGATGGTGCCGATCTGCATGCGATCCAGTTCCTCCAAAGCCTCTCTCGCTCTGGGATCCTCCCGCACTTCCAGGGCGTCCCGCAACCTAAGTCTCAGTTCCCCGGCCGCCTTCTCCGTGAAGGTGATGGCCACCACCTCCCCGGGAGACAATCCCTTGTCCAGAAGAAGCCCCAGCACGCGAGCGATCAACACCGTGGTCTTGCCGGTGCCTGCCCCGGCCTCCACGCAATAGGACGACGATAGATCCTCGCCTGCCTTCTGTCGTTCCCGCTGGTCCCGCAGTCCCTCTCCCTTCAACTCATTCCCCTTCCCCTTCACGCAGCCGCAACAGCTCCTGGATTCGTTTGTCCTTGGCCTTCCTCTCCAGGGCCTGATCCCTTCCATGACAGGCATCACGATAGGGACAGCTCCGTTCGCATTGGCCGGAAGGCAGCGCCGGAAAGAAACCGTCACGGATGCCTCGAAGCAAAACGGACACGGCATGAGCCATCTCGCGCTCGATCTTCTCCCACGAAGAGCCTGACAGGAGAACGCATTGCCCGGCCGGGGACAGCCCGACATAGAGGTACAGGGCCTCTCCTTGCTGTGGAGTCGAACCCAGCAGGGCAGCACCGGCCAACAGGTACACCGGAAGCTGCAAGCACTGTCCTGTCCCCACCTCGCACGAGGCAGACCGCTTGCCTCCGCTCTTGTAGTCCACCACCCTGAACCCGCCCTGTTCCCCGCGATCCAACCGGTCGATGCGCCCCTGAAAACGAACCGTGCCAGCCTGGGTATTCAGGGACACCTCGGCCTTTCGGCCTGGACCGAAAGACGCCTCGAAGAGAAAGGGGCGCCACGACGCCAAAAGATCCCTCTCCCAGAGCAGGTGTTCCCTGAGATGGTCCAGCAAGGATGCCAAGGACATCTTCCATCCGCTTCGCATGGACCATGAACCATGGAATTCGGACGCTGTTTCACGGACCAGGGCCTGCAATCGCTCGTTCCATTGCTTCGCCGGAAGATCCGCGAGACGCTTTCCCTGGTCCCGCAATTCCCTCCAGAACCGCTCCAACACCCCATGGACCAGGATCCCTCGGTCCAGGGCCGAAGGCCACGGTTCCTGTTCGTCCCCTTCCTCCTCTCCCACACGCAGCACCACATCCAGGAAGTATTGGAAGGGACAGGACGCGTAGCTCTCCAGCCGGGTGGGGGAAATGGCTTCCATGGGCAAAAGCTCCCCAGGTTCGATCACACCCCGGATGATCCCATCAAATCGGGTCCAGACCGACTTGCCCAACCTTTCGCGGACCAGTTCCATGGACCTGGCAAAGTTCGGGTAGCGCTCCAAGAGATAGGCCGAAGCCTCACCGGATCTTTTCGCCTCGCTTCGTCTGAGGCAGGATCGGTCATATTCGCTCGGGGTCAGGGACCGCTCGGGCTGGTTCGGCTCTGGACGAGAAGCGGGCAATCGGGTGACCCGAGACGAGAATTCCACCTCGCCATACCCCACGGAACGTCCCTCATCCTCCTTCAACATCCTCAGAAGGAAGCTCGAGGGCAACAAGGGCCTGCTCCCTCCCTCCTCGAAACGCGGATACGACAAGAGAAGTCCCTCCCTGGCCGCGTCCTGGGCCATCTCGAACAAGGCTTCCTCCTCGCGCCTGCGCCTGAATCGTTCCCGCAGCATGGGCTCTTCCACTCGGTCCTGAAGAAATCCGCGGTCCGCGTCCGACAGCAAAGGGTCCTGGGATGGCTTCATGGGAAAAACCCCCTGCGTCATGCCGGGCAGCATCACAGTATGAAACCGAAGTCCCCTGGCATCCATGACCTGCGCGATCAGAAGGCCTTCTCCCACATGTGTATCCTGAAGCAGGCGTAAAGCTTGCATGCTCTGCTTCAATGCCTCATGAAAGACATGCATGTCGCAGGGTCCAAAAACCCCGTCCATTTCGGCCAACGCCTCCACGGTTTCCAGGCATCTGTCCAGGGTCTCCCCGGGAAGGAGCAGGGACGAGGCGGCACGGGACACAGCCTCGGCAAGGCCTTCCCAGTCGTCCTGTGCCTTCTGAATCGCGTCCCGCGCCTCGATCCATCGATCGAACCACGCGATGAGCCCATCCAGGGCCTGCCGTTCCATGGGAAGACATCCCCATGCCTCCCCTTCTGTCTGTCGACGGTCCACCTCCATCTCCAAAGCCAAACGAAGCGTGGAAAGTCCTTCCTTCCAGCCTGGCAAACCTCGATGAATCCCGGCGCGGCAGGACAAAGGTTCCCACAGGGAGACCCCGGGACGGTCCTCTTCAGGCAGGTTCAGAGGCGCGAATTGGGCGAATTCCATGACCTCGGCCCGGGGCAGATCCCCGGCAGCCAGTTCCAGGAGCCAGAGCAGGGACCTGGCCTCTCGTGTCTCGATCAGGGTGGCGCCGGGAACGAATCGATAGGGCAACGCGAATCCCTGATCCGCCATCTGATCCAAGGTGTCCTTGAACAACCCCCTGTAGGAGAGGTCCTCCCTCAACAAGATGGCGATGCGTCCTGGAGCCACCCCTTCTTCCTCCACCAGACGAAGGACCTCCCGCAGCAGTTCCCTGACCTCAGCGCTTCGATGGGGAGCGGACAGCGCCCGCCATGAAGGCCTCCCGCTTTTTCCCGGACTCGATTCGAGAGATTCGATCCTCACCCGTTCCTCCACCCATTGCCGTGTCCCCTTCGCGTAGTCGCGTCCCGCTCCCCTGAAATCCGGGAGATAGATTCGCACCTCGTGGCTCTTGGCAATGCCGTCCAGGAGCCTTCTCTGCAAGGCTTGCAGGTCGTAGAATCCATAGACGAAAACAGGACCCGGACAAAGGAAGGGCCATGGACCTGGCGTTTCGGTGGCCTTCTCGAGAAGGTCCTGGCGAGTGTACACCCGGGCTTCCCCGCACATCCTTTCAAACTCGGAGAACAGGATCGAAAGATCCTTTCCCTTGGATCCCAGCTTGTGAAGAAGATGCCACTCCTTCCATCCAGCCTCGCGCAGCTCCTTCCAGGTCGTGACCAGGACCTCCAGGAGAGGTCCCTCCCCTTCCTCCTCTCCCAACACACTCAGGTGTTCCCGGCAGCCAGCCAGAGCCTGGGCCATCAGCAAGGTCTCGCAGCCCGAGGCCAGAGGATCCATCCCTTGCCCGGCAAACACCTGACCTGCCGCGGTCTGTGCCCAATCCAGGAAGGTGACGCATCGAATCTGGATCCACCCGGCCTCGGTCTCGGCCAATCGATCCTGGATCCACAGCCGCAAGAGATTGGATCCCACCAACACGGCACAGGGCCGCAAGGGATCCTCTCGCTTGACGCCGGACACGTCGCTCAGCAGTCGATCCTGGATTCGAGGAAAGGATCCGCTATAAGCCTGGGTCCATCCCATGGTCATCCTCCGAGCGTCGCCTTGGTTTTCATAAAGAGACGAACCTTTCGCACGACCCGCCTGAGGATCATCTGTCCCAATCCCTTGATCCCGGTCCAGGTCTTGAGATGTTCCCGGTTCGCCCGATCCCGCATGGCCATGACCTGGGACAAAGAGGCCTGGGAAGGAAGAAGCGAGGGCTTTGTGAAATCGTAGCTTCCCCAATCCACCCTCTGGATTCCATGCTTTTCCAACAGCCGGCCATGGCTCGACGTGCCGGGAAAGGGCAGGCAGATCCCAAACATTCTCGCGGAGAAAGGCAGGCTCATGGCAAAGGACAAGGTCTGCTCCATCTCCTCCAGCGTCTCGTCCGGAAAGCCGAACATGAAGAAACCCAGACAATGAATCCCGGCCCGAACGCAGGCGTGGACAGCCTGGGCATATTCTTCAGGAGAACCGTTCTTATGGATTCGGCGCAGCACGGCTTCCGACCCGCTTTCGATCCCAAACAAGGCTTCCGTGCATCCGGCCCTGTACAGGAGCGGGGGGAGACTGGGATCCAGCAATTCCCTGAAATAGGAGGTGGGCACGAAATCCCAGGTCAATCGATATCGCTTTTCGATCAGCCAGCGACACAACTTTTCCACGCGATCGCGGTCCGATAGAAACACGTTGTCCATGAAATGGATCCTTCTTACCCCATACACTGTGGTCAAGACATGGATCTCCTCCTGAATCGATTCCAGGGACCGAAGACGGGCCTTGGGACCGTTGATCTTCCATGCGATGCAGTACCCGCAACGGCAGGGACAGCCCCGTCCCGTATGCACCGGGGCCACCCTTCCCATGGCCCCGGACTCCCAGAAATCATAGGTTCTCGGATCCTGCAGGGACAGGTCCCGAAGGGGCAAGGAATCCAGATCCTCGAGGAACACAGGCTCGTTGGCGTGGATCCTCCCTTGATCCCTGAACCGAAGACCCGGGACTCGGCACAGCGTGTCCGCGTTCGGTCTTCCACCCGCTTGATTCCATGCCTCCAGCAGGGCCATCATTCCCGGCTCCCCATCCCCGGCCATGGCGAAGTCCAGATCGTCACCGAACTCTTCCCACAGATCCTTCGGCAGGCTTCCGGTGGGATGGGGACCTCCCATCAGGGTGGCAGCCGAAGGTTGAGAGACGCGCGCCTGTCGCAGGGTGCGACGCGCCGCATCGAAATCCTGGGTAAAGACCTTGATCCCCACCAGATCGAAGCGCTCCTTTTCCAGGAAACCCTCCAGATCGCCAAGGGTCATCTGCGTGTTCCAATCCACCAGGGTCACATCCCACCCGGCATGCCGGCATGCCGCGGCCACCGAGCCCAATCCCACGTCCAGCAACCCGTTTCCCTTGGAAACAGTCTGGATCGGAACCGTGAGCAGGATGCGCCTGGCTTGCATGTCATTCCGCCTTTCTGAAGCCAATTTCTTCATACATTCGAATGGCCCCCGCTCTGTAGTCCTCGGTCCACAAATGCGCCTTGGGAAGGCCCTGCTCCTTGAACTTCCACAATACCGTGAGCGTCAGATAGCGTCCGATCCCTCTCCTGTGACATTTGGGCAACACGGCTATCCAATGCACGCAGCCGGAATCCAGGACCTTCCGGTCCTCCACCCACGCCATGCCGGTTCCCACCGGGAGACCCTCCACGCCCTGGGTGACAAAAAAAAGAATCTCAGGGGAGAACTGGGGTTGCCGAAGGAAACGGGCCTCGAATTTCTGTTCGTCCCATTCGAACTCAGGAAAGGCTTCGGCGATGATTCTCACCCAATTCGAGGCATCCCCGGGCCTGTAAGTTCTCAGGGCCAACCCCTCGGGCGCCACCGGAGGGGGCACTCCCTCCAGATCCTCCCTGACCAACAGGATGGTCCGACTCATGGATCACTCCCCTTCTCGCCAGATTCGGGCCCCGAGAGAAGCCATCTTCTGCTCGATCCTCTCATATCCTCGATCGATGTGATAGACACGAAGGATTTCAGTGACACCGTTCGCGGCCAACCCGGCGAGCACCAGGGCCGCGCTCGCCCTCAAATCGCTGGCCATGACCGGGGCCGCGCTGAGGCGATCCACGCCGATGATCTCGGCCTGCCCCGGCACCCGAGTGATCCTCGCGCCCAATCGAATCAACTCCCTGACATGGATGAAACGGTCGGGATAGACGTTGTCCGTCAATCGGCTCACTCCCCTGGCCAGAGAAAGAAGGGCCGTGATCTGGGCCTGCATGTCCGTGGGAAACTCTGGGTAGGGGCCTGTGACCAACTCGATGGGCCTGATCTCGCCCAACCTCCTGGCCGTGACCTGGGTCGCTTCCACTTCCACCTGCACGTTGGCCCTGACCAGGGCCTCGATCGTGGCTTCCATGTGATCAGGACAGCAGTCCGTCACAGAGACGCATCCTTCGGTGATAGCGCCGGCCACCAGGAAGGTCCCTGCCTCGATCCGATCCGGGATGATGGAGATATGACCTGCCTCGAGCCGGTCCACCCCCTCCACCAGCAAGGTCCTGGTCCCGGCCCCCTCGATCTTCGCGCCCATGCCCTGAAGGATTCGGGCGTGCTCCACCACCTCGGGCTCCCGGGCCGCTCCCAGGATTCGCGTGACCCCCTCGGCCAGACAAGCGGCGGAAAGCACGTTGACCGTGGCCCCCACGCTCGAGCCGCGGGACCCCACCAGGTCAATCTCAGCGCCCTGAAGACGGTTGGCACGGGCCAGGATGAACCCGTGCTCCAGTTCCACCTCGGCGCCCAGGGCCTGCATGCCGCGGATGTGCAGGTCGATGGGACGGTCCCCAATGGCACAGCCCCCGGGCAACGAGACTCGGGCCTGTCCGAATCGGGCGAGCAAGGGACCCAGCACATAGATGGAGGCCCTCATCTTGCGAACCAGGTCGTAAGGCGCCTCGAAGGAATGGATGTGCCTCGCGTCCACGCGCACCACGTCGTCCTCGGTCTCCACTGCACAACCCAGGATCTCGAGCAGATCCCCCATGGCCTGAATGTCCCTGAGCCTGGGCACGTTCTGAATCGTGGTGATCCCGTCGGCCAACAGCGCGGCAGTCATGGCGGGCAGAGCCGCGTTTTTGGCGCCGCTGGCGCGAATCACTCCATGAAGCTCCCTTCCACCCTCGATCAACAGCTTATCCATGGATCTCTCGCGGCTCGCAAGCCATTTTTCCACCGACATTCATCGCCAGGAATCTCAAGCCACCTGTGTAAACCTTCAGTGAGCCCTTCTATCTCCATGGCCACATCTTATGCGATCCATCCCACCCATTCAACGGCATCCACGGCACGCACGTTCCAAGGCGAATATCTCCGCAAGTGCGAATTCCCTGCTCTGGCGTCCGCTTGCAGAGCCTACCTTGTCATGGTACCGTATCCATGGAGGTGAAGGATCTTGACATACAAAGGCCAAGTAAAAAATGGCGTGGTCGTCCTGGAGCGACCCGATCTCCTTCCTGAAGGAGCTGTAGTCAGGGTAAGAGTGTTGCAGGAACCTGAACAGACACTTGGAGACAGACTCCTCAAACACGCCGGAAGGGCCAAAGATCTGCCAAAGGACCTCGCAGCCAATCACGATCACTATCTTCACGGTGTTCCCAAGAGATGAAGGCTTCCTTCGCTGACACTGCCCCTATTTCCTTGCCTTGCTGAACGCGAAGGATAAGATGCATAACAATGCGGTGGAACTAACGAAAACCCTTGAGGGACGCATCATCACCACGACATGGGTTCTCACAGAGGTTGTAGATGCCCTAAGTCATCCTCCAAATCGTGTCGTCGCAATTGCATTTGTATCTGATCTGAAAGCTGATAACCGTGTTACCATCCTACCCCCGAATCAGGGTCTCTTTGATGCAGGACTGGATTTATTCTCTCGTCGGCGTGATAAAGAGTGGTCTCTGACTGACTGTATCTCTTTCGTCGCCATGGACAGGCATTGCATAAGGGACGCACTCACCTCTGATCGCCATTTCGAACAAGCAGGTTTCCACATCAAGATGGCAACGGCCACAGAAGAATAATGTTCGGGTTCACTGGCACTGGCCCACAACGACGCGCTCGATCCCGGCCAGGTCAAGCGCGACACGTACCTCGGCAAATCCCATGCCCTTCATGCGCTCCACCACCCTGCCTGCTTGTCCATACCCCACCTCAAGAAGCAGACAACTTCCCTTCCGAAGACGTCCCTTCAACTGCCGCAACAATCGATCCACCAGGATCAGACCGTCCTTGCCTCCGTCCAGGGCCAGACGAGGCTCGTACCGCGAGATTTCCGGGGCCAGAGCCTCGCACTCCAGGGAAGGGATATAGGGCAGATTGGCCGTCACCAGATCGAATCGATCCATGGATCCGATCCCTTCCACCAGATCGCAACACACCAGGGACAAGCGGTCGGGAACCCCCAGATCCATTCCATTCTCCCGCGCCACCTGGATCGCGTCCCACGAGCGATCCGTGGCCACGGCGTTCCAGCCCAGCGTTTCGGGATCCATCAGCAGGGAACACGCGATACAACCGCTGCCTGTTCCCACGTCCAGAACCCAGCCGGGTTCAGATTGAGATCTCATGATCTCCAGCCCGACCTCCACCAGGGTTTCCGTGTCAGGACGCGGCACCAGAACCGCGGGAGAGACCCGAAAGGAATGTCCCATGAATTCCTTATATCCCAGAAGATAGGCCACCGGCACGCGGCGCGCCCTGCGTCCCATCAGGCTTCTACAGACCGCCAGATCTTCCTCGTTCATGGGCTGATCGTGCCGAAGATACACCCCCAGCCGGTCCGTTTTCAGAGCGTGAGCCAAAAGCAGCTCGGCATCCAACCTGGCCGTGTCGATGCTCTTGCTCTGAAGATAGGACGTGCTACGCTTAAGAACTTCCAGAAGGGTCAAAGAGCTCATGCAACCTCTTGGCTTCGTCCTCTTCGATCAAGGCATCCAGCATCTCATCCATCTCCCCCTCCATGAAACGATCCAGGCTGTACAGGGTAAACCCGATCCTGTGGTCCGTCACGCGATTCTGGGGAAAGTTGTAGGTCCTGATCTTCTCGCTTCGGTCCCCGCTTCCCACCATCATGCGACGCTGATCCGATCGTTCCTGCTCCTGTCGTTCCCTTTCCCTCTGGAGAAGACGGCTTCGAAGCACCTTCATGGCCTTGGCGAGATTCTTGTGCTGGGACTTCTCGTCCTGACAGGACACCACTTCCCCGGTGGGAATATGGGTGATCCGAATGGCGCTGTCCGTGGTGTTCACGCTCTGCCCGCCGGGACCCGATGACCTGAAGCGATCGACTCGAATGTCTTCCTGATCGATCTCGACGTCCACCTCCTCGGCACTCGGCAGAACCGCCACGGTCACCGCCGACGTGTGGATGCGTCCCGCCGATTCGGTCAAAGGCACCCGCTGCACGCGATGCACCCCGCTTTCATAGCGCAGCCGTCCGAATACGCCTTCCCCTTCCATCGAAGCGATGATCTCCTTCATGCCTCCGGAGCCTGTCGGATGGCTGTCGATCAGGGAAGTCTTCCACGACCTGGATTCCGCGTGCCGCTGTAACATGCGAAACAGTTCCGCGGCGAACAGGGCCGCCTCCTCCCCACCGGTCCCCGCGCGAATCTCCAGGATCACACCCCTGTTCGCGTCCTCGTCCGGGGGCAGCAGAAGTCTCTTGGCTTGATTCTCCATCCTGGGGATCTCGAGGTCCAGGGACTCGAGCTCGCCTCGGGCCAAATCCCTGACATCCTCGTCCTCCAAAGGATCCTCACACAACCTCTCGGCTTCCTGGCGTTCTCGAATCTTGCCTGCCAAGGCCTGCAGGGCCTCTACCAGGTCCTTCTGCCTCGCGTAGGCCCGATTCTTCCTGGCGGATTCCCTCCTGTCGGAGTACACGGAGGGATCGACCAACTCCATCTCCAGGGCCTTCAACCGTTCCCTGGCCTTATCCAGCCATGTTTCATAATCTTGCATAGGCATATACTGTGTCGCGATCCCCTGCGTTTCTCAGGAGGAAACCGGTGTCTGTTCCGCCTCCTCGTTGGAACCCTCTTGCTTCTGAAGATGCGCGTATTTCCTTCGGAATCGCTCCACGCGTCCCGCCGTATCGACGAATTTCTGCTTGCCTGTATAGAACGGGTGACAGTTCGAGCAGATCTCCACGCGGTAGTCCCCCTGCGTGGAACGGGTCTTCACCTGGTTCCCGCAAGCGCACGTGATGGTACATTCCCTGTATTCAGGATGAATCCCTTTCTTCATGGTCCTTCAACCTCCCTGGGACATCAGATCGAGGAAGTCCGCGTTGCTGGCCGTTTTTCCGAGCTTGTCCATCAACAACTCCATGCCCTCGATCAAGTCCATGCTGTTCAATAGTTTCCTCAAAACCCACACCTTCTGCAGGACATGGGTCGGCAGAAGCAGTTCCTCCTTCCGGGTCCCGGAACGATTGATGTCGATCGCCGGGAAGATCCTGCGATTCACCAGACGCCTGTCCAGGTGTAGCTCCATATTACCAGTTCCCTTGAATTCCTCGAAGATCACATCGTCCATCTTGCTGCCGGTCTCGACCAACGCGGTGGCGATGATGGTCAGGCTACCGCCCTCCTCCACGTTTCTGGCCGCGCCAAAGAATCGTTTGGGCCGCTGCATGGCATTGGAATCCAACCCCCCGGAAAGGATCCGACCGCTGTGCGGCATCAGGGTGTTGTGCGCCCTGGCCAGCCGGGTGATGCTGTCCATCAAGATGACCACGTCCCTTTTGCATTCCACGAGACGTTTCGCTTTCTCCAGGACCATGTCTGAGACCTGGATGTGTCTCTCGTAGGGCTCGTCGAAGGTGGAGCTGACCACCTCGCCGCGAACCGATCTTCGCATATCCGTCACTTCTTCCGGCCGCTCGTCGATGAGCAGCACGATCAAAAAGACGTCCGGATGGTTGATGGTGATGCTGTTGGCCAGCATTTGCAAAAGCATCGTCTTTCCGGTTCTGGGCTGGGCCACGATCAATCCGCGCTGTCCCTTGCCCAAGGGGGCAAGAAGGTCCACCACGCGCATGGAAAGCTGTGCAGACGTGGTTTCAAGGTTGAATTTTTCATGCGGATACAAGGGGGTGAGACTGTCGAACTGATCCACGCGTTTGGCCCTGTCCGGGAGCAGGAAGTTGATGGATTCCACCTTCAACATCGCGTAGTATTTCTCCTTTTCCTTTGGAGATCGCACCTTGCCCGCCACCGTATCGCCTGTTCGCAAGGAAAAACGCCTGATCTGCGAGGGAGAGACATAGACATCATTCGGACACGGCATGTAACTGGCGCCCGGAGAACGCAGGAAGCCAAACCCGTCGGGCAGAATCTCCAGGACGCCCTGCGCGAAATTCAATCCGCACTTCTCGGCGCGAGCCCGAAGAATCGCCATGATCTTCTTTTCCGGCTGCAGATCCTCGAACGCTTCGATCTCCAGCTCCCCGGCCATGGAGGACAAGTCCCCTTCACTCATCCCCTTCAAGACCTCGATGTTCGGTTCCGCGTTGTTTTCCTCGTTCATCTCCTCGGAATAGGACCCGGAATCAAAATCCCTGTACTCGTGTCCTCTGTTGGGATGCCTGCGACCTCTTCTCATAACACCTCTCCAGCTCTACTTGGGATCGGTCCCGGATTCTACCGAGACCTCGGCCCTGGGACAAAAAAAGGAAATTATAACCTCATTGGATGCCACGAAACCCCGAGCAACGAGGATGATCTGATACAGTGACCTCATGGGCCATCGTCACAGGGGAATCGAGATCGTGAAGGTATGCCGAACCTGTCCCGGGATTTAAACAAACCCGGAGACAGGTTCCGCTCGTGTCGTCTACAGCGTGGAGTCGTTGGGATCCAACGAGATCCCCACCGCCTCCTTGAGCCAATCCAAATCCAACGTGGAGTCCGTGTCCTCTTCCACGCTCGCATCGGGCCTCGCCCTCGGCTCCATCATGTCCATTCGATCGTACAGGCGAGCTCCCTGAAAATCCAGAATGTTGACTGTCACGAAGATGAGCAGATTCTGCTTGCTCTCCTCGTTTTGCACGCTCTTGAAAAGCCAGCTAACCAGGGGCAGATCCCCCAGAATGGGCACCTTCTTGACGACCCGGCCGATGGAATTCAGCATCAATCCGCCCAGGACCAAGGTTTCACCATCCCGAACCACCGCGTTGGTCGTGACATCCCTGCTTCGAAAACGCGGGATCGCCAAACGCACGTCTCCACCTTCAGCTCCGCCGCTGATGGTGAATTCATCCGAGCCCACGATGTCGCTGACCACGGGCTGCAGGAACAAACGCACGGTTCTTCTCGTTTCGCTGACCTGAGGCGTGACGTTCAGAATGATCCCCACGTCCCGTTCCACGAACTGGTATTCGATGTCCCTGGTGACGATTCCGGTGCCGGCTCCCCCGGCTCCGGACGTCGTGGTATTGACGTCCACATCCGAAGCGTAGGTGATGGTGGTCACCAGCCGAATGACCGCGGGCTCGTTGCTCATGGTGGTCACCTTGGGAGCGGACAGGGTCTCAAAACCGCCCGTGGCTTCCAAAAGATTGATCATCACGTTGAACTGCGGTTCATTCAAATGAGTCCATGAAAAATTGAGTCCTCGGGCGAAAGAAGCGGTGGACGCCACGCGTTCGAAGAATCCCTCCGGCACAGACATGCTGGGATCCGGGTAGCCCTGTTGTCCGCTGGGAGACACGGGAAAACTGCCCGTATCCGTGTACGCCCTGTATTGATGGCTGTCGGAATTGTCCTGGATCACCTGCTCGTTGTAGGAGATGAACCCGTCGTTGTTGTAGTCCCTGCCGCTGGTCCATTGCACGCCCACGCGACGAATCGTCTCATCGGACACCGAAAGGAAGCGAGCCTCGATCATCACCTGCTTGGGCAACACGTCCAGCTTGGCCAGCAAGGCCTTGATCTTCCTCTGGTTGGTGGGGGTGTTCTTCACGATCAGGGTGCTGGTCTCGGAATAAAGGATCATATGCGCGCCTTCGGGCTGCGGGACCAATTGCTCCAGGATGGTAACCACCATGGATGTGGCCGCATCCTGCACCTGGGCGATCGCCCCCCCAGGTCCTGAATCCCCCCAGCCGATCTCTCCGCTTGCGCCGCCTCCGCCTCCGCCGGCCCCGGACCGAACGCTTCCAAAAGCTCGGTCCATCACCTTCTGCCTCACCGGTACGCCAAACTCCAGGTGATAGACCTCCTCGGTCATACCCTCATACCGGGCCGCCATATCCTCCACCCCGGCGACCGTAGAGATAAAAATGACCTCTTCCACGATCTTGAATTCGAGTTTCTTGGGTCCCAAAAGAAGCTTGAGCGCGGACTCGAAGCTGACGTTTTCCGCGAAGATGGTCACCATGGGATCCACCTTGCCCGTCGTGGGTCGGGCAGGAGTCGGAGTGAAACTGTCCGCGGAAAATCCCTCGAATTCAGTGGACAGATCGGGAAGCACGGGCACATCGTCCCCTGCAATATCCACCGGCCCCACGGAGGTGGGAGCCGTGGTCTCCAGGAAGATATCCGGATCCACGATGATGGTCACCCCGGTCATCTTGGCCAAGGCTCGAAAGATGTCCCGAATGTCTTCGTCCTCGAACTCCAGACGCACGGGTTGCTTGAGTCTTTCCCTGAGATCCTTCTCCTTCTCCGACATCATTTCTTCCAGCTCTTCTTCCAAATCCGGAAAGGGCAAAGGCTCCAGGTTGATTCCCCTCGCGTCGTACCCAGGCATCAACAGATTGGCCTTGTCCACATAGTTCAGTTGTTTTTGCAGGGCCACATCGTGATCGCCCTTGGCGCCCAGGGCCTTTCGCCTGTACTGCAAGCGTTCCCTGGCCTGTTTTTCCAGTTTGACTTCCCTGTACAACTGCTGGGCCTCGTGATTCCAGGGATCCAGCTTGAGCGCGTCTTCCAACGCGAGAATCGCCTGATCGAACTGTAGCCTCTGATACAGATCCCTGGCTTCCTCGAGACGCCCTTCCACCTGGATCTGCGTGGCGCTGTCCATCCTCCTGGATTCAAGATAGGCTTTCTGCCGTCCCGCCTCCTTGATACGCGCCTTGGCCTCCTCACTGTCCGGATCGTGCCTCAGAGCCTCTTGCCATCGCTCGATGGCTCCCTCAATGTCCATGACCTCGAACAAGACCTGTCCCTCGATCAGAAGGCTGTCCACTTTGGCCTTCCGTTGGGCCTCTCGCTCGATTTTGGTCTGCCTTCGCTCCGCTTGAATCCTCTCCAGTTCCTCGACATAGTCTTGGAGCACATCATCCGCCCCTCCGGAAGGCTGTCCCAACGCGATCCCAGAGCCGAACCCGATCAACAGAACGAGGCTCGACCACCATTTTCCTTGCCCCAGGGTCCAACGCATCAATCATCCTCCTCACATGGTCGCTGGAAGGCCGAAAGGCCGAACCACAAGTCGCATCGAACTTATCATATTCATAGTACCCATTTCAACGTATCCATAAGATCAAGAGAGAGCAGGATCATTCCACCTCTGTCTCCAGATCCATCGGTCGATCGTCCAGAACCAGTCGCAGAGTATATTTCCGTTCGCCTCTGGAGACCACCACATGGTCCGGTTTGATGATGTCCAGATTGAACGAGGTATCCTTGATTGCCTCGCCCGCCTCGGAATAGCGGCTCTTGGTCTTGATTTCCCATCTTCCAGTGCGTCGATTCCTTTCCCAGACCCGGATGCGAAAATGTCCGAATTGGGAGCCCCGCACCTCGGATTGCCCCTTGTAGGTGATGGCGATCTCGGGATCCTGATATTCCCACACCACGTCCCTCTTGTCCGGATGGTCTTGCCTCAAACGCACGACGCATCGGTCCTCGTGCACCTCGTCAAGCACCCACTCGTATTCGATAGACCTGCCCCTGTGCTCCACCCTGGGACGGTGCACGACCGTGCCGATCGGGACCAGACTCTCCATGGTGGGCTCCTCCTGGGTGGCCAGCCACGCCGCGACCCTGCCGTCTTCCATGACCTGCTTGCCCTGGAAAAGCCGCCTGATCGGCATGGTCAGAGGTGGAATCTCCTCCTTGGGAGGACCCTTCTCCCTCTCCAACACCAACGTGTGTTCGTAGCGGGTTTCAAGCGTGGCTTGTTCTTCCTGGATCTGGACGACTTTCCAGGGACCCAGGCTCTCACCCACGCTCAATTCCAGATTCTCCCGTTCCCGCTTGAATTGTCCCTTCCCCTCCTCCAACATCTTCATAAAGATGATCTTGGGCTCTGCCGGTCTTGGAACGTCCACCTTTTCGTCCAGGTTGACGAAGGGATTACGGGACACAGCGTTCTCATAATAGGTCCAGGGCTTGTATCCCCGAAGGCTGGGGTGCTTGAGAGAAAGATTTCCTCCGAACTCGTCCTGATACGCGCTCCCGCCCTGCGGGATCACCAACATATCCTGGGAACTATGGGACTGATACACCAGAAAACAGGTATACAACAGGCCACCTACCAGACCCCAGAACACCACCTTCTCCGCGTTGTCCTTGAGCCAATGGCCTGCCTTGGCCAAAGGAAGCTTGCGAAGGAGTTCATTGATATCCGGTGCAGCCATGAAATTCGCCCCTAGGTTGACGACTCCTCATCGGTCTCTGTCCGGGACCGATGCCGTTGTTTGAGATAAGGCGCCTGCACCTTCAGCAAACATTGCAATACAGGCAAGCCATCGGAATCGGCGCGAAGGACGCTGGAAGAAACGCCCTCCACCGCGAAAAAGGTATCCGCATGATCCAAACGGTACAGAAAATCCATGAGTTGTTCAAACGTACAAATCACAGTCATTTCCAGAGGCACTGGAACCAGGTTTTCTGAGGTCTCCCAGGGCCTGTCCCGTTGTTCCAGAACCTTGAAAGCGCCGACACGTTCCAGGTTGGCCTCCAGGGCCAGATGGGCCAGGGCGTTGATGGAACGCAGGGTGTGCACCTGATACGCCACATCCAGGGCGTCCCTCTCCACCGCGCCCGAGGGCGGCGAAAGATAGTCGTTATCGTTGACCACCATACCGGCCTCGGCCATGCGAGCGAAGAAAGCCTTCTTCAACTCATGATACTCCTCCACCAGGAAAATCTGCGGATCGCCCCTGCGCGGCACCCTGGGACTTTCCGGAAACAAACTGGCGAGGTGGGCCTGGTTCTCGCGCAGGATCTCGATCGTCGCCGTCTTGGTGGCAATGGTCGCTTCAGGATCACGTCCCACAGTCTCCTGCATGCTCTTGTACTCGTTCATCACGCTCCTGAATCGCCGTTGGAGGCTCTCCTCTCTCTTGAACATGGGAACCAGCGCGCCCACGAAAATACCCACCATCACAGCCACAACGCCCGCCACTCCGATATAAAACTTGACCATCGGCGTCAATTGAATGGAGACTTTCCTGCTGGTGTTCTTGGCCATGATGTTTTCCCTATCTCAAGCCAAAAGCGATGGTGAATTTGAATGCCGGCCTGGGCTCGAGATCGATGCCGGAAGGCGCCCCGCGCGTCCTGATGGCCCGGGACGTGTCCACCCCCCGTTCCTCCAATCGCCTTCGCACCTCCCCGGATCCCGCTCCGGATGTCGACAAGGAAGCGGAAGAGGTCTGCGTGTATTCGTTCCTGTCCGTGAAGGTCAATTCGCCCTCACGGGAAACATCGGTCAGCACCGGGGAACGCCCCATACGGTCCAACAACGCTGTCAAGGACTCGGTGCTGCCGCTCAATCCGGTCATCAGGTGTCTGGACGGATTGTTGGGATCCGTGTTCAGGGACAAGATCTGGATATCCGGGGTGAGCAGTCGCGTGACCTCCACCATCATGTCCGTCACCTGACCCCGAACCACGTTCATGGACCCCATGAGACCCATTCTGGCCTGAAGCTGCCCCATCGCGACATCCAGTTCGCCCACCCTCTCGTAGTGATCCTCCAGGCGCGCCTTGTATTCCTGGATCTGCTGCACATTGTACTCCACGTTCCGAATGCTGGTGTTCTTCAACACACCCAAGGCCGTGAAATTGAATCCTGTCACCACCACGCAGGCAGCCACGTATCTCATACGAAATCGAATCTGTTTCTTCGCCTTGAGTTCCTCCGGCATCAGATTTTCCAGGGTGGCCCGAACTCCGGTCCCGGCCAAAGCCAATCCCACCACCGTGCTGGCCACCCCCGGATGAGGTATTCGACCCTGCAGGTTCTTCGGAAGCTGGGCCTGGACAAAGGGGTCCCCTTCGTCCACCGGAATCTCCAGGCGTTCCCTGAGAAAGTCCAGCAGCTCCACGTGCAGAACCCCTCCCCCGGTCACGATCATCCTCTGCGCCGCGATCCCTCCACTCTCGGTTCTGAAAAAATTCAGCGTTCGCTGGATCTCTCCGACGATTCGCCTCAGCCCGGTCTGCAGGGGTTCTCTCTCTTTTTCCGAGCCCTGCCCGGACGCGAAAAGGCGTTTGACTTTCTCCGCCTGGGAAACGCTCGTGTCAAACGCCTTCTGAATCTCTTCGGTGACGCGATCCATGGCGTAATGAATGCTCCTGGAAAAACACAGGTCCCCATCCATCTCGATGGAAACATCCGTGGTACGGGCTCCCACGTCCACATACGCCACCGCGCCTTGGCCCTTGGCCATGGCGCGACAAGCGGAATAGGCCGCCAGCGAGTTGACGGTGACAATCTCCGGCTCCAATCCGGCCTCGAGGACGATCCGGGTCACCTCCCGTACCAGGTCCTTTCGCGCCGCCACCAGAACCACGTTCAACATCTCCCCTTCCCTGTGATCCTGTTTGAAATAGTCCCAGATCACCTCTTTCAATGGGAACGGAATCTGTTGTTCCGCGTCGTATCGGACGATCTGACCCAAGCGATTGTCCGCGATCACAGGCATCTGGATTCGGCGAATGGCCACCGCTTGCCCGGATACCGCGACAGCGCAGGTCCTGGCCTTGATCTTGTTTCGAGCCAGAAGCGTGCGAAGGGCCTGAACCTTGGCCAGACGCTTCTCCGAGGACGAAGCGTCCTCCTTGAAATCCAGTTCCACGGCATCCAGGGTCTGCAACAGGTATCGATCACCCTGGTCCACGACATGGGCGATTTTAACCGATGTCGCGCCCAGATCCACTCCCAATACAGGATGCTTTCTGGATCTTCTATTCGCTCTCTTTTTCTGGGCTTTCAAGGTCTTGGGAACCTTTTTCGCCTCGGCCTTTGGAGTCCTGGCCATAAAGAAACCTCATCCGTCCTTACGCGGGAGAAACGGAAACGTTGTTATCGCGGGCAGAATTGATTCGTCCGATGGACATCCACCAACATCGACCAACAGAAAGAAGTCACATTCTACAGAGGGTGGATCACCGCTGTCAACGCATTCTCCTCAAGCGGGCCTAGTTTAGCAGTTGGGAAACAAATCCAGTGACCGTGCAGTTGCCGTTGAGTTCAAAGGATTGGCTCAACAGCCTTTTACCCAGAGCGTCATACAGATCGATGTTCGTCTGGGTGGATATAATACCCGCATTGGTGAAAGAGTACTGGGTCCACCAGGTGCCGCCAAAGGCAAACTGGGGGAAAATCACAGGCGTGCCTGGCGCCACCATCGCCGTCTCGGCCGCGAACCCGGGCGTGTTCCTGTTTATGATGATCTCCATCCCGGCCAGAGGCTGGGTAGAAACCACGCGCACGTATCCCTCCACCGGGTTGGCAAGACCGGAGAACATCAGATCCGCCCACTGGCTCAATTTCTGTCTCGGGGCCAAGACCGTGCTCACCCCACCCAGGGCGATCCCGGCCTTGTTGTAGGGAGTCAAGGTCACGGTGGCCGCGTTGTCGCTCGTGTTGATCACGGCGATCCCTGTCCTCTGAGCGGAATTGTTGACCAACCGGGGTATATAGAGCAAGGTTCCTTTGGGCGCCGCGTTCATGGCCGCGTTGCCCATCTTGCCCTTGAGTCCATAGGCCTCCATGGCCACGACAGGCCTTTCCGCCGTGATCTTGATCCATCCCCCGTTCGAAGCCTGGGTCCCGCTCACACCCAGGAAGGCCGGATCGTTCACCATGCCTGTCAACTTCTGTCCCGGGGCCAGCGCATGGGTCTTCAGGGGCGGGATGAAATTCCCGTTGTTGTCATACGCCATCAGGGTGACCAGGTTGGGATTGGGATCGGTCACATCCACGTTCAAGATCGAGGCCCCGGTCCACCAGGAATCGTTCACCTGGAAATGGGGAAGGTACAGCTCCGTGCCAGGCAAAGCGCCCGGCAGGGCGGAAAGACCTCCGGATTTCTTGTTTCCATAGATCTCCATGGCCGCCAGGGGACCGGAGGCCGCGTAATGGATCCACCCCTCTGTCGGATTGTCCACGCTTCGAATCTCAGAACCCAATCCGGTCTTGGTCGGGGCAAACAGGTCGGAAACCAGCCGCGTAAGCCTGCCCATGGGAGGAATCGTCAGGGTTGTGCCGCCCATCCATCCTCCGGCGTTCCCGTAGGCATTGAGGGTGATGGTGTTCTCCGAGGTGGTGGGATTGGCGAACGCCACGCCGGTCCACCATTCCGGGGTCACCTTGTAATGGGGCAAATAGCCGGTCGTGCCCGCGTTGATGATCCCCATCACCCCGGCCATGCTTCCGTCCGACAATCCAAACAACTCCATGCCCACCATGGGCTGACTGGAGTTGTTGGAGACCCTCATCCATCCATCCTTGGCCGTGGTCGGAGGCGCCGGCGTGGTCTCCAAGCCGATGGAGTACGTGCCCCCGACCCACAGGCTTCTCAGGATCAGGATCACCTCGTCGCACGACGTGACATCCCTGGAAACCGTGAGGCTGTGGTGCGGCTGCGGAAGGCTGAAACTGTACATGGTTTTCAGGGTTCTCTGCTGGATCAAGAGAAGCGTGCCAGTGAACACCGGCCAATCCTTTCCCTGAATCCCGTCCTCTCCGTCCAGGTGCAACGTCAAGGTGGCCACACGCCCCCCCACGTCGAAGTGATAGTAGTCCGCCGCCATTTCACTGACCGAATCCACGCCCAGATCCATGTTCTCGTTGCCGGAGAGGACCAACTGCTGTTGATAGGCCACGGAAGGGTACCCGGAATCCCATTTTCCATTCCCGTTCAGGTCCGTGAAGGGTTCCCCCGGGTCCCAGGTTCCATTCCAGTTGATATCCGTGAAAGGCTCCTGCCGCTCATCATCCTCGTTGAAGTCGTTCCACGTGGTGTTCCCCAGTTCCTTGGATGCCACGGCAAGGGTGAACTCGGAAAAGGATGTGTCGAAATCCGACTGATACCGCGTCTCCAGCAGAGCGTTCACGGTCCACCAGCCACCCATGTTGGGTTCCTCTGTCTGCTCCCACAGGGCCCGAATGAAGTCCGCGCCCCGGGGATCGATTCGTGGATCCGGATCCTTGTCCTCTCCCTGATAGGCGGGAATCCCGAATCCATCGGTCCCGAACCGCTCGGCCATGAAGATCCAGTAAGGCAAGGAATGATAGGACGTCGCCAACAGGGGCGTGTCCGGTTCCTTGAAGAGGTAGCCGAGCCACCCGGCGTCCCCATTGACGTTGTCGTACACCGCGTCCATCATCCACATGGCCGTGCCCTCGATGATGAACAGTCCGAAGTTGGCCTCGTTCATGAGTCCATAGCTGTTTTGAATCCCATGAAAAAGCTCATGGGCCGCGGTGACCTTCATGTTGCCCTTGACATAGCCATACACCGAATCGTACTCATCGTTGACCAGCGTCGAGAAATCCATGGGTCTGACAGGCATCCCGAAGTAGGGCTGTCCTGTTTCCAGGAACGTCACCCCCATCACCCCGTACGGCAGATCCATGACATAGATATCCATCAAGTTGTTCCCCCCCCCCGCGCTACCATCCCTCAAGACATCCTTGAAGAAGAAGAGGGGATGCCACACCTGGGTCTCCCAGGAGAACTGATACCAGCGAGCCAGGTCCTCCACGTAATCCGGCACGCCGTTGCCATTGATATCGTCCGCCACGCCATTGGCAGGATTGACATCGTATTGCGCGAGCCGGTTCGCCCCGTCTTCAGGATCCTCGCTCCAGTGAACGAGAAACTGTCCAAACTGGTAGGTGCGTTCAGTCCGGTATTCAGGGGCCTGTCCCTGGGCCCGAAGGGACCCGAATTGGGACGCGTACTGGCCGGGCAGGGATCGCTGATTGACCTGCAGCTCCAGCAACATCGGCGTGGCCCACAGGGGGGCCACCGGTCTGAGCCCGGTGGCCGTCTCGACCCAATATTCCCTGGGCACATCCTGCTGGTTGAACCAGAGAGCGGCCTTGTGTTCCAACTCCTGGCTCCTGGTGATCCGCCCGGTCCTGGCCGCGCCTTCGATCAGGTCAAGGCTGGTGATACGAGGCGGAGCGGCCCAGGCGCTTTGCGCCACGAACAGGAAAACCCCGCAGACGATCCACCCGAGGGCCTGGACATGCCACGGTCTCCATTTTCGACAAGCACCTGTATGACACTTCGGTTTCATCTTGTCCTCCATATGATTGCCGGACGTATTTCTATCCATCACAGACCCCATCCGCCGCGGGGCCGACCTGTCCCGCACAGCAAATTGCTCGGTCCGCTCTCGCACGTTCCCACGGCCGTGACGTAGTAACAAACCTTGTTGCCCGCGTGCCAGGTCGGCTGGGTCAAGGGATCCTCCAGATACCAGGTCTGCGTGGCCGGCACCGTGGCCATCAATTGGTATGACACGTCAAAGTAGGGATAGATCCTGTACACCCTGTACGCCGTAACCGTAGGATCGGTGGAAGGACTCCAATTCAAGAAGATCCAGGT
>Ga0114946_10000165_pt1 | contig 38917 bp, 40 predicted proteins | sample WalLakDeSediment_FD_88676 | JGI IMG/M metagenome (GOLD analysis project Ga0114946, IMG submission 88676) | Lake sediment microbial communities from Walker lake, Nevada to study Microbial Dark Matter (Phase II) - Walker Lake 11/02/13 Deep Sediment | ecosystem: Environmental > Aquatic >... | reverse complement strand
GGTTACACGGTAGTCACGACAATCGACAGCCGCCTGCAACCACTGGCCCAGGATGCCGTCCGTACGGGCCTCCACAGCTACGACCGGCGCCACGGCTACCGCGGACCCGTAGCGGTGCTCGAGTCTGTCCCCGAGGAAGAAGCGGCCGTGGCCATGCTGCTGGAGGGCTATCCCGAGCCGACGGGGCTGCGCGCCGCGCTGGTCCTCACGGTGGATGACGAGGGCGCGGACGTCTTTGTCCGCGGCGTGGGGCCGGCGCGGCTCGATTTTGAGACCATGCGCTGGGCCCGGCCCTACATAGATGAGGATCGGCGCGGCCCGGCACCCCAGGGGCCCATGGATGTCGTCGCGCCCGGGCATCTGGTGCTGCTCGAATATCGCGACGAAAGCTGGGGGCTGTCCCAGGCTCCGGCAGCGCAGGGAGCGATCATTGCGGTAGACCCGCGTGACGGCGCCATTGTCGCACTGAGCGGCGGTCTCGATTTCGAACTCAGCAAATTCAACCGGGCGACCCAGGCGCGCCGGCAACCGGGCTCCGCATTCAAGCCCTTCATCTACTCGGCCGCTCTCGAACGAGGGCTGACCGCGTCCAGCATCATGATCGATGCGCCGGTCGTCTACGACGATCCCGGCCTCGAGGATACCTGGCGACCCCGCAACTACACGGGACGCTTCTACGGCCCGATGCGCTTGCGCGAAGCGCTTGTGCAGTCTCGCAACCTGGTGTCCATTCGCGTGCTCGAACAGATCGGCGTGCCTTACACGGTTAATTACGTCCAGCGCTTCGGTTTTCCCGCGGATGCGCTGCCCCGCAACCTGACCCTCGCCCTGGGCAGCGGCGGCGTCACGCCTGCGGAACTGACGGTCGGCTATGCCGCGTTTGCGAACGGCGGAGTTCGGGTCGAGCCCTACTTCATCGACCGCGTCTATGCGCCGGACGGGACTTCGGTCATGCAAAGCGAGGCCAGGTGGGCCTGTGCCGAATGCGAGTATGGCTTGCCGGCCATCGAATCCGAAACTCCGGTGGTCGCGGCGATGATCCCTGCGTCGTCTGTGGAGTCGGCAGCGCCGGAGTACGTCACGCCCGAGCAGCCTGCGCGCGCCATCGACGCGCGCAATGCCTGGATCATCTCCAGCATGCTCGAGGATGTCGTCCGCCGCGGCACGGGTGCGCGGGCGCGCGAACTCGGCCGCACCGACCTCGCAGGCAAGACCGGCACGACCAATGACGGCCGCGATACCTGGTTTGCCGGGTACAACGGCGACCTCGTCGCGACGGCCTGGGTCGGCTTCGACCAGGAGCGCCCGCTGGGCCGCGGTGAGACCGGCGCCAGCACCGCATTGCCGATGTGGATGGCGTTCATGGGGCCTGCGCTGGAGGGCAAACCCAACAGCCGCCCGGCCGAGCCGCCAGGCCTGGTGACTGTACGGGTGTCTGCAGAAACAGGACAGCTCGCGCGGACCGGCGAGCCGGGGGTGATCTTCGAGACCTTTCGTGTTGGCGAGGTGCCCGGGCCCGCCGAGCCCGGCGGGGAACCTTTTCCGGACGGCCGGGATCGCCCGGAGGAAGAACCGCTGTTCTGAGGGACGGGCGCAACGATGCCGAAGCGTACAGCAAACAGGGCCGGAGAACTGCGCACCCGGGTGGCGGAGGAAGCGGCTCGCATCATGCGTGAGCAGGGCGTACGCGATTTCCTGCTCGCCAAGCGCAAGGCGGCCGACCGGCTCGGAGTCATGGACCGCAATGCGCTCCCTGCGAACCAGGAGATTTCCGCGGCTCTCGCGGCGCAGCAGCGCCTGTTCGGCGGGACTGCGCACCAGGACAACCTGCGCACAATGCGCGAAGTTGCGCTGCGCGCGATGGGCCTGCTCGAGCACTTCAGCCCCCGCCTCGTGGGACCCGTGCTGGCGGGCACTGCGACTCCGCACAGCGATATCTCGTTACACGTGTTCGCCGCGACACCCGAGGAAGTCGCGTTCATGCTGATAGAGCGGGGCGTTCGATACCGCACCGGCGATCGCCGCGTTCGCCTGGCCAATGGCGAGTACGCCAGCTACCCGAGCTTCGAGTTCGAGTCCGGCGAAGTCGCCGTCGAAGCAACCGTATTTCCGGAACGGGGCCTGCGCGAAGCGCCGGTCTGCCCGGTGAGCGGGGGACCGATGCGACGCGCGCGACGCGACGAGATCGAGGCGCTGCTGGACGCTTCCTAGCGAGGCTTAAAGGCCCCGCCGCTCGATCGGCGTGTAATCACGGCTTGCCGCGCCCGTGTAAAGCTGCCGCGGGCGGCCGATCCGCCGATGCGGATCGATGATCATTTCCTGCCAGTGCGCGACCCAGCCGACGGTGCGCGCGATGGCGAACATCACGGTGAACATCGAGGTGGGGATTCCCAGGGCACGGTAGATGATGCCCGAGTAGAAATCGACGTTCGGATACAGCTTGCGCTCGATGAAGTAGTCATCCTCGAGCGCGATCTCCTCGAGCCGCAGGGCCAGCTCGAACAGCGGCGAGTTGGTGTGGCCCAGCCGGTTCAGCACCTTGTGGCACATGGTTCGGATCAGTTTGGCGCGGGGATCGAAGTTCTTGTAGACGCGATGGCCGAAACCCATCAGGCGGAACGAATCGTCCTTGTCCTTGGCCTTGGTGATAAACCTGGGGATGTTGTCCACCGAGCCGATCTTCTCGAGCATCGTGAGCACGGCCTCGTTGGCGCCGCCATGCGCCGGGCCCCACAGCGTCGCGATCCCCGCCGCAATGGCAGCGTACGGATTGGTCCCCGAGCTGCCGGCCAGCCGCACGGTCGAGGTGCTGGCATTCTGCTCGTGATCCGCGTGCAGGATGAACAACAGGTCCAGTGCCTCGGCGGCAACCGAATCCACGCGGTAGTCTGCCGTCGGCACTGCGAAAAACATGTTCAGAAGATTGCTGCAATAGTCGAGCTCATTGCGCGGATAGATGAAAGGCTGACCTACCGAGTGCTTGTACGCCGCCGCGGCAATGGTCGGAATCTTCGCAATGATGCGATGGGCGAAAATCTCCCGGTGCCGCGGATTCTCGATGTCGGTGGAGTCGTGGTAGAAGGCCGACATCGAACCCACGACGGAGGCCAGCATCGCCATAGGGTGAGCATTGTGGTGGAAACCGTTGAAGTGACGCAGCAATGTCTGGTTGATCATCGTGTGCGTCGTGATGATATGCGTGAAGTCTTCGAGCTGACTGCGGGTCGGCAGGTCGCCGTAGAGCAGCAGGTATGACACTTCCAGGAAGCTGCTGCGCTCGGCCAGCTGGTCAACGGGGTAGCCGCGATACAGCAGTACGCCCTCGTCGCCATCAATAAAGGTGATCTTGCTCTCGCAACTTGCAGTGGAAACGAAGCCCGGGTCGAGCGTGAATACACCGAGCTGCTTGTATAAAGCACCGATATCGACCACTTCCGGCCCAACTGTGCCGCTGCGCACAGGCATCTCGAGGCGCTTTCCATCCGTCTCGCTGACGATGGTCAGGATTCTGTCACTCATGCTGGCCTTCCTGGTCCTTGGTGGCGGTTCCGCTTGCCCGCAGCGCGCCGACGCGGTGATCGGGGGCCGCGTGGCTCAGGCGCGCTCGGACGGGCGGGGCCCGGGCCCCGCCGTGAGGCCGAACAGGCGCCGCGCGGGGCGGATCATTATAGTCCAGGGGCCGCGCCGTGTCCCGATTGCCGCCTCATGCAACCGAGTCAAGACCCCGGCGCCTGAATGAAAAGGGGCGCCGACCGGCGCCCCCTCAAGATCGCGAATCCGTCGCGCTCCGCCTCAAGCGCTCATCCCGCCGTACTTGCGGCGGAACTTGTCGACCCGGCCACCGCTATCGACGATCTTCTGCTTACCCGTGTAGAACGGGTGGCACTTCGAACAGACTTCCACATGGAGCTCCTCGCCCAGCGTCGAGCGGGTCGAGAACGTGTTGCCGCAACTGCAGATCACGTTGATCGCTGTGTATTCGGGATGAATGTTCGGCTTCATGGTCGGCCTTCCAAGACTCGGGAACCGGTGGAAAAGCTCGCCATCATAGCGATTGCCGTGTTGCTCGGCAAGCAACGGACTGCCTGGCAGTCCTCCTCGGACATGGCCCTGACGCGAACCCGAAGAACAATCCCGCTTCGTCCGCCGGCGTCCGTCGGTCTGCGTTCTGGTGCATCGCAGCAGGTACGTAAGGAAAGACTTTAAGTTTGCCGCGCTAGTCAGCAGGCCAAAACCACTTTTGAAATTATCCACAAAAGCTGTGGAAAACTCTGTGAATTGCAGGTTGATGGTTGCCGTGCGACCCATCGCTACCGCAGTGCGGCCCAGATTGGCCAAAAAGTCACCAATAGTTCATATTTGTTTTAACAACAATCGGTTGCGCATTCTTCCCAGTGGCGCATATACGGCACCAGAGGGCTGTCGACGACCCCTGGGCGCCGCGGATGCCGTCCCGCCGCCCTGTGTATAACCAGGCCGTGGCTCAACAACGGGAGGCGGGCAGGAACAGGGCCTGCGCGTCATTCAGGAATCGGCGGCCGAACGCGGTTGGCCGCCAGGCCGATTTCCCGAAGGGAGCCAGCAAGCCCAGCTCTCGGCCGCGCTCAAGGCCCGCAAGGGCGTATTCCGCGGCCAGGCCGGTACGCGCTTCGAACAACTCCAGGCTGAAGCCGTCCCACAAGCGAAGTGCGTTGAGCATGAACTCAAAGCGGCGTTGTTCCGCGTCGAGTGCCTGCTCACCCTCCAGCCTCGGCCCCTCGAGCCAGACGAGCGGACGGCGCCGCCTCCAGCGGCGCACGACCCGGCCGTCATCCAGGCTGAGCTTCCCGTGGGCGCCCGCACCGAGGCCAAGGTAATCGCCGAAAGTCCAGTAGTTGAGGTTATGGCGGCACATCCGGCCCTGGCGCGCCCATGCCGAAACTTCATAGCGACTGAACCCGCCGGTTTCAAGGCTTTCGGTCGCCGCGACTTCCATGGCCCAGCAGGCCTCCTCGTCGGGCAGGGCCGGCGGACGACGATGAAACGGCGTGCCGGGCTCCAGCGTCAACTGGTATAGCGAAAGGTGCGTCGGTGCGGCGGCGATCGCATGGGCAACGTCCGCCTCCGCCTCCGCGATCGTTTGCCCCGGCAACCCGAACATCAGGTCCAGGTTGACATTGCTGATGCCGGAGCCCGCCAGCTCATCGATTGCGGCCCAGGCCTCGCGATCGTCATGGATACGGCCGATCGCTGTCAGCAGCCTCGGTTGGAAACTCTGGATACCGAGCGAAACGCGATTGATGCCCACGCTCGCCAACTCGCTGAATCGCCCGCGCTCGATCGCGCCCGGATTCGCCTCCAGCGTGATCTCGGCATCGGCGGCCATCGGCAGGCGCGACGCGAGCCCGTCGAGGAAGCGCCCGATCAACGGTGCCGGACACAGGCTTGGCGTGCCGCCGCCGAAAAACACCGTGGCGACCTCGCGCCCCGTGACCAAGGGAAGCTCCTGGTCCAGGTCATCGAGCAGCGTGTCTGCATACGCCTCGAACGGCGCAGTTCCGCGCAGTTCATGGCTGTTGAAATCGCAGTAGGGGCACTTGCGCACGCACCAGGGCAGGTGCACATAGACGCCCAGCGCCGGCGCAGCCGACAGCGGCCGGGGCCCGGCTATGGCGCGCCCCGGTCCGGCGGCGGCGTCGGGTCCTTGGCGGCTCTCAGTCGCTTCATGAGTTCCTTGAACGCGCGCCCGCGGTGGCTCAGGCGGTTCTTCTCCGCGGGACCGAGCTCTGCGGCGTGGCGGGTATCGCCACGGGGAATGAATACCGGGTCGTACCCGAAGCCAAGCTTCCCGCGGGGCGCGAGCGCGATGGCGCCCTCCCAGCGGCCCTCGCAGACGAGCGGCAAGGGGTCGGCGGGATGGGCCAGCAACACCGCGACACAGACGAAACGCGCGCCGCGCCGTTCCTGCGGCACGCCGTCGAGGTTGTCGAGCAGCTTCCGGATGTTTGCAGCATCGCCGTCGCCGCCCGCGTAGCGTGCGGAGCGAATCCCGGGCTCGCCCTCCAGAGCGTCGACCACCAGCCCGGAGTCGTCGGCGATGCTTGGCAGACCGCTGCCCGCGGCGGCGTGGCGGGCCTTGAGGATGGCGTTCTCGATAAATGTGGCGCCGGTCTCTTCGGCCGGTTCCACGCCGAAGTCCGCCTGCGAGACGATGGTGACGCCCGCCTGCGCAAGCAACGCGGCGATCTCACGAGCCTTGCCTGGGTTGCCGGTGGCCAGCACCAGTCGGCGATCGCGACCGGTCACTCCTGCAGCGCCTCCCGCTGGAATCTCAGTAACTCCGTGACGCCGCCAGCCGCCAGGTCCAGCAGCTGGTCGAGTTCCGCGCGGTGAAAAGCATGCCCTTCCGCCGTTCCCTGTATCTCGACGAAGGCGCCGGCTTCGTTCATGACGACATTCATGTCCGTCTCCGCCTCGGCGTCCTCGGCATAATCCAGGTCCAGCACCGGGATGCCCCGGTAAAGCCCCACCGACACCGCGGCCACCTGGCCATGCATCGGATCGCTGCGCAGCGTGCCGGCTTTCCGCAAGCGGCGCACGGCATCCACGAGCGCCACGTAGGCGCCGGTGATCGCTGCGGTGCGGGTGCCGCCGTCGGCCTGCAACACGTCGCAATCGATGGTGATGGTACGCTCCCCCAGCGCTCTGAGATCGAGTACCGCCCTGAGGCTGCGACCGATGAGGCGCTGGATTTCCAGGGTTCGTCCGCCCTGGCGCCCGCGCGCAGCCTCGCGCGCATTGCGAGTATGGGTAGCGCGGGGCAGCATGCCGTACTCGGCCGTGACCCATCCCTGGCCCCGGCCCTTCTGGAACGGCGGCACCCGGTCCTCGACGCTGGCCGAGCAGATCAGCCGGGTCAGGCCAAAATCCACCAGCACGGAGCCCTCTGCATGGCACTGATAGCCGCGCTCGAAACGCACCGCGCGCAGCTCATCCGGACGTCTTTCACTGGGTCTCACCGTTACACTCCCGCCGGGATCTGTTCAGTCCGCTCGCGCCCTGAGGGCAACGACGGTCGTGTTGTCGGCGTGTGGCGTGCCCACGCGCACGGCCCGGCCCGCCACGCGCGCCAGCCAATCCACCAGCGCCGCCTCCGCGTCCGGGCCTGCACCGATGTCGGCGTCGCTGATGCCGGACCACAGCCCGTCCGAGCAGACCAGGAGAAGATCTCCCGGCGCCAGCGCAACGGATTCGGAGACCGTGATCAACGGGCGCTCGGCAATGCCGCCCAGGCAATACTCGACATAGTGTCGCATCGGGTGGCCTGCGATCTCGTCCTCGTGGATCAGGCCGTCCTGCAACAGGCTCTCGATCGGCGTGTGATCACGCGTACGGGTGACCACGGCGCCGTCCCGCGCCAGATAAATGCGCGAATCGCCGACGTGCGCCCAGGCGACTTTTTCGTCCACGACCATGCAGACTGCACAGGTCGCGCGGGGCCGGCTGCCGAGCCCTTCCTTGTCTCCGACCGCGACTACGGCGTCGTGCGCCGACTCGAGTGCCGTGCGCAGAAACTCGCGGCCATCGACCCCGGGATCGCGGCCGGAGAAGCTGGCGCACAATGACCGGACTGCGACCTCGGCGGCCAGGGAACCGCCGGCGTGGCCGCCCATGCCATCCGCAACGACCAACAGCACGCCGCCGTCATCCGACCGGATGGCGGCTCGATCCTGGTTCTCTTCACGGTCACCGAGGAGACTGATCTCGGCAGTTTCGAAGCGCAATTCGTTTCCCGACCTTCTGCTAGACTACGGCCCCGCCCCGGCGCGGCAGTCGGCAAGTATACGCCCAGCGCGGCATGGAAACGCAGCAATGATCCGGAGCATGACCGGTTTTGCCCGCACCGAGCGTGGCGCGTCGTGGGGCTCAGTGGCCTGGGAGCTGCGTTCCGTGAACCACCGATACCTTGAGATCGGCATGCGGCTCCCGGAAGAACTGCGGTCTCTCGAGCCACGTTTTCGCCAGCAAATCGCCGCACGGCTGAAGCGCGGCAAGGTGGACTGCAGCCTGCGGGTCGCCTGGGAGGCGGCGGGCGATCGCGAACTCGCGCTGGACATCGAGCTGGCCGGTCGGGTGGCCGAAGCGGCCGCGGAAATACGGGCGCGGGTGGGCGAACTTGCCATGCCGGGGACGATCGACCTGCTGCGCTGGCCCGGCGTGGTCCGGGAACAGGAACGGGACCTGGAGCCGGTCGCGGAGCTGGCCGCGGCCGCCCTGTCGCAGGCCCTGGACGAACTCGAGTCCGCGCGTCAACGCGAAGGCGAGCGGCTCGCAACGGCGCTTGCGGAGCGATGCGAGGCCGTGACGGGGCTGGTTGGCCAGGTGCGCGACGCCCTGCCCTCGATACGTGCCGCGCTCAGGACCCGGCTGCTTGAACGCCTCGCGGGCCTCGATCTGGAAATCGATTCGCAACGCCTCGAGCAGGAACTCGTGATCCAGCTCGGCAAGATGGACGTGGACGAGGAAACAGACCGCCTCGCCAGTCACCTCGCGGAAGTGAGGCGCATCCTGTCGGCGGACGGCGACGAACCGAACGGCCGGCGTCTCGACTTTCTCATGCAGGAATTCAACCGTGAGGCGAACACGCTCGGTTCGAAGTCCATGGACCCGGAGACCACCCGCATCGCCGTGGACCTCAAGGTCCTGATCGAGCAGATGCGCGAGCAGGTCCAGAACATCGAGTGAATCCGGCTTGAGCGCCCAGAACCGACTGTTCATCATTTCCGCGCCGTCGGGCGCCGGCAAGACAAGTCTCGTCCGCGCGCTGATGGAACGCGAACCCGACCTGCGATTCTCAATTTCCTACACGACCCGTGCACAGCGACCTGGTGAGCACGACGGCCAGCACTACTTCTTCGTGAGCCCGGAAGTCTTTCAACGCATGATCGAGGACGGTGCCTTCGTGGAGCACGCCCGCGTCTTCGACAACCAGTACGGCACCGCCCGCGCCCAGGTGGAATCACTGCTCGCCGCAGGGCACGGCGTGGTGCTGGAGATCGACTGGCAGGGCGCTCGCCAGGTCCGCGCCGCCATGGCTGAATCGGTGGGCATCTTCATCCTGCCGCCTTCGCGGGCCGAGCTGGAAAGGCGCCTGCGCGGCCGGGGAACCGACAGCGAGTCCGTCATCCGGAGGCGGCTCGCCGACGCCGCCACCGACATGTCGCACTGGAGCGAGTTCCATTTCATTGTCGTAAACGACGATTTCTCGACCGCCTTGCAGGCCTTGTCGGACATCGTCCGCGGCCGCGGCGACGAGAGCCGTGCAGACCGCCCGGAACTGGCGCCGGTGGTCGCCGCCCTGTTGCGCTGAAAGGCGCGCCGGGCTGCGTCGTTTTACTGGCAGCGCCGCCCGCTCTTCCGTTAGTATGGGGCGCTAGCCCCGGAACCGGGGCCCCTTTTGCTTGCAGAGAGAACTATGGCCCGGATCACCGTCGAAGACTGTATGCAGAATGTCGATAACCTGTTCGACCTCGTCCTGATCGCCGCCCGTCGTGCCCGCCAGCTGGCCAACGGGGCGCCGACGAGCCTCGAGTGGGAAAATGACAAGGCCACGGTGCTTGCCCTGCGCGAGATTGCCGAGGGCGCCATCGGTCAAGACATTCTCAACGAGCCGGACCCCCCGGTGGTCCAGCGCGAGCCCGAGCCCTTCGACCGTCCCATCCCCCCGATGGGAGACTGACGAGGGGAGGCCGCGCCCGTGGACTATGCCGCTTCCTTCCTGGCTCGACTGCCGAAAAGGAAGCGGTCCATTGGGCTCGACCGACTCAACCGCAGGATGCAGCGTTACCTGCCGGCCGAACAGGTCGACCAGGTCATGCAGGCGTACGAGTTTGCAGCCAAGTCCCATGAGGGACAGCAGCGCTATTCGGGCGAGCCGTACATATCCCATCCCGTTGCGGTAGCAACGATTCTTGCCGAGCTGAAGCTCGACGCCCAGACCCTGATGGCGGCGCTCCTGCACGATGTCATCGAAGACACGGGCGTCCCCAAGGATCACATCGCCGCGCTGTTCGGCGAAGAAGTCGCCGAACTCGTGGACGGCGTCAGCAAGCTGGACAAGATCGAGTTCCGCAGCAGAGCCGAGGCCCAGGCGGAGAGCTTCCGCAAGATGCTCCTCGCGATGGTCGGCGACATTCGCGTCATCCTCGTGAAGCTCGCGGACCGCACCCACAACATGCGCACGCTGTGGATCATGCCGCCGGAGAAGCGCCGTCGGATCGCGCGCGAGACACTCGAGATCTATGCGCCGATCGCCAACCGCCTCGGCATGAACCTGATCCGGCTCGAACTGGAAGATCTCGGCTTCCGCTGCCTGCATCCGTATCGCTACCGCGTGCTCGAGCGTGCCCTGAAGCGCGCCCAGGGCTCGCACAAGCAGATCATCCAGAAGATCAGCAAGCGCTTCAACGAGAGTCTTGGCGAAGTGCACATCGAGGCGCGGGTGGCCGGCCGCGAGAAGCACATCTACAGCATCTACAGGAAGATGCGCGACAAGAAGCGCGCGTTAAACGAAATCGTCGACGTCTACGGCATTCGCATCACCGTCGATACCGTCGACAACTGCTACCGTGCGCTCGGGATCGTCCACCGGTGCTACAAGCCTATGCCGGGCCGCTTCAAGGATTACATCGCGATCCCCCGCGTCAACGGCTACCAGTCGTTGCACACGACGCTGTTCGGCCCCGGCGGCCTGCCCTGCGAAGTGCAGATCCGCACCGACGACATGGACCGCGTCGCCGAGTCCGGCATCGCCGCGCACTGGCTGTACAAGACGGGCAGCCAGTCCGCCGCGCAACCGCAGGTACGGGCGCGCGAATGGCTGTCGAACCTGATGGAGATGGAGGAGGGCGGCACGTCCGAGGAGTTCCTCGAGAGCGTCAAGATCGATTTGTTCCCGGACAAGGTCTACGTGTTCACCCCGAAGGGCGACATCGTGCGGCTGCCGCGCGGTGCTACCTGCGTCGACTTCGCTTATGCCGTTCATACCGGCGTGGGCAACCGCTGTGTCGCGGCGCGCATCGACCGCCGGCCCGTGCCGCTGCGCACCGTGCTGAAAAACGGCCAGACCGTGCAGATCGTCACCGCGCGGGGCGCCTCGCCAAATCCTGCCTGGGTGAATTTCGTCGTCACCGCCAAGGCGCGCATGGCGATCCGGAGCTTCCTCAAGAACCTGCAGCGCCACGAAGCCGCGGACCTGGGCAAGCGATTGCTGGACAATGCACTGCGCGAGTTCAAGCTGACCATCCGCAAGGTCCCGGACGCGCGCATGCGCGCGGCACTGGAATTGCTTGGCTGCAACAACGTGGAGGAGCTCTACGAGCAAATCGGCCTCGGCGAGCGAATGGCCTCGCTGGTGGCGCGGCGGCTATTGCCGGAGGAGGCGGGCGAAGCCGGCGGGGGCCAGGCGGCGCCGCTCGCGATCGCCGGTACCGAGGGCATGGTCGTGACCTATGGGCGCTGCTGCCACCCGATCCCGGGCGACACCATTTTCGGCTACCTCAGCGCCGGGCGCGGCATCGTCATTCATCGTGACGACTGCGGCAACCTCGCGGAATTCCGCAAGCAACCCGACAAGTGGCTGGCGGTGGAGTGGCAGCGCAAGCTCAATCGCACCTTCCCGGTCGAAGTGCGCGCGGAAGTACGCAACCGGCTGGGCGTGCTGGCCGCGGTCGCGGCGAACATTTCCTCCGCCGAGACCAACATCGAGCACGTCCAGGTCGTCGAGCGCGACGGCGACAGCTCCTCGCTGATCTTCCTGCTACAGGTCAGCGGCCGCGACCAGCTGGAACGCGTCCTCAGGAGCATCCGCGCGATGCCGGACGTGCTGACCGTCACGCGCACCAACACCTGAAGGAGACATCATGACCCGCCGCACGATCGCCACCCGCGAGGCCCCGGCCGCCATTGGTACCTACTCGCAGGCCGTGGCCGCCGGCGGGGCAGTCTGGCTGTCCGGCCAGATCCCGCTCGATCCCGCGACGATGACCATGGTCGAGGGTGATATCGAGGCCGAGGTGCGCCAGGTGTTCAACAACATTGCGGCAGTCGCAGCGGCCGCCGGTGCGTCCCTCGACGACGTGGTCCGATTTACCGTTTTTCTCACCGATCTCGGCGACTTCGCCGTCGTCAACCGGGTCATGGAGGACCTCCTGCAGCCACCGTACCCGGCGCGCGTGACCGTGCAGGTCGCAGCCTTGCCCAAGGGCGCCCGCGTCGAGATCGACGCCGTACTGGTGCCCGGAAACTGAGCCGCCAGTCGAGCGCGTGACCCTTGCGCCCCAAGATCCGGTCACGCGCCTGAGCGGCGTGGGTCCGTCGCTGGCGGCACGGCTGGCGCGGCTGGGCGTGCGCACGGTTGAGGACCTTGTCTTTCTCCTGCCGTCACGTTACGAGGATCGGACTCGTCTGGTGCCGATCGGCGCGGCCCAACCGGGCCAGCGCGCCGTGGTCGAGGGCGAGATTCTCCTGACGGAGGTCGTGCCGCGACGGCGGCCGATGCTGGTGATCGCGCTCGGCGACTCGACGGGCATGCTGACGCTGCGTTTCTTTCACTTCACCGCTCGCCAGCGGGAAGCGCTGAGCCGCGGCGTTCGGCTGCGTTGCTTCGGCGAGGTGCGCGCCGGGCAGCGCGGCCCCGAGATGGTGCACCCGGAATACCAGCGCATGGATGTTCATGCCGAGCCGCAGGAGGCGGCACTGACGCCGATCTACCCCGGGACGGAGGGCCTGTCGCAGGGGAGGATCCGGCAGCTGGTCAAGCTGGCATTGACCGCGCTCGGCGACGGACCGCCGGACCTGTTGCCCCCGGGGATACTTGCCGGCCGCGGCCTTCCCGCGCTTGGCGACTCCCTTCGGCTGCTGCATCGGCCGCCACCCGATACCAACCCGGCAGAACTGGAGGGGGCGGAACACCCGGCCAGGCGGCGGATCGCGCTCGAGGAGCTGCTTGCCCACCAGCTGGCCATGCGTGCGCTGCGCCATCGCGCCAGGCGCAAGTCTGCCTGGCCCCTGGCGGGCGACTCATTGGTCGAGCGCTTCATCGCGGCGCTCCCGTTTGCCCTCACCGGCGCACAGCGCCGTGTGATCGCCGAGGTGCGCGCCGATCTTGCACAGCGGGTGCCCATGATGCGCTTGGTACAGGGCGACGTGGGCAGCGGCAAAACCGTGATTGCCGCGGTCGCCGCGCTGCAGGCCGTCGCAGCAGGTGCGCAGGCCGCGGTGATGGCACCCACGGAGCTGCTCGGCGAACAGCACTACGCTAACTTCCGCGGCTGGCTCGAGCCGCTGGACGTAGGGGTCTGCTGGCTGTCGGGGTCGCAGTCTGCGGTGGAGCGCCGGGAGGCGCTGGGGCGCCTGGATTCCGGACAGGCCGCGGTCGCCGTGGGAACCCACGCGCTGTTCCAGGAAGGCGTCAGGTTCGATCGGCTGGCCGTCGCAATTATCGACGAGCAACACCGATTCGGCGTCCATCAGCGCCTCGCGCTCACCGACAAGGGCTCTGCCGAAGGTCGACGCCCTCACCAGCTGGTGATGACCGCAACGCCCATTCCTCGGACACTGGCGATGGCGACCTACGCGGACCTGGACACCTCGATCATCGACGAGCTGCCGCCCGGGCGCGGCAGTGTACGCACCGTCGCCATGCCGGAATCGCGCCGCACGGAGGTCATCGTACGGATTCGTGAGGCGTGCGCCGCGGGCCGGCAGGCCTACTGGGTCTGTCCCCTGATCGATGAGTCCGACCAGCTGGAGGCGCAGGCTGCGGAAGACACCGCGGCCCTGCTGGCGGAGGCACTGCCGGAACTCTCCGTCGGCCTCGTTCACGGTCGGCTGCGGCCTGCGGACAAGGAAAAAATAATGCGCGCCTTCAAGGCGGGGGAAATCCAGCTGCTGGTCGCGACCACGGTGATCGAGGTGGGCGTGGACGTGCCGCGCGCGAGCCTGATGATCATAGAGAACGCCGAGCGGATGGGACTCGCACAGCTGCACCAGTTGCGCGGCCGCGTGGGGCGCGGCGAGCAGGATGCGACATGCCTGTTGCTCTACCGTCCGCCACTGTCGGCCACCGCCACGACGCGCCTCGCAGCGATGCGCGACACCAACGATGGCTTCGAGATTGCACGCACCGACCTGCAGTTGCGCGGCCCCGGCGAAGTACTCGGAATTCGCCAGACCGGCTTGCTGGGCCTGAAGGTGGCAGACCTGGTGCGTGATCAGCAGCTCATGCCTCTGGTCAGGGAGCTTGCGGATCAGCTTCTCCAGTCGCATCCAGATGTCGTCGCCGCGCTTACGCGCCGGTGGGTCGGTGCATCGACACGCTACGGCCAGGTCTGAAGTGGCCGCGAATCTATCTATAATGCCCCCCTACACCGGTTGCCATCCCGCCCCATGACCAGCGAAAGTCCCCTCACCGCACGGCCCGTGAACTTCGCCGAGCCACTGGCCTGGCTGCCCGCCGATTCGCCGGGCGCCTTGCCGACGGACCCGGGACTGCGCGCCTGGCTGCAGGATTCCGGCTCGCTGACCTCGCGGCTGCGCGCGGCCTGCGGTGCGGGGTTCCGCCTCGAACTCCTGGGCGAAGCGGCCGAACCGGTGCCGACAGATGCGCGCGGCCTGCTGGACGGCGACGAAGCGCGCGCGCGACGCGTGCGCATGTTCTGCGGCGACAGCCTCTGCGTGTGCGCAACCACATTGATCCCGCGTCGAACGCTGGCCGGCGACCCGTGGCTCGAGGCGCTCGGCGACCGCCCGTTGGGCGATGCGTTGCTCGAGCGCGGCGGCATTCAGCGCTCTCCCTTTGAGTTCGCCCGCGCCAACCCCGCGCACCCGCTGTTCACGCCGGCACTCGAGGGCACGGATATCCGTCCCGCCTGGGTGTGGGCGCGTCGCTCGCGCTTTCGCCTTGCGGCGGGGCCCCTGTTGATCTACGAGATATTTCTGCCGGGCCTGACCCGATGCCGGAACCCCTAGGCGCGCGGGGGCCGGCGCACCGGCTCGCCGCCCAGCTGCGCGAATACGCGCTGTTGATGCGGCTGGACCGGCCCATCGGAATTCTGCTGTTGCTGTGGCCCACGCTCTGGGCGTTGTGGATCGCCGGCGCAGGACGGCCTGACCCGCATGTCTTCCTCGTGTTCGTCGCCGGCGTCGTGTTGATGCGTTCGGGCGGCTGCGTCATGAACGATTTCGCCGACCGCGAAATCGATCCGCACGTCGAGCGCACTCGGGAACGGCCGCTGGCCCGAGGCGCCGTGGCGCCACTGGAGGCGCTGCTGCTCGCGAGCGCGCTGGGCGCCATCGCCTTCGCGCTGGTGCTGACCCTGAACCGGCTCACCGTATTGCTGGCCCTGGCCGGGGCGGTCCTCACGATCGCCTACCCGTTCCTGAAGCGTTTTACTCACTTGCCGCAGATCTGGCTGGGCGCGTCCTTCGGCTGGTCGGTTCCGATGGCCTTTGCCGCGCAGACCGGGACCGTCCCGCCCCAGGCCTGGCTGATGTTTATCGCAGTCGTACTGTGGGCCGTCGTCTATGACACCATGTATGCCATGGTCGACCGGGACGACGACCTCCGGCTCGGGGTCCGCTCCACGGCGATCCTGTTCGGTGACGCCGACCGCGCGATGATTGGCGCGATGCAGGTTCTGCTGCTGGCGGGCCTGTGGCTGATCGGCCGGCAGGCCGGCCTGGGAGGCTGGTACCTGGCGGGGCTGGCCACAGCCGCCGGACTGGCGCTGTGGCAGCAATACCTGATCCGCGGGCGGCACCCGGAAGACTGCTTTCGCGCATTCCTGAACAACAACTACTACGGCATGGCCATCTTCATCGGCATCCTGTTGCACTACACGTTCACACCGCCCTGAGTCGTCCCGCCGCGGGCCACGGCCCACACTTCTACCGCTGCCGCGCCGGCGCCCAGCAGCTGCATCGTCAGGGCCTTTGCCGTCGATCCCGTCGTCAGCACATCGTCGATGATCGCCAGGCTCCGGCCTTGCACGCACGGCGACGCATGGAACGCGCCTTGCAGGTTGCGATAACGCTGTCGCGCCGCCAGGCCTGCCTGCGGAGGGGTCGCTATCCTCCGGCTGCAGGCGTCATAGAGAATCGGCACCCGGAGCAGGCTTGCCGCCGGGCGGGCCAGCTCCAACGCCTGGTTGAAGCCGCGCTCTGCGAGCCGCGAACGATGCAGCGGCACCGGGACGATGCCGTCGGGCCGGCGGTCGCGGCAATGCGTGGCCAGCAGTCGGCCCAGCAATGCGCCGTAGTGCAGCGCACCACCATACTTGAAGCGACTGATGAGAGCATCGACCGGGAAGCTCCACGCCAGCGGCGCGATCGCCCGCAACCACGGGGCCCCATGCCGCAGGCAGCGTCCGCAGGTGCCACTGGCGCGCAGCGGTCGCGCGCACAGCCGGCATGCGCTGGCGATCCAGGGCATGTCGGCATGGCACCCCTCGCACAGACCGGGCCGGCCGGCGGGCGCGCCGCACAACTCGCAGGGCCAGCGCGGCATCCAGCGCCATCTGCGGTAAACTTTCCCGACATTCAAAGGTTGACAGCCTGCTCGCCCGCCAAGAATACTCGCGGCGCATTTTGCATCCATGCCGGCCCGCGGCCGGAGTCCCGATTTTCAGCCCCGTCGCACCGGAACGGGGCCTCGACAGCGAGCCACGATCCATGACAGAACCCCGCTGCGACTGGCGCCTCGAGGAAGTGCGCGCCCTGTTCGAACTACCGCTGTTCGAACTGCTGTACCGCGCTCACGGGGTGCACCGCGAGCACTTCCCGCGTCACGAGGTCCAGGTCAGCACGCTGCTGTCCATCAAGACCGGCGCCTGCCCGGAGGATTGCGCATACTGCCCGCAGAGCATCCGGCATGACACGGGGCTGCCGGTGGATCCGCTGCTCGAGGTAGCACACGTCGTCGAGCGCGCGCGCGCCGCGCGGGATTCGGGCGCGACCCGCTTCTGCATGGGCGCGGCCTGGCGAAATCCCAAACCGAAACAGCTGGCAGCCGTTACCGAAATGGTTCGCCAGGTGCGCGCGCTGGGGCTGGAGACCTGCGCGACCCTCGGCATGCTGAGCGCCGGGCAGGCGCAGGCGCTGCGCGAGGCCGGGCTGGATTTCTACAACCACAATCTCGATACCTCCGAGGCCTTCTACCCGGAGATCATTTCCACCCGCACCTACGCCGATCGCCTGGAAACGCTGCAGCATGTCCGCGATGCGGGCCTCAAGGTCTGCTGCGGCGGCATCCTCGGGATGGGCGAGACGCGCGCGGACCGGGTGGCCCTGCTGCACACTCTCGCCACGCTGCCGGCGCATCCCGAGAGCGTGCCCATCAACCAGCTGGTGCGGGTGCCGGGCACGCCGCTCGCCGATGCGGAACCGCTGGATCCCTTCGAATTCGTGCGTACGATCGCGGTCGGGCGGGTCCTCATGCCGGCCTCGCACCTGCGGCTGTCGGCGGGGCGGACAGAGATGGGCGCGGAGCTGCAGGCACTGGCGTTTTTCGCGGGCGCCAACTCGATCTTCTACGGCGACAAGCTGCTGACCACGCCAAACCCGGATGCTGACGGCGACATGGCGCTGTTCAGGCGGCTCGGGCTCGTGCCGGAGCCCGGGCCGGCGGATACCCGTGCCGACACCCCGCGCAACTGAAGCGCTCGGCGCAGCGCTGGAGCGCCTCGAAGCTGGGGGCCTGTACAGGCGCCGGCGCCTGGTGGACCGGCCCGCCGAGCTGGGTCCGGCCGAGATGCTGGTCGACGGACGACGCTGCCTGGCGTTTTGCAGCAACGACTATCTCGGCCTGGCACGGGACCACCGGATCGCCCGCGCCATGGCGCGGGCCGCGGCGGAGTGGGGCACCGGCAGCGGCGCCGCACACCTCGTCACGGGACACACCGCCGAACATCACGCGCTCGAGGAGGAGCTGGCGGATTTCACGGGCTTCCCGCGCGCGCTGCTGTTTTCAACGGGCTACATGGCCAACCTGGGACTGGTCTGCGCGCTGGCAGGGCGCGGCGACCTGGTCGCGGAAGACCGCCTGAACCATGCCTCGCTCATCGATGCCAGCCGCCTTTCCGGCGCCGTCGTGCGGCGCTATGCGCATGCCGATGCCCGGGCCGCGGCACGGCGGCTCACGGCCGGCGACGGGCACAAGTTCATCGTCACCGACGCCGTGTTCAGCATGGACGGCGATGCCGCGCCGCTCGAGGCCCTGGCGCGCGTGGCCAAGGCAGGGCACGCAGACCTGCTGGTGGATGACGCACACGGCCTGGGCGTTCTCGGCCGTAATGGACGCGGCAGTCTGTCCGCGGCCGGCCTCGGTCCTGCGGATGTCGGCGCGCTGGTCGGTACGCTCGGCAAGGCCTTCGGCACCTTTGGCGCCTTTGTGGCCGGCAGCGAGGCACTCGTCGAGACCCTGGTCCAGCGCGCGCGCAGCTACATTTACACGACCGCGCCGCCGCCTGCGGTGGCCGCCGCAACACGGGCCGCCCTGGCCATCGTGCGGGACGAGGATTGGCGGCGGGCGCGCCTCGCCGCGCTCGTGGCGCGATTCCGCGCCGGGGCCACGACGCTCGGACTACGCCTGGCGTCATCAGCGACACCGATCCAGCCGATCTTTGCCGGTGACGCCCCCGCGGCACTTGCTGCGGCGGAGGCCCTTTATCGGTCCGGCCTCTGGGTAACGCCGATCAGGCCCCCGACCGTCCCCGCCGGCTCGGCGCGCCTGCGGATCACCTTCTCCGCCGTGCACACGGACGCGGATGTCGATCGGCTGCTGGACGCGCTGTCCGGCATCACGCTGCTGCGCGAGGCTCTTGCCCGGTGAAGCTGCATACCGAGACCACCGGTTGCGGACCCGGCCTCGTGGTGCTGCATGGCTGGGGTCTGCACTCCGGCATCTGGACCGCGCTGCTGCCGGCACTCACCCGGCACTTTCGCGTCACTTGCATCGACCTGCCTGGACATGGCTACAGCGACGCGCCAACCGCGATGTTCGGACTGGAAGATGCTGCTGAGGCGGCCGCGCAGGCGGCACCACGCGGCGCAACGTGGCTCGGCTGGTCGCTCGGCGGACAGGTCGCGCTGGCCGTGGCGCTCGCCGGCGCGGATGTTCACCGCCTTGTGCTGGTGGCGACGACGCCCCGATTCGTCGCCGCACCCGATTGGCCGTGCGGCATGGCGGCAGAAACCCTTGCGGGCTTCGCGGCCTCCCTCGCGGAGGACCACCGCCGGACCGTGCGGAATTTCCTGACTCTGCAACTCCGGGGTGACCGGCGTGCGGTCCCATTGTTGAGCATGCTGCGTGCCGTTCTCGCGCAACGCGGTGATCCACGGCCTGCCGCCCTCGCAGCCGGGCTGGACATCCTGGCCACGACGGACCTGCGCAACCGACTGGCCGCGCTCCGGCAGCACACCCTGGTCATTGCCGGTGAGCGTGACCGCCTCGTGCCGGCCGAGGCCGGGCGACGCCTCGCGGCAGGTGTTCCCAACGGGCGGTTCGTCCCGTTTCCCGGCGCCGCGCACGCGCCTTTCCTGACCCACCCGCGCAGCTTCGTCGAGGCGGTGACCGGGTTCGCGCGCAACGACGAGGCCGTCGCATGAACGGTGACCCGTTTGCGCTCGACACGAGCAGGGTCCGGGCATCCTTCGATGCGGCCGCGGCGGACTACGACGCCGTGGCCGTGGTGCAGGCGGAAGTCCGGCGGCGCCTGCTGGAGCGGCTCGAGCTGTTCCGGATCCGGCCACGCCGGATCCTGGACGCCGGCTGCGGCACCGGTCATGGCGCCCGCGCGCTGCTGCAGCACTATCGCGGCTCAAAGCTGATCGCGCTTGACCTTGCGCCGGCAATGCTGCTGGCCGCGCGCGGTCGGCGCCCATGGCTACGCAGACTCGACCTCGTGTGTGGCGATGCGGCGGAGGTGCCGCTGGGCGACGCCACCGTGGACCTTGTGTTCTCCAACCTGATGCTGCAATGGTGCAACGAGCCGGACCGGGTATTCGCAGAATTCCACCGCGTGCTGCGCCCGGGCGGACTGGTGTTGTTTACCAGCTTCGGACCCGACACGCTCAAGGAGCTCCGCGCGGCCTGGGGGGCGGTGGACGGCCTGACCCACGTGAGCCGTTTCATCGACATGCATGACCTGGGCGACGCACTGCTGCGGGCCGGGCTGGGCGAGCCGGTCATGGACATGGAACACCTGACGCTGACCTACCCGGATGCGCGCAGCCTGATGCGCGACCTGAAGACCATGGGGGCAACCAATGCGACTTCGGGGCGCAGCCGCGGGTTGACGGGCCGTGAGCGCCTCGCGGCGGTCGAGTCCAACTACGAGCGCCTGCGCAAGGACGGGCGTCTGCCCGCAACCTGGGAGGTGGTGTACGGCCATGCCTGGGCCGGCGCGCCGCGCGCGCGCGCGGGCGGCTCTCCCGGCGAGGTAGCCGTGCCGCTTTCCCGGATCGGGCGGCGCGGCTGATGCGTGGAGTTTTCGTCACGGGTACCGACACAGGCGTCGGCAAGACCTTGTTCTGCGCGGCACTGCTGCTCCAGCTCGGCGCAGCCGGCATCCGCGCTGCCGCGTGCAAGCCGGTGTCCGCGGGATGCCGTCGCGTGGGCGCGCGGCTGGTGAATGCCGACGCGGAACTGCTCGCCAGGTTTGCGCCGGTCAGGACCCCGCTGGAGGTCCTCAACCCGGTGGCCCTGGAGCCCGCCGTCGCGCCCCATATTGCCGCCGCCGAGGCCGGCGTCAGCCTGGACGCAGCGTCCCTGGTGGCCGCCGCACGGACGGCCTCGGCCGGTGCAGAGTTTCTCGTGGTGGAGGGGGCGGGCGGCTGGCGCGTGCCACTCGGCGAAACGGGCTCACTGGCCGATGTCGCCGTTGGCCTGGGCCTCCCGGTGGTACTCGTGGTCGGCCTCAGGCTCGGCTGCCTGAATCACGCCCTGCTGTCGGCCGAAGCGATTCGCGCCGATGGACTGGCGCTCGCGGGCTGGGTCGCTAACCCGCTGCCGCCGGAGATGCCCCGGCTGGAGGAAAATATAGCTACGCTGGTGCGGCGCCTCGGCGCACCGCTTGCTCGCTTGCCGGCCTGCGGTGCCGCCACCGAGGAAGCCCGGGTGCGGCAGGCTGCGGCAGCGCCTCTGCTGTTGCACGGCATTACGGCATTCACTTACGATTAGCCCGCTTTTGCGACGCCGTGCCAGCTCGCCGGAGGCTGTTGGGGTGGCTGGCAATACGCTGTGTCCCGATTCAGGAGAGCCCGGACCGATGTCCAAGACCACGACAGGGTGGCTGGGCCGCATTGCGGCATGCGCGGGGCTGACGCTCGCCGTGCAGGCGTCGGCATGGGCCGACCGGGCCGTGGATATGTCCCGCGGCGTCACCGGGATCAGCAGCGAACTCTACGGGCTTCACATGCTGATCTTCGGCATCTGTGTCGCGATCGCGGTGGCCGTCTTCGGCGCAATGATCTGGTCCATCATCTACCATCGGAAAACGCGGGGCGCGGAGCCGGCAAAGCTTTCGCACAGCACGCGGGTCGAGATTGCCTGGACCATCATCCCGATCGCCATCCTCGTCGCGATGGCCGTGCCGGCCGCGGATACCCTGATCCGGCAGGACGACACCCGGGGCGACGACATGACTGTCACGGTCACCGGCTACCAGTGGAAGTGGGATTTCGAGTATCCGGAGTCCGAGGTCCGGTATTCAAGCCTGCGGGCATCGCAGGGAGACGGCGCTGCCATGCCGGCCAGCCTGGATGCGGTGTCGGACGGCCTGGAGTCTGGCGTCAATCTGCCGCTGGTCGTGCCGGCCGGCACGACGGTCCGCGTCAGCCTGACCTCGAACGACGTGAACCACGGCTGGTGGATCCGGGAGTTCGGTCGTCAGCGGAACGCGATCCCGGGCCATATCAACGAGTTTTCATTCCGCGCGCGGGCGCCGGGCACGTATCGCGGTGAATGCACCGAATTCTGCGGCCCCCCGGACACCTGCGTCCCGATCACCGTCATGGCCGTGCCGCCGGAGGAGTTCGAGGCATGGATCCGGACCCACGGCGCCGACCGGCCGGAGCCTGGTCCCAAGCGGTTGCTCGCCGGGTCGCCGCCTGGTGAACAGTACCTGGCCGCGGCCTTCACGCAGGGCCGGCAGCTGCATGCGCGGAATTGCGCAGCCTGCCACCAGGCCAGCGGGCTCGGCCTGCGCGCCGCGGGCTTCCCACCGCTGGCAGGGACGAAAGTGAGCAAGGACGAGCACATCCGCGTGGCACTGCATGGCCGGAAAGGTTCGGCCATGGCGGGCTTCGGTCCCCTGCTGGGCGACGAGGAAGTTGCCGCTATCGTTACCTACCAGCGCAATGCATGGGGCAACGACACCGGCGATGTGGTGGTGCCTGCAGAGGTCGCTGCCGCGCGCTGAAGGCCCTGTTTCGGCTGTACGGTCGTCAGCCGCCGAAGAACATCTGGCGACTGCTGTGAATGTAGTCCCCCTCCAGGATCATGAGCAGCATCAGGAACAGCAGCACTCCGGCGGGTAGCAGCACCGGGATCGCCATTGAGCTGCGCTCCCAGATCATGTGCATGAAAATGGTCACGATCAGGCCGGCCTTGAGCAGCATGAACAGCGTGATCAGCGACCACTTGGCAAATCCTTCGAGCGGCGAGATATCGACCAGATAGGAGAATACGCTGAACACGAAAAGCGCGCCCCAGACCCAGAAATAGGTCTTCAGCGGATGTTGCTGGCTGTCCCCTTCAGACATGACTGTCTCCTACCAGAGATAAAAGAACGCGAAAATGAAGACCCAGACCAGATCGACGAAGTGCCAGTACAGGCCTACCGTCTCGACCATCTCGTAGCGCCCCTTGCGCCCGGTCAGAAAGCCCGGTCTGCCGGTCTCCAGGGAGCCGCGCTTGACCTTGAAGGCGATGATGGTCAGGAAAATGACCCCGATACTGACGTGCGTGCCGTGGAAACCGGTGATCAGGAAGAAGGCCGCGCCGAACTGCTCGGCCCCGAAAGGATTGCCCCAGGGACGGACGCCGTCGCCGATCAGCTTCCACCACTCGAAGGCCTGCATGCCCACAAAGGCGAGGCCCAGCAGGGCCGTCGCCATCATCAGGATGAAAGTCTTGTTGCGGTCTTTCTGGTAGCCGTACTTCACGGCCAGTGCCATCGTCCCGCTGCTCGAGATCAGGACGAATGTCATGATCGCGATCAGCAACAGTGGCACTTCAACGCCGAAAGCGGTCAACGCGAAAACCGAGCTCGCATCCGGCCAGGCTTCCGTGGCGACGATCCGGACCTTCATATAACCGACCAGGAAACAGGCGAAGATGAAGGTATCGCTCAACAGGAAGATCCACATCATGGCCTTCCCCCACGGGACACCCTTGAAGGCCTGCTGGTCGCTGGACCAATCCGAGACCAGGCCATCGATTCCCGTCGGGAGAGCCTTGCCTTGCTCTGCGGTACTCGCCACGATTTCGTCCTCTTGTTTGCCGTTCCCCGATCAGCTCAAGCTGCCGAAGCCGGTACTAGTTGTACAACAACAACCCGAATAGCCCGAGCCACAGCAGCAGCAGGAAGTGCCAGTAAACCGCGCACAGCTCCACGCTGACTCGAATCTTGTAGGGCGCATCACCGCGCCGCACCCGGACCATGGTCCGCATCCAGGCCGCCAGCCCGCCCAGCAGGTGCAGGGCATGAAGGGACGTGAGCAGGTAGAAAAATGACGTTGCCGGATTCCCGGTCAGGAAATGCCCGGCGCTCTGCAGCTGCCCCCAGGCGACCGCCTGCCCCGCAATGAACACCACGGTGCAGGCCCCGCCCGCGAGCAGTGCGGGCCTCAGCTTGTCCATGTTCCACCGGCGGGCGGCATTCCAGGCGCGCTGCAGAGCGAAGCTTGCGAACACGAGCACCAGGGTATTCGCCCACAGGATTCCGGGCACGGCAAGCGGAATCCAGTCCCTGCCCATCTCCATGCGCATGAAGTAAGCGCTGGTGCCGAGCATGAAGAACGAAGTGACCACCGCAAGGAGCACCGCAAGGCCCAGGCGTGCTGCGGTCACTGCGGCCGGCAGATGGTCCGGGGCGGACGGTCCCGGGGTCTCGGCGACCCACGGCCGGACATTGATCGTCTGCCTGACGATCCATGCCAGGGAGATCCCGAGCAGCACCGCCAGGAAGATCAGGGTGACCCGCATCAGCGCGCCTGCGGATCGCCCGGGCCCGCGCGTTCCACTTTCTCAGGTGGCACGTTCTGCGGAATGAAGTCGTGCTTCGCACCCGGCACGCCGTAGTCGTAGGCCCACCGGTAGACCACCGGCAGTTCCGGCCCGAAATTGCCGTGGCGGGGCGGCGTGTGCTCCGTCTGCCACTCCAATGTAGTCGCGTCCCAGGGGTTCGGGCCGGCCTCCTCACCGCGGAAATAGCTCACCACCATGTTGTAGATGAACATGAACTGCGCAAGCGCCACGATGATCGCCGCGATGCTGATGAAACTATTGAGCGTAACCACCGAGTCGGGAATGAATGCGGTCTCGCCATAGGCATAGTAGCGGCGCGGCACGCCCGCGAAACCCATGTAGTGCATCGGGTAGTAGACCGCATAGGTGCCGAGCAGCGTGACCCAGAAGTGGATCTTGCCCATGGTGTTGTTCAGCATGCGGCCGGTCACTTTCGGGTACCAGTGGTAAATGGCCGCGAAGATCACCATGATCGGGGCCACGGCCATGACCATGTGGAAATGCCCAACCACAAAGTAGGTGTCGGCCAACGGCACGTCGACGGTGACGTTACCCAGGAACAGGCCGCTCAGGCCGCCGTTGAGGAAGGTGAACATGAAGCCGATGCAGAACAACATGGGCACGGTCAGCTTGATGTTTCCCTGCCACAGCGTGAGCACCCAGTTGTAGACCTTGATCGCCGTGGGGACCGCGATGATCAGCGTGGTGGTGGCGAACAGGAAGCCGAAGTACGGGTTCATGCCGCTCACGTACATGTGGTGCGCCCATACGACAAAGCTGAGGCCAGCAATGGCCACCAGCGCCCAGACCATCATCCGGTAGCCGAAAATGTTGCGCCGCGCATGCGTGGCCAGCACGTCCGACACGATGCCGAAGGCCGGCAGCGCCACGATGTAGACCTCGGGATGCCCGAAGAACCAGAACAGGTGCTGGAACAACAGCGGGCTGCCGCCGTCGTAGCCCCGCTGTTCGCCCAGGGCGATCATGGCCGGCATGAAGAAACTGGTGCCAAGCAACAGGTCGAACAGCATCATCAGTGCGGCGACCAGCAAGGCCGGGAACGCCAGCATGGCCAGCACTGTGGCCAGGAAAATGCCCCAGATGGTCAGCGGCAGGCGCATCAGCGTCATGCCGCGCGCCCGCGCCTGCAGCACCGTGACGATGTAATTGAGGCCGCCCATCGTGAAGCCGATGATGAAGATCGCCAGGGAAACCAGCATCAGGATGATGCCGCCGCCCACGCCGGGGGTGCCCGGGCTGATGGACTGCGGCGGATACAGCGTCCAGCCGGCGCCGGTAGGGCCGCCCGGCACGAAAAAGCTCGCCACAAGGACCAGCACGGCAAGCAGGTACGTCCAGAAGCTGAGCATGTTCAGCCACGGGAACACCATGTCCCGCGTGCCGCACATCAGCGGGATCAGGTAGTTGCCGAAGCCGCCGAGGAACAGCGCCGTCAGCAGGTACACGACCATGATCATGCCGTGCATCGTCACGTACTGCAGGTAGTTGCTGGGGTCCAGGAAGGAAAACGTGCCCGGGAAGCCGAGCTGCAGCCGGATCAGGATGGACAGCGCCAGCGCCACCAGGCCGATGGCGGTCGCCGTGATCACGTACTGGATGGCGATGACCTTCGCATCCTGGCAGAAGATGTACCTGGTGATGAAGCTGTGCGCATGGGGGAGCTCCATCTCCCCGAGTTCTGCCGGCGGGGCATAAGAAGTGGCGTCATGCCCTAGACTGGGACTGGCCATCAGTCATCCCTCTGAAGCTGTGAAATTTTCGGATCCGCCCCGACGGCCGGGCTCAGGGTGTTGATGTAGGCCACCACGTCGCGTTTCGCGGTCTCGTTAACCAGCATCTGCGCCATGTCGACCATCTGGTTGCCGTACAGGTCGGCCGCATGGCGGCCGCGTATGCCCTGCCGGAAATTCGCAAGTTGCGTCATTTGGTACCAGTCCTGGATGCCCGCGAGCTGCGGGCCATTCACGTAGCGGTTACCCTCGCCCTCCGCGCCGTGACAGTTGGCACAGGTCCGGTACAGGCGCTGGCCGCGCTCCACGTTGCCGCTGACGGTCGTCGCGACGTGCCGGTGCGGCAGCGACTCCACGTAGGCAGAAATGTTGCGGATCGCCGTTTCGTCCTGGAGCATCGTCGCGAACGGCCGCATCTGCTGGCCGTGCAGGTCGTCCTCGTGCGTGCCCCGCGCTCCGGAGCGGAAATTGTTCAGCTGCCGCTCCACATACCAGGCCGACATGCCGGCGAGTTTCGGCGCGTTCAGGTCCTGGTTGCCCAGGCCGTCGGCGCCGTGACATGCGGTGCAAACCGCGTACTGCTGCTCACCGGCCTGCGGATCGGCCGCGGGCCGCGACCGCTGCTCGGCAAAAGTCGGCCGACCGGCCAGCCATTCCTCGAATTCCTCCTGCGCCACGACCCGCACCTTGCCACGCATCGCGAAATGTCCGATGCCGCACAGCTGAGCGCAGATCATGTCGTACTCGCCGACCACCGTGGGCGTCAGCCACATATAAGAGGTCTGGCCCGGCACCAGGTCCATCTTGGCGCGGAAATTCGCCACCTTGAAATTGTGGAGCACGTCTTTCGAGCGCAACACGAGCCTGACGGGCTTATCCACAGGCAACACGACGACCGGACTGTCGATCAGCACGTCGTCCTGCCCGCGGGGGTCGTCAGGATTCAGGCCGAAGGGATTGTCATCAGTAATGAAACGCGCATGGACAGCGCCGAACTGGCCGTCGTCGCCGGGGAAACGGTAGCTCCAGTGCCACTGCTGGCCGACGACCTCCATTTCGTGCGCGTCGTCCGGCGGACTCACGAATGCGCCCCACACGACCAGGCCCGGCGCAAGCAGCGCCGCGATGCCGAGCGACGTGATGCCCGTCAGCCAGATCTCGAGCTTCTTGTTCTCGGGATCGTAGCGCGAGCGCCGGTTCTTGTCATAGCGGAAGCGCACGATGGTATAGATCATGAACAGGTTGACCAGCACGAATACCACGCCGGTCACCAGGAGCGTGATATGGATGGTCGTGTCGATATCGCCCCAGTTCGAGGCCAGCGGGGTCAGGTTCCACGGGCTGATGAAATGGAAGGCTACGGTGCCCAGGACCAGAAATAAAAGGACTAGCGCAATGGCCATTATGTATTGCTCCGCTCCCTGTACCTTTCGGTGCGGCTCGTATCGTGGGGATTCGATTGGAATGAGAACAGGTGTCACTAAGTAACAGAAGGGAAAACGATTTTCAAGCGCGTCAATTCGTACTGACCACAGGATACATAAGCCTCGACAAGCCGTTGCTTGACGTCATCGGCACGTTGTGCCAAGGAGGTCATCTGCCAGGCAAGCACGCCGCCGGGTGCGCCCGGCCGAGGCCGGGCCTCGACTCTGGCGCGTGCATCCTACACAATTCGGTCCGCGCGGCAGCGCGCGTCAGCCACCGGCGGCCCGACTGCGCGCGAACACCCCTTTTTGCGGCAAGGTGGAATTGCGTGCGAACCGAGGTACGGCGTCTCCCGAAGGCAGGCCTGGCGGCGCGACTGGGCGACTACCTCGAGCTGTGCAAGCTCAAGGTGGTCAGCCTGATCGTTTTCACGGCGATCGTCGGCATGTTCCTGGCCGTGCCAGGACTGGTGCCGCTCGACATCCTGCTGTTCGGCACCGTTGGCATCGGCATGGCGGCCTCCTCGGCCGCAGCCATCAATCACGTGCTGGATGCGCGGATCGACGCCGTCATGCGCCGTACGCGGCGGCGGCCGCTGCCACCGGCCACCTGACCGAAGTCGAAGCCCTGGCCTTCGCCGTCGTCCTTGCCGTCGCATCCATGCTGATGCTCTGGATGCTTGTCAATCCGCTGACGGCGGTGCTGACATTTTTCAGCCTGATCGGTTACGCCATTGTTTATACGGTGTTCCTCAAGCGGGCCACACCGCAGAACATCGTCATCGGCGGAGCGGCGGGCGCCGCCCCACCGGTGCTCGGGTGGGTGGCCGTCACCGGCGATGTGCATGCCCACGCGCTGCTCCTTTTTCTCATCATCTTCACCTGGACACCGCCGCATTTCTGGGCGCTGGCAATTGCGCGCAAGGACGAGTACGCGCAGGTCAACATCCCGATGATGCCGGTGACGCATGGCGTGGAGTTCACGCGCCTGCAGATCCTCCTGTACACAATACTTTTGTTTGTCGTGAGCCTGCTCCCCTGGTTGACGGGTATGAGCGGCTGGCTGTACCTGCTCGGCGCCGTCGGTTTCGGAGCGGGCTTCCTTTACTACGCCATCGCGATGATGCGCTCGGATCGGCCGGAATTGCCGATGAAGACCTTCAGCTATTCGATCACCTACCTGATGGGAATCTTCTCCTTCCTGCTGGCCGATCACTACGTGCCGCTGGTCCTGGGCTGACACGATGTTCAACCGTTTTATGCCGCTGCTGTTCGTCCTGCTGGTCGTCATCGCCACGGCTTTTATATTCCTGCTGTTCCGGGGCTCCGGAGCGCCCGAGGTCTTGCCGCAAACCTCCGGGGGGCCGGGCGCCGGACCGGACGGCATACCGGAGTATCGGGTCGAGTCTGAAGCGGAATACCAGCTCGCGCTGGAGGCCCTCGGCACAAGCACCGACGACATCGAGGCCTGGGCGCGCAGCCGCGGGTTTCCTCCGGCAACCTACACGAGCTCGCGCGGCGCGCCGCTGGAGCTGAATTACCGCACCGCACGCGAATCGCGGTTGCGCGACCTCGCCGAAGATGGGGACTACTGGGCAATGCAGTTCCTCGCGGCGCGGATCTCGCCGGAAAAGCCGCAGGAGGCCATCGAGCTGTATCGCAAGGCCATCGTGCACGGCTCCGCCTACTCGGCGTACAAGCTCGGCGGCCTGTACCGCGAGGTCGCGAGGTGGATTTCGATCAGCCATGACGATCGGGACGAGGTCGTCGAGATCGAACGGCGCGAAAACCCGCTGGCGTACAGTTCGCTGGGCTGGTTGCTGGTGGCGGAGTACGAGGCCGGCCTGCCGCCGGGCTCGATGACCGCGTCGCTGACCAGCTTCCACGCGCCCGACGACGGCGTCATGGGCTCCTGCGAAAGGGCGGCCCGGTTTCTCGCGGAAATCCAGGCAGAACGCGAGACGCTGGGAATCAGCGTCACGGCGCGCAAGCCGCCGCTGGCGATCGAGCTGCCGGCCGAGGAAACCGTGGGCTATTGCCCGCCCGATGTCTTTCCGCGAGCCGACTTCTCGGATTGCGAGACCATTCGCCTGGTCGGCGACGCCGGCGCCGTGACCGGGCACCGCTGCCGCTGAAGCGCCTGCCGCGGTCCAGCAGGGCACAGGGCCGGGCAGTACAATGCCCGGATGGATATCACGCCGATCCTCGATCCTTTGAACGATGCGCAGCGGGAGGCTGTCACCGCCGGATCCGACACGCCTGTGCTGGTGCTCGCCGGGGCGGGGAGCGGCAAGACGCGCGTGCTGGTGCACCGTATTGCGTGGTTGGTGCAGGTAGAGGGCGTCTCGCCCTGGGGCGTGCTGGCGGTGACTTTCACCAACAAGGCAGCAGGCGAAATGCGCGGGCGTATCGAGCACCTGCTCGGCATGCCGGCGAACAACCTCTGGGTCGGCACCTTCCACGGCCTTGCGCACCGCCTGCTGCGCCTCCACTGGCGCGAGGCAAAGCTGCCGCAGACCTTCACGGTGCTCGATTCGGAGGACCAGCTGCGCCTGATCCGGCGGCTGCTGAAGGCGATGGAGCTCGACGAGAACCGCTACGTACCGCGCGAGGTTCAGTGGTTTATCAATGCACGCAAGGATGAAGGTCTGCGGGCCGCGCACCTCGATGCCGGGGATGACCCGAACCGCCGTATGTTCATCAGGATCTACGAGGCCTACCAGGCGCAGTGCGAACAAAGCGGCCTGGTAGATTTCGCAGAACTCCTGCTGCGGGCCTTCGAGCTGTGGCGCGAGGACGGGGAGTTGCTGGACCATTACCGGCGGCGTTTCCGCCACTTGCTGGTGGACGAATTCCAGGACACCAACGCCATCCAGTATGCCTGGCTGCGCCTGCTGGCAGGTGCAGAGGGCAAACCATTCATCGTCGGCGACGACGACCAGAGCATTTACGGATGGCGCGGCGCGCGCGTCGAGCACATCCGCCGCTTTCGAAAGGATTTTCCAGGCACCCGGCTCGTGCGGCTGGAGCAGAACTACCGCTCCACCGGCAACATCCTCGAGGCCGCCAACGCACTGATCTCGAATAACCGCGAGCGGCTCGGGAAAAAGCTCTGGACCGCGGGCCATGCAGGCGAGCCGATTCGACTCTATGCCGCGTACAACGAGCGCGACGAGGCGGAATTCGTGGTGGGACGGATTCGCGCCCTGGTCAATGAAGGCGCGGCGGCCAGCGAAATGGCTGTGCTCTATCGGTCCAACGCCCAATCGCGTGTATTTGAAGAAGCGCTGATCCAGGCCCGGATTCCCTATCGCGTCTACGGCGGCCTGCGGTTCTTCGAGCGGGCGGAAATCAAGGATGCGCTGGCCTACCTGCGGCTCACGGCGAACCGCGACGATGACTCCGCCTTCGAACGGGTCGTCAACCTGCCGGCCCGGGGCATCGGCGCACGGACACTGGAGGCGCTGCGCAGCTACGCTCGCGCCAATGCCACGTCGATGTGGCGCGCCACGGGCGCGCTGATCACCGACGGGCTCAGCGCCCGCGCAGCCCAGGCGCTGCATGCGTTCCTTGGATTGATCGAAGCGCTCGATCGGGACACGAAGACTCTCGAGCTGCACGAGCAGGTCGATCACGTCATCCAGGCCAGCGGGTTGATCGAACACCACGGCAAGGAAAAAGGTGAGCGGGGCGAGGCACGCGTCGAGAACCTCGAGGAACTCGTCAGCGCCGCGCGCGGCTTCGACCCGGAGCCTGACTCGGAAATGCGCCTGCTCGATGAATTCCTCGCGCACGCCGCACTGGAGGCCGGCGAGGGCCAGGGCGGTGCCTGGGAGGAGTGCGTGCAACTGATGACGCTGCACTCGGCGAAGGGCCTGGAGTTCCCGGTGGTATTCCTGGCCGGGCTGGAGGACGGGCTGTTTCCGCACAAGCGCAGCCTGCTCGACGCGGACGGCCTTGAGGAAGAGCGGCGCCTGGCCTACGTCGGGGCCACCCGGGCGATGCGCGAGCTCTACCTCAGCTATGCCGAGCAGCGCCGCCTGCACGGTGTAGACAACTACGGCATTCCGTCGCGATTCATCGGCGAGTTGCCGGCGGAGCTGGTGGAGGAGATCCGCCCCGCGGTCCGGGTCTCACGACCCGCTGCTGCCCCCAGCGGCAGGTTCAGGGACGAGGCGCCGTCCGGAATCGCACTCGGCCAGCGGGTGCGCCATGGGCAGTTCGGCGAGGGGGTCGTGCTCAACCACGAAGGTCACGGCAGTCACGCGCGCGTGCAGGTCAACTTCGAACACGCCGGCCCCAAGTGGCTGGTGCTGGCTTATGCGCGCCTTGAAGTGATGTAACATCGGCAGCGCTGCCCAGGTCGGGAAACAACCAAGATGAAGATCCTCATCCTCGGCGCGGGAACGGTCGGCTCCACGGCCGCCGAATCGCTTTCCGAGGAAAACGAGATCACGGTGGTGGACCTCAACGGCCGCCATCTCCGTGAGCTGCAGGACCGCCTCGACATCCGCACGGTCGAGGGTCACGCCTCGCATCCGCGGGTACTCGAGCAGGCGGGCGCCGCCGACGCAGACATTCTCGTTGCGCTCACCGACAGCGACGAAGTGAACATGATCGCCTGCCAGATCGCGTACAGCCTGTATCGCACTCCCGTGCGGATCGCGCGCATCAGGGCGTCGGAGTACACCTCGCGCCAGGAGCTCTTCACCACGAAGACGATTCCGGTCGATACCATCATCAGCCCGGAGCAGCTGGTCACCGAGCATATCGAGCAGCTCATCCATTACCCCGGTGCTCACCAGGTGCTGGATTTTGCCGACGGCCGGGTACGCCTGGTCGGCGTGATGGCGAAGGAAGGGGGGCCGCTGATCGGCCAGGAGCTGCGGGAGTTGCGCCGGCACATTCCGCATACCGATACCCGCGTGGCTGCGATTTATCGGCGCAGTTCTATTCCGCCGATCGGCAACGAGGATCCCGTTTACGAAACGATTTTACCCGAGGGCGACACGGTCATCCGGCCGAACGACCTGGTGTTCTTCCTTGCGGCGCGCAAGGATATCCGCGTCATGATGAGCGAGCTGCTCAAGCTCGAGCATCCGGCACGCAGCATCATCATCGCGGGCGGAGGGCACATCGGCTTCGAATTGGCGCGCCGTCTCGAGAATACCAATCGCGTCAAGGTCATCGAGCGAAACTACGATCGCGCCCGGTACATCTCGGAGCGCCTCAAGCATGCCGTCGTACTCAACGGGGACGCCGTCGACGAGGATCTGCTGCTCGAGGAGAACATCGACAAGGTCGACGTATTCTGCGCGCTGACAAGCGCGGAAGAGGCCAACATTCTGTCCTCCTTCCTCGCCAAGCGCATGGGCGCCTCGCGCGTCATCGCGCTGATCAACCGACCGTCGTACGCAAAGCTGGTCGAGGACCAGTACGTCGACATCGCGGTCTCGCCCCAGGAAATCACGCTCAGCGCGCTGCTCGCAAAGGTGCGCGGCATGCGGCTGGATGTCGGCCAGGTGCATGCCCTGCGCAGCGGCGCGGCCGAGGCCATCGAGGCCGTCGCGCACGGCGATGCGAAGACCTCCAGGGTCGTCGGCAAGACTATCCAGGCCGTGCCGTTGCCGCCGGGCGCGACCATCGGCGCCATCGTCCGCGAGGACGAGGTCTTGATGGCCCACCACGACACGGAAATACGGTCCGAGGATCACGTCATCCTGTTTCTCACCGATCGCAGCCAGATCCCCGCCGTGGAGAAGCTGTTCCAGGTGAGCGTGACCTACACTTGACGGCGATGCGCGCGCGGTGAACATTTTCGTCGTCCTGCGGATTCTCGGCCTGCTGCTGACGATGTTCAGCATGACCATGCTGCCGCCGGCCATAGTGTCGTGGATTTACCATGATGGCGCCTGGCATGCGTTCGTGCTTGCTTTCTTCATCGTGCTGGCTGCCGGCCTTGCGCTGTACTTGCCACTGCGCCATCGGCGCGCCGAGCTGCGCATTCGGGACGGCTTTCTCGTGGTCACCGGTTTCTGGATCATGTTCGGCTTTGCCGGCGCGGTACCGCTGTTGCTGGTCGAAATTCCCATCATGAGCTTTACGGATGCGGTGTTCGAGTCCGTATCAGGGTTTACGACCACGGGCGCGACCGTGCTCGTCGGACTGGATACGCTGCCGCACTCGGTACTCTGGTACCGCCAGCAGACCCAGTGGTTCGGCGGAATGGGAATCATCGTCCTGGCGGTGGCCATCCTGCCGGTGCTCGGAATCGGCGGCATGCAGCTCTACCGGGCTGAAACGCCCGGTCCGATGAAAGACACCAAGTTGACGCCGCGAATCACCGAGACGGCCAAGGCGCTGTGGATCGCGTATTTCGGCCTCACCGTCATCTGCGCAACGTCTTACCGGCTTGCCGGGATGACCTGGTTCGACGCCATCTGCCACGCATTCTCTTCCATCGGCACGGCCGGGTTCTCGACTCATGACGCCAGCTTCGCTCATTTCGACAGTACCCTGATCGAGTGGCTGGGCGCGCTGTTCATGTTTCTCGGCGCGACCAGCTTCGCACTGCATTTCTACGCGATGCGGCGGCTGATGCCGGACGTCCACGTACGCCTGCAAGGCGGGCTGCCCCACGTGACCTGGCCGCATCGCCGCAAGGTGTCGGTGCTCGGCGCAATCAGAGGCTACGTGCAGGATTCCGAGTTCCGCGCGTTCATGGTAATCCAGGCCGGTTTGATCGCGATCGTCGCCGGCTACCTCGTGCTCGGGGGCCACCATGCGCCGGGCGAGTCGCTGACCAAGGCAGTCTTCCAATCCGTTTCGATCGGCACGACGACCGGTTTCACCTCGGTAGAGTTCTCGGCATGGCCCGGTGCGCTGCCGGTACTGCTGATCCTCGCGAGCTTCATCGGCGGCTGCGCCGGGTCGACGGCCGGCGGGATGAAGGTGATGCGCTGGCTGCTGATTTTCAAGCAGGGCTGGCGCGAGCTGGCGCGCTTGCTGCACCCGAATGCCATGATGACCGTGCGGCTCGGGGATCGCGGCGTCCCGACCCGCGTGTCCGAGGCGATCTGGGGGTTCTTCTCGGTCTACGTCGTGGTGTTCTGTGTGCTGATGGCGTGCATGATGACCATCGGCCTCGACCAGGTCACCGCCTTCTCGGCCGTCGCGGCGACGCTCAACAACCTTGGCCCGGGACTGGGCGAGGTCAGCGCGACGTTCGGCACCGTGCCCGACGCGGCCAAGTGGTTGGGAATCCTGGCCATGATCCTCGGCCGGCTCGAGATCTTCACGCTGCTGGTGCTGCTCACCCCGGAATTCTGGCGGCGCTGATGCGTGCGGCGCTCGAAAAGCTGCTTGCCGCCGGGCGGGACGACGCGCTGCTGCGGTTCTCCCTCGGCAACGCCTGCCTGAAGGATGGCGACGCAGATGCCGCGGTAGCGCATTTTATAAAGACGGTAGAGTATGACCCGGCTTATTCGGCGGCCTGGAAGCTGCTCGGGAGAGCCCTGGCGGACACCGGCCGGATCGAGGAGGCCGGCGAGGCCTGGGCGCAGGGCATACAGGCCGCCGAGGCCAGGGGAGATGTCCAGGCTGCGAAGGAAATGCGCGTGTTCCTGAAACGGTTGCAGAAAAAGGGCGGAGGAGTTCGCTGATGGCGCAGAACATGGCAGCGGAGCCGGGAGGGCAAATGCACCACGAGGAACTGGTCGGCGCTATTCGCCAGGCCATTGATTCCGGAGATGCGACCGCGCTGCGCGCCCTGATCGAAGAAGAGCATCCCGTGGACATCGGCGCCGCGCTGGAGGAATTCGAGCCGCACCAGGTCTGGGTCGTGCTCGACCTCCTGCCGCTCGACGAGCAGGCGGACATCTTCGGTTACTTTGAGCGCGACTTCCAGGTGGAACTGGCCCACACGGCTCCCCGCGCCAAGCTGGCCCGTATCGTTACCGAGATGCACTCGGACGAGCGGGCCGACCTGTTCAACGAGCTGTCCGACGAGCAACAGGACGCCCTTTTGCCGGCGCTCGCCCAGGCGGAGCGCGAGGACATCCGGCGCCTCGCAGCCTACGAGGAAGACACGGCCGGGTCGATCATGACGTCCGACTACGCCGTGCTGAGCGAGGCCTTGTCCGCGGCACAGGCCATCGAGAAGCTGCGCCACGAGGCGCCCGACAAGGAAACCATCTACCGCGCATACGTCACCAGCCCGGATCGCCGCCTGGTGGGCGCGGTGCGACTGCAGGACCTGATCCTCGCGACGCCGAAGACGCTGGTGCGCGACCTGATGGAAGAGGGCCCGGTTTCGGTGCGTGTCGACGAGGACCAGGAGGAAGTCGCGCGCAAGATCTCCCGCTACGACGTCCTCGCGCTGCCGGTCGTGGATGCCGAGAACCGCATCGTCGGCATCGTGACGCACGACGACGCCATGGACGTGCTGCAGGAGGAGGCGACCGAGGACTTCCACAAGGTCGGTTCCGTCGGCGATCTCGATACCAGCGTACGCGACGCCTCCATCGGCTTGCTGTATCGGAAGCGCATTGCCTGGCTGGTCCTGCTGGTGTTCGGCAACCTGTTGTCGGGCGCGGGGATTCACTACTACGAGGACACCATCGCCGCCGTAGTCGCGCTGGTGTTCTTCCTGCCGCTGCTCATCGGCTCCAGCGGCAACGCGGGCTCCCAGGCGGCCACGCTGATGGTGCGCGCGCTGGCGACGGGGGACGTCATGCTCAAGGACTGGGGCAGGATGCTCGGCCGGGAAATCCTGATCGCACTGCTGCTTGGACTGACCATGGCCCTGGCCGTGTCCGGCATCGGCTGGTACCGGGGCGGAGCTGGCGTGGCGCTGGCCGTCGCCATCACGATGGTGCTGGTGGTCATCGTCGGCAGCCTGATCGGCATGTCGCTGCCGTTCGTCCTCAGCCGCTTCAGGATGGACCCGGCGACAGCGAGTGCGCCGCTGGTGACAACGATCGCCGACGCCGCCGGCGTGTTCATCTACTTTGCCGTGGCGACCGCGATCTTGTTCCCGGCCTGAGGCCGCGCGCCTCAGGCGGCCACGGGCAGGCCGCAGGCCATGGCCTCGAGCAGGACGATGCCGAAGGTATCCGTGCGGCTCGGGAACACAAACGCATCCGCCGGGGCGACGGTCCGACGGTCGGAAAAAGCGTGAAGGCGCATTTTCCCACTTTACTCATTTCAATAGGCATGGTGGGAATCAAAGTCAATTTGAAGCTGTATATTAAAATATAGTGGAGTGATGACCGACTCAGAGGTATAAGATAATGATCGAGGTGGTGTGTTGATCGCCGTGATCCAGCGCGTGACCGAGGCATCGGTGGCCGTCGGAGACGAAATCGTGGGCCGGATCGGCCCCGGCCTGCTTGCGCTGGTGGCCGTCGAGCGCGGTGACCGCGATCCCCAGGCGGCTCGGCTCGCAGACCGGCTCCTCGGTTATCGCGTCTTCGAGGACGCCGAAGGCCGCATGAACCTGTCGCTGGCCGATACGGGCGGTGGGCTGTTGCTGGTGTCGCAATTCACGCTCGCGGCCGATACCCGCAAGGGCGCGCGGCCGAGCTTCACCCCCGCAGCCGACCCGGAGGCGGGGCAGGCCCTGTTCAACCTGCTGGTGGCGACTACGCGGCGGCGCCACCCGCGGATCCAGACCGGGCGCTTCGGGGCCCGTATGCGGGTTGCCTTGGTCAACGACGGGCCGGTGACGTTCTGGCTGAGGGCCAATCCGGATAGCGGCGATGCAGGCATCCATAGCGTATGATTGGCAGTCTGCGCGTCGGCACAACCTAACGCCGGCTAATCGGAGGATCGCATGGGTCTCGGTGGCATTAGTCTCTGGCAGCTCCTGATCATTTTGCTGATCGTGGTGTTGATCTTCGGCACGAAACGGCTGAAGAGCATCGGGTCGGACCTGGGGGGCGCCGTCAAGGGCTTCCGCAGTTCGATGCAGGACGGGGAAGCGGACGCCCGCAAGGACCAGCTGGCGGATCAGCGCAAGGAAGACGCTGATTTTCCTGAGAAAGAGGTCAAGGAAAAGGACCAGAACAGGGCCTGACCCCGGTGTTCGACATCGGCTTCTGGGAACTCTCGCTGATCATGCTCCTGGCCCTGCTGATCGTGGGGCCCGAGCGGCTGCCCGGCATGGTGAGCACGATCGGCAACTGGGCGGGGCGCGCCAAATTCATGGCGCGCAGCCTGCGCATGCAGGTGGAACGCGAGCTGGCCAAGGAGGTCGCCGAGAAGGCGGCGAAGGAAGGCAAGCCGCCGCCGCAGAAACCGCGGGCCGGGCAGACGCCGGTACAGCAGGCGGCCGAAGCCGCGCAGGCCGCGGAAGAAGAAGTGCTGCAGGCGTCGCGAGCGAAACAGCAGGACGTCCAGGAGTTGGCGGAGAGCCAGTCGGATGACCAAAGCCGAAAGGACTGATAGCCAGGGCGAAGGCTCCCTCCTGTCCCATCTCATCGAGCTCCGCACCCGGGTCCTGAGGATGGTCGTCGCGGTGCTCGTGATCTTCATCTGCCTGGTGCCGTTCGCGGACCAGATCTTCACTCTCGCGGCTGACCCGCTCATGGCGCGCTTGCCCGAGGGCACCAGCATGATCGCGACCCAGGTGGCGTCGCCATTCCTCACGCCGTTCAAGCTCGCGCTGGCGGTCGCGGTGTTCCTGGCGATGCCGTTCCTGCTCTACCAGGCCTGGGCTTTTGTCGCACCGGGGCTCTACAAGCACGAGCGGCGCCTCGTGATGCCGCTGATGGCCTCGAGTATCGTGCTGTTCTACAGTGGCGTCGCCTTCGCCTACTACATCGTGTTCCCCCTGATGTTCGGTTTCTTCACGGCAGTGGCGCCGTCCGGCGTAACCGTGATGACGGATATCGCGGCCTACCTGGATTTCGTGCTCGCGCTGTTCTTCGCCTTCGGACTCGCGTTCGAGGTCCCCGTGGCGACGGTGCTCGCGGTCTGGGCAGGATTCACGACCCCGGCCAAGCTGGCCAGTAAGCGTCCCTATGTGCTGCTCAGCGCGTTCGTGCTCGGCATGCTGCTGACGCCGCCCGACATCATTTCGCAGACGCTGCTGGCCGTGCCGGTCTATATCCTCTTTGAAGCGGGCATCATCCTCTCCAGGGTCATGGTGCCCGGCCACAAGGAAGTCGAGGCGCAACAGCAGGAGCAGCGGCCCGGCAACTGATGCGTGCGCGGCTTACTTGCCGAGCATATAGAGCTGCCACAGGTCCCGCGAACTCAGCCGCAGGAAAGGCTTCATCGCATGCTGGCCGGTGATGCCGATACTTTTCTCCAGGAAGCGCATCTCCTCGACCATGGCCCTGACTTCCGGCTCGACCTCCGGTTCCAGTCCGCTTTCGCGCATCAGCAGCACCGCGTTGGCGCGCATCGAAAGCTCCACGTGCAGGCGCATGTAGCAGAGAATGTCCGCCACGGTC
>Ga0114946_10000164_pt1 | contig 38939 bp, 22 predicted proteins | sample WalLakDeSediment_FD_88676 | JGI IMG/M metagenome (GOLD analysis project Ga0114946, IMG submission 88676) | Lake sediment microbial communities from Walker lake, Nevada to study Microbial Dark Matter (Phase II) - Walker Lake 11/02/13 Deep Sediment | ecosystem: Environmental > Aquatic >... | reverse complement strand
CGGCGAGACCGTGCGCGTGAAGCTGTTCTACGACCCGGCCGGCGCGTCGGACGCGTACGTCAACCTGCCCGGGCGCGAGCTGGCGGGCGAGGAGGTGACACCCGCTCCGAGCCCGACAGACGAGCCCACCGCCACGCCCACACCCAGCGCCACGTGGACCGCCACGGCAACCCACACCGCCACACCCACCGCCACGCCCACGGCCACGGCCACGGCCACGGCCACGACGGTGGTGACGCCCACGGCCACGAACACGCTGGAGCCGGGGGTGACACCCTCGGACACGCCCACCGCCACCAGCACCGACACACCGGCGCCCACGGACACGGCGACAAACACCGCCACGGCCACCAACACCGCCACGGCGACCGACACCGCCACGGCCACCAACACCGCCACGGCAACCAACACCACCACGGCCACGACCACGCCTACGACGACCATGCTGCCGCTGGGCGGAGCGCCCACCAACGTCCAGTGCGAGCTGAACCCCGACTTCCCGGACGGGCGTCACTTCATCCTGCGCTGGATCGACAACTCCACGTTCGAGACCGAGTTCGTCATCGAGTTCAGCAGCAACGGCGGAGCGCTCTGGATGACCCTGGACGTCATCGCCAGCGGCGGTGCGGAAGCCTCGGGCGTGTTGGTGGTGTACTTCGCGCCACAGACGTTCCTGCCCGGCACTTCGTACACCTTCCGGGTCAAGGGACGCGACCTGGGGACGGGGCTGGAGACGGCGTGGTCGGCGCCGTCTACCGGCTGCACCACCGCCGCGAGCAGCCAGGACCTGGACGGCTGCCTCTCCGGCCAGCTGTACTTCCAGGGACGAACCGACCACGGCGGCTGGCCGATCCTGTTGGACGGGCTCCCGGTCACCGAGACCAAGCGCGACGGCACCTTCGGCGTCTGCGGGCTGCCGGCAGGGACGCACGACGTCAGCGCGGGCGGCGACGGCTATCTCGATGCGGTCGCTGCCGGGCTGGGGCTGGACGGTGAAGGCACGGTGAAGCTGCCGTTCCTGCGCATGGTGGGCGGTGACGCCACGGGCGACGGGACGATCGGCTTGCCGGACCTGGTGCTGACCGGCGCCGCCCTGGGCGGCGGCGGGCCCGCCGCCGCGGCGGTCGACTTCACGGGCGACGGCGTGGTCAACCTGTTCGACCTCGTCCTCGTGGCAGCCAACTACGGTGCCGCGGGGCCCGTGGACTGGACCGAGCAGACACCCGGCGAGCCCGGCGCCACGCCGCTCCTGCTGCACGAGCTGCCGCCGCGGACCTTCGGCCCGCCCGACGGCGTGCCGGTGTTCCTGGCGGAGCGCGCGCTCGAGGACGGCCAGGTGGCCGTTGACGTGAGGGCGAGCGATCTGGCGCAGCTCTTTGGGGCGGAGGTCGGCCTGGCGTACGACCCGGACCGGGTGGCGGTGGTGGACGTGTCGGTCCGACCAGGCGTGCAGATCCTGCCGGGCCCGGACTGGGGCGACGCCGGCACGGCCTTCGTGGCGGTGAACGCGGCGTCGGCAGCGACGCGGGAGATCCGGCTGGCGGTCAGCCGAACCGCTCCGGCCGCGCCGCTGTCGGGCGACGCGGTGCTTGCCACGGTCGTGCTCCAACCCCTGGTCGAGGCGTGGCAGGGCAGCGCGGCACTCACCTTCGTAGAGCTGCGGCGCCCGGACTCGACCGTCATAGACACCCGCTGGACCGGCCTGGATGTCTCCGGGCGGTGGGCCATCCACGTGCCCTTCGTGGCGCGCGGCTTCAGCCGTTAGGCTGCAGGACGCAGCAGGGCGGCCCGGGGCGCTCCTTGCGCCCCGGGCCGCCGCGCGTTGCGGCCGCCAGGGATGGCGGCGCCCGCCTCGGCACGCCGCGTGACCGCGAGCCCGCCCTGATTGACGGCCCTCCCGCCCCCGGCTAGAATGCCGCGAGCCGCCATCCCCGCAGGAGCCCGTGATGCGCACTCCGCTGCACGCCGCCCATGTGGCGCTAGGCGCTCGCATGGTCGAGTTCGCCGGGTGGGAGATGCCCATCTGGTACCAGGGCATCACCCACGAGCACGAAGCCGTGCGCAACCGCGTCGGCTTGTTCGATGTGAGCCACATGGGCGAGTTCGTGCTGCACGGGCCCGACGCGCTGCCCAACCTGCGGCGCCTGCTCACCAACGACGCCGCGTTGCTCCAGGACGGGCAGGCGCAATACAGCCTGCTGGTCAACGAGGACGGCGGCACGGTGGACGACCTGCTGGTGTACCGCATGGCCGAGGACGTGTTCCTGCTCGTGGTCAACGCGGCCAACATCGGCAAGGACCTGGCGTGGCTGACCGCTCACCTGGAAGGCGACGTGAAGCTGGACGACCGCTCGGCCGACACGGCGCTCGTCGCGCTTCAGGGGCCCTTGGCGCCCGCCGTGCTGGCCAGGCTCACGCCGCTGTCGGTGTGGACCCTGCCCTACTACGGCTTCCAGCGCGGCGACGTGGCCGGAACGCAGGCGCTGGTCTCCCGCACCGGCTACACGGGCGAGGATGGCTTTGAGATCATGGTGGCGGCCGAGGAGGCGAGCGAGCTGTGGTCGCGGCTGCTGCAGGCCGGAGCCGAGCACGACCTGGTGCCCGCCGGGCTGGGCGCTCGAGACTCGCTGCGCATAGAGGCCAGCATGCCGCTCTACGGCCACGAGCTGGATGACGCCACGAGCGCGCTGGAGGCCGGGTTGGGCTTCTTCGTGAAGCTGGACAAGCCCCACATGCTGGGCATGGAGCGCTTGCGCCGGGAGAAGGAAGGCGCTCTGACGCGCAAGCTGATGGGCTTTGAGCTCATCGAGCGCGGCGTGCCCAGGCAGGGCTACGCGGTGCTGAGCGACGGCGCGCCGGTGGGCGTGGTGACGAGCGGGCTCCTGTCGCCCACGCTCGGCAGGCCCATCGGCATGGGCTACGTGGCCCCGGATCTGGCCTCGGTAGGCAACGAGCTGGATGTGGACGTTCGCGGCCGCCCGGTGCGCGCGCGCCTCGTGCGCCGGCCGTTCTACAAGCGCGCCCGGCCGTCATGACCGTGGCGGCGCCTACCATACGTGGCCGCCGCGTGACGTTGCGGCCCTACGCCGCCGGCTTCACGGACGCCGAGGTGGACCGCATCCACGCCTGGTCCCGCGACGACGAGTTGCTGGACCTGGCAGGCGGGACGCGGGTGACGCTGCCGCCGCAGCAGTTCCGGCGCGCGTTCCTGCGCCGCGCCCGGCACCGCAACGGCGAGCGCGAGCAGCAGTTCGCCATCCTGGACGACCGAGGCCGTCTGATCGGCCGCACCGGCCTGTACGGGCTCGACCCGCGCTCGGCCAGCGCCGAACTGGGCATCCTGGTCGGTCAGAAGGACTGCTGGGGCCGCGGCTACGGCAGGGACGCGGTGAGCGCTCTCTGCCGCCACGGCTTCGCCGACCTAGGCCTGAAGCGCATCGTGCTGTATACCTACCCGCACAACGTGCGCGCCCAGCGCGCCTTCGCCGCGGTGGGGTTCAGGGCGGTGCGCAAGCTGCGCCGCTTTTCGCTGGAGCGCGGCATCCACGTCCAACTGGAGATGGATCTGCTGCCCTCCAGGCTGCGGCTCTGCCCCGGCGCCGCGGCGCCCGCCGATGGTTCGGCCGTTGCGCCTCAGCGCACCGCCCGTCTGCCCGCCGTGGGCAAGTAGGCGGTACCGACGGGCGTGACCACGCTGTAGCGGCCAATGGACGGCGGCAGCCCAACCAGCCACACGTCGGTGGCCAGCGACTCCGGATCCAACCTGAGGGCGCGCAGCCGGACGGGCTCGAACGCGTCGCCGAAGGGCGCCAGGTCGTGGTGCTGCCAGTCCGTTCCGTTCCAGTGGTACAGCCCGTCGGGATCGGCCAGGACCCAGGCGTTGCCCCGATCCGGAGCGTCCACGTCGTAGAGCACCGACTGCGCGCCGAACGGCAGATCCACCTCCGTCCACGACGCGCCGTCGTAGCGGTAGAGGACCTTGTCCGTGATGGCCCAGCCCTCGGTGGCATCGGGCACCTCGATGTCCGTGACCAGCGCCTGGTGCGTCAGCGTGATGGGCGTCCAGACATCGCCCTTCAGGTGGACCAGGCCGCCGTAGGCGCCAAACCAGCCCTCCGGCTCGTCGCCGCCGCGAAGCATGGCCAGGCCGCCCGCCGAGGCGTAGGGGGGCGCGCCCAACACCTGCTGCCACGCCTCGCCATCCCAACGGGCGATGACGTTGCCCTTGGAGGCCCAACCCTCGTCGGCCCCGAGCATGTGGATGTCGCCGATCTCCCACGTCTTGTCGATGGGCCAATCCCGCCACTGCTCGCCGTCCCAGCGCCAGAGATGGGCATCCGGGAAGCCGGTCGGATCGCTGCCCACCGCCCAGCCGTCCTGGGTCGACACCAGATCGATGGCGCGCACGTACGTGTCGTGCGGCGCGGCCTGCGTGCGGCGCCAGTCATTGGGGCCGGCGTCGGTGCCCAGGAACGCCGCCGTGGCAGCCCTGCCGCCGGCCCAACCAAACGAGCTGGACACCATGTCGATCGCCCACGCCGCCTGCAGCCGGGGCCGCACGTGCTCCACGGCGTCGTCGCGCAGGAGCATCGTGGTGCCGTCGGACGCAAACGCCCACACGCCCCGCGGAGCCGCCCCCACGCGCGAGAAGCTCTTGCCGGCCATGGGCACCCCGGCGCCGTCCGTCTCCACCGGCTCCCACTGGCCGCCGCGGCGTAGCCGGTAGACGCGGGCGTCGCCGACCACGTAGGCGGTGTCCTGCCAGAAGGCAACAGACACGTGCCCCCGGGCCGGGCCCTGGATCTCGCGCCACGCACCGTCGTACAGGAGGATGCTCTGCCCCACGGCCAGCCCATAGTCCGGTGACGCAAACGCCACGGCCACCGCCCGTTGAAGCAGCGGCGCCTCGGCCACCGTCCACTCCTCGCCGTCGAACTCCAGCACGTGACCGCCCAGGGTGGTGGCCCACGCCCTGCCGGAGCCGACGGTGGTGACCGCCGTGATCCGCGAGCCGGACACCGGGGACTCCTGCAGGCGCCAGTCAGAGCCGTCCCAGCGCAGGATGGTGGCCCGCTCGCCAACCGCCCAGCCTTCGTCCGGCGCGGCCAGCGCCACGCCTGCCAGCTCCTGGCGCGTGGGCGACGGCATGGGGCTCCACAGCCTGCCGTCGAAGCGGTAGATGGCGCCCTCCACGCCCACGGCAAACCCCAGTGCCGGCCCGGCCATGGCGATGGCCTGCAGGCTCACGCCGTTCACGATCTGGGCCGCCACCCAGATGCCGTCCCGGTCCTCCACGAACGCGGTCTGTCCGATGTTGCCCGTTGGGCCGCTCACCACGGTGTAGTCCACGCCCCACGCCGCGCCGTTGGCGGCGGCCATGGCCTCGACCTGGCGATAGCCGCCGTACACCATGGTCCACGTGGGCACCCATTGACCGCGGGACAGGCGCGGCTGTTCGGCGCCGGACGGCGCCGCAGAGGCCAGCAACAGACACACCATCACGGGCACCAGAGCCAGGAAACGCATGCCAACCTCCCCGTCAACCGCTCGCTCCCGCCGGCCATCGCGCTCACCGGCCGCTCGATTGTGCGGTCCGGGGCCGGGGTTAGTCAAGCCGCCGGGCCGGCGCCGGCATGGCGGTGCCGCCGGCGGGCGGCGCGCGGGGGGGATTGCCGTCGCCTTCGGCGCTCGTGCTACAATCGGCCGGCGATGGCCCCTCTGGCCCCGTTGGCCCCTCTGGCGCCTCTGGCCCTGCTGGTCCCCCCTCTGGCATTGCTCGCGGCCGCCGCCCTCGCCCGCGCTCCGCGCGCGCGCCTGGCGCGGCCCGGGCTGGCCGTGGCCATGGTGGCCGCGCTGGCGCCGGTTGGGGCGGCGGCGACCGTGCTCCTGGCATGGGGCGCGGGGAGCCAAGGGGTGACGCTGGTGCTGGTTCCCTGGTCCGCCTCCGCGTTCCCAACGTCGGTGAGCCTGGTCGCCGTTCCGCTCACCGCCGGCATGCTCGCGCTGGTGGCGGGCCTGGGCGCGCTGGCGGCGGCGCGGGCATGGCAACTGGGCGATGCGGAGCACGCTGCTGCCCCGCTCATGGTGGCGGCCGGCGCGTGCCTGTTCGTGTTGGGCGCGGCCAACCCGCTGGGGCTGGTGCTGGGCTGGGTGGTCCTGGACGTGGTGCTGTTCGTGTTTACGGGCCGCAGTCGGGCCGGCCTCATCGCCGGCCAGGTGGGCCTGCTGATGGCCGTGGCGGCCGCCATCACGGTGCCGTGGCCGCCGGCCGCGGCTCTCGGCCCGGGCCCGGAGGGGCTGCCCTTCGCCGGTCTCACGGCAGCCGGCCGTTTCTGGTTGCTCTCCGCCGGCGCGGTCCGCATGGGCTTGTACCCGTTGTGGTGGGCCGTCCCGCCCGGCGACCGCGATCGGCCGTACACCGCCTTGGGCACCCGGCTGGCGCCCATGGTGGCCGGCGGGACCATCGTCCTCCTGGTCGCGGGCCTGACGCCGCTGGGCGAGGGCCTCACGGCGCCCGCCTTGATGCCCACCCTGGTGTCCATCAGCGGGGCGGCCGCGTTGAGCTGGCTGGCCTCCAGCCGCAGCGAGTCACTGGACTGGCAGTCGGCGGCGCAGGGCGCCCTGCTGGTCATGGCGGCCATGATCGGTGGGCCCGTCGGCCAGGCCGTCGGCGTGCTGCTCCTCGCCGACCTGGCGATCACGCGGGCGGGCCTGCTCCTCTGCGCCGGTCACCAGAGCACGCGTCCCACACGAGCGGCGTTGTGGGTTCTGGCGGCGGCGGCGGCGGCGCTTCCGCCCGGCCTTGCCTTTGCCGGTCGCTGGCTCCTGTACCGCGAGCTGCTGTTTGCCGGCCTGGGTGGGGCCGTGCTGGCGATCGTGGTGGCCACCACGCTCACGACGAGCGCGCTGTGGGATGGGCTGCGGCTTCGGGCACCCGCGCCGCGTGACGGGCGGGGCCTTGCGGCCACCGTGGCGGCGCTGGCCGCCGTTCACGTGCTGCTCGGGCCGGCCTTGCCGTGGCTCGGGGGCGTGCTGGCCGCCATGGCCGGCACCACGCTGCCCTCGCCCCTGGCGGAGCTGTGGTTCGGGCTGGGCAACCGGGCCACGCTGGCCAACACCGTGGTGCTGTCGGTCGCCGTCCTGGTGCCGGCGCTGGCCGCCGCCTTGATGGGCCGCAACCCGCGCGCGCTGGGCGATGCCCGCAGGCGCGGCGCCCGCCGCGCACTGCGGCTGGGCGGCCTGGCCACCGTGATCGGCGCGGCCCTGGTGCGCGCCGGAGCGGCCCTGCACCTCACGTCGGGCCTCCTGGAGTCGCGGCGAGCCATGGCCTGGACGGTGGCGGCGGCAGCGATCACCGGGGCGGCCATGGTGGTCTCGCCGCTCGACCCGACGCGCGCGCCGCCGCCCGCCACCGTTCTGGGCGGCGCGGTGTTCGTCGTCGCCGCCGTCATCGGCGCGGTCATGGTCCTGGGGCGCGCGCCCGGACTGACCCTGGGAGCACTGGCCGCCGGCCACGCCTACGCTGCGATCGTGCTGTGGCTGGTCGCGGTTCCCATCCCGGTGGCGGCCATGGCCCTGGTGGGCGGGCTTCTGGCCACCGCGATCCTGGCCATCGGCGTGCTGCAGGCCCCCATCGACCGCCGCCTGCCGGGCGCGGCGCTGCGCCTGGCCCGCGCGGGCGCGCCGGTGGCGGGCGAGGGTCGGGGGCTGCCGGCGGTAGCGCTGGCCGTCGGCCTTCTGGTAAGCTACGGCATGCAGTCCGCGGCGCTCCCCGAGGCCATGCCGGCGGCAGTGGTCCGGCCGGCCTTCGCGCTGGCCACCGCAGGTGTCCTGGCGGCGGTGTTCGCTCGCAGCCCGCTGCGCCTGGCAGCCGGCGTGCTCATGGCCCTGACCGGCTTCCAGATCGCGTACGCCAGGCTGGACCCGGGGCTGCTCGTCACCGCCGGCCTGGCCGTCTTCCAGCTGCTGTTCGCCGTGGTGGCCTCGTACTACGTGGGCACGCCGGATGAGGACCCGCTGGACCAAGAGGACCCGAGCGCGTGATCGGCCAGGCCCTGCTCCTCATGGTGGCGGCTCTCCCGCTGGGGGCGGCCGTGGTCAGCCAGGTCGCCGCCGCGCGCCGCCCCGGCTGGGCCTCACGCGCCTCACCGCTGGTGGCGCTGCTCCTGGCGCTGGCGGCCACCTTCGCGGCCGTCGACACGCCGCTGCTGCTGGTGGCCCGCCGCGCGCTGGTCCTCACGCCCGCGGGGCAACTGGGCGTGCAGCTGCTGGCGCTCATGACGCTGGGCCTGGTTCTGGCGCTGGAGTCCGAGCCGCCGCAGGTGTCGGCCGACTGGCTGCCGGTCATCTGGGCCAGCGTGGGCGGGTTGACGCTGGCGCTGCTGCTCAGCGAGCTGCCCCTGGCGCTGCTGATGCTGCTCGGGGCAGCCCTGGTGCTGGCCCTGGGCCTGTCCGGCCGGCGGCGCGCACGCTCCCGGGACACGGTCATGCGCTACGCGGCGCTGTTGGCGTTGGTGATGCCGCTGCTCATGATGGCCTTCCGCCTGGCCACCGACCGGACCAGCGCCACGCCGGAGTTGGAGGATGTGGTCCTGGCCTTCGCGGTGCCGGGCTTTGGGCTGCTGCTCGGCGTGTTCCCCCTCCACGCGTGGGCCCTCACCCTGGCCGGCGGCACGCCGCGGCCCATGCTGTTCGGGGCGATCGGCCTGGTGCAGACGGCCGGCGTGGCGTTGCTGCTGCGCACCGTGGTGCGGAGCCCATGGATGCTCGAGGGCGCGCACGGAGCGCTGATGGTAGGCGGTGCGCTGTCGGCGCTCCTGGGCGGGTGGCTCGCGCTGTCGGCACGACGGGACGATCCGGACGACTTCCTGGTGTACGCGCTGGTGGCCAACGCCGGCTTCCTCCTGACGGGTCTCGGCGCCCGATCGGCCGTTGCCGCGGCCGGCGTGGCGCTGTTGCTCCTGGCGCGCGTCCTGGCACTGGTGGTACTGGCACTGGCGCCGCAGGTGACGGGCAGCCTGCGTCGGATCGCCTACGGCGCCGGACTGCTCACGCTGGCCGGCACGCCGGGTCTGGCCGGCTTCCCCGGCCTGTGGCTCATCCTGCAGCGCCTGCCGGAGACGACCACCCTGCTGGTGCCACTGGCCCTGCTGCTCGGCAGCGCCGCCCTGTTCACCACCGCGGTGGCTCGCTGGCGGCTGGACGCCGAGGCCGCGGACACCGTGGCGTCGCCCGGCGCCCGCGGCGCAGTGGCCGTACTGGCCCTGCTCCTGGTCCTCTTGGGGCTGCTGCCGCACCTGGTGGCGCCGGCGTTCACCGGCGCCATGCGCGGCGTGTTCTTCCCGCTTCCGTGACCACCGAGCCCGCCGGGTGCTTGACTCGCCACGGTCCCACTGCTCCAATTCAGGCGCCACGGCGCGGCTCGACCGGCGAGCGCGTCGGCCTGGGAGGGACGCGGATGGACCTTCAGCCACCACCGGATCTGACCCCATCCGAAGACTACTGGCAGGCGCTCCTCGACCAGGGCGAGGTGGCGCTGGAGTCGCGATCGCTCCGGGCACGGCCGGGCGACCGCGTACCGGCCGGCGGCCCGCAGGACGGACACGGTGCCTGGGTCGGAGATCCGGGGACCGACGAGGACCAGGCGTTCTGGGACCAGCTGCGCTGCTGGTTGGCCGGCGGCGTGACGTTCCAGAGCACGGCCATCGGCTGCAATCGCGGTGGGCTGCTGGTGCGCGTGCGCGACCGGATCGGCTTCCTGCCGGCGTCGCAGCTGTCGGAGCTGCCGCGCGCGCTGGGCAGCGACGACCTCCGCGTGGAGCTGGAACGGCGTATAGGGCACGAGTTCCTGCTGCGCGTGATCGAGGTCGATCCCGGCCGCAATCGGGTGATCTGCTCCGAACGGGCCACGCAGTGGTGTGACGACGAGGTGGCGGCGCGCCTGGACGAGCTCGAGAGTTGGGTCGGGCGGGACGTGGACGGCGTCGTGCGCAGCGTCTGCGACTTCGGCGCGTTCGTGGACCTTGGCAACATCGATGGGCTGATCCACATCTCGGAGATGAGCTGGCAGCGGATCGACCACCCGTCCAGCGTGCTCGAGGTGGGCGACGCGGTGCGGGTGCGCGTGCTGAACGTGGACCGGTCCGAGCGCCGCGTGGGCCTGAGCCTGAAGCAGCTGCGGCCGGATCCGTGGCACGCCGTGGCCGCGCGCTACGCCGTGGGCGACGTGATCGACGCGGTGATCACCAGCGTGGTCGACTTTGGGGCGTTCGCGCTGGTGAGCGAGGGCGTCGAGGGGCTGGTGCACATCTCGGAGCTGTCGGACGAGCCGTTCGACAGCCCGTGGCAGGTGGTGCGCGAGGGTCAGGCCGTGCGGGCCCGCGTGCTCTGCGTAGACGCGCCAGCGCACCGGTTGGGCCTGAGCCTGCGGCAGGTGTGATGCCGGGCCGCGACACCGTCGTGGCGGTGGCCGGTGCCGCGCTGGCCGTCGGCGGCATCGCCGTGCTGGGGCTGCTGGGCTTCCCACCGCTGGCGTTTGCCGGCGGCTCGTGGCGCCTGCTGTTCGGCTGGCTGGCGTGGCCTCTGGCCCTGGCCACTGTCGGCGCCGGGCTGGGGCTGTGGCGGCGGCGCGACTGGCCCCCGGCACGGCTGCCGTGGACGCGGGCACTGGGCACGGAGGTGACGGTGGCCTCGGCCCTGGCGCTGTTGGCGCTTGCCTGGGGACACTGGGAGCACACGGCGGTCCCCAGCGACGCGAGCGCCGGCGGGCTGGTGGGATGGGCGCTGGCCGCGGCCGTGGCAGGGCGCGTGGGGGCCACGCCGGCCATCGGCCTGTGGTTCCTGGCCGGCGTGGCTGGAGCGGCGGTGGCCGTTGGGCTAGTCCCGATCTCCTCCAGGGCGCCGGGCGGAGGGAGCGCCGCCGTCCGGACACCGGGCGCGGCCGCTCGCGCTTCGGCCGGGGCCGGCCGCCGGCGCATCGCGCGCCCTCGGGAAGCCGCCCCGTCCCCGGTCGGCCTCCCGCCGGAGGGGTCGTCGTCGGCCGCGGCGTCGCGGGCCCTGGACGAAGCGGCGGGAGCGGCGCGGGCCCTGGACGAAGCGGCGGGACCGGCGCGGACCCTGGACGAAGCGGCGGGAGCGGCGCGGGCCGAGGTGATCCCCTTGCCGGCGCCACGCGCCGGGCGCTTGGGCCGGCTGCCGCCGCCGGAGACCTGGGCCGACGACCGGCCGGCCGAGGAGGGAGACGAGGCCCTGGCAGCCATGGCCGACGCGCTGCGACGCACCCTGGCCTCCTTTGGCGTGCCGGTGGAGGTGGCGGAGATCGAGCGCGGGCCAACCGTGACGCGCTTCGGTCTGCGGCCAGGCATCGTGGTGCGGGGCAGCGAGCGGCGCCGGGTGCGGGTGGCGCGCATCACGGCGCTGCGCGACGACCTGGCGCTGGCCCTGTCGGCCCCGAGCCTGCGCATCGAAGCGCCCATCCCGGGTCGGCCGCTGGTGGGCGTAGAGGTGCCCGGACCGCGCGGCCAGCGAGTGGGGCTGCGGCGGCTGGTGACCGATCCAGCGTTCCGCCGCGTGGGCCGAGGCCATCGACTGGCCCTGCCCATCGGCCGGTCGGTGTCCGGCGAGCCGGTCATCGCCGACCTGGCGGCGCTGCCGCACCTGCTGCTGGCCGGCGCCACCGGGACGGGCAAGAGCGTCTGCCTGACGGCGCTGCTGTGCGGCCTCCTTTCGCAGAACACGCCGGACCGGTTGCGGCTGGTGCTCGTGGACCCCAAACGCGTGGAGTTCGCGCGCCTGGCGCGGCTGCCGCATCTCCTCGCCAGGCCCGTGCAGGACGCGGAGGAGGCGGTGGCGGCGCTGCGCTGGCTGCTGGCGGAGATGGACGGGCGCTACCAGCGCTTCGCCGAGCGGCGCGCGCGTGACCTCCACGCCTTCAACCGAACGCTGCCCGCGGGCCAGGCGCCGCTGCCCGTGCTGGTGCTGGCCATTGACGAGCTGGCCGACCTGATGCTCACCGCGCCGGAGGAGTTCGAGCCACTGCTCACGCGCATCGCGCAGCTTGGGCGCGCCACGGGCATCCACCTGCTGCTGGCCACGCAGCGGCCGTCGGTGGACGTGTTGACGGGGTTGATCAAGGCCAACTTCCCGGCCCGAATCGCCTTCGCGGTGGCGAGCCAGGCCGACTCGCGGGTCATCCTGGACCAGCCGGGGGCGGAGGCGCTGCTCGGCCAGGGCGACTTGCTGTTCCTGTCGCCGGACGCGCCCGGGCCGCGTCGTGCCCAGGGCGCGTGCGTCGGCGACGACGAGGTGGACCGACTGGTTGGGTTCTGGGCGCGCGGACACTGGCCGCCGCCGCGGCCGCCGGCGCCCTGGCTCGGCCTGGTGGCTACGCTCGACCCGGAAGAGCGGCTGCTGGAGCGGGCGGAGGCGCTGTGCCGGGCACACGAGCGGGTGAGCCCCTCGTTGCTGCAGCGCCGCCTGCGGGTGGGCTACGGCAAGGCGCGCCAGCTCTACGACCGCCTGGCAGCCGACGGGCTCGTGGGCGGCGGCGCGGAGGCGGACGAGGCCGAGGCGGGCGGCGATTGGGTGGACGACGAGTTCGACCGCGCGCCGTGAGCCCGCCGGGCGCCGAAGCCGCCACCCGGGCCTGTCCGGCCTTATGCTATAGTTCCCGCCGCCTCGGAACCATCCCGCAGATGGACAAGGAGCGCCTATGTCCGGCCACTCCAAGTGGGCCAACATCAAGCATCGCAAGGAATCGGCCGACAAGAAGCGGGGCGCGGTGTTCACCAAGCTGGCGCGCGCCATCACGGTGGCGGCGCGCGAGGGCGGCGGCGACCTGGACACCAACTTCAGCCTGCGCCTGGCGGTGGACAAGGCGCGCGGCGCCAACATGCCCAAGGACAACATCGACCGGGCCATCGCCCGCGGTACCGGCGACGCCAAGGGCGACCAGATGGAGCGCGTGGTCTACGAGGGGTACGGGCCGCACGGCGCCGCCATTCTGATCGACGCTCTGACCGACAACCGCAATCGCACGGTGGCGGAGATCCGGCATCTGTTCGGCCGCCATGGCGGGAGCCTGGGCGAGACCGGCAGCGTGGCCTGGCAGTTCGAGGCGCGGGGCATGATCACGCTTCCCTCCGGGGACACGGACGCCGACGAGCTGGCGCTGGCGGCCATCGACGCCGGAGCGTTGGACATTGAGCTGGACGGGGACCTGGTGACGGTGATGACGGAACCGGGCCGGCTGCACCAGGTGGGACAATCGCTGCAGGCCGTGGGCTTCGACACGCACGAGAGCGAGCTGGCCATGGTGCCCACCAACCCGGTGATCATGGAGGACCGACAGACCATGTCCATCCTGAGGCTGGTGGAGAGCCTGGAGGACCTGGACGACGTCGACCGGGTCTGGACCAACCTGGACATCTCCGACGCGGTGGTCGAGGCGTTCGCGTCGGCGTAGCTCCAGCGCGCGAGCCACCCGCGACCGTGCGCGTCCTGGGCATCGATCCCGGCACGGCCACCACGGGCTACGGCCTGGTATCGCGCGACGACCGCGATGAGATCTCGCTGGTCTCGTACGGCGTGCTGCGCACGGCGCCGCCGGCCGGCATGGCCACGCGCCTGGCGCACCTCCACCGCCAGCTGGAGGCGTTGCTGCTGGAGCTCCAGCCGGATGCCGTGGCGGTGGAGGAGCTCTTCTTCTCCCGCAACGTGAGCACGGCCATGGCCGTGGGCCAGGCGCGCGGGGTGGTGCTGCTGGCGGCGGCCCAGGCCGGCCGACCGGTGTTCGAGTACAAGCCCAACGAGGTGAAGCTGGCGCTCACGGGCTACGGCCGGGCGGACAAGCGGCAGGTGCAGGACATGCTGCGGATCGTTCTGGCCCTGCCCGCCCCGCCCCGGCCGGACGACGCCGCCGACGCCGTGGCCGTGGCGGTGTGCCACCTGCGCGTGGCGCGCCTGCGCGCGCTGGCGGACTGACGGGGGCCGGGCGCGCGGCGCGGCGGGGAGCAGCCCACTGCCGGACCCGGTCTACCCACCCAGGATGTACGGCTCGCTGGCGCTCAGGGCCACTACCTCGCCAAAGTACATGCGGTGGAAGTCGTTGTCGTAGCAGTCGGCAATGTAGTCGGCCAGGAAGTGCGCCGGGTCGAGGTCCTGGAAGTAGGTCTTGCGGCACTCGATGACCAGCTCGGCCTCCTGGTAGGACGGGCTGGCCACGGCGGCGGACGCGACGGGCGTGAGGCCGGAGGCGTTGACCTTGTCCATCTCGCGGCCGCTGCGGGTTCCGAGCACGCGCAGCGCGTCCCGTTGCGACGGGCCGAACGCGCACAGGGTGAAGCTGTCGGCCTGTTCCATGAACCCGTACGTGTGCCGCTGGGGCCGCACCACCGCCATCGCCAGCGGCTTGCCCCAGATCGTGCCAAGCGAGCCCCACGAGACGGTCATGCAGTTGAAGCGACCGGCGGCGAAGTCGCCGGCGGTGAGAAGGAACCAGCCTTGGTCCCAGGCGTGGAAGGAACGAAGCAGCAGTTGATCGGGCGAGATGGGTAGGCGAGTCATGGTTAGGCTCCTGCGGGTGGTGACGGAGAACGGGCCGGCAACCGGGCCGGGCGGCGGCTGCCGGAATGGTGGGTGCGGGACACGGCTCCGACTGCCGGCACCGCTACCCGACCGCCAGCCGGAACCCGATGCCGGCGTCACGGGCGGTCGGATGGTGGCGCGATCGGATCGTCGCGTCCTCGTCGGCATGGTAGAACGCGCCGCCCCGCAAGACCCGCCGGTCCTCGGGCCCGGACTCGGCTGACTCGCGCCCGTCGTCCGCGGCATAGGGATAACCGAACTCCGGCAGTTCCGGGTCGCTGCCCCAGCGCGACATCGTCCACTCCGCCACGTTGCCGATCATGTCGGCCAGACCGGCGGGGGTGTCGCCGGCGGGGAAGACACCCACGGGCGCCGGTCGCTGCAGGTGGGTGCGGAGCTCGTTGGCCTTCAGGGGGTCCGACTCGTCGCCGTGGGGGAAGCGCCGGCCGTCGGGCGCCCGCGCCGCCGCCTCCCACTCGGCCTCGGAGGGCAGCCGGTAGCGGGTGCCGGATCGATCCGACAGCCAGGCGCAGTAGGCCCGTGCCTCGTACCAGCTCACGCCCACGACCGGTTGCGCCGGCGCGTTGTAGGCCGGGTCACGCCACAGCGACGGCTCGCAGTACCGGGCGTCGGGGAACTCGGCCAGTAGCTCCACGTCCAGTTCGGCATTGCCAAGCGCTGCCCAGCGACGCCAGCGGGTGACGGCGTCGTCGTCCATGCGCCCCAACCGTCGCAGCTCCTCCAGCATCTCGGGCCGGTCCTGGAACACCCGTGTCCAGTAGCGGTAGCGAAGGCGCTCCCCTCGCGCGGTCCCTTCGCCGCGGCGCCAGGCGGCAGCCGCCGGCGTGGCCCACCAGCGAGCGTCGTCGTAGCCGCCGGCCGCCACGAAGCACCGGTACTCGGCGTTTGTAACCGGGTAGACGGCAAGACCAAACGCCGACAGCCGCGCTTCGTGCGCCGGCATGTGGTCGTGGAAGAGCCTGCCGATGGCCTCGTACGGCGTGTTGCTGCCGATTCGGTACGCACCGGCCGCAAACGCCACCACGGGCGGCTGCAGGCAGCGGCCAGTCGGATCGTCGCGCGAGACGTACCGCGGATCGCCCACCGCACCCAGCGCAGACGCCGCCTCGATGCGCGCCCTGAGGTCGGCCGCTGCGTCGCGGCTGCGCCGCGCCAGCGCCGCACGAAGCCCTTCCAGCAGGCCTGCGGGCAAGCTGTCGCGAACCCGCTCCTGGGCGGCGGCACGGCCGGCAAGCGCCAGGTTGGTGACCGTCAGCGCCCTCACGAACGCCGAGCGATCGGGCGCCATTTCCGCCGCCAGCAGCGTCGTCTCCTCCCAGTTGGTGCGCGCCAGCGGCGGCAGCGGCTCGGCCGGGCCGAGACCGTCGAGCACCGCGGCGATGGGCGGCACCTGTCGGTCGGCCCGCCACTCCGCGCGCACCAACTCGGGCTCGGGATCCACTGCCAGCCGACGCCCGGCAAAATACTCCTGCAACAGTTGATGGGAGAACAAGACCTGATCGCGGTCCGTGTCCTCGTCCAGGACGCCGAGCGCAACGCCGGCCCGCAAGGTGTGCTCTGCATCCGCCGTCCCGAGCAAGCGCAGCGCCTGGTCGTAGTCCAGGCGAGCCTGCGCCGCCTCGCCGAGCGGCTCGCCCCGCTGCATGCGGAACGCGAGTTCCGACAGCGCCGGCACCAAAGAGCCCCGCTCCGGCAGTTCGTATGCCGAGCGCCAGCGTCGCGCGCGCACCAGCCTGTCGTAGTCGCGCTCGGTCAGCACGCTACTGGGCAGGAACAGGGGGTTGTCGCGTCGCACCTCGCGCCGCAGCGCCTGGCGCACAAAGCTGGTGAACAGCGTTGCGCGATCCACCGCGTGGCCGTGGCACGCCACGGCGTGCTCCAGGTACAGCCTGAGGAAGAACGGCGTGCGCAGCAACTCCAGGCGCTGCGTCCCCTTGAGCCCGCGCCACACCGCCGCGGCCTGCTCGGGGCAGTAGCTGCGGAGAAAGCGCTCGATCCGCCCATCGGTCAACGGCTCGATACGTACCTGCGGCACGCGCAATTCCGGCGTCGACAACGGCGTGCTGTACTCCAGGCTGCGACACGAGACGATCACCCGGTTGCCGCCGCCGGCGGCGATCGTCTGCAGCAGCTGCTTCCAGAGCAACACGTGCGCCCGGTAGTCCGCCGGGCCGGCGTGTGGGATCTCGTTCAGCGCGTCGAGGAGGAGCCAGAACCTGCCTCTGGCCAGCAACTCGCCGAACCCGGGCAGGGCCGGGTAGCGCCATGCCCATTGCTCCTCCAGCCAGCGGCGCGGCGACGCCAGGCCACCGCCGGGCCGGCCTGGCCGGTACATGTTCATGGGCACGAAGAACGTCACCACGTCATGAACGCCCCGCAGGCCGTCGATCGCCACGTCGAGCTCGAGTCGCCCCAGCAACGTGCTCTTGCCCGCGCCGGGTGGGCCGAGGAGCGCCAGCGCCGAGTCGGGCAGCTCGGCCAGGATCTCGCCCAGGCCGCCGTAGCGCCTGGCCGTTGGTGGAGAGCCATGGACGGGCGCGTCGTCCGCCACGTCGCAGAGCAGCGCCAGGTCCACGAAGCGATCGTCCAGACGGTACCGAGGCTGTGACCAGGCCGCGATGCGCGCCAGGCGATAGCTCTCGAGATCCGCCACCGGAGCGGCCGCCAGCGCGGCCAGGTCCGCAGCCGAAAGCCGCGCTTCGGCAGACTCGTGGCGCACGGCGGCCAGCAGCCGTTCGCGCGCCTCCGCCACCGTTCCGGTGGGCGCCGGCTCGGAGCCGGCGCCCACGATCCGGTCGATCACGTCCGCTCTGGGTCGGGCGGCGACCTCCCTGCGAGCCGCGGCCTCCCTGCGGCGCAGGTCGTCGGCGAGCCGCGCGATGCCGGTCTGAAGGCGCCGGGCAATGGTGGCACGACTCGCGCCGACGAGCGCGGGCAGGTCGGCCATGCGAGGGCCGGTCGGGCACAGAAAGCGCGCGTACAGCGTGCTCCATGCCTCGCGTTCGCGGTTGCCGGCGCGGAAGTCAGTCGCCAGGAGGGCCTGGATCTCGTCGGCGGCGGGAACGGCTGCAGACGGCGGGGTGCCGGCCGCCCCGGGCTCGGTGCCCTGTGACGCGCCATCGGCGGCCCGATGGCGCGCGAGTTCCTTCAACACCGTCTCGTGCAGGATCGATTCCAGCACCCAACGCTCGTTCTCGGGCGTTGCCACGACGCCCTCCGCCCGCAGCCGCTGCTCGACAAGCCGGAGGGACGTGAGCGGGCTCCGCAAACGGCGCGCGTACCTCACCGCCGCCAAGGCGTCCCGTACCGCCGTCTCGGTAATCGGGTCGGTCAATACCACAATCGCTCCACCAAGACTGCCCCTGCAAGCCGGCACCGAGGTCGCGCTGCGCCACGCGTCCGCCAACGCGTCACCGGGCACCAGCCCAGCGGAGGCGCATTGTACCAACGGCCGACTCCGGGCGACAGTCACGGGCGACAGTCACGGGGGAAAGTCACGGGCGACGCCCCTGATCGCGATGTGAGCACTACTTGCGAACTTGTCGCGCAAGAGGGCTCCCGTGACAGTGACCAACAGCGAGATACTGGGCGCATGGCGGGGTGCCATCGTGCGGCGTGCGGCCGCGGGCGCCCGCGTCGAGGGAGGTCGTGAACATGCGTTCGATGCTGATGCTGCCTATCCTGACCATCGCCCTTCTGGTGCTGTTGACCGGTCCGTCGCTGGGCGGGCTGGGCGCGGACGGCGCCCTGGCCCAGGTGGCGCGCGTGGCGGTGATGCCGACGGCGACCGACCTCGCCCTGGGCGAGACAGCCACGCTGGAGATCGTCATCGAGAACGTCCCCAGCCTCTGGAGCGCCCAGGTGGCCCTCGCCTTCGACCCCGCGGTCGTGCGGGTGGTCGACGGCGCCGGCAACGCAGCCGAGGCCATCATGGCCGGTGACCTGTTCGACCCGGCGCAGACGACGGAGTTCGTGAACCTGGTGAACCGCGGCGCGGGGACCATCGAGTATGCCGCGTCCCTGCGCAACAACCCACGGCGTCCCGTCACACCCGCGTCCGGCACGGGCGTTCTGGCTCGCGTGCGCTTCCAGGCGGTCGGTCCGGGCGTGTCCACCGTGGCGTTCGCCGTGGAGGGTGCCGAGTACGTGCGCGAGATCAAGTTCCTCGACGGCGAGCTCGACGAGTTCACGCTGCCGGAGGCCGACGGCTCGCTCACGGTGACCGGCCGAGCCGGGGTCTACCTGCCGTCCCTGCTTCGCCGACACCCGCTCCGGGCCGCCTCGGCCGAGGGCGCGGGCACCGGAGCGCCGTCCGGCCCGTCGTCCCTGGCGGCCGCAGGACCCCCCGGCCGCGGATCGCACCCGAACGCCGCCGCCCCGAGCGACCCGATCACCGATCGCGTGCAGGACGATCCACAGCGCATCGTGAGCACAAACGGTCGACTGCGACACGTCGTGGTTCACGGCGACTTCGCCTACTGGACGTCCGGCAGCATCGAGATCGGCTGTAGCGACGGCGCAGGCGAGGCCGAGATAGCCCGGGCGCGCTTGGGTTCGGGCGCGGTCGAGGTGCTCGCCCACGGCTGTGACATGAACCCGACCGCGTTGGTCGTCGACGACAGCAATCTGTACTACATCGACGCCACGGCGTCCGAGGTCCGCGCCTTCGGCGTCGGCTTCGGCTCGGGCGGCCATCGCGTGGAGACAGTGGTGGCCGGCGGCCGGGACTTCGATGCGCACAGCCCGCTCGTCGGCGAGGCAGCGCATCTCGTGTTCGCCGACCGCGACGGGGTGAAGCGCGTGGCCAAGACGGGCGGCGCCGTCACCAACCTGGCACCGGGACAGCGAGCCTTGGCCCTGGCGGTGGACGACGACCACGTCTACTGGCTCGCGACGCTGGGCGGCGACGCGGTGCGTCGGGTGCGCAAGTCGGGTGGCGAGGTGGCGACCCTGTACGAGGCGGAGACCCGAACGGCATTGCGGGGCATGGCGCTCGACGGCACCCACGTCTATTGGACCGAGCAGGGCGGCGTGGCGCGGCGAGTGCCCAAGACCGGCGGAGAGCACCAGGTGTACGGCGTGGCGGGAAGCTGGCAGGCCGGTGCCATCGCCGTCAGCGGCGCCGACGTCTTCTGGAGCGACGAGGTGCGCTTGCGGCGGGCGCCCAAGGGCGGCGGCGCCCCGGAGGCCCTGCTGCTGTCCCATACCGGGATCCGCGATCTTCAAGTCGCGGGCGCCGCGCTGTACTGGGGCGGCGGTCCGGCGGCGGAACAGGGCGTCTGGTCACTGCCGCTCGGCGCAAGCGAGGTCACCGTAGACCTGCGGATCACCGCCATGGAGGTCACGCAGGCCATCCAGAACCTGGCCCACGACGTGCCGCTCGTGGCCGGCAAACCGACGCTCGTGCGCCTCTTTCCGGCCTCGGACGGCGCCTACACGCACGATGTGCCGGCCCGGCTGAGGGCCTTCCGCGGCGGCGTGGAGCTGGCGGACTCGCCCATCCTGCCGCTGGAGCCGACGCTGAGCGTGCGCAGCCGCAGCGCCGAGCGCGGGCGGTTGGAGGAGACCTACAACTTCCTGCTGCCCCGGGAGTGGACGCAGGGCACCTTGGAGTTGCGGGCGGAGATCAACCCGGACGGGAGCATCCGCGAAGCCAACCTGGCCAACAACCAGCGGACCCAGTCGGTCACGTTCCAGCGACGTGACGCCATGTGTCTGGAGATGATCCGGGTGCACACGGCGCCGCGGTCCTACTCCACCAGGGAAGCGAGTTTCGGTTCCATCATGGACGCGGTGGCGTCCATGTACCCCGTGCCGGGGCTGCGCATCCGCACCGGCGGCACCATCCACGAGCCCCAGTGGTGCCGAACCGAGCACGGGCTGCCCTATCTGTGCCGCGGTCCGTACGAGATGCCGGACGACAGCGACTGGGTGCTCTCGCGCATCTGGTGGTACAACCTGTGGGACGCCAACGAGGCCGGCTGCGACACCACGTTCTACGTGGGCATGGTGCACCCCGACGGCATCGACCGCAACGGCACCATCGGAACGTCCTACGTGGGCGGCCGGGAGCTGTGGGCCATGATGGACTCCAGCCCGACCGTCCTCGGCGGGGCCTTCCCGTGGTTCCTGCCCTTCGGCGGCCCCATCGTGGCCCACGAGCTCGGTCACAGCCTGGACCGCCGCCACGTCGACTGCGGCGGTCCGGACGCCGGCTCGATCCAGGCCGGCTACCCGTACAATCGCTGCGACATCGGTCACGACGACCCCGCCGGCTACTACGGCACCGACGTTCTGGACATGGCCGTCATCCGGCCGACGGTGGCCGGCGACCTCATGTCGTACGCGCACAACGCCGGCAAGCCGGCGTGGCCGTCAGATTGGACCTATCGCGCGCTCATGGGCGGTCTGCCGGGCGGAGACTTGGACGGCGCGCCCTCTTCCGGCGGCGCTGTCGGGGCCGCCTCCGGCTACGTCGAGGCGCGCGGAGATCCGGGCGCAGCGGGAGACCTCGTCACCGCGGTCATGCAGTCCGCCGACAACCTGGCGGTGACCGGGGTCGTGACCCCAACCGACGGCACGGCGGCCATCGTCAGCGCCATGGTCGTGCCCGACGGCCTCGTGCACCACGGCCGGCTGGCGAGCATGGCGGGTCGTCTGAACACGGGGCCCGGCGGGCGCTACACGCTCCAGCTGCGCGACGCTGCCGGGAGCCTGGTGCGCCAGGTGCAGTTCGATCCGCCCGAACAGACGGACGCGCCGGCGGAGGCCCGAAGCTACCAGATGATCCTGCCCTACGACGCGTCCGTGGCGCGCGCCGTCCTGTCCGAGGGCGGCGTGCAGCGGGCGGCCCGCGACGCAAGCGCGTCCCCGCCCAGCGTGCGCGTCGTGCGGCCCAATGGCGGCGAGACCGTCACCGGGCCGCTTGACGTCGAATGGGAGGCGGATGACCCGGATGGCGACCCGCTGCTCTTCACGCTGCAGTACAGCGCAGATGCCGGCGCGAGCTGGCAGCCGCTGGCCATCGACGCCGTCGCGACCACCTGGACGGTCGACGACATGTCGTCCATTCCGGGCAGCGACAGGGCGCTGGTGCGGGTGATCGCCTCCGACGGCATGCGGACCGCGAGCGACACCTCCGACGCAACGTTCCGCGTCGCCAGGCAGGCCCCGCTCGTTACCATCACGCGGCCGGACGATGGCGTCGTCGTCATGCCCGGGGCGCGCATCCTGGCGACAGGCCAGGCCTACGATGCGGAGGACGGGACCATCGACAGTGAAGGGCAGCTGCGCTGGTTCGTCGACGGCGCGCCGGTGGCAACGGGATCCTTCACGATCATCCCGGCGCCCGCCGAAGGCGAGCACACGTTGACGCTGCGCGCCACCGACTCCGACAACCAACAGGGCGAAAGCAGCATCACGCTGCACGTGCAGCGCGACCCCTGCGCCAACGCCAACAACGTGGACGTGCTGTTCCTGCTCGACACGTCGCCGGCCATGGACGAGCAACTGGACGCGGCCTGCCGTGCCGTGAAGGAGTCGGTCGCCGCATTGGCCCAGGCCGGGCTCGGCGTCCGGCACCTGACGTTGGGCGTTACGCAGAGCCGCGCCTGCGCGCAAGGGAGCGTGCGCGGCCTGGTCGCCGGGTCGGCGGCCGACCATCCGGCGGACTGGGGCGTCGCGGTTCGCGAGATGGCCCGCGGCTACAAGTGGCAGAGCGGTGCCACCCGGCTCATCGTGGTCTTCACGAACCAGGGCCCGGAGAACGGCGACCCGGTGGAGGACCCGGGAGCCGATCGCGATGTGGTGGAGGCGGCGGTGCTCGCCGCGCGCGCGGCCGGCGTGAAGGTGGTCCCGATCCTGGCCTTGACCGGTCTCGGGCCCCAGCCCGAGCCGCCCGACCTGCCGATCGCGCACGAGTTGGCGCACCGCACCGGCGGCAAGGCGCTCGCGCTGTACAACGCCATGACCTCCATCGGCACGGAGCTGCTGCGGATGGTGCCCCGGGTGTCGTGCCTGCCCAATCCAGAAGGCGTCTCGCCCTCATGCGGCTTCGACAGCGAGGACACGCTGACCCTCCACGGGCACAACCTCACGGTCGGCACCCAGGTGTACGTGGGCTCGGGCCTCGCCCGCGGCACAGCGGTGAACGCCGCAGGCACGCGCCTGACGTTCCAGGCACCCTCCGACCTGATCCCTGGGCGCACGTACGACATCCGAGTCGAGCGGGCCGGGGTCGGCGGTCGGACGCTTCCCGGCGCCGTCACGTTCGGCGCGTGCGCCGACAGGTGCGACGGCTACGAGGAGGGTGACATCACGGTGCCCATGTGGCGGATACGCTCCGACCAGGGCGAGGTGGTCTTCGAGGCCAAGGCCGCCGGCGGCACCTTGCGCGCGCGCGTGTACGCCCACGACGGCCCGGTGAAGGTCCTCATGCAGCAGGCGGACGGGACCGCCATCGCGAGCAAGGGGGTGCCCACTGGAGCGACGGGTGACGCTGCCGTCGACACGGTACCGGGCCGGACCTACCGGGTGGTCGTCCGCAACGCCCACGCGCCGCCGACCCGCTTCCGGTTGTACGTCCACGGCGCCGACTACCTGCGCACCGCGGACGACGGCGACGACTGGCTGGGGCCGCCACAGCCCGGCCGGGGCGAGAACATGGGCGTGGCCAGCCATCCCGAACTGGGCTTCGCGGGCCGCTGGACCGACCTCGGCCCGCAGTTCGCGGCCACCACCTGGCACTTCCAGGTCGCGCCGTCCGACGGCGAGTTGGCCGTTCGGGCATGGAGCGAGGGCCTCTTCGGCCTGGGTCACGCCGGCATGTCCTGGCTCCGTCCCGACGGGTCGGTACAGCCGCTCGTGGGACCGGTGCCGGCCCCGTTCGATCACACGTGGACGGTCGAGCGTCCGCAGCCGGGGCTGTGGGGCTTGCGGATCGAGTCCTTGCGGTCCGGTCAGACGGCAGCCCAGGCGGCCGGCGGCGAAGCTGTCGGCGGCGGTCCCAGGGCAGCGCAGACCGACGAGCACACGGTGTCGAGCGTCATGCACTTCACGCTCGGCTACCAGCCGCAGGGCTACAGCCTGGCCCGGCTGGACCAGCCGGCCGACGACTGGGTGTACCTGCTGGCCGACAGCATGCTCGGGCCGCCGTGCGGACCGACGTTGGCCCTGGTGCCCGGCCACGCAGATCTCTGTGTCGGGGGGCTGCGGCGCATGGACATCGTGCTGGCCGACGTGGCCAACGTGTACGCGGCCGAGGTCCACCTGGCCTTCGACAAGGATCGGCTGGAAGCCGTGGACGAGTCCGGCCGCGCCGCGACCCAGATCACGCCGGGCGCCTTCCTCGACCCCGCCAAGGGCATCCTGGCCGCCAACGCGGTCGACAACGAGTACGGGCTCATCGACTATGCCGTCACGCTGCGCGACCCAGCCGAGCCCGCCTTCGGCACCGGCGTGCTCGGCTCCGTCTGGTTCAAACCCCGGGCGGCCGGCGAGGCCAAGGTCGAGGTGGACGAGGTCAAGCTCTCGGAGCGGCCGTTGCCGCCCACCCCGGCGCGCCGCGTGACCGCGGCTGCGAGAGCCGCGACCTACGCCGCCACCGACTGCTACGGCGAAGGCCAGAGCGTTCCAAGCGCCATCAGGGGACGAGCGATCCTGGACGGCAGGGAGGATCATTCGGGAGCCGACGTGCGCATGGCCGGTGGCGGCCGCACCCTCACCGGGCCGGAAGGACGGTTCGATCTCACGGCGCTCGCGCCCGGCGAGCGGCTGGTGGACGTGCGGATGGACGGCTACTTGCGCGCCGGAGAACGCTCGTTCACGCTGGCGAGCGGCGCGGTGTTGCAGCTGCCCACGGCCACGCTCCTGGGTGGTGACTGCAACGCGAGCGACGCCATCGACATCGCGGACGGCGGCATCGCCGCCCGCTACTTCGGCCTCACCGGCGGCTGGCCCGCCGGCAGGCTGCCGGACATCAATGCCGACGGGGTCGTCGACATCTACGACCTGGTGATGATCGGCGGCAACTTCGGTTGCCGGCTGGAGGACGACAGCGTCCGCTGTAGGCGCTGGGGCCGGACGGCGGGACACTAGCCGCTCGAACGCAAGGAGCCGGCGGGCGCTGCCGAGGCGTCCGCCGGCCGCCCGGCGACCTTTTTCTGCGGGAGGCCCAGGTGACGCGACGAAGTGTGCCCATGTCCTTGCTGGCCGCGGCGTCCGGCGCGGCGACCGCGGCAGTCCTTGCCGTGGCGGTCGCCGGCGCGGCGACCCCGGTAGCAGCGCCCCGTGGCCCCAGCGGCCCGCCGGACGGGCAGGCGGGAGCGGCGGTGGATCGCATGGCCGCGGAGTTCGAGGTCTTCTTCTCGGACTTCGACGAGAACCCGGGCTCGATCTACCGCTACCTGCCCGCTTCCGGCACCGTGGACACCGTGTACACGCGGCCCAGCGGCAGGATCGCCACCTTCGACCTGTACTACTACCCCCACAAGCTCTACTTCGTCGCGGGCAGTGACCGCAAGATCCGGCGTGTCGACTACGTGAGCGGCAGCTGGCAGGCAGAGCAAGAGGTCTTCGAACACGGCACGTACGTCCGCGACATCGCCATCCGCGACGACTCCGGATCGCCCGTGATCCTGTTCAGCGAGGCCAGCGGGGGGGGCGGGGACGGCAAGCTCTACGCACTCGAGTACGGCAAGGCAGTCGAACGCTACCGGGTGCGGCTGGCCGACGTGCACGGCTACTGGGCGGGCGACTTCTCGTACGACGCGTCGGGAACGCTCTACCTGAGCTCCGGCAACACCGACGGCGCCCGGATCTACCGCGTCACGAGCGGCACACCGGAGTCCGTGTACCAGACTCCCTCGGGATCGATCACCGGGTTCGCGCTTGGTGCCGACGCCGCAACCTATGCCAACAATCGCTCGACCATCTACCGCGTCCAGCTGTCGGCGGGCACCCGCACGACGACGCACGAGAGCGCCGTGCACACCGGCATCATCGACGTGCAGACCCGCGGCGACGAGCCGGCCCTTCCCACGGCCACCAGGACGGCGACGCGCGTGCCGTCGCCCACGACCGTGCCCAGCCGGACGCCGTCACCCACGCCCAGTCGCACCGCGTCTCCCACGCCCAGTTCCACTGCCACGCCCACGGTCACCGCCTCGCCGACGGCGTCTCGCACGCCCAGCGCCCCGCCCACTGCCGTCGCCTCGGCCACGGCCACGCGTACCGCCACGGCAATCGGCACCGGCACTCCGACACCGACCGCAACGGTGGCGCTCACGCCGGGCAGCGGCGGCCGACTCCATGGCGTGCTTCTTCTCGACGGCCGATCGGACCACGGCGGCGCGTCCGTGTTCGTGGACGGCTTGGCGGTTGCCACCACCGATGCCGTCGGCCGGTACCTTGCGGTCGGCATCGCGCCCGGCTCGCACTCCGTGGACCTGCGCCACGGCGGGTACTTGCGGGCCGGCGATCGGCAGGTTACGCTGCGGGCCGACTCGATGGTCGAGCTGCCGCCGGCGGTTCTCCTGGGCGGCGACGCGAACGGCGACGGCGCAATCGACATCGCCGACGGCGGCATCGTGGCCGCCCGGTTCGGGCTTGCGGCCGGCGAGATGGGATTCGACCCCCGCGCCGACATCAACGGCGACGGCACGGTCGACATCCACGACCTCGTCATGGTCGGCGGCAACTTCGGCTGCCACGTTGCGGACGGCGCCGGCCGCTGTCGGAGGTGGTCCGAGCCGTGAGCCGGGCAGCGCCGGGTGACGACGAGAGTGAGGAAGCCGGCGACAGAGCACGCCCCACCCAGACCTTGTCGCTGGTGACGTTCGCTCGCCGCTGTGGAACGCTGATAGACTGGCGTCTCGCACGTGACGGCCGCGCCGTCTCCTCCGGGCCCGTGGCGACGGGTTGCTCGGATCGCCAGGCCCGCGCACCAAAGGGTCCGCCGTGACTCCGGCGCGCGTAACCCGGACGCCTTTGACGGGTTGTCGTCACGGCTCACCGCGAGGGCGAGTCCGGCACCATAGACATGTAGCGTCGGCGCCGCGGCGTGACGTCGCGCCTGACGACGGCAGCGGCTCGCACTGGCGGGAGAGGATCAACCCCACCGCTCGCCGCCTCCTCGACCAGGTGTCTAGCCTCCTTGCGCTGGAGGACCGCGACCCGCCGTGCACCGAGGCTCTGAACCGCCAACCCAAGCGGAACGACGCTCGGGCTCACCCCCCGCCGGGTCGATCGGCCGGAGACAACCCCGGTGGTCTCTTCCAGTGCGTGATCCCGCGACCGCACGCGCGGAGACCGAACCCAGCACCAATTCCTCGCGGGACAACCCCCGCTGCCACCAGTCTCCGATCCTGCCGAGAGTGTCGGCCATCTCCGAGGTGGACGTGTCTGACAAGCACACATGACGAGGCGATTCACGCCCCCCCGCGCGCAGCGCCCGCCGCACGCGGCGGATCTCCCGGCCACGCCAAGCGGAGGAGGCGGGTGACGAGGCGGTCCCGGAAGGCAGCGAGGACCTCCGGTGACAGCGGCTCGAACAAGAGCAGGCTCGCCGGGTCGGTGCGCATGCCCCGAAGCACGTAGGCCAGGGTCGTCGCCTCCATCCCGCCGTCCTTCCGGCGCGCCGCGTCGAGGTATGCCAGGACGTCCACGCCGGACTCGCTCAGGTAGTAGAGGTCGACGAGGTCCTTGATGTCGCCCCGACCGAGGAGCGCGCACAGCTTGTTCGCCACGAGGTCGTCCAGGTCGTCGACGGTGAGGTTGGCGTGCCTGGGCTTCTCGTCCGGCGCCACGATCTGGGCCACCGGTTCGTGCACCAGGTCGACGATCGTCTCTTCGCCATCGCCCCGGACCAGGTAGCGGCGGTGGCCGGGGTAGCGCCGCAGTTCCTCGGCGGTCCAGCCGCGCGCGTCGCACTCGGCCTGCAGCAACGCCTCCAGCTCGTCCAGCGCCGCGGCGTCCGTCACGAACAGGTCGAGGTCGAGCGAGCGGCGGTGGTGGAGGAAGAAGGCACTGAGCGCGGCGCCGCCCGTCAGGTAGAACGACGCCCGCCCCGCGAGGCCGTCGAGGAGCGCGCGCTGCAGGTCGCTGAGGCTAGTGGGCCAGTAGTCCAAGCGTGCGCCATTCCTCGAGCAGCCAGGCCCAGAAGGCCCGGCGACGGCCCAACCGCGGGGCCAGGCGCGCCCATTCCGCCGCCACATCCCCCGGCGACACGAACGCCCACACCTCATCGGGCCGCGCCTCGCGCAGGACGTGCGCGATCAACGCTTCCCGGTCGTGTGCTCCAGGCGTGTTGAGCGTGGCGCGCAACTGGGCGACCGTGATCGCCCGATCCCAGAGGAAGTAGGGCACCTTCTCGTCTTCCGTGAAGTCGCGGGTCAATTCCATGCCGCCACTCCTCCAGCTCGCCGCCTCGCCGACGGCCTGCGGTATTGTAGCCCAGCCCACGATCGTCGCCGGCCTCAAGCCGACGAGCGGCCGCATGCACTTGACCGGGCACCTGCCGTTCATCTGCGCGCCGAGCTGGTCCGGGACCGTGACACCGCATGGCGTGGTTCGGGCGATCGGGGGTAGCCGTGAGGTTCGAGTTCCACAACCCTACGCGTCTGGTCTTCGGGGCCGGGACGCTCTCCCGGCTGAGCGAGGTGGTATCCACCCACGGCCGGCGCGCCCTGCTCGGTACCGCCGGCGGGAGCGTCAAGCGCAGCCGCGTGTTCGGGCTGCCTGCGGGTGCCAAGCGGCAGCAACGACGCGTGGACGGGACTCTGGGGCCAGGACGTCCCCGATCTCGCGCCGGGCATCCGGGGGTCGTGTCCTGGAGGCGTCCGATACTCGCCCCCAGCGCGAGAGACCCTCGAATGTTCAGCCGAGTTGCCGTGGTCCTCACCGTGGCGGCAGCCGGCCGCACAGGACGGCCTGGTCTACGTGGCCCGCGGCCGATCCGGCGGACTGCTTGTGGTGAACGTGCGCGATCCGCAGGCGCCGCGGATGACCGGAACGCTTCGCGTGCCGTAGGTGGCCGCCACTCGCAGCGCGGCGGCGCCGACCCTGGGATACGGCACGGTCAGCTGCGTGAAAGGAGGACCCGGTGCCAGGAGATCAACCAGGCGCATCCGCGCGCGCCATCCACTATGTCGTGAGGGGGTCGCGCGGGTGTCGCGCGGGTGTCGCGCGACCTGCGGGTCGAGCACGCGTCCGGCCCCGACCACTTCCTTCGCACAATGCTGAGGGCGAGCTCACCCGTCGACGAGGCCAGGGTCTCGATCAAGGCTCTCATCTGCGCGGGCGCGGCAACATGCGCCCGCGGCAGGGCGCCCTCTGGGAGGCCGGTGCATGCGTGGCGCGAGCGACCCGACCCGATCGGTGGCGACCCTACGGTCCGTAGCCGAATCAGTTGTCGAACGACCAAGGCGCGGTGCCGGTCTGCGTCACGTCGATGGTGCCGGCGGCGGCCCCGGCCGGGCTGCCGCCCGACCGCGCCCGGCGCGCGCCGGGCCACACCACCCCGCCCGGGCACGGCAGCTCGCCGGCGATCTCGGCGTAGATGCGCTCCAGGTCGGTGGCCTCGGCCGCGTCCAGGTAGTGATCGCTGCTCGTGGCCAATGCCCGCAGCAGCGCCGCGTCCACATCGTCACCGAGCCCGATCGCGTACAGCGTGATCCCCGACTCCCTGGCCACGGCTGCCGCCGCCAGCGCGGCGTCGGCCGTTCCGTCCGCCGGCCGCCCGTCCGTCATCAGCACGATGACGGCGTTGCTCCCGGGCCGCGCCCGTTCGCTCAAGAGCTCCCCGGTCGCCAGCTCCAGCGCGCTGTGGATGTGCGTGCCCGGGCTGGCGACGATGCCGTCGATGGCCGCCTCCAGCCGCGCCCGCTCGCCGCTGAGCGGCGACTCCAGGCGGGCCACGGCGCTGAACGAGACCACCGCCGCCTGGTCCGCCCGCAGGTCCAACAGGCTCACAAAGAGACGCCCGGCCTCCTGGGCGCGCGCCAGCTTGGTGCGACCGCCGCTGTCCTCGAGCATGCTGTTGCTGGCGTCGATGGCCAGCACCACGTCCGTGTGCACTTCCCCTGCCCGGCACACGTGACGCAAGGCGATGGGCAGATAGGCCAGGTGCGTGACGGGCGCCGCCGGGCTGGTCGGCGTGGGGCTGCCCGTTGGGGCCGGCGTTGCCGTGGGCTCGGCCGTGGCGGTAGGTTGCACCGTGGCCGTGGCGCTGGGCTCCGGCGCGTCCGTGGCCGTGGGCATCTGCGGCAGGCACTCGGAGACCGTCAGGGGCCGTTGCGGGATGGGCACGGGCCCGGCAAGCCGGTCCAGGCTGTCCGTCAGCTCCACCCGGCTGGCTGGCTGGCGCAGGTCCAGGACGCCGGTGGTAGTGGGCGTGATGCGATAGGTGGCCGTCAGCCTGGCGCCGGGCGCCACGTTCCGCCACGACCACGTCAGCTCCTGCTCGCGCACCCCGGGCTGTGGGTCCGCCAGCCCAGAGACGAAGAGCAGGCTCCGCCCCAGCACGTCCACGAGCGCTACCCGCTTCAGGGTCAGCTTCTCGCCCTCGGCCTGCAACGCGGTGAAGTCGCTGCGCACCCTGGTCGCCGCCCGCAGGTCATAGTAGTAGGGGTTGGTGGCCATCTGGCGGATCCAGCGGCAGTGGTCGCCTGGCAGCGGGATGCCAAAGGGCCGCGCGGCCGGGTTGCAGACGCCGATGACGGTCGTGCCGGTGCTCTTGACCCTGCCGGCGCTGGCCACGAGACGCTGGCAGTACGCGTCCAGACCGGTCGGGCAGCCCGTGGTGTACAGGACGATGACGTCGATGGGCGACCGATCCGGATAGTCGGAGTGGGCTCCCTCCAGCATGCGCTGGGCGGCGCCGAGCCAGTCGATCTCGTTGATCCTGGGGTCGATGCGGTCCAAGTTGATGCCGCTGATGGCGCTGACCACGCGGCCCTTGTCCCGCGTGAGCTCGACCTCGCGCCGCTCCTGGGCGCTGAGCGTGACCAACCCCGCCATGGCGCCGTGCTTCGTGTCCAGCGAGTTGGCGGCCGCCGCCGCCTCGCGCTTGACCGTGGCCAGATGGTCTTCCATCAGCAGGTGCTTGGCCACCACGAACACGACGTGCAGCGGCAGGCCGGCCGGGCACGTTACGTCGGCCGTGACCGTCACGTCCGTCGTCTCGCACACGCCGAAGGCGTCGGCGGACACGGTCTCCGAGACGACGGCGCCGCAGGCGCTGGGGACGCGGCCCCGCCCCTGTTGCGGCACCTGTTCCGGGGCACCGCTCTGGGCTTCCAGGCGCCCGCCCGCGGGCGGCAGAACGGCCAGCGCGGCCAGCAAGACGGCAGCGGTCAGTGCGAGGAGCAGCTTCATGAGGCATTCCATCCTGGCGACGGAGAGCGCCGCATTGGTGGTCGCCCGTCAAACGGGCAAGGCTGTCCTACGATGGACGAACATCCGCGTCGCGTCAAGAGCGGGCGGTCCGGTCGCGCTCGCTCGTGGCGCGGCCGCGAGATCAGGAAGCGCGTCGGCGCCCGAGCTTGACACCCCGCGGAACGCCGGCTAGCATACCTAACGAGGTTAGGGTTGCCATGGAACAGCTGCGCCGGGGCACGACGACCACCGCCATTCTGAAGGTCCTCTCCGAGGGGCCTCTGTACGCCTACCGGATCATCCAGGTCCTGGAGCGGCGCAGCCAGGGGCTGTTCACGTTCACGGAGGGCCTCATCTACCCGACCCTGCACCGCTTGGAGCGCGACGGACTGCTGACGAGCGAGTGGCGGGTGGCGGACGGCCGATCGCGCAAGTACTACGCCCTCTCGGAGGCCGGCCGGCGCCGCCTGGCCCGCGAGGAGCGAGACATCCGCGCCTTCGCGCGCGGCATCGTTCGGTTGCTGGACCACCCGGGCGAGGCGCCCGGCCGTGGCGGCTGACGCGCCGGTCGGCCGCGGCCTGCCGGCGGCGGAGACCGACCTGGAGGCGTTGCTTGCCCGCCTGGCCGGCCGGCTGGATCTGGACCGCGAGCGCCGGCGCGAGGTGCTGGACGAGCTGCGCAGCCACGTGCTGGACGCGGCGGACGCCCATGCCGCGGCCGGCCTGGAGTCCGGGCAGAGCCTTCACCGCGCGTGGCGCGACCTCGGCCCCGAGGACCGTCTCGCGGCGGCGATCAACGCCGCGCACGCCGGCGGTGCGGCCTCGGACGCGGTCCTGACGGCCGGGCTGCCGGTGCTGCTGGCCCTGGTGCTGCGCTGGGGCGTCCTGTCGCTGGACGGGCGCGCGGTTGACTGGCAGCGCGTGGCCGGCACGACACCGTTCGCCCTCTTCGCCCTGGGCGTGCTGGTGGTGCCCGTGTTGGTGGTGCCCGTGCTGGCCGTGCCCCGCGCCAGGGTGGCGCTGGCGGCGTGGGCCGCCCTCTGGCTGCTGTCGTTGCTGCTGCTGCTGCCGGCGGCGCCGTGAAGGCGGCCGTGGCGGCCGGCGCGCCGGTCGGCCTATTGGAGAGAGAAAGGAGCCGTCGTTCCCGATGAGCGACCTGGCGGTGATCGAAGCCATCCTCCGCAACCGCTACCGCTACTTCGCCGAGATCCGCGACGGCGTGGACCTGGGCGCCAAGCTGCGCGCCATGCTCGGCGCGTCATTCGTGTTCCTGGCCCTCTACGGCGCCGTCATCGGGTCCCAGCACTCCGTACTGCAGGCGCTGAGCTCGGCCGTCAAGCTGCCCGCGTTGTTCCTTGTGACCCTGCTGGTGTGTCTGCCGACCCTGCACTTCTTCAACGTGCTGTACGGCGCCGGCCTGAGCATCCGCCAGAACTTCGCGCTCATCCTGACCGCCGTGACCGTGACCTCGGTGCTGCTGCTCAGCTTCGCGCCCGTGGTGATGTTCTTCTTGATCACCACCGCGCACTACCAGTTCTTCAAGCTGTTGAACGTGGCCGTCTTCGCGGTGTGCGGCCTGATCGGGTTGGGGTTCCTCTCGCAAGGCGTGACCATGATCGCCATGGCGGATCGCGAGGGAGCGCGCGCCCGGAGCCGCCTGGTCCGCTTCTGGGCCCTGCTGTACGCGTTCGTCGGCAGCCAGCTGGCATGGACGCTGCGGCCGTTCTTCGGCGCGCCCGGCCTGCCCTTCGAGCCGTTCCGGGATCTGGGCGGCAATTTCTACGCCAACGTGCTGGCGTCGCTGGGCGAGGTGCTGGGCTTCTTCACCGTGCACCCGGGAGGCTGACCGTGAGCAGCGACGCAACGCCGCCAACCGCTCCCACCGATGACGAGATCATCCTGGCCATGCTGCGCGACGTGTTGCGGCGCCGGCCCCAGTGGGACGTGCCCGGGGCGCTGGTGGACCGGGCCGAGATGGAAGAGCCGGGTGAGACAGGCGCGTCGGACGTGCCCGCCGCGCCCGCGGAGCCGGGCGACCCGGATGCGCCGGTGGCGCGGGACGAAGTGGCCGCGGCTTCCCCGGTCGCGGGACCACCTCGCGCGACCACCGTGCGGTCGCGCGAGGTGCTGGAAGCCGAACGGCTGGAACGGCTGGCGGCTGCCGAGACAGGCGGCGCGGGCCTGGTGCGGCCGCTGCGGCGGCTGATCGGCGGCGTGCTCGTGGCTGCCGTGTTGTTCAACGTCCCACTCGCGGGCGGCCTGCCGTTGGCCCGGGCGCTGCCGGACCAACGGGCGCTGGTCGTGCGCGACGGGCTGCTGCTGCAAGGCAGCGGCCCGCAGGTCTATGTCCTGGAGGACAACCAGCGCCGCTGGATCAGCAGCCTGGACGCCTTCGAGCACTTCGGCTACAGCTGGGACCAGGTGCACGTGGTCGGTGACGAGTTCCTGGCGCGCTTCCCGGATGGACGGCCGCTCCACGTCCTGCTCAAGTGCGCGGACAGCCCGCACGTCTATCGGTTGGAGGGCGAGCACAAGCGTTGGATACGCGACATCGCCACCTTCACGGCCGAGGGCCACCAGTGGCAGGACGTGCGGTACACGCCGTGCCGACTCATCGCCTCCTGGCCGGACGGGCCGCCCATCCCACCCGACGCGGGCACGCCCGAGCCCGACGCCTCCAACACCGTGCCGTATCCCACTCCGTAGCGCCGAGCGGCGGGCCGCGCCACTCCGACAGCGCGCCGGCCGCCGGCGGCATGGCGCCTGCGCCGTGGAGCCGCTACCATGGGAAGCCCGGCGCGCCGCCTGGCTCATCATGCCGCGCCGCCGGCGGTACGAGGTGGGTCATGCGTGTCACGACACCAGGTAGGGCCTGTCCGGCGACCTTGTGGATGGTTGCCGCCACGGGTTCCTTGTTGCTCCTTGCCGCCGCGGCCGGCCGCCAGGCCTACGCCGGGCCGGCCCAGCCGGCCCAGCCGGACCAGCCGGACCTGCGGGCCGCGGTCGCGGCCGCCTGCGGCTCGCTCGATCCGTACTTCGCAGCAGCGCGCTACCCGTCCACCCTGAACGTGGACCCGGCCGAGCCGGCGGTGGTGGCGTTCCGCGCCGGTCACGACGGCCCGGCCGACGCGCAGACGGTGCTGGCCACGCAGTCCCAGGTCGGCTCCGTCTACGGCCTGGCGTACGACAGCGCGAGCGGCCGGCTCTACGCCGCCGCGTACCACAAGCGCGGCGTGCGCTTCGGCCCGTCCGGGCCGGGCGGCGTCTACCGGATCGACCTGGACGCCGGCCGCGTCACGCGCTGGGCCACGCTCTGGGCCGGCTCCGACCAGCACGACTTCCGGCGCAACCCCACGGACCTGGCCGCGGCCGAGGCGGTCGGCCTGACCAGCCTGGGTGACATGGCGCTGGACCACGACGGGCAGTCGCTGTTCGTGTCCAACCTGCAGGACGCCAGGATCTACCGCCTGGCCACCCGCGACGGCACCGTGCAGGGCTCGTTCTCCTTCGCCTCCGCCCGCGAGCCGTGGGCCTACACCGCCCGGCCGGTCGGGCTGGCGTACCGCGACGGCTGGCTCTACCACGCCGTGCTGGACACCAGTCACACGACGGAGTCGGGCGCGGCCGAGGTGCACGTCTACCGCTCGCGGGGCGACGGCTCGGCCATGTCCGCGGTGGCGGCGGTCCGCGTGGGCCTGGTTCGCGACTCGTTCCCGCCGCGCGGGGTGCCGCAGCCGCCGCAACCGGCCTGGGTGGCGGGCATCGAGGTGCTGCCCGACGGCCGTCTGGTCCTCGGCTTGCGCAACTCGGACGCCGACGCGCTGCTGGGCAGCGGCTCGTGGGTCGGCGAGCGCGTGCTGCTCGTGACGCCCGGGGCGCGGCCGGACCAGTCGGCCGTCATCGACGCCGATCACCTGGCCGTGCGCCTGGACTCGGCCGGCGCCCTGGGCGGGCTGACGCTGATCCCGGGCCGCTTGGAGTTGCTGGCGGCCGTCCAGCCGCGGCAGCCGGCGGGCCGCGCGGCCTCCTACCAACCGCGGCTGCGGGTGCTGGACATCGCGACCGGCCGCGTCGTGCGTGACGCGGCGCTGGCGCCCGGCGCGCCGCTCCCGCTGAACGTGGGGTACGGCGACACGTATGTCACCGGCCTCGGCGACGTGGAGCCGCTGTGCCCACGCGACCAGGCGCTTGCCCCCGGCGCGGAGCAGACGGCCACCGCGCGCTCCGAGCAGCGCGGCACCGCCACCGCCGTGTCCGCCGGCACGGAGACCGCGGTGGCGCGGGCCACGGCCACCGCCGCGGCCACGCTCCGCGCGCCCACGGAGACGGCGGCGGCCGAGACGGCCACCGCGCAGGCGACGCTGATGGCGCCCACCCGCACCGCATTGGCCGCGCGCGCCACGGTGACGGTCGAGTGGCAGCGGACCGTGGCCGTGCCCACCTTGACCGCCGCGGTGCCCAGCCGGACCGCGGAGGCGGCCCGCGTGGCGCCCACACTGACCGCGCAGGCCACCGAGGCCATGGGCGCGGCAACCGAGCGCGCCGCGCGAGAGGCGCCCACCCGGACCGCGCAGGCCAGGGCGGGCGAGGCTACCCTCACCGCCTGGCCCACGGCCGGCGCGGGCACGGCGACGGCGCGCGCCCGGCAGACGGGCAGCGCGGCCAGCCCCACGGCCGACAGCGCGGCGTTCGCGCCCACCGTGACGGCGGTGGCGGCCACCCTGACCGCGCAGGCCCCTGCGCGCGGCGCCATGGCCACGGCCGCCGCCGCCACGGAGGCCGCGGCCGCCACGGTGGCGCCGGAGCGCGCGGCGGAGGCCGAGCGCACCTACCGGCGCATCGTCGACGCCTGCGACACCGACAACCCGTTCCTGGCGGTGACCCGCTTCGTGCCCGGCGTCGACTGGAACATGAGCCCCTTCGACCCGGCCGCGCTGGCGTATTCGGAAGCGGTCATCGCCTTCCACGACAGCCTGCTGGAGACCGCGTACGATCGCGCCACCCTGGCCTGGCAGCCCGATGTGGGCGCCACGTACGGCCTGGCCTACGACTGGCGCCGCGGCCAGCTGTACGCGGCGTCGTACCTGAAGCGACTCGCCCACTACGGGCCCGGGGGGCCGGGGGCCATCTACCGCATCGACCTGCGGACGGGTGCGGCAGTGGTGTGGTCGCGGCTGGACGCCGGCCCGGACGTGCACGCGCTCCACGTCGGCTTTGACGAGCCGGCTGCCTACCACGTCGGCAAGCTCGGCCTGGGCGACATAGACCTCACGCCCGCCGGCGACGAGCTGCTCGTGGTCAACCTGGCCGACCGCCTCATCTACCGCCTGTCCGTGCCCGACGGCACCGTGCGCGGCTTCTTCCCCCACGGGGCGGCCGGCCTGGACTGGGCGGCGGACGCGCGCCCCTTCGGCCTGGGCGTGCGCGGCGACTGGCTGTACCACGGGGTGGTGGACAGTCGCGAGCTGCTGGGCGCGGGCACCGAGCCCGGTGACGCCGTGATCTACCGCTCGCGGACGGACGGCAGCCAGATGCGGGAGGTGGGCCGCCTGCCGCTGTCCTACAGCCGCAGCGCCACCATCGCGCCCTGGGCGCGCTGGACGCAAGGCGGCTCGCTGACCCAAGCCAGCGCGTCGGGCGCCATGTTGAGCGACATCGAGTTCACGTTGTCGGGCGCGCTGCTGTGGGGGCTGCGCAACCGTCTCGGCGACGGCGCGTTGTACCGGGCCGGCGACGGCGACCTCGTGCCCGGCGTCTGGCTGAACGGTCTCGCCATCCCGTTGCCGGTGCCGGAGCACTACCCGGACACCGTGATCTACGACGAGTCGACCTGGGGCAGCCTGGCCGCCCTGCCCGGGCGGGACGTGGTCGTCTCCACCTTCCTGGACCCGTGGGTGGTGAACTCGGGCGGCGCCGTGTGGTTCGACAACGCGAGCGGGCGGATGATCGGGCGCGAGACGGTGTACGTGAACGACGGCACGTCGCCCACGTTCGCCAAGACCAGCGGCCTGGGCGATCTCGAGGTGCTGTGCCCGCCGGCCTTCGAGCCGCCCACGCCTACCGCCAGCGCCACCGCCACGCCCACCCGGACCGCCACGGCCACGCCCAGCGCCACGCCGTCGCCCACACCGCGCGCCTACGTCATCTACCTGCCGCTGGCGCTGCGCGCGGCTTGCACGCCCCGGCTCGCGTACGCCGACGTGGCGCTGGTGATCGATGTGTCGACCAGCATGCGGCGCGACACGCTGGACGGACGGCGCAAGCTGGAGGCCGTCCAGACGGCGGCGAGTCTGTTCGTGGACCGCCTGCGCTTCCCGCCCGATGCGCGCGGCCGTCGTGACCAAGTGGCGGTGGTCGGCTTCAACAACGACGCCTGGATCGAGCAGCGGCTCACGGCGGACGCAGCCGCCGTGCGGGCGGCCATCGACCGCCTGCCGGCAGGCATGAAGGAGGGCACGCGCCTGGACCTGGCGCTGGAGTGGGGCCGGCGCGCGCTCGAAGACCCGGCGCGCGTGGCCACCAGCACGCCGGTCATGGTGTTGCTTACCGACGGCATGCCCAACCGGGTCCCGCCGGCGGAGGACGGCTCCATGGAGACCACCGTGCTGCGCGCGGCCGCGACCGCCAAGCAGGCGGGCATCCTGGTCTACACGATCGGTGTGGGACTGCCCGACGCGCCGGACCTTGCGGACCGCATCAACATCGAGCTGCTGCGGGACGTTGCCACGCGGCCGGACATGGCCTACCACACCTTCCGCTCGTCCGAACTGGAGCGCATCTACGGCGAGATCGCCCGCGCGGTGGTCTGTCCGCCGGAGAGGCAGTGGCCGCTGCCGTAGCGGGCCGCCGCCCGCCGCGGCTTCGTTCGCGGCGGCAGGGCTGGTAGGATTCGCTTTGCGCTGGCGCGATGCGACGGTGCCGCCCGAAAGGAGACCCGGCAGGGATGGAGATGGACTGGACCCGCGCCGTGGAATTGCTGTCGCGGCCGCTGTTCCATCTTGGGCACACCCCGTTCTCGTTGGCCAGCCTGGTCCAGGTCGTGGTCCTGGTGGCGCTGGTAGTAGTGGCGTCGCGGCTGGTCCGGCGGCAGCTACGGAGCCGCGTTCTGGAACGGACGCCGCTCGAGCCCGGCATGCGGGACGCCATCGCCCGCCTTACCGGCCACGCCGTGCTGGTGCTCGGGCTGGTCGTGGCCCTGCAGATGATCGGCGTGGACCTGACCGCCCTCACGGTCCTGGCCGGAGCGCTGGGCGTGGGCGTAGGCTTCGGGCTGCAGAACATCGTCAACAACTTCGTGAGCGGCCTCATCATCCTCACGGAGCGGCCCATCAAGGTAGGGGACCGGGTGGAGGTGGGCGGCACGCAGGGCAACGTGGTGCGCATCGGGGGCCGCAGCACCAGCATCCGCACCAACGACAACATCGACCTCATCATCCCCAACGCCGAGTTCATCTCACAGCGCGTGGTCAACCTGAGCTACGGGGACCGCAAGGTGCGCATCCGGGTGCCGTTCTCCATAGCCACCTGGTGCGATCCGCGCCAGGCCGAGAAGGTGGCCGTTGCCGTGGCGGCGGCCAACGACAACGTGCTCCGCGATCCGGAGCCCAGCGTTCGCTTCATGGGCTTCGGCGAGAGCTCGCTCGACTTCGAGCTGCGAGCCTGGACGGCGGAGCTGGCGCACCGGCCGGGCCTCTTCCGCAGCCAGCTCTACTTCGCGCTGTGGGAGGCGTTCCAGGAGAACGACATCGAGATCCCCAACCCGCAACGCGACGTGACCTTCCTCAGCCCCCTGCGGCTCGACATGCCGAGCGGCGAGGGTTAGGCCCGTGGCGGCGTGGCCGGGGTGGCCGGGGTGGCCGGGGTGGCCGGGGTGGCCGCGGTGGCGCGCGCCGGCGGCGCTCTTGGCACCGGCGGCGCTCGCGCTGGTGATCGCGCTGGTGATGGCGCTGGTGATCGCGTCCGCG
>Ga0114946_10000163_pt1 | contig 39040 bp, 43 predicted proteins | sample WalLakDeSediment_FD_88676 | JGI IMG/M metagenome (GOLD analysis project Ga0114946, IMG submission 88676) | Lake sediment microbial communities from Walker lake, Nevada to study Microbial Dark Matter (Phase II) - Walker Lake 11/02/13 Deep Sediment | ecosystem: Environmental > Aquatic >... | reverse complement strand
GGCATCCTCGACCGGCGCGGCATCCTCGACCGGCGCGGCATCCTCGACCGGCGCGGCATCCTCGACCGGCGCGGCATCCTCGACCGGCGCGGCATCCTCGACCGGCGCGGCATCCTCGACCGGTGCGGCATCCTCGACCGGTGCGGCATCCTCCGCAGGGGTCACTTCGTCGGTGGGCGGGACTTCCTCTACTTCGTCGACACTGGCGGGCGCCATTGGTGCAGCTTCCTTCGCCGCTTTACGCTCCTCCGCCGCTTTGCGTCGTTGCATCGCCGCCTTGGATCGTGCAACACGTTCCTTGCGCTGCTTACTGTCTTGCGCGTCATTGTAGTCCACCAATTCGATAACGGCCATCTCCGCACCATCACCGAGGCGGGTTCCCAGTTTCAACACTCTGGTATATCCGCCCGGACGTTTGCCAACTTTTTCAGCGATTTCAGAGAACAGCAGCTTGACAGCTTCTTTATCGCGAATAAATTTGGCGATTTCACGACGGGCGTGAATATCCACCGCTTCACCTGCCTTTTCACGGAGGTAGGCATCCCGCGCACGAGTAATCAAGGGCTCGATAACACGGCGCATTTCCTTGGCTTTCGCCGCTGTTGTGTTGATGCGTTTATGTTTGATAAGCGCCGTGGAAAGCGCCGATAGGAGAGCTTTGCGATGGCTCGCCGTTCTGGACAATCTGCGTCCGACTTTTGCGTGTCTCATGATATATTTTCGTTCCTCAATTTACTCTTCATCGAGCGGCTCAGGGCCCGATAAGTATTTTTCGACGTCCATACCGAAGGTCAATCCGAATTCATCGACGATGGCGCTCAGCTCGGCAAGGGATTTGCGTCCGAAATTTCTGAATTTAAGCATTTCGGACTCATCTTTGCGCACGAGATCGGAAATATTCCTGACATTCGCCGCTTTCAGACAATTCTGTGAGCGGACGGATAATTCCAAATCGTCCACTGGAGTAAGAAGAATTTTCCGAATACGCTGAAACTCGTCATCTTCGGGCGATGGACCTTCATCCGCTTTCTTCGTTACATCGAAATGCACGAACATCTCCACATGTTCAAGCAAGATATTGGCGGCTTGCGATAAAGCCTCTTCCGGAGCTACCGAGCCATCAGTAGTGATCTCGAGTGTGAGTTTGTCGTAATCCGTACTTCCACCGACACGTGTGTTCTCCACCAGCACTTTCACATTCTTTATAGGTGTGAATATGGAATCGACCGTAATGGTGCCAAGTGGTTGATCGGGCAATTTATTCTCGTCCGCCGGTACGTATCCGCGCCCAAGTCCGATGCGCAGTTCGATCTCGAACTCCGCTTCGGCCCCAAGTTCGCAGATGTACTGCAGAGGATTGAGAATCTCGAACTCCGCCGTGGCAGCCTGAATATCCGCCGCAGTGAACTTACGTGGTCCCTTAAGCGAGACAACGATGGAAGAAGCCTTCGGATTTACTGCTTTGAATCGTATTTCCTTCAGGTTGAGTACGATTTCCGACACGTCCTCGATAACGCCGTGTATCGTGGAAAACTCGTGCATCACTCCATCGATTCTGATTGCGGTAATGGCGTAACCACTGAGGGAAGACAGCAGAACTCTGCGAAGTGAATTCCCTATCGTTATGCCATACCCTTTGTCAAGCGGCTGGACTACGAACTGGCCGAATGTATCGGTATAGGTCGCATCATCCAGAATGATGCCCTCGGGCATTTGAATCATTGTCGTAGTCATCTGTGAAACTGTTCTCCTGTTAGAGGGTTCTGTGTCTGCTCGGTATACGTCGGCATGCTAGCGCCGGGGGTGAGAAAAGCGGTCATCTGCCGAATCTCTCAACTGTAACGATGATGCATCAAACTCTACGGCGTTTGGGAGGCCTGCAGCCGTTGTGCGGGATCGGGGTGACATCACGTATCGCCATGATTTCCAAACCCGCGGTCTGCAACGAGCGAATAGCGGCTTCGCGACCCGAGCCGGGGCCTTTCACGAACACTTCGACCTTGCGCAGTCCGAGATCGTATGCTTCCTTCGCAGCGGCTTCCGCAGAGACCTGTGCGGCAAAAGGAGTATTCTTTCGCGATCCTTTGAACCCGTTTTTCCCTGCCGACGACCACGATATCGTATTGCCGTACACGTCAGTCAAGGTCACGAGCACATTGTTGAACGTCGCCTTGACATAGGCGCGTCCCGTCGTGTCGACTTGAATTTTTTTCTTCGTCTTTTTTACGGCTTTAGCCACTTCTACTCCTATAATACTCAGTTCCTGTAAATACGTTTCCGTTCATTCCGGGTGCTACTTCTTCGACGGTGCTTTTTTCTTTCCGGCGACGGTCCTTCTGCGACCCTTGCGCGTGCGCGAATTCGTCTTGGTTCTTTGCCCTCGCACCGGAAGACCTTTTCTATGGCGAAGTCCGCGATAGCACCCGATGTCCATCAATCTTTTGATGTTCATCTGCATTTCGCTGCGTACCGCGCCTTCGACACGAAGTCCCTGAACGATGTTTCGGATACCACTGACTTCTTCGTCGTTCAGCTCCTCGATTTTTTTTTCATGAGGAACACCAACTTGGTCGAGAATACTTTTCGCGGTCGAGCGACCAATGCCATAGATGTACGTGAGTGCTATCACGGCATGTTTTGTTCGCGGTAAATCAACTCCAGCTATACGTGCCAACTGTAACTCCTTGCAGCTCGGTGATGGATCGGGATTTCAACGGATCAACCTTGGCGTTGCTTGTGTTTCGGATTCGTGCATATCACGCGCACAACTCCTTTGCGGCGTATGATTTTGCACTTATCACAGATTTTTTTCACAGACGAACGGACTTTCATGATTTCTCCGTGTAAACTATTTGTATCGATACGTTATTCTGCCTTTGGTCAAATCGTACGGTGACAGTTCCACCGTCACCTTGTCGCCTTGCAATATTCGGATGAAGTGCATGCGCATTTTTCCTGAAACATGGGCGAGCACTTCGTGCCCGTTATCGAGCCGAACCCTGAACATCGCATTCGGAAGGGTTTCGGTGATTACACCGTCAACTGTTATCGATCCTTGTTTCGCCATTCTCTCGTTCAAAATGATTGGTGAGCAAAAGAGGACCATCGCATGAGATATACACCGTGTGTTCGAAATGCGCAGCGGGTGTTCCGTCGCGGCTGATGACCGTCCAGCCGTTCGGTGCGATCCGTACTTTGAAATCTCCATAAATGACCATCGGTTCGATTGCGAGCGTCATGCCGACTTCGAGCGTCGGCCCGCCTCCCACCCTACCGAAATTCGGTACTGTTGGTTCTTCATGGAGTTTTCTGCCTATTCCATGCCCGAAAAGTTCACGGACGACAGAGAATCCGTTTTCCTCGACATGTTGCTGTATGGCTGCGGAAATGTCATACAGTTTGTTTCCGGGAACTGCCTTCTCGATTCCCCGAAACAGGGCTTCACGAGTAACGCTCATCAAGCGACGCTTCTCCGCATCCACGTTTCCCACCGGTAGCGTGATAGCGCCATCGCCGTAAAATCCCCTCTTCTTCGCTCCGACGTCAATGGACACGATTTCTCCCTCTTGCAGTTCGCGATCGGAAGGAATGCCATGGACGACTTCGGAATCGATGGACACGCAGAGCGTCGCGGGGTATAACGAAATTGATTTGCTGCCGGAACTGTAGCCCTTGAAGGCAGGCACAGCACCTTTTGCACGGATGAAATCCTCAGCCATTTCATCGAGCGTCGTCACGTTCACGCCTGGTTTGACGTGGAGCATGAGCAAACGATGCACATCAGATACGATCGCACAACTTTCGCGCATCGCTTCAATTTCCGTTTCCGTTTTCAGCGGTATCATAACAGTGTGGTATTCGTTCCTATCCTCGCCCAACGCGGCCACGAATTTTACCGCTCTTCATGAATCCGTCGTAATGCCGCATAAGCAGGTGGCTTTCTATTTGTTGCAGGGTATCGAGCGACACTCCGACGATGATAAGCAAACTGGTTCCACCGAAGAACTGCGCAAAGCTGGGCGTCACGTTCAGCTTCATCATGAACGTCGGTAGAACGGCAATAATAGCCAAAAATATCGACCCCGGCAAAGTGATTTTCGTCAGGATGTTGTCGATGTAGTCGCGGGTGTGCGGTCCGGGTCTGATGCCCGGAATGAAGCCACCCTGCCGTTTCATATTATCCGCCACATCCTGTGGATTGAATGTGATCGCCGTGTAAAAATACGTGAAGAAAATGATGATGATGCCGTAAACGAACGCGTAGAAGAAAGAATCGAATCGGAACCATAATGCCAAGGTCTGCATGAAATCGTTTTCCGGGAAAAACATCGTCACGGTTTCGGGAACGAACATGATGGCCTGCGCGAAAATAATGGGCATGACTCCAGCGGTATTCACGCGCAGTGGAATGTATTGGGTAACCCCGCCGTACACCTTTCTCCCCACGACACGTTTCGCGTACTGCACCGGTATTCGTCGAGTACCCTGTGTGACCATGACCACCGCAGCGGTGATCAGCACCATGAGCAGGATGATAACCAGGTTGATGACAATATTTCCGCCACCGGAGAATTCGCCATACAGCGCCAAGGGAAGACCGGCGATGATACCGACGAAGATGATGAGGGAAATTCCATTGCCGATGCCGCGCTCCGTGATCTGTTCTCCCATCCACATCATCAGTATGGTGGACGAGGCGATGATCAGCATTGTCGAAAGCGCGAAAAACACACCCTGAACCTCCGGTGGGACTATGGGCGCTCCAGTCGGCGTTGTCAGATTCTGCAGACGTACGCTCACGCCCCAACCCTGTAACGCGGAAATGAATATCGTAGCATAACGCGTATACTGTGTAATCTTCTTTCTTCCCTCTTCACCGCCCTCTTTTTGCAATTTCTGAAAATACGGTATGACCGCACCGAGCAACTGGAAAATAATCGATGCAGTGATGTACGGCATGATGCCTAAGGAGAAAATCGCAGCGTTGCTGAACGCACCGCCAACAAAAAGGTCGAACATTCCCAACAAACCGCCGGCACCGCTCTGCGAGGCAAGCCAATCCGCGAGCAAAGAGGCATTGACACCTGGAAGGGTGATATGGGCGCCGAAACGCACGATTATGAGCATGACAAGAGTGAACAGGATCCGCTGACGCAGCTCCTGGATCTTGAACATATTGCGAATACTTTCGCCGAAACCAGCCATTCTATACCTGTGTCCTTAGACTGAAACTGTTGTGGCGGTACCGCCGACCGCCTCAATTTTCTGCTTCGCCGTCGCACTGAAGGCGTGTGCGGTGATATCGACCTTGCACGTGATGTCTCCGTTGCCGAGGATTTTGACAAGTGCGCGACGTTTCGACACGACACCGAGCTTATAGAGAATCTCCGGAGTAATCACGCCGTCGGTGATAGTCCCCTTGGAGACCAACTCTTCGATTCTGGAAACGTTCACGCCCAGATATTCGACCCGGTTGAAATTGGTGAAGCCGAATTTGGGAACACGACGTTGGAGTGGCATTTGGCCACCTTCGAAGCCGTGCTTCCGCTTGTATCCCGAACGGGATTGCGCACCCTTGTGCCCGCGTGTGGCCGTGCGACCATGGCCGCTGCCTTGACCGCGACCAACACGTTTCGGTTTTTTTCTCGAACCTTCCGCGTACCGGAGATTTCCTAAATGATTGCTCATCGTGTATTCCTGCTTTCGTTTTCTCTGTACGGTCAGCCTTCGACGACCTCGACATTGACGAGGTGGGAGACCTTGCGAATCATTCCACGAATCTGTGGTGTGTCGTTATGAACTACGACATTGTTGGGTCGGCCGAGCCCAAGCGCTTCGATGGTGCGCTTTTGATTTTCGAGCCGGCCAATAATGCTACGCGTCTGTGTGATTTTTATCTTCGCCATGTTGCATCCGAACGCTTACTTACTGACATTGGTTGAAAACACTTCCTGCACGGTCAGTCCTCGTTTGGTCGCCATCTCACGTGCGTCGATCAAACGCTCCAACGCATTCATCGTCGCTTTCACCACGTTATGCTGATTGGCTGTGCCGAGCGATTTCGTCAGGACGTCCGGTACTCCTGCGGATTCCAGTACCGCACGCACACCGCCACCGGCGATCAACCCAGTACCGGGTGAAGCCGGCTTGAGCACAACCCTGCCCGCACCGTACCGACCGATTACCGTATGCGGAATCGTTCCATTGATAATGGGAATCTTGATGATGCGTTTGCGTGCGTCCTCGACGCCCTTGGAAATCGCATCGGTCACTTCGTTGGCTTTCCCCAGGCCGATGCCAACATGTCCGTTGCCGTCGCCAACCACGACGATGGCATTGAAGCTGAAACGGCGTCCGCCTTTGACAACTTTTGCGACGCGCTTGATCTGCACCAGTCGCTCTTTCAGCTCGAGTTCGCTTGCTTTAACTACGGTAGCCAAGAATCACTCCTTCAGATATCAATCGGTTAAAAATGAAGCCCGGCCTCGCGCGCACCGTCGGCGACTGCCCGGACGCGGCCATGGTAGATGTATCCGTTGCGGTCGAATGTCACCGTGGTGATATTCTTCGACAGAGCGAGTTTCGCGACCTCCTTGCCGATCAAATGTGCCGCATCCACTTTGCCCTTCGTTTGCTTGATCTCCTCGGCAACGGATTTCGATTTGGTCGAGACCATGCCGAGCGAGACCCCGCCAGCGTCATCGAACAATTGCGCGTACATGTGTTTCAGACTTCTATACACGGTCAGACGCGGCTTCTCTGCGGTACCCAGCACTTTCTTGCGGATGCGCATTTTCCGTTTTTCGCGGCCCGTGTATTTTTTCACTTTACGTATAGACATGACCTTATAGCTCCAGTATCAATATCGAATCAATTACGATTTTGCTGTTTTGCCTGCCTTGCGACGAATAGACTCTCCGGCGTACTTGATCCCCTTGCCCTTGTACGGTTCGGGCGGACGGATAGCACGGATTTTTGCTGCGATCTGGCCGACTAATTGCTTGTCTATCCCGGAGATGCTCATCGCGGTGTTCGATTCGACCACAAAACTCACCCCCTCCGGTGGAACGAAGGCCACGTGATGCGAAAAGCCTATGCTGATGAGCAGAAGCTTCCCGAGCATCTCGAATTTGTACCCGACACCGACAAGTTCAAGCCTGCGCGTGAAACCTTCCGTTACTCCCGTCACCATGTTCTGAATGTTCGAGCGCGTCGTGCCGTGGAGCGCGCGGTGCATTTTGACATCGGAAGGCCGTGAAACCCCGATTTGCTCATTCTCGAAGGTCAGAGAAATGTCCTTGTGAATCGGACGCTTCAATTCGCCTTTGGCGCCTTTGACGGTAATTACCCCGTTTTCGAAGTTTACCGAAACTCCTGGCGGGATAGCAATGGGATTTTTACCAACTCGTGACACGGGTCAACTCCTTTTCGATGATGCTTACCATATTCTGCACAATACTTCACCACCGACATTTTCCTGACGCGCCTGCGCGTCAGTCAACAATCCTTTCGGTGTGGATACGATGGTGATGCCGAGTCCATTCAGCGTACGTGGAATCTTCTGCGCTCCGAAATATCTTCGAAGGCCTGGCGAGCTTACGCGCTCAAGGCCTTCTATTACGGAAACACCGTCGTTGTATTTCAGGTAGATGCGAATAGCTCCCTGAGCACCCTCCTTCAAAAGGGAGAAACCGCTAATATACCCTTGTGTATACAATATCTCCGTCAATCCCACCTTGATGGTGGAAGACGGAATCTCAACCTGTTTGTGATGCGCGCGTACTGCGTTTCGGACGCGCGTCAAATAATCTGCGATGGGGTCTGTCATGATGTTCTCTATCGTTTACCCGTCATGAATGTTCTTACCAACTGGCCTTGCGGACACCGGGGATCTTGCCTTCGAGCGCGAGTTCGCGGAAGCATATTCGACAAATCCCGAATTTCTGGTAATAGCCCCGCGCGCGACCGCATCGTCCACAACGTGAATATTGACGGACGGCGAATTTCTGCTTTTTCTTAGACTTTACTATCAGAGACGTACGAGCCACAGTGTGTCCTCTCTTGCGTTAATCGATTATGCTGCTTCTTTTTTTCTGAACGGGAGACCGAAATGCGCCAGCAATGCTTTGGCCTCTTCATCAGTTTTCGCGGTAGTAACAATAGTCACATCCAAACCGAAAATCCGTGTGATCTTGTCTACATCGATTTCGGGAAAGATGATCTGTTCCTTGACTCCGATCGAATAGTTCCCGCGGCCATCGAAGGATTTGTCGGATACGCCCCTGAAATCACGAATGCGCGGGATGGCGGTACTGATGAAGCGATCCAGGAACTCGTACATACGCGCACGACGTAGTGTTACACGAAGACCGATCTGCATGTTCTCGCGCAACTTGAAATTCGAGATGCTGCGCTTGGCTTTCGTGACCACGACTTTCTGGGCAGCGATGGTTTCGAGGTCGGCTGCCGCTTGATCGAGAAGCTTTGCATCCTGTATCGCATCACCCACTCCCATGTTGAGACAGATTTTCTCGATTTTCGGCACTTGCATAACGCTCTTGTACGAGAACTGCTTCATCATTTCCGGTACGATAGTTGTTTTGTACCGGTCGAAAAGACGCACGGACTCGACGGGATCGTCGCCGAACTCTTTTACTTTGGCCGCGGATTTTGCCGTCGGCTCCTTTTTCTTGTTCTTTGCCATGTCCTATTTTCTGTACTCTAAAACAGATTATTCAATGATTTCGCCCGTTGATACACTGCGACGAACGAATTTTCTCTTTCCGGTATCTTCATCAATGATCGCCAATTTCCCGACACGCGTCGCTTCGTTGGATTTCGGATCGAGAAGCATGACGTTCGAAATATGTATCGGTGCTTCCTGACGAGTGATTCCGCCTTGGGGTCGTGCTTGTGAAGGTCGGCGATGCCGCGATACGAGGTTCACCCCTTCCACGATGACACGGAGCTTCTCCGGGATGACGCGCAACACCTTTCCGGTTCTGCCCTTGGCGTTACCGGCTATCACCATCACCATGTCGTTTTTTTTGATATTGAGCTTCATAATGTTTCGTGCTACGTATTGTGTGTCACAGTACTTCGGGAGCGAGAGAAACGATCTTCATAAATGCTTTTTCGCGCAATTCTCTTGCGACCGGTCCGAAGATACGTGTCCCGCGTGGTTCGAGGTTATTGTTAATGAGTACGGCCGCGTTTTCGTCGAAGCGGATATAGGAGCCATCCGGCCTGCGGAATTCCTTTTTCGTCCTGACGATCACCGCTTTGGAAATTTCGCCTTTTTTCACGGCGCCGCCCGGGATGGCGGATTTGACCGTCACGACGATTATGTCGCCCACGCCTGCATAACGACGGCCGGACCCGCCGAGAACGCGAATGCAGCGTATTTTTTTTGCGCCGGAGTTGTCGGCGGCGACGAGATTGCTTTCTTCCTGAATCATCGGTAATACCTAGAGTTTTGCGTTATCGCGCTCGTTCAACAATTTCGACCAGACGCCAGCGTTTCCGCTTGCTCAATGGTCGTGTTTCCATGATCAGCACCTTATCGCCGAGTGTGGCGGTCGAATGTTCATCATGTACAAGGAACTTGCTGGTTTTCGTAAAGTACTTCCTGTACAACGGATGAGGGACTTGCCGCTCGACCGCGACCGCGACTGTTTTGTTCATTTTGTCCGAAACAACTATTCCGATGCGTGTTTTACGGAAATTCCGCTTGTTCGGTTGTGCCGACTGTGCTTGTTCCATGCTTATTTCTCTACTCCGCTTAATTCGCGTTCCTTAAGAATGGTGTGCATACGGGCGATATCCTTCTTCAACTTCGATATCCGCGAAGTATCTGTGAGTTGCGACGTCGCATGCTGAAAACGGAGTGTCGTCAAGTTTTCCATCTCTTCCGAGATTCGCTCCCGGATTTCATTCGGCGTCATTTGACGCACTTCGGATGCATTCATCTATCTATACTCCAGTGCTTATTCGCCTTTCAAATCCGGACGTGAAACGACTTTCGTTTTCACGGGAAGCTTGTATGACGCGAGGCGCAACGCTTCGTTCGCTATGGTGCCATCAACTCCTCCAACCTCGAACATGATGCGGCCGGGCTTGATGACGGCAACCCAGAATTCAGGAGCACCCTTTCCCTTGCCCATACGTGTTTCGAGTGGTTTTTTCGATACGGGCTTATCGGGAAAAATGCGTATCCATACCTTGCCGTCACGCTTCATCCGTCTTGTGATGGCGATACGTGCGGACTCGATCTGCCGAGAGGTTATCCAGCCGGGTTCTATGGACTTCAGACCGAAGTCACCGAACGCAACGCGTGAGCCGCGATATGCTTTACCCGTCATGCGACCGCGTTGTTGCTTTCTGAACTTGACTCGTTTAGGCATTAACATGATTTATTTCCTCTTCGATTCGATTCGTGTATCTCTGGATCATAGGCGCGACGATGCACCGACTTTGCTGCCAATGACTTCGCCTTTGCAAATCCACACCTTCACGCCAATGGAACCGTAGATTGTTTTGGCGGTAGCACGTGCGAAATCTATATTCGAACGGAGCGTATGCAGCGGTATGCGACCTTCCTTGTATTGCTCGGTGCGCGACATTTCCGCACCGCCCAGACGGCCGGCACACATGACGCGAACTCCTTCGGCGCCCATTCGCATCGCGGATGTGATCGCTGATTTCATCGCACGCCTGAACGATACACGTCCTTCAAGCTGATTGGCAATATTCTCGGCCACCAGGTAGGCATCGAGTTCAGGACGTTTGATCTCGGAGATAAGAATCTTCACATCCTTATTCGTCACCTTTTTCAGCTCTTCTTCAAGCTGGGCGATTTCTTTTCCGCTTTTTCCGATGACGACTCCGGGTCGGGACGTGTGTATAGCCAGCACGACACGTTTCGGAGTACGTTCGATAACGATGCGTGCTATACCAGCTTTCTTCAAGCGGTTGCGAATGTAGTTGCGGATCATGAGATCCTCTTCCAGTTTCGACGAAAAATTACGTTCGTCGTACCAGTTGGCATCCCATTCTCTTACGATGCCCAGACGGATTCCGATCGGATTGGTCTTCTGGCCCAAGGTGATTCTCCTGCTTACCTACTCTGTTTCAGAAACAACGATTGTTAAATGGTTCGACCGCTTCCGTACACGGTACGCCCGCCCCATCGGAGCGGGGAGAATTCTCTTGACCATCGGGCCACCGTCGACGGTTATAGTTTTGATAAACACACGCTCGGGATCGATTCTACCGCCATCCTTCGCATTGATGAGATTCGCCACTGCGGATCTCAAGGTCAATTCACACACTTTCGAAGCGTGCTTCGTCGAAAAATGCAGGATATCGAGCGCCTGTTCCACGGATTTACCGCGAATGAGATCAGCGACCAAACGCATTTTGCGCGGGGATCCCTGAATGTATCGTTTTATTGCACGTGCTTCAGTATTCATGGTATCTACCTTCAGTCAGCCTTAACGAGAGGATCTTTCTGATTTACCGCCGGGATGGCTTCGGAAAATCCGCGTCGGCGAAAATTCTCCGAGTTTGTGACCGATCATGTTCTCCTGAACATACACAGGGATGAACTTGTTACCGTTATGCACGGCGAAGGTATGACCGATGAACTCGGGTGGAATCGTGCAGCGTCGCGCCCAAGTTTTGACTACGCGCTTTTGGTTCAGCCTGTTCAACTCCTCGACCTTGCGAGCAAGCTTTTTATCGATGTATGGTCCTTTTTTCAGCGAACGTGTCATTACTTCTTTTTCCGCGACTTGATGATATACTTGTTGGACAGTTTCTTTTTCTTTCTCGTCTTGAGGCCTTTCGCGTATTGACCCCAAGGCGATACGGGATGCTGGCGGCCACCGCCGGATTTGGACTTTCCTTCACCACCACCATTGGGATGATCGACAGGATTCATGCACATTCCGCGTACATGGGGTCGTTTGCCTTTCCAACGCGAGCGACCAGCTTTGCCCCAACTGATGTTCTCGTGCGTCGTGTTGCTTACTTCGCCAAGTGTAGCATAACACTCGACGCGGACGCGACGCACTTCTCCCGAGGGCAGTTTGATCTGAGCATACTGACCTTCCTTGGCGACGAGTTGTGCGGAGTTTCCGGCGCTGCGAGCGAGCTGACCTCCCTTGCCGGGCTTCAATTCGATGTTGTGTATGTACGAACCCACCGGAATATTCTGCAAGGGCAACGCATTGCCGTCCTTGATTTCGGAATTCGGACCGGACATCACTGATTCATCTACACGCAGTTTGTCAGGAGCAAGTATGTAGCGTTTTTCTCCGTCTGCGTAGAAGATGAGCGCAATGCGTCCCGTACGGTTGGGATCATACTCAATAGTGTGCACACGACCCGGGATACCGATTTTGTTTCGCTTGAAATCGATGATTCTGTAACGGCGCTTGTGACCGCCGCCGCGATGTCGGGACGTGATTCGACCTTGGTTGTTGCGCCCGCCGCTTTTTTTCAACGGTGCCAGCAGAGATTTCTCCGGCTTCGAACACGTCACTTCCTCGAATGTCGAGATCGAGTAAAAGCGTGTCGCGGGCGTCATCGGGCGAAGTTTTCTAATAGCCACTTCTCGTTCCTTCTTAAATAAAAATCAATTCTCTATTATGTCTCGACCAATTCGATGGTCTGGCCCTCTTTCAGCGTCACGATTGCCTTTTTCCAATCGGAGCGGGAACCAGGGAGCCGACCGCGCCTTGTGAACTGCGCCTTGGACTTTCCTTTGTACCGTATGGTTCGAACACTCAGCACGTCGACGGAAAATCGCTTCTCGATGGCTTGAGCGATTTCGATCTTGTTCGCGTTGATGTCCACTTCGAAGGCAAACTGGTGCTTCGACTCCAGGGTGGTCATCTTTTCCGTAAGAATCGGTCGTTTAATAATGCTCTTCATGACCCGTCCACAGATTAGATTTTCGTAAATGTCTGTTCAATCACGGGCAACGCGCTCTTCTGTATAAGCAGCATCTGATTGTTCAGAACCTCGTATGTCGACGCCTTCGAAGCTTCACGGATTTCGAGCGTCGGGATGTTGCGTCCGGCCAACCACAGATTCCTGTCGTACTCCGGAACCAGGAGCAAGGTCTTGGTTGTCTCCAGCGAGAGTGCTTTGAGAATATCAAAGACAGCTTTCGTTTTGGGCTGATCAACCGTGAAATCCTCGATCACCATGATCTGACCGTCTGCGGCCTTCATCGAGTAGGCGGATTTCCGCGACAGTTGACGCATTTTCTTCGGAAAACCCATCCGGTAATTTCTGGGACGAGGTCCGAAAATCGTGCCACCACCTACCCAGAGCGGTGATCGAATGCTTCCGACGCGTGCTGCACCGCGGCCTTTTTGCCGCCATGGCTTCCTGCCTCCACCCCTGACCTCGGAACGTTCCTTCGTTTTCGACGTGCCTTGACGACGATTCGCCAAATGTGTGCGTACGGCTTGGTACACCAAATGTGCATTCGCTTCGACACCGAAGTCCTGTTCGTTCAAGGCGACTTCTTCGGTAGCCTGGCCTGTTGTTGTGTATGCTTGGACGTTCATGATCAGCGTCTATATACTTTGTTTATGAATCTCGACCAGTCCCTGCTTCGCGCCCGGCACCGCACCTTTGACAATGAGAAGATTCGATTCGGGAATCACGCGCAGGACGAGCAGATTTTTCGTCGACACGCGTGCACCACCCATGCGACCTGCCATACGCATTCCGCGGAATACGCGCGAGGGATACGAACTGGACCCGATGGACCCCGGTGCGCGAAGCCTGTTGTGCTGGCCGTGCGACGCACCGCCCACACCTCCGAAATTGTGCCGTCGCATAACACCCTGAAAGCCTTTCCCCTTCGAGCTACCCGACACGGTCACTTTCTCGCCGGGGGAGAACAGTTCCACGGTGATTTGCTCACCGGCTTTCAGCGATTCAAGGTCAAAGCCCCTGAATTCCCGAATATAGCGCAACGGGCTGGTGTTGTATTTTTCGAACTGCCCCATCTCGGGCTTGTTCACGCATTTCTCGCGCTTGTTGAGGAAGCCGAGCTGAACGGCCTCATAACCGTCACGCTCCTTCGTCCGGGTCTGCAAAACAATGCAGGGCCCAGCCTCGATGACTGTGCAAGGTATCAGCCTTCCGTTATCATCGAAGACACTCGTCATGCCGATTTTTTTTCCAAGTATTCCGGGCATAATTTCTAACCAGCTTCTACGTCGTTAGACTTTGATTTCCACATCAACGCCTGCGGGCAACTCCAGTTTCATCAGGGAGTCGACGGTACGCTGCGTGGAATTGAAAATATCGATCAGTCGTTTGTGCGACCGGGTCTCGAACTGCTCTCGGGACTTCTTGTCCACATGCGGCGAGCGCAAAACGGTATAGACCGAACGATTCGTTGGCAGAGGGATAGGACCCGACACGACCGCACCGGTGGATTTCACCGTTTTGATGATCTTTTCCGCCGACTTGTCGATCAACTGATGATCGTAGGACTTGAGTTTGATGCGAATCTTCTGCTGCGCCACTGTATTCAACCTTCTTGATTAAGCGAAAAAAACAGTGGGCGGTGTTTCCACCCACTGTCTTGATCATGCTGCTCTATTCGATAATCTTGGTAACGAGACCCGCGCCGACAGTACGACCACCTTCGCGAACGGCGAAACGGAGTCCCTCTTCCATTGCGATTTCCGAGATGAGATCGATAGTCATACCGTCGACGTTGTCGCCGGGCATGACCATTTCCGTTCCCTCGGGAAGAGACACGATACCCGTCACGTCAGTCGTACGGAAATAGAACTGCGGACGGTAGTTGTTGAAAAAGGGAGTATGACGACCACCTTCTTCTTTCTTCAACACATACACCTGAGCGGTGAATTTCTTATGCGGTGTAATGCTGCTCGGTTTCGCGAGCACCATGCCACGCTCCAATTCGTTTTTATCGACACCACGCAGCAGTAGCCCGACATTGTCACCCGCCATGCCTTCGTCCAGCAGCTTGCGAAACATCTCGACACCTGTGACAACGGTTTTTTTGTGCTGGCCGAGTCCGATCACCTCGACTTCGTCACCGACATGTACTCGGCCTCGTTCGATCCGACCGGTGCCGACCGTGCCACGTCCCGTGATCGAGAACACATCCTCAATTGACATCAGGAAGGGCTTGTCGGTTTCGCGAAGTGGGATGGGGATATACGTATCACATGCTTCCATCAGCTCAAATACGCACTTCAACCGTTCGTCATCGACTGTAACGGATTCATCGATACCAGCTTCGAGAGCATGCAAGGCGCTTCCGCGCACGATGGGAATCTCATCGCCAGGGAATTCATATAAGCTGAGCAATTCGCGGAGTTCCAGCTCGACGAGTTCGAGCAATTCCGCGTCGTCAACCATATCAACTTTATTGAGAAACACGACGATGCGGGGTACGCCGACCTGGCGAGCCAGAAGTATGTGTTCGCGCGTTTGCGGCATAGGTCCATCCGATGCGGCTACGACAAGGATTGCACCGTCCATCTGCGCGGCACCCGTGATCATATTCTTAACATAGTCAGCGTGACCGGGGCAGTCCACATGCGCGTAGTGGCGATTCGCGGTCTCGTACTCGACGTGTGCCGTCGCGATGGTGATACCGCGCTCTCGCTCTTCGGGAGCATTGTCGATAGAATCGAACGAGCGCACCTCAGACAACCCTTGTCTGGAAAGTGCCATGGTGATGGCGGCGGTCAGCGTAGTTTTGCCATGGTCCACGTGACCGATGGTGCCGATGTTGACATGTGGTTTGCTACGGTCGAATTTCTCTTTGGCCATGATACTGTAGCTCCTGTGACTTTATGATAGTGAACGTTTGTTAGCGATTGTTTTATAGTGTTGTCATTTGCCGCGAATTTTTTCCATGATTTTGTCAGCGATGCTTGCAGGCACTTCTTCGTAGTGACTGAAATGCATCGAGTAAATCGCGCGGCCCTGAGACAATGACCGTAGCGTCGTCGCATATCCGAACATCTCGGCGAGCGGTACTGTGACTTTCACTACATGGGCGTCGCTCCGCGTGCCCATACCCTCGATACGCCCCCTGCGCGAATTCAAATCGCCGACAACATTGCCCATGTACTCTTCGGGCGTCACCACTTCAACGGAGAACACCGGCTCGAGAAGCACCGGGTCCGCTTTCGCGGCAGCCACCTTGAACGCCATCGATCCAGCGACCTTGAATGCCATTTCCGAAGAATCGACGTCGTGGTACGACCCGTCGAACAAACGCACCTTCACATCCTCGATGGGGTATCCCGCGAGCAATCCGTTGCGCATAGCTTCCCGAATCCCTTGCGAGACGGCGGGGATATATTCCTTCGGAACAGCACCACCGACAATGGCATCCTGGAATTCGTATCCCTTGCCTTTCTCGTTCGGCATGATTTCAATCCACACATGGCCGAATTGCCCCCGGCCACCCGTTTGACGAACGAATTTCCCTTCAGCCGTCGCTGCATTGCGAATGGTTTCCTTGTACGCCACTTGCGGTTTTCCGACATTGGCCTCCACACCGAATTCACGCTTCATTCTGTCGATCAGTATTTCGAGATGAAGTTCTCCCATACCGCTGATGATGGTTTGCCCCGTCTCGTCATCCGTATGCACGCGGAACGTCGGATCCTCGTCGGCGAGTTTCTGTATAGCCTCGCTCAAATGTTCTTGATCCGCCTTGGTTCTGGGTTCAATGGCGACATCTATAACCGGTTGTGGAAAGTCCATCTTCTCCAGAACGATGTGAGACGACTCGTCGCAAAGCGTATCGCCTGTTCTTGTGAACTTCAGTCCGATAGCAGCGCAGATATCGCCGGTGTATGCTGTCTCGACGTCCTCACGATGGTTGGCATGCATACGCAGGATACGACCCAGTCGTTCCTTCTTGCCGGTCACCGAATTAAACACGTATGAACCCGCCTTGATCACACCTGAGTAGACGCGGAAAAAGATGAGTTTGCCAACATACGGATCAGTCGCGACTTTGAACGCCAATGCGGAAAACTTCTCCTCGTCCGATGGCGAGCGCTCGAGTTTCTCTCCGTTTTTCGGATGATGACCCTCGGTTGCTCCAACATCCAGCGGGGAGGGGAGAAGCTCCACAATGCCATCGAGCAGCTTCTGCACACCCTTGTTCTTGAACGAGGAGCCGCAGAGCACCGGGATGATTCGCATGTCGAGCGTGGCACGGCGGAGAACTTCCAGCACTTCGGCGGGGCTGATCTCCACGCCGTCAAGATATTTGACAAGCAATGTGTCATCGACGTCGGCGACCGCTTCCAGCATCTTCATCCGGTATTCTCGGGTTATCTCCTGAAGGTCGGTGGGAACTTCGATTTCGTCCCAAGTTCCCCCGAACGAATCTTCGTGGTAAATACGTGCCTGAAGCGAGATGAGATCGATGATTCCAACGAAGGTTTCGCCTTGACCGATCGGGAGCATGATGGGAACAGCATTGGCACCGAGTCTGGATCTCATCATCTGTACGGAATTGTAAAAATCCGCTCCCACACGATCCATTTTGTTCACGAATGCGATTCGTGGAACCCTATACTTGTCAGCTTGTCGCCATACTGTTTCGGATTGCGGTTCCACACCACCCACGGCACAAAACAATGCGACCGCACCGTCCAGCACGCGTAGCGAACGTTCCACCTCGACGGTGAAATCCACATGTCCAGGCGTATCAATGATGTTGATGCGATGATTGCGCCAGAAGCATGTAGTAGCTGCGCTGCTGATGGTAATGCCGCGCTCCTTTTCCTGCTCCATCCAGTCCATGGTGGCAGCACCGTCATGCACCTCACCCATACGGTGCAACACGCCCGTGTAGAACAGTATGCGTTCCGTCGTCGTCGTTTTACCCGCATCTATGTGAGCCATGATGCCGATATTCCTGGTGCGATCGAGCGTGTATTCCCGTATAGCCATTGTTTCGTGTATTCCGTTCCGTTCAGCTCATTACCACTTGAAGTGAGCGAACGCTTTGTTGGATTCCGCCATGCGATGCACGTCGTCCTTCTTCTTGATTGCACCGCCTTCGTTATTGGCGGCGGCTATGAGTTCGGATGCGAGCTTGCGCATCATGGACTTGTCGCCGCGCGAGCGTGCGGCATTCAACAGCCAGCGCACAGACAACGCGGTTCTGCGTTCCGGACGAACTTCCATGGGCACCTGGTACGTGGCACCACCCACGCGGCGGGCACGTACTTCTATCATAGGCTGTGCATTGAACATCGCCTTGCGGAACACTTCGTATCCGTCTTGATTGGTCCTGCGTTCGATCTCGGAGATCGCACCGTACAAAATGCGCCGAGCGGTATTCTTCTTCCCTCGCAGCATGATGGAATTGATGAAGCGCGACACCAAAATATCGTTGTATTTCGGGTCGGGTGTCAGGGGCCTGCGTTCTGCGCGTCTTTTTCTCATAACCTGTGTTTTTCGGTAATTCCAGTCTGATTACGATTTTGGCCGTTTGGCGCCGTACTTGCTACGTCCCTTGCGTCGCGATTCGACACCTTGGGTATCGAGCGTGCCGCGAATGATATGGTATCGAACGCCGGGGAGATCCTTGACTCGACCACCTCGGATCAGAACGATCGAGTGTTCCTGGAGATTGTGTCCTTCTCCGGGGATGTACGCGGAAACTTCCTGACCATTCGACAGTCTGATACGCGCCACCTTGCGCAAAGCCGAATTCGGCTTCTTCGGTGTGGTCGTGTACACGCGAGTACATACGCCCCGTTTTTGCGGGCACGCATCCAGTGCCGGGGCTTTCTTCTTCGCCCTGACAACAGTTCTTCCTTTACGAACGAGTTGGTTAATCGTTGGCACGTTTTCGATCCTTATCTGAGAGACGTGAATTGCTCCCGTGAGATCGATAGAACTCACAAGAGCTTATAAACATAGCAATTATTCCAGACTTTGTCAAGACCGGAAGTCTGCGTGATTGTTATTTTTATTCCAGCATGGGGATCCCGCAATCTGAAACAACCCCAACAACACGCGACTTCCGCAATACTACCTCACGGTGGAAACAAGTTCGGGAATCATTGCGGCTGCTTCGGACTCCTCGTGTAACGGAGTGACCATGATACTCTTGAACTTCTTCAACCCTGTACCGGCAGGGATGAGATGACCGATGATGACGTTTTCCTTAAGTCCGATAAGATCATCCACTTTACCCGCAATGGCGGCTTCGGTCAACACCTTGGTGGTTTCCTGGAAGGATGCCGCAGAAATGAAGCTTTCCGTTGTTAGGGACGCCTGCGTGATTCCGAGAAGCATCGGCTCGTAACTCGCCGGCTCCGCGTCACGGTACTCGGGTGGAACCTTGCTTTTCTTCTTGGCTTCCATGACGAATTCACGCACCTTCTTCTTCGGCAGAAGCTGCCCGCGCTTCAGTTTGCTGTCATTTCTCTCGATGATCACGACTTGATCGTCGAGTTCGGAATTCTCCAGAACGACTCGACCACGCTCGACCACATCGCCTTCCAGAAATTGCGTGTCACCCGGTGAAATGATGCGAACCTTTTGCAGCATCTGACGAACAATCACCTCGATGTGCTTGTCGTTGATTTTCACACCCTGCATGCGGTACACTTCCTGAATCTCGTTGACCATATATTCCTGAACGGCATTTGAGCCACGTATCCGCAAAATATCATGCGGATTGATCGACCCGTCGGTCAAACGCTCTCCTGATTTAACGACATCATTCTCCTGAATGAGAACATGCCGGCCGATGGGTGCCAGATAGGTGTGAACGTCGCTGCCGTCGTGGCTGGTGACGATCAATTCGCGTGAACCGCGCTTTTGCGCACCGAACGTGACAATGCCGTCGATCTCGCTAACGATGGACGGATTCTGCGAACTACGAGCCTCGAACAATTCCGTCACTCGCGGCAAACCACCGGTGATGTCGCGCGTCTTTCCCACTTCGCGTGGAATTTTCACCAACACCGTTCCCTCGATGATGCGCTGCCCGTTCTCCACAGTCAAGTTTGCACGCACCGGCGTGTTGTACTCCGCCAGTACATTGCCTTCATTGTCGACTATCTGAATTCGAGGATTGAGATTCTTGTCCTTTGAATCGGTAACGACTTTTTGAATGTGACCGGTCTGCTCATCCGGTTCTTCTCGATACGTCCTGCCTTCGTGTAGATCCGAGAATCGCACACGCCCTGGATGCGCGGCAATGATGATAGCATTGTAAGGATCCCATTCGTACAACACTTCACCGCGAGTCACCATTTGATTGTCAGTGACCAGCATGTTCGATCCATAGGGGATATCGAATTTCGACAGAACGCGGTTGTTTTCGTCAAGAATATTCAGCACGCCATTCCGATTGATACAGATGACCTTGTCTTCCTCATCGTCATGGTAAACAACGCTGCGGATGCCATCGTACTGCACGCGTCCATCGAAACGAGTGGCGATCTGCGATTGAGCCGCTATGCGTCCTGTCGTACCTCCGATATGGAAGGTACGCAACGTGAGCTGCGTGCCCGGCTCACCGATGGACTGCGCGGCGATAATGCCAACGGCTTCTCCGACATCCACCAATCGGCCCGTGGTGAGGTTGCGGCCGTAGCAGCGAGCACACATGCCCTGAGGCGCTTCACAAGTCAGCACCGATCGTATGACGACGGATTCGATGGCGGTTTCGGAAATTTTCTCCGCGTGCACCTCGGTGATCATTTCACCGGCGGACACCAGATGAACGTCTGTCAGCGGATCCTTGATGTCGTGAAGGGAAACCCTCCCGAGAATACGCTCCGACAACGGTTCCTTGATGTCCTCACCTTCCTTCAATGCCTCGACTTCGACCCCTCGAATCGTGTTGCAGTCGAATTCCGTGATGGCCATGTCCTGCGCGACGTCGACGAGACGACGGGTGAGATATCCTGCGTCCGCTGTTTTCAATGCCGTATCGGCCAGTCCCTTGCGGGCACCATGCGTTGAAATGAAATATTCGAGTACCGATAATCCATCCCGGAAATTCGCGGTGATCGGATTCTCGATGATCTCGCCAGTCTGCCCCGTCAGGCTCTTCTGTGGCTTGGCCATCAGACCACGCATGCCGGCCAACTGCCGCACCTGTTCCTTGGAACCACGAGCACCCGAATCCATCATCATGTACAATGAGTTGAAACCCTGTTGACTTCTCTGCAACGTGTCGAACAGCTTGTCGGCAACTCGGTTCGTCGTGCGCGTCCAGATGTCGATGACTTTGTTGTATCGCTCACCGTTGGTGATGAAACCCATCTGATATTGGCGCATGATGTTCTCGACATCCTGCTGTGCTTTCTCGATCAGCAGATTTTTCTCATCGGGTATTTCCACATCAGTGATGCTGATGGAAAGTCCTCCCAACGTGGCATAATGGAAGCCCATATCCTTGAGATCATCGAGAAAACGCGTTGTGGCAAGGTTACCCAACTTGTGAAACACCATGCCGATGAGTTGAACAAGACGCCGTTTGGTCAGAATCTCGTTGATGAATTCGATGTCTCCGGGAACGATACGATTGAACAACACTCGACCAACGGTAGTCTCGATCATTTGAACAGGTGCTTTGCCCTGTTCGATTTCTGCGGGAGTCGAAGGTATGCGAACCTTGATGCGCGAATGCAAGCCGGCACGTTCCTGATCATACGCGACCACAACCTCGTCCATCGAGCCGAACACCATCCCTTCACCCTTGTCACCAGGCAACGCCTTCGTGATGTAGTAACAGCCGAGCACCATTTCCTGATTCGGAATGGTTATCGGATTTCCGTTCTGCGGAGAAAGAATGTTGTGAGAGGATAGGATGAGAATCGCGGCCTCGAGCTGCGCGTCGAAAGACAACGGTACATGGACGGCCATCTGATCACCGTCGAAATCCGCATTGAACGCTGTACAGACCAATGGATGCAAACGAATGGCCTTACCTTCCACGAGCAACGGTTGGAACGCTTGAATACCCAGACGGTGCAGCGTCGGCGCACGATTGAGCAGTACCGGATGTCCGTCAATGATTTTCTCGAGAATATCCCAGACGTCGGGACCTTTTTTATCCACAACCTTCTTTGCGCTCTTCACCGTCTTGACTATACCGCGCTCGATGAGTTTGCGAATGATAAACGGTTTGAACAACTCCACGGCCATGTCCTTCGGAAGCCCGCACTGATGCAGGCGAAGTTCGGGACCGACAACGATCACTGAACGTCCCGAGTAATCGACTCGTTTACCGAGGAGGTTCTGTCTGAAACGGCCCTGCTTACCCTTGAGCATGTCCGAGAGCGACTTCAACGCACGGTTGTTATCGCTCCGTACCGAATTGACACGTCTGCTGTTGTCGAAAAGCGAATCGACGGCTTCCTGCAACATGCGTTTCTCGTTGCGAAGAATGACTTCGGGGGCTTTGATGTCGATAAGACGCTTCAGGCGGTTGTTGCGGATAATGACGCGACGGTACAGATCGTTGAGATCCGATGTCGCGAAACGCCCGCCTTCGAGTGGGACAAGCGGACGAAGTTCCGGCGGAATCACAGGAATCACGTCCAACACCATCCAATCGGGCCGGTTGATGTAATGGGAATCGCGCTTCGCCGTGAACGCAGTCACGACACGAAGTCGCTTGATTGCTTCATGACGCTTCTGCTGAGATGTCTCCACACGTATTTGCAGACGAAGATGCTCCGCGAGCTTCTCGATGTCAACAAGGCGTAACAGTGCCTTGATGGCCTCGCCTCCTATCAGCGCGACGAATTTCTCCGATTCGTCGTCGTCCAAATCCTGATTGCCTTCGGGAAGACCATCAACCGTTTCGAGATACTCGTCTTCCGTCATCAACGTGATTTCATTACGGAAGTGGCTTTTATCCGGCTTCTCCTCGTTGTCCTCCTCCTGGTAACCTTCATCGATATTGCCGAAGGGTTTCGGCATACTTGTCGGGCCCGGGTTGATGACGACGTAACTCTCGTAGTAAATGATACGTTCGAGTTCCTTGGACGTAATGCCGAGAATATTGGCGATCTTGCTCGGAAGGGATCGGAAATACCAGATGTGTACGATAGGGACAGCAAGAGAGATGTGGCCCATTCGCTCACGGCGGACGGATTTCTGCGTCACTTCGACGCCACAACGGTCACAAATAATGCCTTTGTAACGAATCCGTTTGTATTTGCCGCAATGGCATTCCCAGTCGCGGACCGGACCAAAAATCTTCTCGCAGAACAATCCGTCCTTCTCAGGTCTGTACGAGCGGTAATTGATGGTTTCCGGCTTCGTGACTTCACCGTAAGACCGGGACAGGATCGCATCGGACGAAGCGAGACTCACCGATATGCGAGTGAAGTTTTTCTTAACTACTTCCTGCGGTTTGAAAGGCATGTTCTATCTCCAATCGTTTCGTATTCGAAGAATGGTGGAAACCGTTTGTGTTCATTCCGCACAGCGGTTATTCGATTTTCATTTCCAGTCCGAGGCCCTGAAGTTCGCGCACCAGAACATTGAACGATTCAGGTACATTCGGATCAGGTAAATTCTCGCCCTTGACGATGGCTTCGTACACTTTCGCACGACCCTGCACATCGTCACTTTTCACGGTCAGGATTTCCTGCAACACGTGAGCCGCACCATAGGCTTCAAGTGCCCACACCTCCATTTCGCCGAAGCGCTGCCCACCGAATTGTGCCTTGCCGCCAAGTGGCTGCTGCGTGATAAGGCTGTACGGGCCTATGGAACGGGCATGGATTTTGTCATCCACGAGGTGGGACAATTTGAGCATGTAGATGTACCCGACAGTAACGGATTGATCGAATCGAACGCCGGTTCGACCGTCATAGAGGTCGATTTTCCCTGTCCGATTCAGTCCGACGGAATCCATCAGATCCTGGATATCATCCCATTTCGCGCCGTCGAAGATAGGAGAAGCAAAGCGAACTTCGTTGCCGAGACGCTTGGCAACCCACCCGAGTGCGGTTTCATACAATTGCCCCAAATTCATTCGCGACGGTACACCGAGGGGATTCAGAACGATGTCTACAGGAACTCCGTCGGCAAGGTAAGGCATATCCTGCACAGGAACGATATTGGACACAACACCTTTATTCCCGTGACGACCGGCCATTTTGTCGCCGATCGAGAGTTTTCGCTTCTTAGCGACGTAGACTTTCGCCAACTGCACGATACCGGGTTGCAATTCGTCACCGAGCTGGATCTTGCCGCGTTCGCGCTTGTAATCCTCTTCCAGATTACGTCGGGCATATTTGTAGTTATCGTACATCCGACGCAGCAAGGCGTTTTTTCTTTCGTCATCAACCCATGCTTGCGTAGCATCGAGCGACAACAAACGATCCAGATTATTGAAGAAGAGTTCATCGCTCACGACAGTACCACCTCGGATAACACTGTTCCCGCCTAGATCACGAACTCCGAGCAATTTTTCACCCTTGAGCAATTTGGTGAGTTTCTCGGCAAGAAGAGACGCGAGTTTGAATCGCCTAATATCGAAATCCTCTTCAAGGTTTTCTAAGCGGCGCTTCTCTTCTTTTTTCGTGTCAATTTCGCGCTTTTTCCGACTGAACAACTTCGATTTAATGACAATGCCCTTCATTCCAGGGGGTGCTTTCAGCGATGCATCCTTGACGTCGCCGGCCTTGTCTCCGAAAATCGCCTTGAGAAGCTTTTCTTCCGGGGTCGGGTCGGATTCACCCTTCGGCGTTATCTTTCCAATGATGATGTCATTTTCTCTCACCTCGGCACCGACTCGAATTATACCGTCTTCGTCAAGGTCTTTGGTCGCTTCTTCACTTACATTCGGAATTTCGCGCGTCAATTCTTCTTCACCACGTTTTGTATCGCGAACTTGCAGTTCGAATTCCTCGATATGAATCGATGTGAAGACATCTTCGGCCACAAGCCGTTCGCTAACAATGATCGCGTCCTCGAAATTATATCCACGCCAAGGCATGAATGCGACGAGGATGTTGCGCCCAAGCGCAAGCTCACCGAATTCGGTGGAGCTGCCATCGGCCAGAACGTCGTTTTTCTTGAACTTCTGCATAGGCCGCACGGCGGGACGCTGATTGATGCATGTATCCTGATTGGTTCGGAAAAACTTGGTTAATTCATACTCAACCACGCCACCATGATCGAATGCGACGAGTTTGTCGTCTTCATTACGTCCGAGATCGTATTGAACACTGATGCGGGTAGCATCGGCAAACAGCACGCGGCCATCGTGTTCGGCGATGATCATGGCGTGCGAGTCGCGTGCGACTTTTTCTTCCAGTCCGGTTCCGACCACAGGTGCCTTCGTTCTCAGCAGGGGTACTCCCTGACGCTGCATGTTCGAGCCCATGAGTGCGCGGTTGGCATCGTCATGTTCCAGAAACGGGATCAACGCTGCGGCGGGGCTCACGATCTGATTCGGAGCAACGTCCATGAATGCAACATCGCCAGGCTGCACAACCGGGAAATCACCGCGAAGACGGCACTTGACGCGATCCAGCGTGAATGTACCGTCAGGATTCAGTGGCGCGTTCGCCTGCGCTATCACGACATCGTCCTCTTCCTCGGCGGTCAAATACACGACCTGTTTGCCTACCTTTCCCTTTTTCACGACGCGGTAAGGAGTTTCGATAAAGCCGAAATCGTTTATACGCGCATGAATGCACAGCGATGATATCAAACCGATGTTGGGACCTTCGGGAGTCTCGATGGGACAAAGCCGACCGTAATGAGTATAGTGCACGTCCCGGACTTCGAAACCGGCCCGCTCGCGGGTTAAACCACCCGGACCCAAGGCCGACATGCGGCGTTTGTGCGTCAATTCGGACAAGGGATTCGTCTGATCCATGAACTGCGACAACTGATTGGTGCCGAAAAAGGCGTTGACCACACTCGTGATAGTGCGGGCGTTGACGAGTTCGGAAGGCGAAAAATTCTCGATGTCTCGAATATTCATTCGCTCCTTGATTGTGCGTGCCATGCGGGAAACACCAACATTGTATTGCGAAGCCAATTGTTCGCCAACAGTCCGTACGCGCCTGTTCCCGAGATGATCGATGTCGTCAACCGGTTGCTGCCCCTGAAGCAGATCGATGAGGTACTGAACGATCGAGACAATGTCCTCGCGTGTAAGTGTTGTCACCTCGGGATCAATGTCGAGACTCAGCTTTTTGTTGAGACGGTAACGTCCAACGACGCCAAGATCGTAGCGCTTCGGATTGAAGAACAAGCGTTCGATCAGGCCTCTGGCCGTCTCGATGTCGGGTGCTTCTCCCGATCGAAGCTGCTTGTAAATCATTTCCAGTGCCTCTTGATCGTTGCTCGCTTCGTCTTTGCGAATCGTATTGGCAATGACCAGTGCGTTTTCATTGTCGGTTTTATACACACGGACGGAGCGAACCCCGTGTTCTCTGAGGTTATTCAGGAGTTCTTCGTCCAATTCAATATCGGAGTGCACGAGCAGCTCCCCTGTATGTTCGTCAACCACCTCCTCGCAAATCACGCGGCCAAGCGATTCTTCGATATTCGGATCGGTAAGCGGCAGATCCGCGGCAAGATCGAACAGATCGAGCAGCTCCCTGTTCGTCGAAAAACCGAGCGCGCGGAGAAGCGTCGTAACCGGGAATTTCTTCTTCCTGTCAATGTACGCGTACATCACATGGTTGATGTCAGTCGCGAACTCAACCCAGGAACCTCGGAAGGGAATGATGCGGGCGGAGTACATCTTGGTTCCATTCGGATGAATGGATTCACCGAAGAACACGCCCGGCGAACGGTGCAACTGGCTGACGACAACCCGTTCGGCACCGTTGATGATGAAGGTCCCCCGCTCGGTCATGTAAGGCAAGTTGCCCAAATATACTTCCTGCTCCACCGTTTCAATGTATTCGTTGCTGTTCGGCTCCTCGCTCTTGCTGGACAGACGAAGCCGTGCCTTGAGCGGAACCGCGTACGTCAGCCCCCGCTCCTGACATTCGTTGACGGTGTATTTAGGTTTTTCAATGAAGTACTCGATGAATTCGAGTATGTAATTCTCCCGCGTATCGGTGATCGGGAAATTTGTTTTGAATACTTGCTGCAGGCCCATGTCTTCACGCTCGGAAGGGACGCGTGTTTCCTGCAGGAACGATTCGAACGATGCGCGTTGCACATCCAGAAAATTCGGGTACTCGTAGAGATCCGAAATCTTACCGAAACTCCATCGACCGTTCGGCATTCGCTTCAGATCGAGAGAGCGGAATGTATCATTGAAGCTGTTCGCGTGTGAAGTTGTCAATGCCTTGCTCCTTGCATGTGCGTAGGTTGCGGAAACCTGGAGTTAGCGATCCCAGCGGATCATCGTGTATTATTGAGACGAAACAGCGTGAAAACGACAAGTGCGGGTCAACACTATTCGACCCGCTGCCTGTCGTCTCGCTTGAGGTATTCGTATGTCTTCAGAACTCAATGTCGATGATGTTCTGATGCACGTTGTTGTACTTCATTATTTCAGGGTGACGCTAGCGCCCGCATCCTCGAGTTCCTTTTTCAGCTTTTCGGCCTCGTCTTTCGACACAAGCTCCTTGACGATGCTCGGTACTCCTTCGACGAGGTCCTTTGCTTCCTTCAAACCGAGATTCGTCGCTGCACGCACAACCTTGATCACATTGATCTTGTTGCTGCCAAAACTGGTCAACTCGACGTTGAATTCCGTCTTTTCCTCAGCCTCCGCAGCAGGTGCCGCACCTCCGGCCATCATGCCGGGGGCCATCATCATCGGGGCCGAGGCGGTTACGCCGAATTTGTCTTCCAAGGCTTTTTTGAGTTCGGACGCTTCAAGCAGCGTCAGTTTCTCGATTTTTTCTACGATTTCATCAATCACGGACATTGTATAACTCCTCTGGAGGATTAGTTTGTTGCTGTTCTGATGCTGGATCAGGCTGCCTGATCCTGTTGTTGCTTTTCGATGGCATCGATGACATTGACGATGCCGGTGATGACGCCGTTGATAGCGCCGACGATACCCGAAGCCGGAGCGGCAATACAACCGATAATGCCGGCGATGAGTTCTTCACGGGTGGGTAGCATGGCAAGGTCGTTGAGACGTGTACCGTCGAACACTTCGCTATCGATCATGCACACCTTGACGGTCAGCATGTTCTCGTTATCCTTCAGAAACTTCTTCAGGACACGTGCGGGTTCGATCGGGTCGTCATATGAATAGACGACGCCTGATTGACCGACGAGATACGGATAGATGTCATCGTATCCGCCGACCTGTTCGAATGCCCGCTTGAGCAAAGTGTTTTTTGTGACCTTGTAGTCCACGCCGATTTTGAAAAACTCTCCGCGGAGTTCGTCCGCTTTTTCAACGGTCAGTCCCGAAAAGCTTAGCACGTATATACCCGTCGAACGCTGAATATGCTCGACGGCATCTTGTATCACATGCGCTTTTTGTTCTTTCGTCATTCGTTCCTCATCGGGACAGTGCGAATGGTGGTCAACGTGAATTAAAGTAGAAGCATTGAGAGTGCGTAATTACTGACCGGATGCGAGTCAGTGCTAGTATGGAAACGTTTTCGGTATCAATGCAAAGCGGCCGCTTCGCTTCTGTCGACGCGTACTCCGGGTCCCATGGTGGTACTGAGAGTGACACCTCTGATGTACACGCCCTTCGAGGATGCGGGTTTCATCCGATTGAGCGTCGTGAGAAAGGCCTGAATGTTTTCGACGAGCTTGTCTTCGGGAAAGCCGGCCTTGCCTACCATGGCATGAACTATACCGCCCTTATCGACGCGGAACGATATCTTCCCGCCTTTAACATCTTGTACCGCCTGTCCAACGTCCAACGTGACGGTACCGGATTTCGGATTCGGCATCAGTCCGCGGGGACCGAGCACCTTTCCGAGTTTTCCAACTTCGCCCATGACGTCCGGTGTAGCGATAATGACGTCGATTTCGGCCCAACCCTCCTTGATTTTCTCAAGGTAATCTTCGAAGCCGACATGTTCAGCACCCGCGTCCCGAGCTTCCTGGTCCTTCGGACTTTTGGCGAGCACAAGCACACGGACGTCCTTGCCGATGCCGTTGGGCAGCGAAGCAGTTCCACGGATCATTTGATCCGATTTTTTCGGATCGACACCGAGGCGGACCGCGATATCGACGGACTCGTCGAATTTCGCCTTCGAGGTTTTCTTGACCAACGCGACGCCTTCGGCGATTGTGTATTCCTTGAGTCTCTCGACGAGCGAGCGTACTTCCTTCATTCGTTTCGTTGCTTTCATGAGTGTACCATTACCCTTCGACGGTGATTCCCATACTGCGCGCTGTACCAGCAACCATTTCCATGGCGGCGTCCACAGTATGCGCGTTCAAATCCTGCATTTTCAATTCCGCGATCTCCCGAACCTGCTCACGAGTAACTTTGGCAACCTTGTTGCGCTGCGGCTCGGCTGAGCCCTTTTCCACGTTGCCTGCCTTTTTCAACAACACAGCAGCGGGTGGAGTTTTTGTAATGAACGTGAACGATTTGTCGGCGTACACCGTCAACACGACGGGAATGATCAACCCCGCTTTATCCTGTGTCCGGGCGTTGAACTGCTTGCAAAACTCCGGGATGTTCACACCCTTTTGTCCCAATGCGGGACCGATAGGTGGTGCTGGACCGGCTTGGCCGGCCGGGATCTGGAGTTTTATATACCCTGTGATTTTTTTTGCCATAATTATCCGCCTGTATACTGACTATTACGTATCAAATTCCACTTGGCTGAAATCGAGTTCAACGGGTGTTTTGCGACCGAAAATCGACACCATCACCTTAAGTTTGGATTTCTCCTGATTCACTTCCTGCACGAAACCGCTGAACGTGTTAAAGGGACCATCGATAACGCGGACGGGATCGCCGACTCGGAAACGAACTTCCGGTATCTCCGTGTCGCGCCGCTCTTCCATTCTACCCAAAACCTTGTTCACTTCATCCGCGCGTAACGGCGCGGGGTTATTCTTGGGGCCTACGAGAGATATGACTGATGGCGTATTCAAGATGAGATGTTTCGTATCCTTATCGAGTACGCAATGAATAAGCACGTAGCCTGGAAAGAAGTTCCGCGTTTTCGTGCGCTTCTTGCCCCCACGCATTTCGTACACCTTCTCCGTGGGCACAACGACGTCGGCTATCCGCTCGTCCATGCGCAACGAGGGGTCCGCTTGCTTCACCTCGCTCTCGATGTATTGCTTGACCTTGTTCTCATGGCCCGAATACGAGCGAATCGCATACCAGCGAAGGTGATCCTGCTCTTGTTCTTGTTCTTTTTCTTCTTCGGAGGTCATGATGTCCAGTGTGCTGGTACTAACCGGTACGCAACACAACTTCCATAATTCGCGTGAAGATTGTATCGACGAAGAACACGAAAATGCTGAGTATTACCGTGGCCACGAGAACGACTCCGGTCGATTCCTTCAGTTCGTCTTTCGTCGGCCACGTCACTTTCTTCATCTCCTTCGTGACGCCGTTTAAAAAATCCAAAATTTTTTGTTTCATGGTCCGGTTTGCCTGACTTCGTTGAACGTGGCACGAGAGGAGGGACTCGAACCCCCAACCTGCGGTTTTGGAGACCGCTGCTCTGCCAATTGAGCTACTCTCGTAAGCGCAGTTGTTATTTGGTTTCCTTGAATATCACGTGCTTGCGTGCAACGGGGTCATATTTTTTGTACTCGACGCGCTGCGGGTGCAATTGTTTGTTCTTCTTCGTCGTATATCGGTACCCCGTGCCCTCGGAACTTTCGAGCGTGATGATGATTCGTCCTTTGTTGCTCTTTGCCATAACCGTTCAACGTTGTTGTCGAAGATGCGAATACATTTCAGGTACCTGCCGTACCTCCGAGCTCACGACCGGGATTGAACCGGTGACCTCTTCCTTACCAAGGAAGTGCTCTACCGACTGAGCTACGTGAGCACTGAGCGGGAGACGGGACTCGAACCCGCAACCAACAGCTTGGAAGGCTGTGACTCTGCCAATTGAGTTACCCCCGCGATGGGGTCCGCCTGAAGCGGATGTCTCCGTGGTGGGGGTAGGATTCGAACCTACGAAGTCATTAGACAACAGATTTACAGTCTGTCCCGGTTGGCCACTTCGGTACCCCACCGTTCCGTTGGTGAGCTGGCGACCAGACTTGAACTGGTGACCGGCTGATTACAAATCAGCTGCTCTACCAACTGAGCTACGCCAGCATTGTTGTCCACAAAATGTGGACAGGATCACAAAGATAGGGCTTTTTTATTCAAAGTCAAATGCTCTTCGACTCCATAGCGAAAAACAAGGCCCTTCTTAAAGATTTTTTTTCAGAAAATCCAAAATCAACGCGTCCAGACCCACACCGGCACGTAAAATATCCGTACCATGACCGGCGTTGTCGTACTGCTGCACCTGCACGCGTGAAGCAATCGATGAGTACGCTTGGAGCGTCTCGACGGAACGGACATCTTCGCTACTGGCGACAGCGAGCATCGGTCTGCTCCCCCAGATCTTCACTGCGTCTTCCGTCGGAAGTTCATTGAAGTAATTCAATCCAGGACTGAGCAGAACGACCGATTTTATCGCGGCATCTCGGGCAGCGTATTGAATGGCGTTGCTGCTGCCGTATGAAGCGCCGATGATTGCGATACGGTTCGCATCGACGGATTTGTGAGCACGGAGAAAGCTGATCGCCGCCGTGACGTCGGGTTGCGCCTTGCGATCGGTGCGCACCGGTTTGCCATCGACGGTTTTCGTCGACCCGCCGTACCCGCGCATATCGATAGTCAACACCGTATATCCGGCCGCCTGGAGTTTGCGTGCCAGTTCATCGAAACTCGCGCGGTCGCTTCGCCATTGATGCAGGCATAACACCGTCGGAGCATTCGCTCCAGCGGGAAACAACGTACCCGTTATGACAACTCCGTCACTCGTCGTGAAACGCACATTCTCCGTACCACCACGATTCAATGCCGCTGCTGCTGCCGACTTCACGAATACATCGTCCATGTTCGATGCGGCATCGGCATCGCTTTGTGGTTGACATTGAGACAGGAACACGGCTAGTATTGGTAGTAGCAATGTCCGTAATACCGGCATGTCGCGCCTCCTTTCATTGTTGTTTGCTCGAGATATCACGTAGCGGACCAAACACTCGTTTTATCAACATATCAGCAAGTGCCGCATCATCATGAGCGCCCGCTTCGACACATACTGCTTCTTGTTCTCGTCGAAACCATGTCATCTGTCTGCGTGCGTACTTCCAAGTGTTGAGTTGTATCCGCTCAATGACGTTATCGATCGGCACTAACCTTGAAATATATGCTAAAACTTCGCGATAACCAACGGCTCGCATTGCGTTGCATTCGGCATCGACCCCTGCGGCAAGCAATGCACGGACTTCCTCGACAAAGCCGGCTTCCATCATGTGTTCGACGCGCTCATCAATACGCCGCCGCAACATCGCTCGTTCCCGCCACAAACAGACGAACAAGCTCGTGTACGGGATTTCGGGCATTCGCTCACGCCACAACGAAGAAAAGGGCCGTCCGGCCTGTATCGATACTTCCAATGCACGCAATACGCGAACGGGGTTGCGCATATCCAAGTGGGACGTGATTTCCGGATCTCGGCGCTTCAATTCCTCAGTCAACGAATCCAAGCCCTCGTTGGCCAAACGATCGAGAAGTTCGCTGCGTATGGCGTCGTCTATCTGTGGCGCTTCGAATATGCCCTTCACCAAGACGCGCACATACAGCCCGGATCCGCCGACGACGAGAACATTCTTACCGCGTGCATGAATATCGTTCATCCATTCGCGTGCGTCACGGAAAAACCTCCCCGCAGTGTAAGCGTCACCAGCATCGCAAATGTCCACTCCATGGTGCGTGATTCGTTCGCGTTCCTGCACTGTGGGCTTCGCGGTTCCGATGTCGAATCCCTTGTAGACCTGTCGCGAATCGGCGTTTATGATCTCAGCGTTCAGCATCTCCGCCAGATGAATGCTCACACCGGTTTTCCCCGATGCCGTGGGGCCGGCGAGTACGGCGATGGTTGCGGGGAACTTCACCGTTTTACGTTTTCCATCCTTCCTTGCCGATCAACGGAACGAACTTGAACCCGGAACTGCGCGTCGTGACAAATGTGTCGCCTTTCCTCTCGACCAGCATCATTGTTTGCGTCTGCTCATCACCCACCGGGATGACAAGCCGGCCTCCGTCGGCGAGCTGCTGTCGCAACGACTGGGGAATATCCGGTGCACCTGCTGTTACAATAATACCGTTATACGGTGCGAACTGCGACCAACCGATGCTTCCGTCTCCGACTTTGGATGCGATGTTGTATCCCAATTGATCGAATAGTCGGCGTGCTTCTTCCAACAGATCGAAATGCCGCTCGATAGTGAATACACGGGTGCCAAGTTCCGCCAAAATAGCAGCCTGATATCCGCTGCCGGTACCGATTTCGAGCACCTTGTCACCGCGCGATACCATCAGTGCTTGCGTCATGAACGCGACGGTATACGGCTGAGAAATCGTCTGCGAACAAGCGATCGGCAGAGCATTGTCTTCGTAGGCGCGTGGACGCAGTATCTCCGTTACGAAAAGATGACGCGGAATGCGCATCATGGCATTCAACACCTTATCGTCACGTATTCCCCGCTTCCGTAGCGACTCGATCAATCGATGACGCGCGAGGTCGTACTGCCTATTCGCCGAAGAATTCGTCATGTACGTTCCGAATCGTTCTCTTCTTCCGTTTGATACTGTGTTTCAAAAATGTTTTTTTGCGCAATGTTCAATCCTTGACGCAACAAATCCCGAAGCTCATCCGGTGTGATGTCCCGGCGTAGATGGCCATCCTCGGCCACGGAAATGGTACCCGTCTCCTCCGAAACGACAATGCTGAGCACATCCGTCTGTTCCGATACTCCAACGGCGGATCGATGTCGCATTCCCATGATGAAATCGTCGATACGCAACTGACTACTCAAGGGTAATGTGCACCGCGCAGCCTCGATGATGCGATCCTTGATCACCACGGCACCGTCATGCAATGGAGATTTCGGGTGGAATATCGACAATAACAATTGCTTGCTGACTTCCGCACGCATTTGAATTCCCGTCTCGATAATCATACGAATGCCTGTTGTACGCGGCAGTACTATCAACGCTCCGATGTTACGCTGCGCCATTTCATCGCAGGCTTCCACGATTTCGTCAATGGACTCGTCGACGCTGCTGCGAATGAAATTCGCCATCAATCTTCCTCTGCCAAGGATGACTAGAAGACGGCGCAATTCCGGCTGGAACAGGATAATGAACGCGATGACCCAAATATCCGTCAACGTCTTCAATATCCACGACACTGCCTTGAGTTCAAGCGAACTCGCGACGAACGATCCCGCAACGATGACCAGCAGGCCGAGAAATATTTGTATCGCTATCGTCCCCCGCATGACCAGATACAGTCGGTAAAAGACAAAGGTGACGACCAATACGTCCAAAATATCCGTCCAACTTATCGTCAGGAATCCTATGTTAAGCATCATACTCCTTTTCGGCTTCTATGATCGCGATAGCCATGTCAATGGCGGCTCGCGTTTCGGGGACGTCGTGCGCCCTGATGATGGATGCTCCGTTGGCGACAGCAATAACCGCGCTTGCGAGACTACCCGGCAGACGCTCGTTCACGGCAAGCCCTGTTACATGACCGATGAAGGATTTTCTTGACGTCCCGACAAGAATTGGATATCCGAGTTGTGTAAAATGCTTCAGTCGAGCAAGCAACAGTAGATTGTGCTGCACGAGCTTGGCGAAGCCGATTCCAGGATCGATGACGATTTGCTCTATTCCACAAGCACGACAAAACTCGATGCGCTCTTGAAAAAAAGAATAGACATTCGCGACAACATTGTCGTAATGCGGATTGCACTGCATTGTTGCGGGTGTACCGAGCATGTGCATGAGTACGACCGGGGCACCCGATGAAGCAGCGACATGCACCATTTCCGCATCATGGCGCAATGCACTCACGTCATTGATGATATCCGCACCGGCGCGAATCGCCGCCTCGGCAACCATGGATTTTCGCGTATCAATGGATAGAGGGACATCAGTGTGTCGGCGCAATTGCTCCACAACCGGTACCACTCGCCGCAACTCGATTTCCACCGGAATGTCCTGTGTACCGGGACGTGTGGATTCCCCACCGATGTCTATCATATCCGCGCCGCCTTCGATCATTCGCAAAGCCTCGTCAATCGCCGTATTCGCATCAAGGTGTCGCCCCCCGTCCGAAAACGAATCGGGTGTAACATTGATAATACCCATGATAGAACAATGCGAGCGCGACCGTTGAATCACGCTTGCTACATTCAGTTGCCGTGTCTTATCGAATTCCGCCATTCCTGCTTGATGCGGCTATGTGTTTGCTGCCCGGTGTTTCGCATAGCACTGTATCATACAATCGCGAAAGATAAGATGCAATGCCCTCTGAATACAATCCTCGTTTTTTCAGACACACCATTCATGGCGTCCACGCGAAAGGCCGCCCCCGTACGGGAGCGGCCTTTCCTTCTTGTCGCGGCAAGCTGGTGCGCAGGCGTGGGACTACCTGGACAGCACCATCTGAATCGTCCGCACGTAATCACCCGAGGTCATGCGGCACAGGTACGCACCGGGACTCAACTCGCCAGAGTCGAACACGACCGTGTAGCGACCGACCGCAAGCGTCTCGTTGACCAGTTCCGCCATTTCCATGCCCAGACTGTTGTAGACAACGATTCGGACAGGACGCTCCTCGGCGACGCTGAACGAGATCGTCGTCGTCGGATTGAACGGATTCGGGTAGTTCTGATCGAGACTGAAGACCGCAGGCATCGGCTCGCCCGACTTCGACGGCACAAGGTACGAGTGCGCAAGCGCGATGTTGCCATCGATGTTCGCGGGCGAGAAGCTCGAGACCGTCACGCTGTTCGACGCGGGATCGGACACCGACGTCGTCCCAACGATCGGATCCTCCCACGGTCCGCGTGTCGCGATCTGCCGGATGCCACGCAACTGCATCGGATCGGCAACCATCGTCGCTTCCTGGTCGGCGTACGGGAAGGTGATGTCCGCCATCCAGTTCGTCCCGGTGTGCGTGATCTGCCAGTAGCGCTTCACGTACATCATCCGGGAAAGGTTCAGCGGCAACTGGTTCGGATACACGCGTATCGTCATCTGCGGTATCGTCCCGCTCGTCACCGACACCGTCGCGATCGCTTCGTTCGTCGCAGGATCGTTGAACGGATACGTGTTGCCGACCGTCAAGGGGCCGAGCGTCGCCTCGAGATACGACGGACCCAGCTTCGTGCCGGCGCTGCTCACGCGAAGCTCCACCGTCACGTCGTACGGTTCGTTCGTCGCCACGAGACCGTTGGCAGGCGGCGGGAATTCGTTGTTGAACAGTATGCCGTAGAACGTCAGCCGTCCGTAATGCACCCCGACGGGCAGACCGGTCGGGTTGATCGTCATCGTGAACGTCTGATGCTGACGCGGACGCGGCGGCGTGAAGTTGTACCCCTGCGCCGTCGGATCGGGCGTCGACTTCGTGATGGTGATCCACGGCGTCGCCGTCTGAACGTCCCAGAGGAAGTCGCCCTCCGGACCGAAGATGTTCGTCGTCGTCGTCACCTCGTACGTCTTGTTGATCACCCCGGGCTGCTTGTAGACCGCCGTCAGCCTGATCGGGATCGCCGGATCGTCGATGAAGCTCGTCACGGGATCGCCGGGCAGTCCGTAGCCGATTTTCGGCGGCGGCGACGGATTGTCCTCCAGCACGATGTCGTCGATCGCGACGCATCCGAACGAGTTCGGATTCGTCGTCCGGAACGCGATGTAGTAGTTCGTCGGCGAACCGGGATCGGTGTTGAAGTACGGCGCATAGCCGGGTATCGACCCCTCCGCGGTGATGGGCACGCTGCTGGACGGCACCGTCCACGTGTGCAGCAGGTTCATCGTCGTCGGGTCCGGCGTCTTGCCGTAGAGCAGTTGCAGCGTGTTCGGTCCGGTGCCCCAATCGCAGCCGCCGTAGACGAAGGAGACCCGATAGCTCGAACCGGCAAGCAGCAGGGCGGGCGGACTGATCAGGTAATCGTCGGGATTGCCGTCGTTGACGTACGCGCCCACGGGATTCGATCCGTCGAGATGCACGCCCCACGTCTCAGGACCGCCGTTGTTGATCACCGTCCAGCCGGTCCGGAAGTTCGTCGGCAGGCCGGTGGTCGGCAAACCGCTGAAGTTCTCGAATCCGTACACCTTGTTGTTCTGCACGTTCATCACGTACGACTTGCTGTCGTTTCCGGGATTCGCGTCACCGGCGTAGAACGCGCGCACGAATATCGTCGTGGCAACAGGGGCGGGAGGGGTGTACTGCGTCGTGAACGTCACCGTGGCCACGCCGCCGGACCAGGTCGGCGAAAACGTCTGCGCCACGCCGTCGCCCGTACCCGTCGGCACGCTGCCGGCCTTGTACACCAGCGTCACCGATGTCGGCGGCGCTTCCCAGCCGAGCGATCTGATCGTGGCCGATACCGGATGCGGCAGGCCTTCGACCTGCGCCCAGCGGTTCTGCGCATAGCCCACGTCCACCGACACCACTTCGATGTCCTTCTGCGGGAAGTCGCCGACGGCCAGATCGTCGATGGCCATGCCGGAGTACTGTACCGAGGCGTCGCAACTGGCACGGAAGCGTATCTGCACGCAGGGCTGCCCGGCCAAACCGGTGAGCGTGTGCACCGAGCGCACCCAGGCCGTGTACGAATCGGCCGACCAGGCCGGTTGGTTCGGCGACGAAATCAGCGTCCCGATAGTGTACCAGTTCAGGGAACTCGGTCCCGGCGGGAACGTCCCGAGCGTCGTCCACGTCGCTCCGCCGTTCGTCGTGTATTCCACCCAAACGCCGTCCCAGGAGTTCTCGATGTTCCGCTTCTGACTGAATGCCAGAACGGGATCGCTCTTCACGGTGGAGAAGTCCATCGGAGGAGACATCGCCCAGGATTGTTCGTTGGGATTGTACACGCCGGACGTGTTCTGCCAGAGCAACGCGTTCGGCGGGGATGCGGCGGTATTGCCGATCAACCCCAACGGCGCCCCGACGCGCCAGCTCGAGTTGGGACCCCCGAAGGTCCAGCCGTGATTCGGGGAATCGAAACTCTGCGAGTACGGCAGCGACACCGCGATGCCGTAGGAATTAAAAAACGACGGAGGCGTCGAGCCGGGCGGCGACGTGCCCCCACCACCGGAGGGCAAGGTGCTCACACCGTTGAGATTGTCCATCGCGGCAAGGTACCAGTACACCACGTCGCCCATGGCAACGCCGCCCATGGTCGAGTGATTGATCGAAAACGTGTACGTGGTGCCCACAACCGACGTGTGGGACGCGTTGTACCAGGGACCGGTGTTCTTCCTGTACCAGATTCGCGTTGCGGTCACCGTGCCGTTGTCCGTGATCGTCGCGGTCACCGTCGGGTTCACCGTCGGCATGCCGCAGGCCGGAGACGTGAGCAGCGTGATCGCAGGCGGCGGATCGCCCAGGCCGATGACGTTGATCGTGTAATCCTCCACCTCGCCGTAGCTTGACATCCCGCAAGGATCGGCGTACATCGGATAGTAATCCATACGTATCCGCATGCGCTTCGGACCGGTGACGGTGCCCACGGGACAGAGTATCGTCGCGGTGAATTGCGCGTAGTTGAGCGTCGTGGTCTGATAGAACTCACCCGGATCGTTCAGGATACCGTTGTTGTTCCAGTCGATCCAGATATGCACCTCGTCGCCCGAATAGGGCCATCCGCCGTTCGTTACTGTGATCGGATACGAGAGCCCCGCCGTCATCGTACCCGAGATGGCGGTGTAATCCGAGTATCCGTTAACCAAACCGCAACCGCTGGTGTTGTTGATGCCGGCGACCGTGACGTTGCCGATGTGTTCGTCGCACCAACTCGC
>Ga0114946_10000162_pt1 | contig 39087 bp, 32 predicted proteins | sample WalLakDeSediment_FD_88676 | JGI IMG/M metagenome (GOLD analysis project Ga0114946, IMG submission 88676) | Lake sediment microbial communities from Walker lake, Nevada to study Microbial Dark Matter (Phase II) - Walker Lake 11/02/13 Deep Sediment | ecosystem: Environmental > Aquatic >... | reverse complement strand
GGCCCTGGCCGCTCCTTCGAAGATGGTTACTTGATAGCCCAACGCCCGAAGGTCGGCCGCGGTGGTCAGCCCGGCGGGACCACCGCCGATGACGGCCACCGTGCCGTTCACCTCGGGCGGATCGGCGGGAGCGGACGAATCGGGGATGGGATCGGCACCGGGCCAGCCATGGTCCCAAGCAGCTCGCTTTAGGGTCATGATCGCAACCGGGTCGTCGTACTCCTTGCGGTTGCATTCCGTCTCACAAGGATGGTGGCAGACGCGACCGCAGGCCCCGGGGAAAGGCATCCGCCGCCTGACGACCTCAAGCGCCTCGGCGAACTTGCCTTCGCTGATCAGGGCCACGTAACCATGGGCATTGGTCCCTGCGGGACAGGCTTGCCGGCACGGGGAGACGCCGAGCTTCTCGATCCCGTAGGCGTTGGGAACGGCCTGCGGGTACAGCTTGTGGGCGGCCCTGCGCGGCGCGAGCCCGGCATCGAAGGAGCTTGGCAGCTCCACCGGGCAGACGGCGGCACAGTCACCGCAGGCCGTGCAGGCCTCGAGATCAACATACCTGGCACGGATGCGGACGCGCGCTCTGAAGTTGCCCGGCTCGCCGGTCAGCTCCATCAGCTCCGCGCCGGGCACCACCGCGATGTCGAGATGGCGACCGGCCTCGACAAGTTTGGGCGACATGATGCACATGGAGCAGTCGTTGGTCGGGAACGTCTTGTCCAGCTGGGACATGACCCCGCCAATGGCCGGGGATGCATCCGCAAGCGTCACGGCATAGCCGCCCCCGGCCAGGTCCAGGGCCGCCTGCATGCCGCTGATGCCGGCTCCGACAACCAGCACCGCGCCGATCCCGTCGGTCCCGGCGGGTGGTGAACCGGCTGGCTCGGTTATCCCGTCGGCCGGCGGCCTAGCAACTTCATCTATGTTAGCCAACTCAATACCTCCAGGTAGTCCGGGAAAACACCGCTAAGCGGTGAGGGCCAATGAACGCAGCAAAGGCCGCGGGTCGATCAGGTGTTGCCTAAGCCACGCATCGGTGCCCGGAAGCTGCATCGCCACGCCAACGAGTTCCGAGAAGTAGATGCACGGCATTTCAGGCTTGACGGTCTGACGCATCTCCAAGTTGACCTGGCAAAGGGGGCACGCGGTCACCAAAGCCTCCGCCCCAGAGGCGCGGGCGGCAGCCACGATCTTGCCGACCATGCTCTGCACAGCCTCGCGGGTGACCAGACTGGTGCTACCGCCACAGCAGTCGATGCCGTGAGACCATTTGACCGGCTCGGCGCCGAGACGCCGCATGATCCGCTGCAGCGACTGAGGCTGCTCGGGGTGATCGAAGTTCGTGGCTTCGGGCGGTCTGACCAGGAGGCAACCGTAGTAAGCGGCAACCTTGAGGCCGCTCAGCGGCTTAGGCGGCTGCCAATCCACCCCCTGGTCCGCCAAGGCGCGGTCAACCAGGGTCACTGGGGATAGAATCTGAACGGAGCCGTTCACCGGTCGGCCCACGACGGCCTCGATGTCCGCCTTGGCGTCCGGGTCGTGGAGTATTTCGTAACGGGCGACGCAGAGGCGGTTGAAACATGTGGCGCAGGGCACGATGACGTCGCGCCCAATCTCCTCGGCCAAAGCCAGGACGCGAGCAGGCAAGGCCATCGCTAGAGTGTGGTCAAAGCTATGGCCGGAGCTGGCGCCACAGCAGGTCCAACCCTCCAGATCCTCTACGTCATAGTTGAATGCGGCCAAAGAAGCGCGCACCGAGTGCTCATATTCACCGGCCGAGGCTTCGAGAGAGCAGCCGGGGTAGTAGGCGTATTTCATCGCCCTTGCCTCCTCTGATTGAGCTCACTGAGCCGGCGCGCGGGCTTCAGGCGGCGGCGAGTGACCAGTGGTGCCCGTTGGAACATGGCCGCGACCTCACGGCGGTAGGGACCGCTCGTCGGCAGCAACGGGAGCTTGCCCTTGAAGAGCATTTTGACGCCCACCGGTATGTCCGATAGGAGGTCGCCTGAAGCAACCTTGTAGCCGCCCATCAGCGCCAGCTCGTGCATCCGGCCAAACTGCTTCAGAGTCATCAGAAACAACTTATGGAACAGAGCGGCCCGGCGGTTGCCAGCCTTGGCCTGGTCGGTTCCTAGCTTGTCACCAACCTGCTGTGGCAGCTTGCCGGATAGTATCCAGCTCTTGAAGACGTCGTTGATGGCGCCGACCTCAATGCCGTTCGGGCAACGGAGACCGCAGGTCATGCACCCCGTACAGGCCCAGATGGCCTTGCAGGACAGCATCTGGTCGGCTAAGCCGTAGGTCACAAGGCGCACAATCTGACTTGGCGGGAAGTCCATGAACTCCGCCGCGGGACATCCGGAGCTGCACTTATGGCATTGGTAGCAACGGAGCACGGGCTGTCCCGAGGCGCGGGTCACCATCCGCGCCAAATCCGGCCAAATCTCGGTTGAAGGGCCGCCGCGTAAGTTGACGGCGGCGAGGCTGTGCTCACTCATCTTGCATCAAGGCCTCCACCATGTTCAGAATCTGCTCACGGCTGGCATTGCGGAGCACAGTAGCTCCATTGGGGCAGGCCGCGGCGCAGGCGCCGCAACCCTGACAAAGGATGTCGTTGACCACAGCCAACCGGGACACGGGGTCGATCGAGCGCGCGTCATAGGTACATGCCTCCACGCAGAGGCCGCAGCCGCTGCAGAGGTCTGGGATCAACTCCACGATGATCGGCGGATGCTCCAGCTCACGTCCGGAGAAGAGCGCCAGCACTTTGCTTGCCGCCGAACCTGCCTGGGCCACGGCTTCGGGGATGTCCTTGGGGGCTTGGGCCGCGCCAGTCATGTAGATGCCGCGCGTCAGGCTTTCCACCGGACGCAGCTTGGGATGGGCCTCGCTGAAGAACCCGTAGGCATCGGTGCCGACCTTCAGCCTCTGGGCAAGCTCACGCGCATCGTGACGCGGCACCATGGCCGTGGCCAAAACCACCATATCCGCCAAGATCTCGACCTTGCGGCCGCTGAGCGTGTCCTCACCCCAGACCATCAGGCCGTCTCCCTCCGGAAAAACGCGGGCGACGCGCCCCCGGAGGTAGACAAGACCGTCCTCCTCCACACCTTGCTGGATAAACTCCTCGTAGCCCTTGCCGCCAGCCCTGATGTCCATGTAGAAGAGGTATGCCTGCCCGTCATGCACCTTGTGCCGGTAGAGACGAGCGTGCTTGCCCGAGTACATGCAGCAGATCTTGGAGCAGTAGGGCATGCCCTTCTCCTCGTCGCGCGACCCGACACACTGGATGAACACAATCTGTTTGGGCACCTTGCCGTCCGACGGCCTGAGGATGGCACCGGCGGTCGGCCCAGATGCAGAGAGCAGCCGCTCGAACTGGAGCCCATCGATGACGTCGGGATATTGGCCGTACCCATACTCACCTACCAATGCCTTGTTGAAAAGGTCGTAACCGGTGGCCAGGACGATTGCCCCGACCTCCTCCTCGACGTACTCCGGCTCCTGCTCGAAGCGGATGGCGGAGGTTGGGCAGACCCGTTCGCAAACCTTGCAGCGGCCAGTGGCGAAATAGATGCAGCTGTCCCGGTCGATCTGTGGACGATAGGGCACTGCCTGGGGAAAGGCGACGGAAATCGCCTTGCTCTCACCCATCCCACAGTCGAACTTGCTGGGTACGCGCTTGGGACACTTGTTCATACACTCCATGCAACCCGTGCAGGCGCCCCAGTCCACATAGGTCGGGTTGCGGCGAATCCGCGCCTTGAAGCTACCGACATACCCCGAAACCTCGACGACCTCACTGTGGGTAAGCAGCTTGATGCGCGGATGCCGGCCGACCTCAGCGGTCTTGGGCGTGAGAATGCACGATGAGCAGTCCAGGGTGGGAAAGGTCTCTGAGAGCTGCGCCATGTGACCACCGATGTGCGGCTCGCGCTCCACCAGGACGACTTCATGACCGCCGTCGGCAATCTCCAGGGCGGTCTGCATCCCGCTGATGCCGGCACCGATGACCAGCGCGCGCTTGTTGACGGCAAACTTGATCGGCACCAAGGCTTCGTCTCCCCTCACCTTTTCCACCATTGATCTGGTGATCGCGACGGCCTTGCGAGTAGCCGCCTCGCGATCTGCATGGACCCAGCTGCACTGCTCACGAATATTGGCGATCTCGCACATGTAGCCGTTCAGGCCGGCCCCGGCGCACGCGATGCGAAAGGTGGTCTCATGCATGTTGGGCGAGCAGGCAGCGACGACCACCCCATCGAGCTTGCGCTCCTCAATGGCCTGGGCGATCATCTGCTGGCCCGGCTCCGAGCACATATACTTATAATCCTCGGCCCAGACCACGCCGGGCTCAGTGGCGAGCGCGGCGGTGACTCGCTCAACATCGACGGTGCCGGCGATGTTCAGACCGCAGTGGCAGACGAAGACGCCGATACGAGACATCTTGGTCACTCCTCGCTCCCTGCCGGCTCAGCAACTGGCAGCTTGAAGCGGCTGAGAACTGGACCGGGATCGACCTGATGCTCAGCGGGCAGCCAGGGCTGCTCCCAAGCGCCGAGTGCCAAGGCGAGGAGTTGGGTGAAGTACAGAACCGGCAACGGCTGGAACTCAGGGTCTTCCCGAGCCAGCTCCGCCTGTGCTTCGTCGAGATTGAAGAAGCACAGCGGGCAACTGGTGACGACAACCTCCGCGCCCGCGCGACGAGCTGAGCGTAGGATGGCTCCGGAGCAGCGATGAGCCGCAGCCGGATTGCTCAGGCTCAAGTACTGACCACAGCACTCGGCGCGGTGCGAGAACGTCACTGCCTCCGCCCCTAGCCCCTCGATCAGGTCCTCCAGGATCCGTGGCGCCTCGGGGTCGTCGAACTCCAGCTCCTCTTGGGGCCTAAGTAGCAGGCAGCCGTAGTATCCGGCCACCTTCAGGCCTTCGAGCGGCACTTTGACCCGCTCGCGCAGGGCATCGAAGCCAATGTCGCGCCTGATTACCTCCAGAAGGTGCAAGACCTCGCCCGAGCCATCGTACTCCGTCTCGACGTAGGCATCCAACTTGGCCCGCGCATCTTGATCCGTGGCCATTAGGCGATTGGTGCGCTTGTGCACGTGGTAACACGCCGAGCAGATCGTGACCATCGCCTGTCCGAGATCATGCGCGGCGGCGAGGTTGCGGGCTGCCGAGACGACACCAAACAAATTGTCCCTTGCCAGAGGGTAGACCGCACCACAACACTGCCAGTTGGGCATCTCGGCGAGCTCGATGCCAAGTGCTTGCGCGCTCTTGGCCGTGGAATCGCGGAAGCCCGCGGCCTGTTGGTGCAAAGTACAACCTGGGTAGTAAGCGTAAACCAACGGTACCTCCCCCTGACGGGTGAGAGTTGTCTGGCTGACCAGTCTGCTCTGAATCAACCGGATAGCTTGCGGAGGCCGCCGACCAAGCCCTGCTGCGGCGCCCGTTCCAGTACCTCTTTGGGCAGTTCTGACGCATGGAGTACGGGTGGCGCGCCACGCAGCACCATAGCCCGGAGAGCCTCCATGAGCCGCGGCAAGTCTATGCCGCGGGGGCAACGAGCGGAGCAGGCACCACACGCCGCGCATAGCCAAATTGTCTTGGTCTGCATGGCCTCGTGGACCATGCCAAGCTGGACCAAGCGGCAAACCTGGTGGGCGGGCGGATCGGCGTCAGCGTCCAGCGGACACCCGGCGGAGCACTTGCCACACTGGTAGCACTTGACGATCTTCTCACCGCTGATTTCGCCCAGTCGCTGCCACAACTCAGAGCGAAGGTCTTCTCGACTCAGACGCAAGTCTATCAGCCTCAATTCATCGAACCCTAGTCTCCCGGGCCGGCACAGCCGATCAGCCGGCTCCGCCGGCCCGGTCATACTCCACGATCAAGCCTAGCCGAACTTGGCGTTGGCGCGCTCCACCATGTCGATAGTGCGCTGGTGAATCTCGGCCGGGTCCACCTTGATCCGGGCAACGCCGGAGTCCATGGCCGCCTGGGCCACTGCCGCAGCCACCGCCGGCGCGACGCGCCGGTCAAGGGCCTCGGGGATCACATATTCCGGCTTGAGCTCATCCGGTCTGATCATGAAGGCAATCGCTTGCGCCGCCGCAACCTTCATGGCTTCGTTGATATCCGTGGCCCGGGCATCCAGCGCGCCGCGCAACACCCCTGGGAAAGCGAGAACGTTGTTGACCTGGTTGTCAAAGTCCGAGCGACCGGTGCCCACGACGGCGGCGCCGGCGGCCTTGGCGTCGTCGGGGAAGATCTCCGGCACCGGGTTGGCCATCGCGAAGACGACGGCGCCCTCGTTCATGCTGGCAACCATCGAATTACTCGCCGCGCCCGCCACTGACAGGCCGATGAATACGTCGGCTCCCGTGAAGGCCTCCGCAAGCGTCTTGACCAGCCGCGGGTTGGTGCGCTCAGCAATCCGGTCTTTGTACGGGTTCATGCCCTCGGTGCGGCCCTTGTAGATGGCGCCGCGCGTGTCGCAGAGCGTCACGTCACCAGCTCCCATGTCCAGCAGTAGAAGACACGTGGACATAGCGCTCGCTCCTGCACCGTTGATTACGAACTTGGCGTCGGCGAAGGTCTTGCCGACCACCTTGAGGGCGTTGATCATGGCCGCGCAGACGACAATCGCCGTTCCATGCTGGTCATCGTGAAAAATGGGGATGTTGGTTTCCTTTTTGAGGCGCTCCTCGATCTCAAAACACCGGGGAGCGGAGATGTCCTCGAGATTGACACCACCGATGGTCGGCTCCAGCAGTTTCACAAAGTTGACTATCTCGTCAACATCCTTGGTGGCGATGCAGGCCGGAAACGCGTCCACCCCCGCGAAACCCTTGAACAGCAGCGCCTTGCCCTCCATCACCGGCATCGCGGCCTCCGGCCCGATGTCCCCTAAGCCGAGCACAGCGGTACCGTCAGAGACCACTGCGACCAGGTTGCCCTTAGCGGTGTACTTATAGGCCAGATCACGGTCCCGGTGGATCTCCTTGCACGGCTCCGCGACCCCAGGCGTGTACGCCAGATTGAGGTCCTCGCGCACCTTGAGCGCTACCTTGGAGATTATCTCGATCTTCCCAACATTGTCGGCGTGAAGCGCCAGTGCTTGCTCTCGAAGTCCCACATCCCACTCCCCCATCATATATAGATATTATATATTGCTCATGCAAGCTCGCCGCTTGCGACCAAGAGCCGGTCACCCGGCTTTCGCCTGGTGACTAACGCGCGGCGCCGGCCGGTGCCGCGAAGCGCCGTCGCCCCTCCTCGTAAGCGTCTCGTCCGGTCGCGTCCAAGCCCACGATCACCGGAAAGTCGGCGACCTCCAGGCGGTAAATCGCCTCCGGACCGAGCTCGGGATAAGCCACCACCTCAGCCTTGGTCACGCGCTGGGCCAAAAGGGCCCCGGCTCCGCCAAGGGCCAGGAAGTACACTGCCCCGCATTCCTGCATCGCCCGCGCCACCTCCGGCGAGCGGTTGCCCTTGCCGATCATACCGCGCAGCCCGGCTCGGATCAGATGAGGAGCATAGGGGTCCATCCGGTAACTGGTAGTGGGGCCGGCTGAACCAATCACCCAGCCGGGTTTGGCCGGACAGGGACCCACATAGTAGATGACCTGGCCCGCCAGGTCCACCGGCATCCTTCCCGACTGCTCCAGCTCCTCGACCAGCTTCTTGTGCGCTGCGTCGCGGCCGGTGTAGATGACCCCGCTGAGCAGCACCTTCTGGCCCGCTTCCAGCTGCCGCACGGTGGCTTCGCTCAGGGGTGTATCGACTCTGATCATCAGATCCACCTCTCAGATGACCCGCTCAGCGTGACGGGCCGCATGGCATTGGATGTTGATCGCCACGGGCAGGGAAGCGATGTGCGCCGGAGCGGTCTCGATGCTGACGGCGAGAGCCATGTACCGGCCACCCAGGCCCTGCGGACCGATACCACTGGCGTTCACTTCCTTCAGGATCGCAGACTCCAGCTCAGCCAGATGCACCTCCGGATTGGGCCGCCCGACCGGTCGCAGTAGCGCCTTCTTGGCCAGCAGAGCCGCCTTGTCCATGGTGCCGCCAATGCCGACGCCCACGATAATCGGTGGGCAGGGATTGGCGCCTGCCGCGATCACCCTCTCCACGACAAAGGCCTTGACCCCGTCAGCCCCGTCGGCAGGCGTCAACATCGCCAGAGCGCTCATGTTCTCCGACCCGGCACCTTTGGGCGCCACGATGATCTTGACCTCATCACCGGGCACAATCTCGACCGTCAGCATGGCTGGTGTGTTGTCCCCGGTGTTGACGCGCTGCAGAGGGTCGCCCACCACCGACTTGCGCAGGTAGCCCGCGGCGTATCCTTCTCTGACGCCTTGGTCCACGGCTGCGCCGAGGTCGCCCCCGACGAGCCGGACATCTTGGCCTAGCTCGACGAAGACGACTGCCAACCCAGTGTCCTGGCAAATGGGCACCTCGTGCTCAGCGGCGATCGCCGCGTTCTCGAGCAGGATATCGAGGACTTCCCGGCCCAGCTCGCTCGGTTCATCATCGCGAGCCCGCACCAAGGCCTCGCGCACATCCTCGGGGAGATAGCAGCACGCTTCGATACAGCAATCGCGGACAGCCGCAGCTATCAGGCTAACCTCGACTTCGCGCATCCCGACTCCTCCTTCCACACCTGCCACACCTGGTTCTTACGCACCGGCAGCCGCGTTGCCGCCACCGGCCGACTCCAACTTGGGCCGCGGCAGCAGTCCGGCTAGGCTCACGATCTCGGGCACAACCTTTTCCCAGGCAATCGCCATGATGTGCACGCCTGCAACGCCCGGCAGCTCCCGAACCTGCTGAATCGTCTCCACGCAGATCTTGATGCCTTCGGCCTCTTGGTCCTCCGCCGCCTCCATTCGCCTGATCATGTCGTCCGGCACCCGCATACCCGGTACGGTGCTCACATAGCGCAGGGCCTTGGCGGACTTCGCAGGCACCAAGCCGGCCATAATCTTGACTCTGGGGTGCAGCCCCATGTCGCCGGTCAGCCGCAACCACTCCGCAAACCGCTCCACGTCATATACGGCCTGCGTCTGGATGAAGTCGGCGCCGGCCGCAACCTTCTTGGCCAGCCGCAGCGCACGGAACTCGAACGGATCGGCAAAGGGATTGGCTGCCGCACCGATGTAGAACTTGGGGTTGAAACGGCACTTCTCACCGCTGACAAAGAGGTTCTCGTCACGCAAGTCGCGGACGGCCCGGATCAGCTGGATGGAGTCCAGATCATAAACGTTCTTGGCCTGCGGGTGGTTGCCGAAGCACTGGTGGTCACCGCTGAGGCACAGGACGTTACGAACCCCGAGGCTGTAGGCTCCGAGCAGGTCGCTCTGGATGGCGATGCGATTGCGATCGCGACAAGTCATCTGAATGATCGGCTCGCAGCCTTCGGCCATGACGTGGACGGCGGCGGCGATGCTGGACAGCCTGACGATCGCGGTCTGGTTGTCCGTAAGGTTGATGCCATCGACCGAGTCGCGCATCGCGGCGGAATGTTCGCGGATGCTCTTCGACGAGCAGCTCTTGGGCGGGCCAACCTCACCGGTGACGGCAAAGTGCCCCGCCGCGAACATGCGCTCCAGATGGGAGCCGGACTTGACCTGCGCCTTGGCGGCTGGGGCCTTGGGTTCAGGTGATTGGCTCATATCCTGAGGTCCTCCCTGACCACCCGGCGGGGGCCACCGTCACGGGAGGTCCGCCAATCTTTGGCAGGCTGAATCTCCGCCAACAGAGCCAGGCGATCGAGCGCCTTGAGCCGATCGAAGATCAGCTGCCAACCACAATCGATGCTCTCATCCACCTCGCACTTGCCGTCGTATGAGCCCCCGCAGGGCCCGTTAAACAGGCTCTTGGAGCAACGGGCCACAGGGCAGATGCCTCCGGTCCGGTCGAGCTGGCAGTCGCCGCAGAAGCCGCAGCGCTCCTCCCAGACACCCTGCTCCACTGAACCGCCTCCGAAACGGGTGTTGAGCGCTGGCACAACCCAGGTGTCCGTGAGGTATTGAGCGAGGTACTGCACGCCAACACCGCAGGCCATGGAGATGACGAGATCCACCCCGGCCGCGGCCTCCTTTAGCGGCTCCACGTACTCGGCGTCGCACTGCCGCTGGACGCAGTCTTCAACTGTCTCGAGCGGCTCCTCCCCACCCGCCTGACGCTTGAGGCGCAGGGCCGCCGCGAGCAAGCCGACCTCCTTTTCGCCGCCGGCCTGGCAGACGGTCACGCACTCGCGGCAACCGACAATCAACACCCGTCGTGTGCCTTCCAGATAAGCATAGATCTCTTCTAGCGGCTTCTGGTCCGCAACAATCATGACTGCGCACTCCCTTCCCCGGTGCCGGCCGAGCCGTCACCGCCACCACCGCCGGCTGCCGCCGCAGCTCCGCGGCGCAGAGGGCTGGGGCCCAGAGCCCTGATCCGTTCGGTCATCTCGCGGGCTATGGCCGCGAACTTGGGTCCCATGGAGCAATACACGTTGTACATAGCCAATCGCTCACCGCCGACACCGATCTGGTCAAGCAAGGCTTTGAGGCGGGTAACGCGCTTGGCGGCGCGAGTGTTGCCTTCGATGAAATAGCAGTCGCCCTCCAAGCAGCCAACTACGTAGACACCGTCGGCTCCGCCCTCGAAGGCACCAAGGATCACCCGGGGGTCAATCTTGCCCGAGCAGGGCACCTCGACCACCCGGACGTTGGCCGGATACTCGAGCCGCATGGCCCCAGCTAGATCGGCGGCTGTCAACCCACAATAGTAGCAGCAATAGGCGACAATGGTCGGCTCGAACACTTCACTACTCACCTGTCTCACCACCAAATCCCGCAACCTGCGCGATCATCTGCTCGTCGGTGTAGCATGCAAGCATGATGGCCTTGGCGGGGCACTCCGCGGCGCAAGTGCCGCATCCCCGGCAGGCCAAAGCGTCGATTTCGGCATCGCCCTCCTGGTTGATGACCGGCACGTGATACGGGCACAAGCGCACGCAGGTCAGACAGGCCGCACATAGCTCTGCCTCCACGATGGCGATGGCCTGTGCCGGCTGGAGCCGATCCTGCGACACGACGGTCGCGGCTCTCGCCGCGGCAGCCCGTGCCTGCTCAATGGTTTCCTCAACCATTTTCGGTGCGTGGCATAGACCGCAGAGGTACATTCCTGGCACCGGGAAGTCGGTCGGGCCGGGTTTGACGACCAGATTCTGCAAAAAGCCGTCCTCATCGCGCGGGAGACGGAGAGTCTGGGCGATGGCCGAGGTGCCCTCCCCAGGCTCCATGCCGAGAGCCAGGACGACGTGGTCGGCGGGTATCTCCAGGTCGATTTGCGCGGCCGGGTCGCGGACCAGGACGGTCAGGGGCTGGTCCTCTGATCCGGTGCGGACCTGCGGCCTATGCTCAGGCTCGTACCGGAGGAAGACGACACCGGCATCGCGGGCCTCGCGATAGAGCAGTTCGTGATCGCCGAACGTCCGCACATCGCGGTAGAGCACAAAGATCTGATGTTCAGGATGCCGCTTCTTGACCTCCAGAGCTGCCTGAACACTCTCCACACAGCAGGTTCGGCTGCAATAGGGTCGCTCGTCAGTGCGAGTGCCGGCGCACTGGATGAACACCAGCCGCTTGGCGTTGCGCACTGCCGCCCGATCCGTAGCCAAGAGGTGCTCGAACTCCAGCGAGCTCAAAACGCGCGGGTCGGAGCCCCTGAGATACTCGGTCACGCCGTCGGTCTCCTCGGCCCCGGTAGCGACGATGGTTACGCCATGCTCCAGCGCGGAGCGCTGCCCAGTGGCGTCCTCGACCACCGAGCGGAACCGACCGACGTTCCCGGTGGTGGCGGCAAGCGTCGTCGCCAAGTGCACGTGGATCAGCGGCTCGCTCTTGATCCTGCCGGTGACGTCGCGCAGCAGACCTTGTAGATCCTGCCCGGTCGAACTGCGGTGCAGGCGCAATAGGTTACCGCCCAGCTCATCCCGGCGCTCGACCAGATCCACGGGGATGCCCTGCCCGGCCAGTGCGAGCGCAGCGGTCATGCCGGCCAAACCGCCTCCGACGACGAGAGCCCGCTTGGTGACCGGCACCGGCGGGGTTTGCGACGAGGTGGCCTTGGCGATGCGCGAGACCGCCATGCGCATCATGTCCCGGGCCTTGGCGAGCGCTAACTCCGGTTGGCTGCGATGGACCCTGGCACAATGGTCGCGCAGATTTACCAGCTCCACCCGGGAGGGATCGATGCCCGCCTCCAACAGCGCAGTCGCAAAGAACGCGCGATGGCTGTGCGGCGAGCAGGCGCCGATGACAACCCGGTCCAGTCCGTGCTCGGCGCAAGCGGCGCGGATCGCGGCGAGATCGCTCTCGGCACAGCTATACGGGTCCACCTGGACCAGGTAGACGTCCGACATCCGCTCTACGGCCTGACTGAGAGCCAGGACGTCAACCGCCGCATCGAGGTCGGCGCCGCAGCGGCAGATGAACACCCCGATGCGCGGCGGGGCGGTGGTCGGTGACAGCTGCGGGGCCGGGCGCTGCACCGGGTGGGGCGCCGGAGCCTTGACCGCCGCCACGTATTGAGCCGCCTCGGCGGCGGCGGCGCTGCCACCGATGATCGCCTCGGCCAGATCGCGCGGCCCTTGGCTCGCTCCCGCCACAAAGATACCGGCGCGCGTGGTGTGACCCGGCTCCAGAGGCTTGGTTGCCAGAAAACCGCTTGGTGCAAGGTCCACGCCCAACCGTGCCGCCAACTCGGCGGTGCCCGGCGGCGGTACCAAGCCGACCGCAAGCACAACAAGGTCAAAACGGGTTTCGACCTGATGCCGCGGGTCGTCGGCGGCACCGTGACGGATGGTCAAGTCGGCGGTCTCGGGATCTTCGCGCAGCGTCGAAACCATCTGCCGGCTGACCTTGACCTGCCAGTCCTGCTCCGCGGACATGACGTATCGCTCAAAGCCCTTGCCAAAGGCCCGCAGATCGAGCAGGAATATCTCAGTCTCGATCTCCGGGTGGATCTCCCGGGCCATGATCGCCTGCTTGACGGAGTACATACAGCAAATCGACGAGCAATACTCGGCCCCGCAGCCCGAGGCATCCGGTGAGTGCCGCGAGCCAACACACTGGATGAAGGCAATGCGCCGCGGCAGGCCGCCGTCAGACGGCCGTGTGAGGACACCGGCCCCAGGCCCGGTCGGCGAGATGAGTCTCTCGAATTCCATGCTGGTAACAACATTGGGGTGATGACCGTAGCCATATTGTCCAGCCAAACTGGCATCATAGAACTCAAAGCCAGTGGACACAATCACTGCACCGGCCTCGATCTCTACCTGCTCCGGCGCCGCGTCAAGGTTGATCGCCCCCGGGCCGCACACCGCCTCGCACTTGCGGCAGTCCAGGCAGGCCGCGGCGGCGAAGTCGGCAGCCAGAATAGCGTACACGGGCGGGACCGCCTGAGCGTAGGCTTTGTGGATCACCTTGCGTCCGGCGAGGCCGCTATCCTGTTGGCTGGGGAGAGTCACTGGACAGACAGCCTCGCAGGCACCGCAACTGGTGCACAGGCTGGGATCTACGTATCTGGCCTGCCGAACGACAGTCGCAGTGAAGGCTCCGGCTTCGCCGGCAAGCCCAGTTAGCTCGCTAAGAGTGTGGATCGTGATTTCCGGATGACTCCGGCACTCCTCGAGGCGCGGGCCCAGAAGACACATCGCACACTCCGTGACCGGAAAGACCTTGTCCAGCTGGGCGGTCTTACCACCCAGCGACGAGTCCCTGGTTACCAAGTGCACGGCGATGCCCGATCTCGCCAAATCCAACGCGGCCTGCATGCCGGCTATGCCCCCACCTAAAACCAGTGCCGCACCGCTCTGCGTGGCACGCTGGTCGCTCCCGGCGACTTCAGATGGCACGCGCACACCTCCCCGCCAAGTATCAAGGGCTGTGGGCGACGGAACGAAGCCCGCCGCCCAACCGCCCGTTACTTGCCTGCTCCTTTGGCATCGCGGCCCTTGAAGACCTTGAGATATGAGTCAGCATATACATCCTGGTTGAGCAAGATCCGGGCCGTGGCCACGGCGTCCATCAGTTCGTGATCGTCGACGTCGACAATCGCCGCATCGAGGCCGCAGGCCATGGCCATGACCAGGAAGGTGCGGTTGACCAGCGGGCGATCCAGGCACTTTTGCGAGACGTTGGACAGTCCGACGACGGACTTGGGCGACGGGCTGGCGAGGAACTTTATCTGCTTTAGCGTCTCCAGCACCTCTGGGCTGTGCTCCTGGGCCACATTGCACGGCAGGATCAGCGGGTCAATGAACAGGTGGTCCATGGGAATCCCGTACCCATCAGCGTTCGCGACTAGCTCCATCGCCAATGCCAACCGGTCCTCGGAGTTCTTGGGAATGCCGCGCTCATTCATAGCCAGGCCGATTACGGCGGCATCATGCTTCTTAGCCATGGTGAAGACCCGGTCCATTTTGTCCTGCTCGGCCGGAACCGAGTTGATCATGCCGGGGCGCTTGAGAAGCTCAAGACCCGCCTCGATCGCGTCATAGTCAGTGGAGTCAAGGCACAGCGGCACATCGGTGGCCTCCTGGGTCGCTTGCACCATCCACTTCATGGCCGTGACCCGATCCTCCATGGCCGGTCCGACGTTGATGTCAAGGTAGTCGGCACCGGCCGCGTCTTGCTTGCGAGCCCACTCGTGAATCACGGTCGGATCGCCTTTTTGCACGGCGCGGCGAACATCCCGAAACATACCATTGATACGTTCACCGACAAGAATCAATCCAGAGCCCTCCCATTTGTCGGCGCCCCATTGGGGCTCCGTTTCTTTCTCATGCGCGGCGCCTTCGCGGCCGGCGGCGGTCAAGTGGTTTAGTCGGCGTTTGACTCCATAAGCTCGTCGATGTGCCGCCGGAGCATCGCCGCGGCGTCCGGATTACGCATCACGAATACGTGCCCGCCCGCTTGCACAAAAACAGACGCGGTCATAGCCTCCCAGAGGGTGCTCCGCTCGACAGCGTCGCCCCACTCCGGAAACTCCTCGACCGGCGCCTTGGTCTCTTTGGCCCGCCAGGCCTCATACCCGACATTGCAGAACACCGGCATGGCCAGCATGCGGTCGCCCTGCAGGGCGCCAAAGCGGATTCGCTCCATGATGGAATAGGTGTACTCGATGCCGTAGCCCAGGGCACCGACGGTGGGGTCGATGACCACCCGCGACAGCGGCAGGTTCATCTCGCTAATGAGGATGTTGAGCTGCTTGCAGATGTTGATGTCGATCGGCGACAAGGCGATGATGCTGTGCTTGTGCACCATGCAGGCCGCCGTGAGCGTCTTGTAGTTTTCCTGAGTGGCTGTGCCCAGCAGCAGGTTCTCACCCGCTCCAGCCTCCGCGATCACCGGCATCAGCTCATCGTCAACCTCATCGATTCCGGTGCCAATCACCACGAGCGGCACCTTGACCGCCTCGAGAACGGCCCGCAGCTTCTCAGCAGCCTGCGCCGGGGACGCCCCGCCAAGGTCGGGGTCCGCGCTGTATATCTTCAGGCAAATCAGGTCGGCTTGGTGCTCTTCGACCGCCTTCTTGGCCCACGCCGCCGGGTCACCCCAGACATCGCCCCAGTACTTCTTGAGGGCCTCTTCCCAGGGCGGTGCGATGTCGGGAACCTCAATGGCAATCACCGGGCGGTGCGGCACCTCGCCCTCAAAGTGCAGGAACGGAAGGGTGGAGTCGCCGCCAACTGCGAGCGTGTGACTGCGCGTGCCCCCTTGTTCCGCAGTCGCGCCCAGGGTCACGGCGCCCACTTTGGAGACGAACTTTTCTCTCACGATATCAACTGGCATCGACTAGTCTCCTTTCGTGCAATACCTCTCAGACTGATGAACCACTGCTCAGATGCCGAGCCGGGAGAACAGCTCAGCCAAAGCCACCCGGGCCGGCGAGCTGGGGGGCAGCTGGACAAGCGGCTTGCCCTCCAGGTCAAAGGCCCTGATGGCCGGGTCATCGGGCACCGTGCCCAGGAGCTCGAGCCCGGTGGCGGTGACCTCGGCGGCCAGCGTCTCGGCATCGGTCGGGTTGGAACGGTTGAGCACCAACCCCATCCGGTGAACAGCGGTGTTGAGCGACTTGATGATCTCCACCACCCGGCCCGCGGTTCGCACGCCGCGCGCCGAGGAGTCGGATACGATCAGCATCAGGTCGATGTCCTGCTCGACGCGCCGGCTAAGATGCTCCAGGCCGGCTTCGTTGTCGATCACGACGTGCCGATAGTTTTGGCCCAACGACTGCAGATGGCCGCGCAGAAGGTCATTGGGGTAGCAGTAGCACCCCGGACCCTCAGGGGTCCCCATGCTCAACAGATCAAAGTGCTCGGTCTCCACGATCAGCTGATTGAGCCGGTACTGGATCCAGGCCTGCCGGGTCATCCCCGCGGGAAGCTGCCCGACCGTCTTGACCTCCTCCAGAACGCTCGCAATCGTCTCCGGTGCAACCAGCCCAAGAGCCTCACCCAGGTTGGAATTAGGGTCGGCGTCGATGGCCAACGTAGCGGCTCCCTCCGGTCCCTTGCGAGACAGGTAGTCAACAAGAAGGGCCGAGATGGTCGTCTTGCCGGTGCCCCCCTTGCCGGCTACGGCGATGTAGTGCACTGGCCCCCTCCTCTCTGAGCCGCATTGGGCTCTGGTTATCGGATTGGTTATGGTCTTGCGCATCCTGCGGCAGCCAAGTCCTAACCCTCAACCGACGGGAACAAGCTCAAATCGGTGTGCGGCAAGAACAGGGCCGACACGAACTCCTCCATATACATGGACCCCAGTGACAACTCGATCACGGTCATGGCCGAGGCAAGCTCCTGGGCCCTCCGGTAAGCTTGCGTGGACAACAGGGCAGCCCGCGCTCCCTTGATTGAGGTGTTGCCCATAAACCGGTAGCGCTCATAGGGCACATCCGGCAGCATGCCGATCCTGATGGCGTCGGCGATATTGAGATGACTGCCGAAACCGCCCGCAACCACGACGCGCACGAGGGAGTCCATGTCCGCCTCGATGGCCGCCAGGAGGGCCCGCACGCCCGCGAATACAGCGCCCTTGGCTCGAATCAGATTCTTGACGTCCGCCTCCGTGACGACGATGTCGTCACCGCTTGCCGACTCATCACCGGCAATCAGCACAAACTCCGGACCGTCATCGCCCTCCCGGAAGCAGGCCGTACCACTATCTTGGAAGGTACCGGCCCGGTCGATCACCCCGGCCACGCGCAGAGCCGACAGGCAGTCAATCAGGCCGGAACCGCACAGGCCCGCCGGCTTGCTGTTCCCGATCGTCCGCACCTGTGCCGCCAGGGTTTCGGGGTCGATGGTGATCGACTGGATGGCGCCGCTGGTGGCCCGCATGCCCGCCGTGATGCCACCACCCTCGAAGCAGGGCCCAGCCGAACAAGCACAGGCCACCAACCAATCGCGATTGCCTAGAACCATCTCGCCGTTGGTGCCGATGTCGACGAACAAGCCGAGATCCTCCTGATCCGCCAGGCCCGACGCCAGCATGCCGGCGACGATGTCACCGCCGACATAGCTGGCCACCGCCGGAAGTTGGATGACGGCCGCCGACGCATGAAGGGTTAGACCTAGCTCAGACGCTCGGCTGACCGGATAGTTGGTGGCAACAGGCACGTACGGCTCGAGGCGAATCTGGTCGGCGGGCAGTCCCAGAAAGAGGTGCTGCATGGTCGTGTTGCCCGCGACCATCGCCACCAGAATATCGTCGCCTGCGAAGCCCGCCGTAGCGAGCGCCTGAGCTATCAGGTCGTTGACGGTGCTGACCACCGCTTCTCGCAGCTGCTCCGCTTGAGCCGGCTGCTCGGCCGCGTAGATGATTCTGGTGATCACATCGTCGCCGTACCTGGACTGGCGATTGTGCGTCCCAGCACGAGCCAGCACCTCAGGCTCCTCTAGATCAAGCAGCTGAACCACGACTGTGGTGGTCCCGATGTCGACAGCTACCCCCAGAGGCGGGGGCGCTTGGTCAACAGGCAGCACCCTGACTACCTCCAACCCTGCCGGCAGGTCCAGAACATAGATGGCGGCCTGCATGCCATGAGCTCTCAGCGTCGCGCTGAGCTCGGCCAAAGCCCGTATCGTCGCTGTGATCGGCCGGTCGTCAGTCGCCTCCGGAACCTGCTGGCGGAGAGCGGACAGCAGCCGACTCCAATCATCCGCGTTGCCCTCCAACGACGGTGGCTCTAACCGCACTATCTGCCTGAGCACCGCCGGGCGGTGCTCGTAGCCGAGCAACAGGCTGACTTGTTCCTCGGCTAGCAGAGTCGCCTCGTCATCGTCCAGCAGAACCTCATGCCGGACCTGACGGGAAGACGCTGGAATCTCAACCGCAAGATCCTCATCAATCGTGGTCTTGCAGGCAGGTACATAGCCTGCCCGGTGAAGTCGTACCGGAAAGCCGGGAGGAGCCGGACCGGCCGGCCGATCCAAGAGGCGCACGGCGCACTGACCACACGTGCCCTGGCCGCCGCACGCGCTGCGCAGCTCGATGCCCGCAGCCGCGGCAGCCGCAAGCAGTGTGCTGCCAGCGCTGACCGCAACGGAAACTCCATCGGGCTCGAAGCGAACCGTGCGACGGGTCAACTCGCGCGCCTCCTCGGGGCTCGGCATTCCAATCTAGTCGGCGGCGGTGCTGCTGAATCTGTTCTTGGCAAAGGCCGGCAGACCGGAAGCCTCGCGCGGTCCGACAATCACCTTCCAACCCGACAGCTCCTGAAGCTTGCCGCTGAGAACGGCGACGTATCCGGGCAACACCAGGTTACGGTGCTTGACCAGGTCCTCGATTCCCGATTCCTTGAGGAACGCGGTTATGGACTCGGCCGAGAACTTGCCGGCGGCCCAGGCGGTCAAGACCGACGTGCCCTCGGTATGCACCGGCAGGATGTATGCCGGAATCTTGGACGCGCTGATCTCGCCCTCGACCGTGAAGTAAGTGAGTGAGAAGTTTGTGGTTACATATACCGGCGACTCCTCGGTGACGTGCCCGACCGAGTAGACCTTGGCCTCGACCTGAATCGGTTTCTGCGGGTCCGTGAACACGTTGTCGCGCCAAGAGAGCACTGGCATCAGGTGGTGCGCCTCGTGAACCGGTGTGACAATCATGCTCGCATACTTGCCGATGTAGAGACCGGCCTGGAGCGCCGCATCGCGCGGGCTCTCGTGCGTGGTGAACGCTAGGGTCGGGTAGCCAAGGGGCCGGAAGCGCTTGGTGATCGCCAGACGCCGCATTTGGGTCAGATCGGCGAGAACCTTGGCTGTGGCGCGATTGCCGGTGTCGAGAACGAGGTCCTGCAGCCCTATGCCGGCTGCCTTGGTCGCCAGCTCGGCGGTGGCATCAAGGCCCTCGCCCTGGACGACCAAAGGCAGGCTGTGCTCCTTAGCCAGGGCCGTCATGCTTTCGAAGTTGTCCTTGTTGACGCCGCACAGCAGCGGTCTGGTCGCCGCGCCAGCCGCGGCAACGCCTGCTCTGGCGGCATCGACATCGGCGGTTATGAGCACCAGTGGCATCGCCGCACTGCCCGCGCGCACGGCCGTCACCGCCGCGGCAAATGTGGCGGCATCGCCGGAAGCGCTGCGGACGGCGATCATGTCTGGGCGATAATGCTGACCAACCCGCTCAAGGACCATCTCTTCAATCTGCTTAGCGGCGCCGGCAAGCTCGTCGGCGGGCGACGTGTCCAGCAGTTCGATGGCAACACCAGTCGGGCGGTAGAACGTCTTGTCATGGCGGAAGATGACCGTTTCGTCACCCAGTTCGACCTTGCGCTCACCGGTGCCAATGGTGACGAGCCTGATCGGAGGTGCCGATGCCGCGCCCAAGGCGGCCTTGGCCTCTTCGGAAACATGCGGGCACTTCTCGAGCGTGGCCTTCCCGGATGCCAGCGCCATAGCGAACGCTAGGCAGGTGGGCATGCCACAGTCCTTGCAGTTGGTCCTGGGCAGTTGTTTGAAGATATCCAGACCGCTGAGACCCATGGGTTGTCTCGACCCCCTTGGTCAGTTAGTAGGTATTGATCTATGGCCAGGGGGTCGTCCGGCTCGTCGCCGGACGACCCCGTTCGCCTCGCCTCAAGGCGCCTTAGAGCAAGGACTCCTTGGTTAGCGCCGGATGGTCCTTTTCCTCCAGGAAGGACAGGATCTCCTCGGCTGAAGTGCCGACCGTCTCATCGGCAATCTTGTCAATGAAGTCCTCGCCTAACCCAAGTTCCTTGGCCATGGCAATCAGGTCGTCGCGCAGGAACTCCTTGAGCTCCTTGGGCATCCAGACCACACGAGCCAAACCGCCATCGGCGGTGATGAACTTGCGGCTCACTATATAGGAGCGGCCGATGCCCATGAACCCAGGCGTCTGGACGCCGCCGCCGACCATGCCGGCCAGCGTGGAGAAGGTCATCCCGCAGGGCGTCATACCCTTGTGCTCGCGGGTCGTAATCATGACGCCGTTGGCCTCCGGCAGGATCGCCATGATGGCCTCAAAGCAACCGCAGGAGGTCATCGGCCTGTCCATCAAAGTGTACAGGTTGACCTCCCCGAGGTTGCGGTTGGAGCCCGTGTAGACGGTGTCGTTGACGTTTTGCCACATGCCGCGCACCTCGTCGATGGCCTCGCCCTTCAAAATGGGCCGATTGGGTCCTGTGGGGGTGATCTCATAAGAAGCCTTGCCGTCGAGCCAGGTAACCGCGCCACAAAGGCCGACTCGCTCCGGTGTGATGATGCAGATGTGGTTGGGCGCGAACGACTGGCAGAGTAGGCACGAGTAGAACTCGTCAACCGACTCGTCGGTCAGGCCGCGCATCCGGTCGTCGCGGGTCCGGTAGACTTCCTTGGCCTTCTGCAGTTCCTCAAGGACTTTGGCCTCATCAGTGATCACTTTGACCTGGACCCGGTCAACGATCGCCGGGAACTCATCCTTGAACTTGGCGATCAAAATGTCACCAAAGTGCCTGAATTTGACCCCTTTGGCGAAGGCCTCCTTGCTCACCCGCAGCCAAACCAGATCTCGCTGCGCCGTGTGCCAGAGGCCCTCGGCGTAGTTGGTGAAATAGTGGATCCGGCGCTCGAGGACGCCTTCGAAGTCCTCCTGCATCTTGCGGCCGTAGATCTCAGCCACGATGCCCAGCGGCACCTGCGAGCCCTCGGGGAACTCGTCAATATCCGGCCCGATGACCTCCACCTTGCCGTCCTCAATCTCGTCGACACCGACCATCCGGACAAGCTCAAAGGCCGGTCCCCGCCCGCCGCCGATCTCGACATGGACATCAGGCCGGCGGATGGTCTCGCCTTCAAAAGCGGGACCAAAGCTCAACGGGATGTCGATCTTGACCTGCGAGACTTTGATGCCACGGAGCTCCATGGCCATCTGGACCAGGTCATCGTAGTTGGTGTGCGATACATACCAGTCGGGTATCTGCATGCTCTCGGGGAGCGGCTGGTCGGTCACCACCGGAAAGCCCAGGAAGATGGCGCCGAAGTGCGCAGCCACCTTGACCTGATCGTACTCGCCAAGCTGAAGCACGAACGCCTTGACCCGCCGATGTTGATAGTCGCGCTGCTCCTCACGCAATCCCGGCTGGATGCCACCGAAGGCCAAGCCGGCCCGGAGGGCGTAGTTGACAGCATGGATCACCTGGGTGAAATTGCCTACCGGGAACACGATGTAGTCCACGCCGACTTTGACGTTCTCCTCGAGGAGCTGCTCGATGATTTCGTCGGAGGCGAAGATCATCATGCCCTTGCCCATCAGTTCCTCGACGATCTTCGCGGCATCCTTGGAGGTCTTGGCCCGGCCGAGGATGACGGCCTGGCCCGGAATCGTCCAGTCTACGAGCTTGATTCCGTACCGGCGGACCTGGGGGTCACCCAAGAAGCCGGTCCACGGCTCAACCTTGGGCTCGTCGTTGAACAGGTAATGCAGAACCTCGATGATCTCCGCCGCGTAGAGCGTGGCCTCACCGCACAGCCTAGCGCTCTCAAAGCACAGCTCCTCGCGGATCTGCGCGCGCATCCGGTTGAGAATCGGCGGCAGTTCACCGAGCTTGGTCACCTTCTCGCCGGACAGCGCCGTGATTACCGGCAGGTAATACGCAGTATCGGGATATGCTACCTCGGCATCTGGACCATGCTCGCGCAGGGCCCTGCTAAGCAGAATCTCGGCATAGCTGGTGGCGATGACTGCTCCATCGTATGCCATCTTGAACAGCTCAGCCGGCGTCTTAGCCGTGTCTTTGATCGCACCCTCGTAGATCTTCTCAAAGTTAGCCAGCGTAACGCTCATCTGTAATCCCCTCCCTACCAGCTCGTGGCGACCGAAGTCCCGTAACGCTCAGCAGCGTCACGATGCACGCGCATCTTCCAGGCCCGGTCGTTGAGGGATTGCAGTAGCTTGTAACTGGCTTTCTCAGCGTCAGTTTCGAAGATGAAGTAACCACCGTAAACATCGCGGGCGATCATCGTCGCGATCGAGTAGACTAGCTTGCTGCCCTCGATGTGCGGCATGATACCGACATGGGTGGGTATGCCGAGTGCGACGCAGTGAGAGCCGATCGAAACGGCCTTCTCATGCATCGCCTCGGGGGCGCTGGCGACAAACGGTACCTTGGGGGTGTCGACGCCCATCTCGTTGGCCATCGCGACCAACAGATCCTGGGCGCGCGTATTGTCGACACACGACCCCATGTGGAAGATCATCGGCAGCCCGTGCGACGGCTTGGCCGCCTCCGTCAGGCGACCCAGGAATGCTTTTAGCCCGGGGCCGGCGTAGCGCTCGACGGCGTCAGGGTTCATCAGTCCCGCCTTGGCAAAGGCGCCCGCCGAGCACCCGGTAGCCACCAAGAAGACGTCGTTCTTGGCCAGCTCCTTGGCGATGTGCAGGTGACCCTCGTCGTGTTGCATTTTAAGGTTGTTGCAGCCGGCGAACAGGCACACGCCCTTGATCTCGCCGGAGGCAATCGCATCAGTCAGCACCGAAACCGGACGCTCGGGATTGATCGCCCCGAACAGCTCAAACATCGACTCGAGGCTCCAGCCGGCAATGACCGCAGCCTTGTGCTCGGGGATATGGATCTTCTCAACATCCCGTTCACCATACGCCTCGATCGCCAGCCGGACCATTGACTCAGCCGTCTCAAAAGCCTTCTCGTCACGGAAGTCAAAGTGATAACTGCCCGGAATCTTAGCGATGTCCGAGGTGGTGACCAGCTTGGTGTGATAGCACTGGCATACTGAACCGACCGACGGCTGAATGCACTGAATATCGACCACCATCGCGTCAACCGCACCGGTCATCAGCGCCAGCTCCTGGGCTGCGGCGTTGGCTGCAAGGTAGACGCCCTCACGCATCAGCAGCTCGTTGCCGGTGCAGCAGATGCCGACAATGTTGATGCCCTTAGCACCAGCGGCCTGTGCCTCGCCCTTCAGGCTACGCGCGGCGTCAACGACGACCTCGGAAAGCGTCGGGTTGTGCCCGTGAATGGCGATGTTCACGTACTCCGGATCGATGACCCCCAGGTTGGCCTCGGAAACCACCGGCTCCGGCGTCCCGAAGAGGATGTCGGTGAGGTCGGTGGCAATGTGCATGCCGGTGAAGTCGGCCAGAGCCACCTTGAGGGCACCGAAGATGATGTTGACCGGATCTGCGTCCATACCCATGGCCGTCTGGTGCAGAATCTGCACGATGGCCTTGTCAATCCCGTCCGGGGCGATGTTGCAGTGCTTGAACTTGTCGCGGCGCCCCTGAGTGATCGAGGACGTCAACCAGGTGCACGGCTCACCGTGGCGATCAGAGTAGTCGCGCATGGCCTCCCTGACCACTTCCTTGGCCAGCTCGGCCGCTGACTTGCCCTCGACTTCCAAGCCAATGCGCTCGGCCACGGCGCGCAGCTTCTTCTCGTCGGTCACTCTGTAGTCCGGCAACTTGCCCTCGGCCGCATGCAGCAGCACCTCTGCCGCATGACGTCCGTGGTCGGAGTGGCACGCGGCGCCACCGGCCACGTATCGGGCAACGTTACGGGCAACGATCGTGTAATCGGTTGCGCCGCAAATGCCCTTGTCAGCCCCGGCCTTGCGCGGGTTGATGCGGCAGGGTCCCTGAATACATATCCGGCAGCAGATCCCAGCCAAGCCAAACGCGCACTGGGGCGTCTGCGCCAGATAGCGGTCGAATGCCGTGATCTCCTCGCGGTCGGACGCGCAGGTCAACATTTCGAGGGCGGCGGGGTCAGCCGTCCGCTTGGCGTCGGTCGGACGCCGTGAGACCTTCTTGGTCTCTTGTTCTGTCGTCGCGTCGCTCATCTCTGGCCTCCTCATCTCGAACCTTGGGTTTGGTCTTGCTGTCTCGCCTATGCCTTACCTATCAAGCCAGTTCGATTGTCGCTCGTATCTGCGGGCGCCTGCCTTCAAGGCCGCCGGTTCTGGCCGATCATCGCGACCACCTCGTCGAGAAGCCCGGCAATCACCCGGCCAAACTCACCAACGAGGCTGACTGCCGTGGCACCGGCGGCGGCATCCAGCACTTCATCATGAACACCGATAACACCGAGCAACTCCGAGCCGAAGGCGGTGTCCAAAATCGCCTTGTCGGTTGCCCCTCGCACCTTGTTACCAATGTAGCGCACCTCACGCACTCCGATTTGCCGCGCCAGTTGGCCGATGGTCCGAGCTGTGTCCACACTGGACCGGCCAGGCTCAGAGACGACCAGCATGACATCCACCCCACCAGCCGTGCCGCGCGTAAGATGCTCAATCCCGGCGCCCATATCGAGGACCACCATCTCGCCCTCACGGAGGACAACCGAGCCGAGCAGGGCTCGCAGAAAGGCGTTTTCCTGACAATAACAGGAGGTACCGCCACCTTTTAGGCCGCCCATGCGGAATAGCCTGATACCCTCATGCTCGATGCTGTAGCTCGAAAGGAGATCGTCAACAGCAGGGTTGAGCACCAGCAGGGACCCGCCGCCGGTGCGCTCAGAAACAATACCCTTGGCCTCGATGATCGGTGGCAGGGCCCCTAGGACATCCTCGGAAATGCCGAGCGCCAACCCCAGACTGACGTCGGGGTCGGCATCAACTGCATACACTGAGGCGCCGCGCGCTGCCAGCGTACGCGCCAAGGCGGCGGCGATGGACGTCTTACCGACACCACCTTTGCCCGCGACGGCGATTCTTCCAGCTAGGCCTTTGATTGCGGTTGCTTCGAACACCTGATCGCTGTCCTTTGGGTTCAGAGCTCAAGCCTCCTTTTCCCCGGTAGGCGCCTTCAGGAGAGCATAAGCGCCATGCGCGGCCGCAACTACGAGATCTTCAAGGGGCAGATATCCAGACGCCGAGGCGTCAAACAGCACCGTGCCCGAGGAGGCCACCTCGTCGTCGCCCCGCCAAATCGCGTAGGTGACCGGCAGCCTCGGCAGAATCTGTAGGGTTATCGACGCATCTCCGACCTCCTGTGAGGTGCCTCCCAGGGCCCGTCCCGCCAGCAGCAGGCGCTCAGGGTGCTCGCCGAAGGCGCGAAGAAGCGGTTTGACCGTACGAGCCACAAAGGGCCCATAGTATATGCCCGCTCCGGGCAACTCACGATATGAAGCAAACGTGTTGGTCAGGGGACGTCCATCGGCGGTCAACAGATAATGGGCCAAGACGGTGGCGGTGAGGACATCGGCCTCTTGATGAGGCGGCTCCACTCGTCGCACCTCGGCACACGAGAACAAGACCGCGTAGTCGTCCCGTAGGTATCGGACCTTAACCCCGTCCGGAACCTTCTCGACTCCCGCCTGCCGGACCACCTGCTCCGGTTCGAGCGTCATAAGACCCTCTCGCGCCTTAGCCCATGCCTGGCGCAAGTTGCCGGGTACACCAGCATGTCCGGACGCCGGCTGGCGGGTCTGGGGAATCTTGCTCATGGTCTCTGTCTCTCCACTTGAGCGAAAAACACCCGTTAATCTTCGCTGCGCGGGCAATGCAGTCCTGCAATGAAGGGCACCACAGCGGACGCCTGACCATACTGGGGCATTTCGCCCAAATCTGATTTGTGGTAATTTTCAGTTGACATAAAATGCCTCTCCACTACGCAGTCTACCATGCCGTCAGCAGGGACAACAGCGCAGCACGCTCTACGCCAAGGCCCGCTCAAACCGTAATCGCTTCCTGCAGCACCCGCTCTAGGTCGGCAAGCGTGTTGCACTCGTACATGGTCGCGTGCCGGCCAAAAGCGCTTACCCCCGGCAGACTGGGCCATTCCCGGCGCGGCACCGTGTTGAGCCAAACAACGCCGCGCACACGCCGGCGGACCTCACCCAGCAGATTGGCAGCTTCTTGTACACCGATGGTCTTGGTGTCACTGACCACCAGCAACAGGGCGTCGGAGGTCAGGGTGGCGCGATGGCGGGTCATCATGTGATCAAGGGCCGTGGCCAGATTGGTGCCCTTGCCCCAGATTGCGCTCTTGCCGACCAGATCAGCCATCATCTGCTGCAAGTCCTGCTCCTGGCGCAGGCGCGGTGTGACGTGCTCCAAATCCTCGGCGAACAAGAAGGCATCCACGTCCCGGACGACTTTGGTCAGCCCGTGCGTAAACTGCATGATGAACGCGGTGTATAGAGCCATGGAACCGGAAACGTCACAGAGCAGCACAATCCGCGGTTTGAGGACCCGGCGGCTCTTGAACTGCAGGTGGACCGGCGTGCCGCCGTAGCGCAGATTGGCCCGGATGGTGCGCCGGAAGTCAACCCTCTCGCGCCGCCGCGAGATGCGGTAGCGCCGCATAATCCGCGTTGCCAACCGCTTGGCCAAACGTCGGATCAGCACCTTGACTTTGGCCAACTCGGCCGGGCCGATTTCCTTCATATCTACATACAGCATGGGATCCTGACCCAGACTGTCATCCCCCTCGCCGCGGGTCGCGCCATGCGCAGCGGCGTCCTCTCCGGCGCGTTGCGGGGGTGGCTGCCTTCGCCAGCGCTCCAGGTGCCCGCGCACGATGCTCTCGATCAAGGGGGTGAACGACGAGTCGACACCTTGACCGCCGGAACTCTGGGCCAAGAAGTCTTGCAGCCGCCGCTGCTGAGCCTCTGAGAGAAGGGCGTAGGTTTCCTTCTGTTGATTGCTCAGGTCCAACGATTCACCCTGAAACCGCAGTTGCACCTGGGCCTGCTCCAGCATCTCGTGGTACTGCGCTTCGTCGGCAGCCTGCTGGGCTGCGCGCCGGTCGCGCTCCTCGGGGGTTACAAAGTAGAGGTCAAATGCTTGAAGGATGATCTCCCGGGCCCGCTCGTCCTTGGCCAGGGTGGCGGATAGGGCCAGCTTGACCTGGGCTCGATCGAGCAAATCCACCGCCAGAAGGGCGGCCGCGGCGTCCAGGAGTTCGCCGCTCCCGATTGGTAGGCCGAGTTGGCGCAAGGCGCCGGCAAAGCGGATTATCTCAGCCTCGAGCCCGCTCGCCGCACCGGCCGATTGGGCCAGAGCGACAGCCTGGACAATCTGGTCGCGCCGCCCCTTCACTTGGGCTCGGGCTCGCCGACCGGCGGGACGTCGTACCGTGCCGGCTCGGCGGCTGGTGAGCGCCGGGACGAAGCGGGGGCGGTTTCATCGCCACGGCTGAGCATGCGCGTGAGGCCGTGGTTGGAGATCTCGCGGCGCAAAGCTTGGATGTCGTCGCGATTCTTGAGGAACAGACTGGCGGTATCGGCGCAAAGCCGCTCGTTGAGGCGGTCGCGCTCAAGCGCCGCCAAGGCGCGGGCCCAGTCAAGCGTCTCAGCGATGGATGGCTTCTTGCGCAGCTCCAGTTCGGTGCGCAAGAAACGCATGGCGCGGGCCAACTCCTGAGCGAGCAGAGCGGGCACCTCGGGCGCCTTGACCCGGATGATCTCCAGCTCGCGCTCGACAGTTGGGAAGTCAATGTAGAGGTAGATGCAGCGCCGCTTGAGTCCATCGGAGAGGTCGCGTTCGCTGTTGGAGGTCAGTACGACCACCGGGATTTCGCCGGCCTGAATCGTGCCAAGCTCGGGGATTGAAATCTGGAAGTCCGAGAGCAGCTCAAACAGGAAGGCCTCGAAGGCCTCGTCCACTTTGTCGACCTCGTCGATGAGGAGCACGGGACGACCGGGGCTGCGGATGGCTCGGAGCAACGGGCGCATGAGCAGGTACTCTTCGGAGAAGAGGTCGCTCTCCAGAATCTCAGCGTCCTTGGTGCCGGCTGCCTGTGTGAGCTGGATGCGGAGCAGTTGGCGCTGGTAATTCCACTCGTATAGGGCCTTGTTCTCATCCAATCCCTCGTAGCACTGCAGTCTTATGAGTTCAGTGTCCAGCACCCGGGCCAAGACCTTGGCGATTTCAGTCTTGCCGACGCCTGGGGCGCCCTCGACAAGAAGAGGCTTGCCAAGACGCAAGGATAGATACACGGGCAGCAAGACGTCCATGCCGCAGATGTAGCCGTCGTCCGCAAAGGACTGGCGCAGCCAGCCCAAATCCATCTCCATCAGCTCACCATCCCCTGATCCGTGCTCGTTAATTAGTCTATTGAGGTTTATTGTATCCGGCTGGCCCGCGATGCACAATGACCTTGACTCTCGCCCGCTGTCCGTGATAAGGATGGAAGAACTACTAATGAAGAACTACTAATATTGAGGTGCTTGGTTTGGGTCAATGCAGCCATTGTCGGCGCGACACCCTAGCCGCCCGAGGGTGTAGTAGTTCCGGAGTCCGGATGGAAGGGCTAACTTACCTGCGACTGCCCTACGGTAGCGAGCCGTGGGTGACGGAAGACCGCGATGTTGAGTGGCCGCCGCGCTGCCCCGAGTGCCATGCTCAGCGCGGAGAGCGGCACCATGTCGGATGCGGACTCGAGGCCTGCCCACGCTGCGGGCGAACACTTTCTGGATGCGGTTGCGCAACCGCCAAGGCCGGATAACCTCTCCTCAACGCTCTACCCGGCCGGAGACAAACAGCTCACCAAGAGAACTCCACATCAGCGTTGATGGCCTTTCCTTGGTGCCCTATTCGTTGCTGCCAGATTACCGCGATAAGGCGAACAGCCTACCCCGGCGGTGCGCCTAGAAGGTAAGCTGTCCTGCCCTGAATCGCCAGTTTCACCGCGTGACCTTGCTTGCTGTTGCTACTTGACCTTGAGCTGGTTTTGGACTCCTGTGACACCCTGCACTCGCAGGGCCGCCCGCTCAGCCGCGTGCATTGCATCCTCCGCCGGAACCTCCCCGGAGAGTGTGACCAGGCCGCGCTGGACGTCAATCTTCAAATCCTTGTAAAAATCCGCAGTCTCGGGCGTGATCTTGAGCTCAATTCGGACCTTGAACCAAATGCTTTCGTCCTGTGGGGACATCTTCGAACGTTCGGTGACGGCCATTGCCTTCGCCTCCCAGATATCAGTCTAAGTGTGATGGCGCACCGCCGGTTTGTTTGGTCAACTTCGTCAGCTCACAATGGGCGGTACTACGTTCATGCCGTAGTACGATTCGAATACCGAAAGGTTTCACATAGTTGCACGAAACATCTCCTTTTTGTCAGTAGGAGGGTGAAGCGTTCGGAGTGAATCTTCACACCGACGGCGGGACAAGGAGGCGATGAAGGTGGTAGTTGACCAGAGGCTCCTCGCTGCCCTGCGCGACCGCCTGAGCGGGCAGTACGAGGCGATGGTGAACGACCTGGCTACCCTGGTGCGGACGCCGAGCGTTGTCGGTCACGAGGGCCCGGCCCAGGCCAAGGTGGCCTCAATGTACCGGCGGATGGGATGGTCCACGGAGCAGTTCGAGGCGGACTACAGAACGGTCAGCGCCCACCCGGCCTATTGCGGGTGGCGCGAAGAGCCGGGTGCTTATGCGGGGCGCCCAAACGTCGTCGCCACCTGGGTGGGCAAACCGGAGGGCCGCTCCCTGATTCTTAACGGCCACGTGGACACGGTTTCGCCGGAGCCTGTCGGTGAATGGTCACACGATCCGTTCGGCGCCGAGATCGTGGAGGACCGCATGTACGGCCGTGGCGCCAATGATATGAAGAGCGGCCTGGTGGCGGCGGCGTACGCGCTGCTAGCCATCAGGGATTGCGGGGTGCGTCCGGTCGGCACGGTTACGCTTCAGAGCGTGATCGAGGAGGAGGCGGGCGGCGGCGGCGGTACGCTTGCCTGCTTCCTGAAAGGCTACCGGGCCAAGGCGTTCGTCGCGGTCGAGCCCACGCGGGGACAGGTGCGCATTGCCAGCGCCGGTATCCTCTACTTCCGGGTGAGAGTGAAGGGCCGCACGGCGCACGCCGGCAACGCTCATCTCGGCGTCAATGCGATCCGGGGACTCAACAGGATTGCCCAGGCCCTGTTCGAACTCGATGAGCGCCGGGGGCGCGAAGTGCGCTACCCGCTGTTCGAGTCCGGCTCGGCGGGCCGGTCCTGCCATCTTTCGCTGGGAACGGTGCGTGGCGGAGACTGGCCATCCACCGTGTGCGGATGGGTAGATTTGGAGGGCAGGCTGTCCTATGTGCCGGGCGAGACCAGGACAGGTCTCAAGCAGCAGCTGGAGGAAGCGGTGGCGGCAGCGGCTGCCGGCGACCGGTGGTTGGCGGAGCACCCGCCTGCGGTCGAGTGGTTCGGGTGGCGTTGTGAGCCGCGGTACGAGGACCCGACGCAGCCCTGGCTGCAGGTTCTCAGGCGATCGGCCGAAGTGGCCCTGGGCAAGCGAGTGGAGTTCGTAGGCAGGGCGTCCGGAGTGGACTCGCGCTTCGCTCATATGTTCGGGGCGCCCGGGGTGTGCTTTGGCACGGCGGGCGAGAACAATCACGGCATTGACGAATACACCGACCTGCGACGCCTGGTACCGACGGCCCTGGCCTTGGCCTTGGCTACGCTGGAGTGGTGCGGGGTGGAGAGGGCCTAGATGCGGCCCAGACTTGACCGGGGCTCGAGCGGCGCCCGTGTTCGGACCGGGAGGGAGAGTGCGTCATGACTGCCAAGGCCCAACTGGGACCGACTGATCTGATGTTTCCGATTCCGGCGGCGCTGATCGCGTGCGGCGACCGTGACTATCAAAACGTGCTGACCGTCGCTTGGATCGGCATGGTCGATTCACAGACGGTTGGCATCGGGCTTCTGAAGAACAGCTACTCCTTGGGTATAATTCGTGAGAAGCAGGCGTTTTCGGTCAACATCCCGCCGACCAAACTGCTCGAGGCGGTGGACTACTGCGGTATCGCCTCGGGGCGCAGCGCCGACAAGTGGGCCGCCACTGGCCTGACGGCGCGGACCGACACCGCATCCGGCGTGCCGATCGTTGCCGAGTGCCCGGTCAACCTGGAGTGCCGGCTGCTGCGCGAGATCGAGCTGGAGAATTTGGTGCTGCTGCTGGGCAAGATCACGGAGACGTACGTGGACGCCGATAAGGTGACGCTCGTTGGCGGGCAGCCGCGGATTGACACTGCCAGCCTGGACCCAATCGTGTTTTTCGCCGTGGCTGATGAATACTGGAGCCTTGGCCGAAAGCTCGGCGACGCGTTCGTCGTCGGTAGGGCTCTCCTGCCCTAGGACAGCCCCGCCAGGCCGGACGGCATCGCTCCGGGCACTGCCTGGTCCGGTGAGCTCCAGAGGCTTAATGCCCAGTACGGGCGATGAGGTGGTCCTGAAACTCACGGGGCAACGCGACAAAATGAGCCGGGAAGCCCCAAATCCGCACGGTCAGGTGGCGGTAACGCTCGGGATCCGCCTGAGCCCGGCGGAGCATGGCGCCGTCAAGCACGTTAAACTGCACCTGCATTTCGCCGGACGCCACGAATGCGCGCAACAACCCCTGAGCCTTCTCCGGGCCCCGTGGTCCGGAGAAGGCCGAACTATGCACGGTGATATCAACCGCGCGCCCGCCCGGGGTCAGGGCGGCAGGCACTTTGGCTGTGGATTGCAGCACGGCGAATGGGCCCTCTTGGTCACGCCCTGGTGCCGGTGAAAAGTTGGCCGAGATGCCCGCTCCGGGCCGGCGGCCGTCAGGCGTGGCTCCGGTGAGCAGTCCCTGCGCGACATAGTCCCCGTAGCTGAACAATCCCAATCGGTAGGACCCGCCGCGCGGATTGCGCTGTCCCTGGACACACTGCGAGAGGTGGCGGACCAGGTCAACGGCGGTCCGATCGACCTGGTCATCGTGGTTGCCGAACTTTGGCGCCCGGTTGAGGAGACGTAGCCGCAGAGTCTCGTGCCCGGCAAAGCCGTCAAGCAGCGCCCGCAGCAAATCGCGCCGGCTGATGGCCTCTTGCTCGTAGACCAGCGTGCGCAGGGCCACGAGCGCATCGGTGGTGTCGGCGACGCCGGAGACACACAGGGTGGCCGGGTTATACAGCGCACCCCCCGCGGTGAGGTCGACCATCCTCTCGAGGCACCCTTCCACGGTGGCCGAGACCAGCGGATTCGGCGAGATGGCGGGCACCGCGGCCTGCAAGGCATTGGCGTTGGCGATGGCGGCAGAGACGGCGGCGGCCGACTCGTCCAACAGCGCCTGGTAGAAAGCCTCGTAGGTCGGCAGGTCATTGAGGCGTGTTGTGACCAACTCCAGGCATCTCAGCAGGTGCACCTTGGCCTCAAAACACCACGGGTTGGTGCGCCCCTGAACGAGCAACTCGGAACAGCCGTCGTTGGTATAGTCGCGGGCATGCGCGAGGGGGACGCCGGCGGCAACAAGGGACGGGATGATGGACTCGTCGTTGTAGACGCCGGGCTGGTGTCGTCCGGCGGCGATGAGCCCGGCTGTCAGCTCCAGCAGTCGCGGCGGCGAGCCACGATGCAAACGAACCGACACCTTCGGGTCGACCTGGCCAAGGCGCGCCGTCACCCCGAGGCACAGGTAGGTGAGCTCGTTGGTGGCGTCCACGCCCTCGGCGGTCTGGCCGCCGAGGATCATGTTCTGCAGGTTGTCCTCGGTGATGGCGGTGACCTGGCCATACTTACGCCACAGGGCCTCGATGAGCGTCTCGGCCCCAGCCTGGTCCAAGCGGCCACGGCCGAGATCGGCTGCATAAAAGGGGTACATGTACTGGTCGAACCGTCCGAGCTGCTTGGCCCCTTGGTTCATGGCGGCAACGTGCGTCAGCCAGTGCAGCTGGAAAGCCTCCTGCAGGGTCTGCGGCGGGCGCGTCACAGCTGCGCGGCAGGCGGCCTCCATTGAAAGCAGCCTGGCCCGCGTGGTTGCATCCGTGGTTTGGAGGGACAGCTTCTTTGCCAGCTCTGCGTAGCGGTCAGCCAGCCGGCCGAGCCCGGACAGGACGATCAGCACCGCCTCAAGAAACGCCCGGCGGGCCGGCGCCTCGACGGCGGCTGGGTCGAGGGTGGCGAGAGCGTCGGCGGCTTGCGCTTGGAGCCCGCTCCAACCCAGCGCGACCACCCTATAGTGGCCCGCCTGCAGGTGACCGGGATTGCTGTTGGCAGCCAACCCGAGGCGAGCGGCGGCGGCCACTTCGGCGGCGGTGGCGTAGTCCGGCAAGCGTCCATAGCGCTCGTCGGCTAGGGCCGGATCGACAGACAGAAGGTCGGGGGCATAGGCCAGCACAGGGCACCCGCCGGCGAGGCGGCGCTTGGCGTCGGCAATGTACCCCTCTCCCGGAAGCGAGGCGGGGGCGAACGGCGGGCCGCCGGACTCGGCCGCTGCGGGGGCGCATGCGGCTGCGTCACCAAGCGGCAACCCAGCTATCAGCTCGCCGGGCGCAATCGAGACTGGCGTGGTTTCGAGCATCAGGGCGAGGGCCCTGGCCTTGCGCAGGATGATTGGCTGATCGTTGATCTCCTCGGGACTCGGCGCCGATGGCACCGCTGACGGCTGCAGGTTGGCCATTCTAACTGGGCACCTCCGATTGGACTGCAAGACCGTGTGCGGCAAGGATCGCGGTGGCGGCAGTGACGTCGGAACGAGATGGTGCCGGCCGGTGTGGGCAGCTCGCGACACGGCCGAGGGTGGCGTACTTGGCGACTCCTAGGTCGTGATACGGCAGCAGCTCGACCCCATCGAGCCGGGGCAGTGCCGCCAAGATCTCGGCGAGGTCGCCGAGATCGCCGGGGCTATCGTTGAAACCAGGCACTAGCGGCACTCGCACGACCAGCTCGGGGGCTGCGGCGTCCCGTAAGGCGGACAGGCGGCGTAGATTGTCGAGAATCAGCTCACTGCCGGCACCGCAGGCCGCCTGGTGGGCTGGCGAGTCGGTGTGCTTAAGATCATAGAGGAAGAGGTTGGTCCACTCGGCCAGCGCGGCCAGCGCGGCCCAGGGGACATTGCCGGCGGTCTGGACGGCCGTGTGGCAACCACGATGGCGCAGGCCGCAAAGCACACTGGCGGCAAAGTGGGGCTGCAGACCGGGCTCGCCCCCGGACAGGGTGATCCCGCCACCCGACGACTCATGCAGGATCGCATCCCGCGCGAGCAGCTCAACCAGCTCGTGGGTGGTGATCTCCTGACCGATGAGCCTGAGAGCGCCGCCATGGCAGGCCTGTGCACAGACGCCGCAGGCCCGGCAACGCGACCGTTCGAGGTGCCCGGGTCCCTGGGTCAGCAGCCCCGCGGGACAGGCCGCCCTGCATTCACCACAATCCAGGCACAGCACAGCGTTGTAGGAGAGTTCGGGCACGGTCCGCTGTGATTCAGGGCTGTGGCACCAACTGCAGCGGAGAGTACAGCCCTTCAGAAAGGCTGTAGTCCTGATTCCCGGCCCGTCGTGCACCGCAAACCGCTTGATATCAAAAACCTTACCAATGCTACCGGACACGATCGCGCCTTCCCCCAGAGCGGGCGTTTGGCGTTTGCTGTGCTGGTGGTGCCTGCCTGGATCAAAGTCCATCCAGCGTCGCCTGCCGCTACCCTAGCCGGTGTTTCGCCTCCTGAGCGAGTTTCACCTATGACAAGAGGGTCATTGGCTCGAGGTAGCGAACCTACTTGCTTTGGGTTGACGCTGGGAGGTGTGGGATGTGGCTAGCTCGGAGCCGGGCACGCAAGCGCGGGCTGATGGCGCGATGACTTTGCTGCGCCCGCTGGACATTTTCCGGTTCCACCTGCCGTTGGCGGTCACATTCCTGTCCTACGGCGTGGTCTTCAACATCATCAACGCCGCCATGTCGGACACGGCTGACGCAGCGGCGGCGCTGGCGGCGTTCGCCGTCGGCCAGAGCATTGTGGACCTGTTCGCCGGTCCGGCCGGTGTGGGCAACCAGTGGCTGATCTCGCGCGGCCGGGATCGGCGTTCCTTCATGGTCGGCATCAGGGTGATGGCACAGATAGCCCTAGGGGTTTCGGCGCTGCTCGCGGTATTCGCCTTTACGCCGGCCGGGCAGTGGCTGTACCAGGATGTGTTTGGCGCACCGGCCCGGCTTGCACCGGAGATTGCGCGCGTGATCAAGATCACTCTCCTATTGCCCTTGCTCTGGGCCTGGCGCAACAGCTCGCAGAGTGTTCTCATGCTGCGCCGGCTGACCCACTTCATGTCGATCGGCGTCTTCTTGCGCCTGGGCTTTGTGGCCATGTTCTCTGTGGCGCTGCGTGGCCAGAGCATGGTCGAGGGCGCAGCCGTCGGGGCGATTCTTTGGGTCGGCGGCATGACTGTTGAGGCCCTGTTCCTGTTCGTCGTGGCGCGGCAGGCCTTTGCTCGCCTCCCCGCCGAGCCCGCTGCCGGGGCGCTGCCCTCCCCCGCTCAGATCTGGCGCTTCCTGCTGCCGTTGATGGCCACAGGCCTTCTCTGGGCCGTCTCCAGGCCGCTCGCTAATGCGGCGATGGCCCGTACGGTGCAATCGGAGGCCGCCATCGCCGCCTTTCAGGTCGGGTGGTTTGCGTCGTTTCTTCTGGTGGCTCTGCAGGTCGAGTTCCGCCAAGTCGTCGTGGTCTTCTGGTCAGACCGCCAAAGCCTCCAAGCCCTCCAGCGGTTTGGCCTCCGCCTTAGCGCGTCCCTGACGGCCTTGGCCCTAGCTGTGGGCGTAAGCGGTGCGGCGGGCCAGTTCATGCGCCATGTTCTTGGCACCCCCGAGGACCTCATTCCGGCGGCTGTGATGGTTTTTGTGATCGCGGCCGCAGGACCGCTGCTGTGGATGATCACGGAGCTCAAGGTGGGACAGCTGCTGCGCAACGGAACCACAACTGTGATCGGCATCGCCAAGGCGGTCAATCTGGTGGTCATGGCCAGCACCTTGGTCGTGTTGGTTAACCTCGCGCCCCAACTAGGCGCAGTGGTCGGCGTATTGGGGTATGTGGCGGGCGCCCTGACTGAGGCCGCCGTAGCTTGGTGGTTTGTTCGAGGCATGGACGCCAAGCCCGTTGCCGCTTAAGCTGAGCCCGCCGCGAGATCCTCCACTTCCTAATCTGCTCCTCTTGGCGCGCCAGGAGCCGCGCTTGCCGGAAGGAATAGGTGCGTAGGAGCCCTGACCCTCTGGTGAAGAGGTGAGCCTGGTGCCCACGGAGCCCCCGCGCTTGTCGCGACTTCCCGCCATCGTAGCCGCTGCCGTGCTGGCCAACCTGGCCGGGTCGGTAGCCGGTGGCCGGGTGTTGAGTGCCGGCCAGGGGCTTGCGGGGCTCACTCTTCTGGGGAGCGGGTCGCTGATGGCCCTGCTTCTCGGAACCGTGGTCAGCGTTGGCGTCCTGCGGCTGGCGCGGCTGGCCAAGGGCGGCCGGGGCCTAATGTGGGTGGCCGCCTGCAGCCTGGCTTGCTCGGCGGGCCTGTACCGGATATACCTCTTCGGCTCGGCGCGAGATGGCCCGGGCCTTGCCGCCGGTGGCCAGCTTGGGGGCGGCTTGGCCTGGGCATTCTTTCTGGTGCTGGTGTTGCGCTGCGCTTTGTGGTTCGCCGGCCGCTCGCTGCGGACCGGGCTTGTGTCGGCCGCCGACCGGGCCTGGCTGGGGTGGTCGGAGGGAGCGTATTTCGGCGGACTGGTGATCGGTCTCGTGCTGGGCCTGCCCCCTTGGCTCGGCGGCGACAGGGTACTCAGCGCTCTGACCCTTGATCTCGCGCTGCTGACCTTGGGCGGTGCCGCGGACATGCTGCTGGTTACCTGCTTCGCCCGGCTGCCGGCCGTCGCTACGAGCCGAATCGGTGCCGGTGGGGCGCGGACGGACGTGGTGGCCCGGCTCACATTGGCCTTTGCCGCCACGACCATCGGCTGTCAGATAGTGGTCTTCCAACTAGCCGACTGGTTGGCCCGGCCGGCTGGGCTAGCCCTCCGTGAGTGGGCCGATTTTTCCCTGGCAGCGTTCTATGTCGGCGTGGCGATCACAGCCGCCTTAAGCGTCCGACTCAAGCCGCGCTTGGCGGACCTCGGAGGCCGCCGCACCGTTGTCATCTGCAGCTGGCCTTCCGGTGACAGACACGTCCGCTTGGCCTGGCTGCAGAGCCTGACGGCCGCGATCCTGATGACCGGCGTGCTTTCCTTGGCTCATCTCGCCCGGACCAACCCCGCGGCAGGGCGTGGGGCGGCTTGGTGGGCGGCTCTGGCCGCAATCGCCGTGGGTGCCGGGGTGTTTGAGGTGCTGGTGCTGGCAGTACTCGCAGGACTGGCGCGGTTCGGGCCGGGCTCCGTGGCCACCGGCATTGCGGTTGCGGCCAGCCTGGCAACGGTGGCCATGTTCCTAATGCTCTTGGCTGGCGCGGATGTCGCCGTTTGGCTTGGAGTCAATGTAACGGGCCTCGCCACAGCAGGCCTCCTGGCTCAGGCCGGGGCAACCGGGGAGGCGAGATGATGAGCACCGAACCGGGCATCGGGGTGTGCCGCTGGCTGGCTAAGGTCGCAGGCGGATGGATACTGATGGCGGCGGCCCATTTTGCCAGCGCCGGGACCTGGCGCTGGCCCGGAGCCTGGTGGTACCTGGGCTTGGTGGCGGTTACCCAGGCCGCCAACGTAGTCGCTCCGAGAAACCCTGTTCTCCTGGCCCAACGCTCACAGGTCCCGAAGGGCGCCAAGAACTGGGACCTGCCGATGGCCGTGGGCATGTCGATGATCGGCCCCCTAGCCACAGCGGTGACCGCCGGACTGGACTGGCGTCTTGATTGGATAGGATACGTGTCTGGAGTTGTGTTCTGGCAGGCTCTCGCGATAGCAGCAGCCGGGGCCGGCCTAGGTGTCTGGGCGATGCGCGAGAATCCGTTCTTCCTGCCGGTGCTGCACATCAGAGCGGGCCAGCGTGTGGTGCAGCGAGGGCCTTATGCGCTCATCCGCCACCCTGGCTATGCCGGTGCAATCGTCGTCACGCTGGCAATGCCGTACGTCTTGGGATCAAGGTGGGCGGTCTTCCCGGCGATGCTGACCGCACTGCTGATTGTTGTGCGGACCTGGGCGGAAGATCGGACGCTACAGACCGAGCTACCTGGCTACCGGGAGTACGCACGCAGAGTGCGTGCTCGGCTGTTGCCGGGCGTTTGGTGATGCAATAGCTATAGCGGAGATTGGCATCGCTAATCTTAAGGTCGCTGTTGACATTCATTATCCTAAGAGTTACGCTTCTGCTAGTGACGACTCATCTATGCAGAGGTGATGGTTTGATGCCTAATAATCGGGCCCCGCAGTCGCCTGCTTCGGCGCCACCGCGGCTCAAGATGCCGACTCTGAGCCGGAACGCATATCTGCTTCTGACTATCCAAGCCGTCAATTCGCTCGCCCTGACCGGCGTCGGCGCGCTACTTAACCCTTACCTCCGCAATCTTGGCATGTCCGCAGCGTTCGTGGGCCTGTACTTCGGGACGACCGCGATCGTACAGGCCGTCGCGTCCTTTTCCGGCGGCTTTCTCGCGGACAGCTTTGGGCGCCGGCGGATCTGGTTTGCCGGCAAGATGCTTCAGATACTTGCCTATCTCTGGTTGGCTAGCGGGGTCACTGGATCGGCAGTGCTGCTCGCCGCGGTTTTAGCCGGGATGTCACAGATGGCGGTCGGCGCGGTAACGGCAATGCAGGCCGACGCGTCGGAATCGGCTTGGCGAGCAACCTTCTTCGCCGTCATCCAAACCGCCAACTCGCTGACGGCAGCCATCGCGCCTCTGGCCGGTGGCCTATTGGCTGACGCCTACGGGGCCCGCTGGGCCTTCGCCGCGGT
>Ga0114946_10000161_pt1 | contig 39218 bp, 29 predicted proteins | sample WalLakDeSediment_FD_88676 | JGI IMG/M metagenome (GOLD analysis project Ga0114946, IMG submission 88676) | Lake sediment microbial communities from Walker lake, Nevada to study Microbial Dark Matter (Phase II) - Walker Lake 11/02/13 Deep Sediment | ecosystem: Environmental > Aquatic >... | reverse complement strand
CTGGAACATGTCCGGGGAGCAGGAGACCATCCCCGGCCGACCGGAGGACCTCACGTACGTCCTGACCGTCAGGGACGAAGCCGGCCAGAGCGAAGCGGCGCGCGGCGTGTTGCCTGTGACCGTCCGAAGGGTGGACAGGGAAGTCGGTCGTTACAGTCTCATCCTTTTCGACTTCGACCAGTCCACGCTGAATCCCTACAACCGCAGAATCGCCGACTTGATTCGACCGGCGATCGACCCCGGCGCCGAGGTCCGCATCACCGGCTACACCGACCGGATCGGAGAAGAAGAGTACAATATCAAGTTGTCCGAGGACCGTGCCCGCAACGTCGCGCGCATACTCGGCGTCAGCGGCGCCCGCGTCGAGGGACTCGGGCAATCCGTCGAGCTGCACGACAACAATCTCCCCGAAGGCCGTTTCTACTCGCGGACGGTGAATATACTGGTGGAGAGTGAGAGGTGAAGTTATCGCAACTTGGAAAGCATGAAGTGCACGATGAACAGGGCTTCGCGTATCCGCAGCAGTCCCGATGCTCGGTGCAAGCACAACTGCGCCATCGCTTTTCGTTCGCGAGGAGTTACCAGACAGCGTAAATATATATATACATATTATTATCCGATTTACAACACGGAGAGCGCAGCATGAAAGCACGATCGATCAGAACTAGCCCACGGATGCGGGTAACGGCAATTTGCATGGTAATGGTGTGTATCAGCATCAATTCCGGCTGTTCGCAGGATTACGATACCACGCGGTATGCATTGATCCAAGGAGGGACCTTCCGTATGGGCAACATCTCGGATGATCCACCTCCGCCGACTTGGGAGAGACCGGTCCACGAAGTGACTATCACGCGGCCGTTTCTCATGGGCCGTACGGAAGTAACTCAGGAACAGTATCAGGCAGTGATGGGAATACACTTCGGTTACTTCAAAGGTGAGGATTTGCCTGTTGAATGCGTGAGCTGGTATGATGCGTTGGATTTTTGTAATGCACTCTCCGAGTTGGAAGGACTTGAAATATGCTATTTCAACAACTTTGGTAGTCGTCAAGATATTCTCTGCGATTTCACGGCCAACGGCTACCGTCTGCCCACGGAAGCCGAGTGGGAGTACGCCTGCCGCGCGGGTACGGAAACGGACTTCCACACGGACAACATGGCGCATTCGGACTCCTCGCCTCTCGATCCCGCTCTGGATCGCGCGGGCTGGTACGACGCTAACTCCGGAGGCGCCACGCAGCCCGTCGGCGAAAAAGAGCCCAACGCTTTCGGCCTCTACGATATGCACGGCAATGTTGCAGAGTGGTGCTGGGACCGAGGCAGTAATACCTACTATGCTGTGAGTCCAGACAAGGATCCCCGAGGACCGGAATCAGACAGTTACAGCAATCGTATCTGTCGCGGTGGCACATGGGGCAGTTCCGCACGGGGCTGCCTGTCCGCATATCGAGATGCATTACGTCCGGATCGTTGGCACAGCGGTCTCGGTTTTCGTGTCGTGAGGACGTACTGAGGTTGACTTTCGGGTTTATCGTAAGACGCATGACCGATCAGTCCAAGCCGATATGTTAATCGTTAGTATGTTAATTATAAATACTTGAGGTGAAAAGTGAGTATATTTAATATTTTTTTTGGTCGTAATAAAGAAAAAAAATCAACAGATCAACCTCGCGCTGAAACAAGAGAGAATGACGGTCTTGAAGAGGCACGTGTAACTGCTGCTGGTACTCAACGAAGCTCAAATGAGGAAACGGTATCAGATAGTTCTGCTACCTCCAAGTGGATTGCCCAACTTATTGGAGAGAATCCTTTCGCTGGAAAAGGAAGAGTGTTGCTACTGGGAAAAGCAAGAGTCATCACAGATGATGAGACAGGCATTGCTAACCAATATATAGTAGATGCATCTGTCTTTAATTGTACGAATAGGCCCCTGCTGTTCAATAGAATAATAGGCCGCTTTGTTTCTGCTTCGTATGTAAGTGATACTTTCACAGTAGACTTTCCGGACAACACGGCATTGCAGCCATACAATCGGAGTGAAGAATTCAGATTTGATCTCGAATCACTCGACGTATTACTTGCATTCCAAATATCCCGAACAACAGCCGATCCCTTTGTTTTTCAGGTAAGGATTCAATTACATGACAATGATGTTTGCAGTGCTTTCGCAGCCAATCTTTCGGAGTCCGCAACATCTCGGTCCTATAAATCAGTTTTTGATGATTCCGAATATTCTGCGGTGTATTTTCGGGATATGCAAGGTGTCCTGCCAACTGCGAAAGAAGCATGTATTTTAGCTGCAAGGAAAATTCTACCTGCCGTTGCATCGAACGCTAAACTTACTTTTGTTTGTCAAGGTGTAGTTGAAGAATGGCAAACAAATGACGGAACGAGTTTTCTGGAGTTTTTATCATGGAATTTTAAATTTTCCAGCGAAACAGAAATTTTCGAGGCCAAAGTCAGAAGTGATGGCAGCGTAGAACTGACAGAACAGGGAAAGGAAAACGAAAGTGAGCCCCCTTTGAAAAACGCGATTATGGGATGGGAAATCGACAGTGATACCGCTCTATCAATCGTCGCTAGAACTGGAACGTGCTCCATTAACGGGTTGATGAGATTGATGATGTTCAACATTAAAGGTGAAATGTTACCGGTTTGGATCACTCATTACCATGATCAGAGTGGTAGAAGCATGTTTGTTGACGCTTCGAGTGGAAATCTGTTATACCGCCGTGATGGAGAAGATACCTGGGCTTGAATTCATGAAAAACCGGCTCCGTGAGTTGTTTGATTTAAAACTGGAAACATCGGGGGCATGTCTCTGCATTAGCCCAGATTCGACATATTAAAGGAAATTTCCGAACATTTTCTCTGTCTTGCGGAAGAGCCGACGGGGCTGTCGTTGTCGATATCATGCTTGAAATCGCGGATGATGGAGCTGACCGTCATGGTGTTGAGGGAGAAGTGCCGAGCGATGTCCGCGTGCGAGAGTTCCTCGATGAATCGCGCGCGGAGCACTTCGTAGTGACGATGTTTGGGGGAAGCGGGTTGGAGAAAGAACGATTTGTAGGGTGATTGCATCGCGTCCCCCACGAAGGGGGTATGAATAGTATGATAGTATGCTAAAACGGAATCCCAAATGCAATAGGTACGGCAGAGAATTTGGACAATAACATCGTTCGGTGGCTATTATATATTCACGAAAGATAGGTGGGAGTCGCGACGGGATACGTCGGGAAAGAAGTGACGGTGACTGGAAAAGAGCCATCATCATATTATATCACTCCTGTGTTGAGACGGATGGACTTGAATATCGGCGCAATATCTAATAAATCGACGCGTGAAGCACGGGAGGCAGGGTGGATTTATATCCGCGAAAATCGGCGGTCAAGACATGCTCAGCGTTTGCCGAGAATTCGTTTGCCCAATATTTGCATTATCGATGCGAAACGCGGTAATCCGATGTCCTCTCGCTGCAGCGACAATTGTTCCGGAGTCGCTGCACCTGTAGGAACGAGTTTGAATGTGAACATGTAGCTCAGATTGCGAGGGTCGCCGCTACCGAAACTGTTGGATGGCACGGCCGTATCGACTTCACCGAAGCGGAGATCATGAAAGAGCAAACCCCTCTCGTCGCGTGATACGCTGTACCAACCGTCGCTGAACCATAGAAGCATACGAAGCGCTCTTTCCTCCTCGAAGCCTGTCAGGAGTTTTTCGTTGCGCGGAACACGCCAGAACCGAACGTCGCTACGCTTGTCGAATACTGATCGGTAGGCGATCCAGTACCCTTCTTCATCTTCGACAAGCGCCCGCCAGAGCAGGCTGTTGAAAGGTGTTGGCGTCGTCATCATCCTCGTGTACTGTATGTTCTGCTGTTCCAATGCCCGTTCGAATGCAGGCAGGGTTGCGAACTTCAGTAGCAGCGTCAACAGGACGTATGCACTGCTGACGATGACGCCGGCGGAATTCCTGAACATCTTCGCACGCGGCTCCCCCGGGAAGAGCGACGCGATGACGCCGATCAGCAATGGAAAAGTGTACAAAGGATCGATGATGAACAGATTGTTGAAGGCGACGCGCTTGGAAGAGAACGGTTCGAACACTCCAGTACCGTACACCGTGAACACGTCAAGTAGTATGTGCGTTACTAACGCGAGAAACACGAACAACGAGGCCTTTTCAACGCTCACCCGTCTTCTGTGCACTCTGGCAATCATGTAACCCAGTGCAGGAGACAACGCCAGCGCTAACGGAAGTCCGTGCGAAATGCCGCGATGCCAAGCGAGTTGCGAGATCGAATCCATCAGTGGATAGGCGAGTATGTCGAGATCGGGCAGCGCACCGGCCAGCAGGCCCCAAGCTGCCGCTTTGTTGCCGAGTTCTCTATGCATCGTCGCTTGCCCGACGGCTGCACCAAGTGTGATCTGGGTAATGAAATCCATTAGTCCACCAAAGAACAATGGATGCGTGAATGCAATCGCATGGTGATGTTGATGCGAATGTCAGGCGGATGATGCACGAACAGCGTCGTTGTCATCGGGCATCAGCGGGTTTCGGTGTACCGAACACGGCGGGACTCAACGGACCGCATCAGGAAAAAAATGCCGCACGTAACAAAATACACCGAATGCTCGCACGGCTTGCGACTGCGCATGAACGGTACCGACCTCGTCTACTCCATACCCGTCCTCACCGCCATTGGGATTCCAGCCGTTGCGAATGGCGTTGTCGGATGTGCGATGCAACATGACGCGAGCGTTTCCGTGATTGTTGGTCCAAACATGTTCGAGCATTTTTTCGACTTTCATCGGAATGTCCGGAAGCTCGTCGGGAGCGATCATGTATGCATCGAGGAGAAAATGCACAAAGGCACCATTGCCGTCCATGCGCAACTGGTAAAAATGATCTGCATCCACCCAGCCAGTGGCGGGGTCCATGATACGCCTCGCTGTGGCGACAGCAATGTTCTTATACTTTTCGTCTCCTGTGACTTTGTACATCATCGCCCCGATACTGCAGTACGATGCACCTTCCCATGGAAGTTCTTTACCGAAGGCAGCGGGCCCCCGAGCCCCTTCCCAACGTCCGTCTCCCTTGTACAGCATTTGTTCAATACCCGGAATATTCCCGTCGCCGTTCCAAACTTTCAGAGCTTCTTCGAGATACTCAGGCTTACCGGTGGCAATGTACAACCAACAGGCCACTGTCACCATTTGATTCATGTTGCTGTTGGTGAAAATCTGATCCCTCACATCGGAGTCCGGCGGCCAGTTGTACCAGCTCCAATATCCTTCGTGCGAGGACAAGCGCCCTTGCATTCGTGCCTCAACATAGCGTATTTCGGCGGATTGAACGAGAGATCGGTTTTTTCGACCGGTGAAATCCCACCAGTACATTTCAGCCAGACATGCCCAGGCGCGATCATCCACCCAGGTGCCGTTGAACAGATCCTGCAGTGGATGTATATCGTGGTGGTAACGCAACAGAGCACTGTCGCCGGTGATGGCGAACAAATGCGCGTCGCCTATAGCACCATTCGCTCCTTCCCAACCCGCTGTGTACACTTTGTGGAACAAACGTCCGATGTCGTACGAACGTCGGAGCCAGCGTTCGTCGGGTTGATACGTCGATTCCGCGATGTCGCGGATACGATTGTCGCGTCCAGCGTCTCCGGAAGAATCGAACACACCCGCAGCGTACAGTGCCGCGACCAACAACAACAGGCCACCGGCGATCAAAACGACCATGCCTGCACGACTTTCACCTGTAACGCGATTTCCAGTCTTTTTCTTTTTCATTCCTATCCGCCTTTGTGACGTGACTGAAGAACAATATCTTCATTCTTCCCATAAAATGCACGCGGTGCGTGCCGAAGTATCCATTGAGAACACTCGAATCCGCGCGATAGTGTTCCGCGCGGAATGTTGCACCGGAAATGCTACTCGCTCGCACACATGAATTTACCGAAGGTAGCAGCTCATTTGACGTTTTCCGTTTCGCTCAGTGGCACGGAAACATGGTACATACAGGATATGAGCGATTGCATGCCGTACACCGGAAGCGATATTCGCCTGTCTGCGATACAGTCGCGGAAGCAAACATCACGAGCTGTGTCTGGTCTTCGCGCGAGTATCCGAGACAGCACGCAAGCGTCCGTTCAATAGGCGGTTTTGAAATGCGACGGCATTCTCCCCAACTCTCATACCGCGGTGCATGCCGGATCGCTGGATGCCAATGCTCAGCACAATCCCGAGCTTCGGTTTGCTAAAGCTTTTTGCTGCCACACGCGAAATAGGTCAGTGCTTCTATCGACGAATATACACCGGCAACAGGCGTGGCGTTGCTGACGGTGCAAGCACTTCGGATCGGATGAGGAGAAAATACATTCCATTCGGTACGTGAGTAACAGGCATCGTCACGTGATTCGCAGCATAACTCGCATGCATGCTCGGATGTATGACAAGCCGCCCGGCAACATCGTACAAGGCATACGACAAAACAGCATGAGAATTCTCGAAGACTATATGAAGCACGTCACGCGCTGGTTGTGGATAGAGTTCTATGTTGATGGCTGACGGACTGCTTCTCGAATGCATGTACGTCGTCGCGGGATTGCCCTCGACGGCGCCGATGGATGGCGGCGAGTTGTATGGCATTCCTAGCAGGTCCGATTTCAATTCGGGAATATGCAGTCCATTAGCAAGAGCGGGAGAAGCCGGAAGCGGAAAGACATCATTTGCAGCCACATCGCGCAGGCGGGGATTCCGCCCGCGAATGCCGTTGCTTTCCGGGGCGGTCAGAGCAGGCCCCTGCCATGACGGCTGTTCGTCATTGTACCAAAGGTTGTGGGAGAAACCGAAACTTCCCGGAAGCGTGTTCGGGCCAATGTTGACGGAGGGAGATATAGCGCGATTGTCCACTATCACGAGGTTGTTACGAAAATAGTTATCGCCGCATTGCAGAAAGCCTTCTTCCGTCGTCTCTTGCAATATGCGGATCACCCATTTGTCGGGATACAGTATCGTGTTGTTCGCCACATCGCAATCGACGGCACCCACGTAGGCTATCGGTGCCATCGAGCCTCGGAACAGGTTGGCGTACACCTGGATACGTGCTGCTTCGTAGTTGGCACCTTGCGGACGGAAATACTGAAGTCCCGTTGATCCTCCGATATTGATTGCTCTCTGGCCGCCGTTAATGAAGCGGTTGCGTGCAATCAGAACATCCGCTGTACCGCCCTTGGCTTGAATGCAATTAGAGCCGGCGTTTATGAACTCGTTATCTTCTATTCTCCCGTTGTGACAGCCAACCATGTCCACCATGCTGCCGCCCGCCGCACCGTTCAGAAAGCGGCAGTATTGAATATCGAAGTGCTGAAGTCCCGACAGCTTCAAGAGGTCGTTGTTTCCCGTCGCGGCGATATTCTCCCACACGCACCAGCGAATGCTGACATGACTGGCTGGTGTGTCGTACGTCCCTCCGTCGTCGATGTTGACACCGTTCGCCGTCTGTCCTCGAAAGCTCAGATGCTCGATACGCACATACTTCGGATCGCTCAATTGTATCGCAGTACCGCCACCTTCTATGACTGCGGTCGCATCGCGTGGACCGCTTATCACGATCCATTTATCGGCGAGTCCGTGAAGATTCGAAATGTATGCACCACCGACGTGCACACCGGCACTGAAAAGCAACGTGTCGCCGGGGGCGGCATCGCGAGCCGCAGCAGACAGCGTTGCGTACGCACCGGGACCGATGTGCAGCACGCGAGCATGCGCCCGCGCGTTCACGTTACAGAGCAGCCACAGTAGTATTAGGAGATATCGCAGTCGCATAGTTGTGTCATTCAGCATCATGGACAAATAATTACCTTGATCAAATAACGCTATGAAATAAATTACAGATTCACAACTGCTCGCGGGTCGGGGATTATACCGCGGGTTACCACCATCAAAGGGAGACGTTATGGACGATCACTTGCATTTCGAACTGGCCGCGATTTTCGATGACGACGGCAATTACATTTCTCCACAGAGCATTCCGAAACCCTCGTTATGCGTCGTGTGCAGTGTCGATACGTGTACGCATCCGATCGAAACGATTGTATGTACGCTTGTTCGGCTCGATCACATGGTCTGCGAAGAACCGAAGGAGTTCATCTGCCACAAATTCACTCCCAAAGAAGATCGCGGCAATTGAAGGGAGTAACGCGAAGCACGTGCATTGCTGCCGACTCGCTATATGAGCCGGACGAGCACGACTGGCGAATGCACTGCGGACGAATGCGGGTTTCGAACGGCGTTCGTCCACTATCAGCGTTTTCTTGCATTCGTTTCTCGCACAGCGAGTAGTTATGTGCCACATACCGTATGTTGCATTAGTACGGCGTAGCCGTCATACGCAATCAGCAACTGCTGTAGGATTCGTCATGTTTCTCCTCGTTCCTCTGCTCGTCATCATCATTGGCGTAGTGATGTACTACTACGTACGGAATCATGAATTTTCAAGCATGGTATGGGACGACATCGATCGCGTCGCCCATGCGCATCAGGATAGGGAAGCGCTGCTCGACGATTCGGGACTTCCGGATAGCATGAAACGGTATCTTTCGAGAGTACTACCCGCACGATACGAGGCGGCGTTTTTCGCGCGTCTGAAGCAGCGCGGCATGTTTCGTATGAAAGCCGAGGGCGAAGCATTCAGGATCGAAGCAGAGCAGTACTTCAATGCACTGGAACCTGCATTCGTCTGGACTGCGCGTATACGTATGAACACTCCGTTGTTTTTGCGCTTGCGTGACAACTACATTCAGGGAAAAGCCGTGCAGTTCGGACGAATGCTTGGTGCGACGACGCTGGTTGATACGCGTGGTCCGCGAATAGACAGTGCCGCCTTGCTTCGCTACCTCGGTGAAATGCCGATGTTCCCTACTTCGTTTCCGGCAGTGCAAGGTTTGCAATGGCAAGAAATGGACCAGCAGCGAGTAGGCGTATCGCTCACGCATGCGGATATATGCGTGCGAGGGGTTTTTCATTTCAATGATGAAGGTGATATTTGCGGTTTTTCTACCGAAGAGCGTTTCCGTCCCGAGGAAGCGCTGGATCGGCCAACGCCTTGGAGAGGATATTTCGACGACTACATCGAAATCAACGGTCTTCGTGTTCCGAGTGTGATGCGTGCAGCCTGGGTGCTCGACGGTCGGGAGTTTCTCTATGCCGACTTCCGCGTCGACAGTGTTGAATACAATATTCCTGTCTCCTGGTAACTGAAAACACGAGAATATTGCATTACCGAGACGTGCTCAACACCCCGGTGCAATAGCTGTATTCCACAGTGCGTGACGCGTACTATCTCATTCCACAGTGGCGTGGCGAATGCTTCAGGGATGCTACAACACCAGAACAGATCAGACGATTGATTTGGAATACCGATGGAAGCTGCGACGGACTACCAAAACAGCATATAATCGCTATCTATCTCGTATTTATTTGAAAAACATCACTTTCGTGCTGTTGGTATGCGAAGCGGCGAGCAACATCATCTTGCCACTCGCCGCTCATGCATATTCGGATCGATGAAGAATCCTATCCAACTCCAGCTAATGCATTACTCCGAAACGCTGTCAGGGCAGGACGAAAACGCCGTGTTTTTCCGCGTCCGCTGCTGGAGTCGTAGTAAAGCGACCCGCCCAACGAAAGCGGCGTTGATAGTACCCGTCGCTGATATGGTTGATGGTGACACCAACCGATGATGAGGAATGCGCGAACACGCCATTGCCAAGGTAAATCCCGACATGCCCGATACGATTGGACGTTCTGCTCGTCCCGGTGAAGAACAACAGATCCCCGAATTGCAGACTGTCGAGATCGTGCAGTGGTGTGAATTGTCTGGCCATGGATGACGACGAACCGTTAAAACGTTTGTTCATCGCCTCGCGGAGTACCGCCGATGTGAATCCCGAACAATCGACGCCGTTGCGGGAAACACCGGCATAGCGGTATCGCGTACCGAGCCAGTCCTCGATGACGTGCAACGTCTTGAGCCTGAGCATTGGATTGATGAAGGGGGATCGGACGTCGAAATCAGAGTCGATTGGAATAAGCGAACCGCCATTGAAAAGAATGTCCTCGAAGCGCAGTGTCTTCGCTTCGAGAATATCCGCATAGGAGGGCAGGTATTCGCGAAGCACAGCTAGAGCGCGATTTTTTCTGGCATGTTTCTGTTTGGTGGTTCGTGAGGAGGGAGAAGATATGCTGGACTCGTGGGACAGTTTCGTGTTGCCTGACATCGTGGCGGGGGCAAGTGCGAAGGCGATGGTCAGTGTCAGCAGCATCAGCAATTTCAGCGTTCGTCGTTTCATGAAACTCCATTAACGATGTATGTGCACAACTCTCCGAAAATTTCGGGGAGTATTCAATGTACGGCTTTCCTTCGGTTCGGCGCAAGCATTCGGTGAATGCCGCGATCAGTACGTAGGAATGCAGCATTCCATTGCGCCGTTTCGGTTGATATGGTGGGACTCTCGAGAATTACCACCGTTATCGTACGGCGCTGTGAGAATTGGATGCATTGAAGGTCGCGGTCGATTCATTCTAGTGAATGTTCCACGAAATGAGTAATTTGCGCGATGCGTAAACTAACCTGGGTGAGAACATGGAAGACAGGAAGCAGGATCTCCCAACGGTGTTTCTCGGGATACTCGTAATCGTCGTCATTGGCGTCTTGCTACACGAACTGCAATCGGTATTTCTACCGCTGATTCTTGCAACGCTGCTCTCATACATATTCAAACCGCTCGTCATGTTCATGCGCAAATACAGAATTCCGAATGCGCTCGCCTTGTTCGTCGTATTCGTGTTCATATCGGGCGTTATGTTCGGACTCTGGTCCATCGTTTATTCGAGTGTGGAATCGTTTGTCCGTGAATTTCCTAAATACCAGAACAAGCTGTACCTGTTGTTGTATCAGATCAGCCTCTCGCTCGAAGAAGTGGCCCGAGTGCTGGACATCGACCATCGGGGTATGGCACTGACGGATATTATCGACGTGACTGCACTCACGGGAGTGGTAACCAGCAGCGCGGGTTCGCTGCTCTCCTTGCTGGGGAATCTGATGCTTGTACTGTTGCTTATGTTTTTCATACTGGCCGCCTCAGGCGATCTCGTGACGAAAATGGAAACCGCTTTCGTTCGACATGACAGTCAACGGGTGTCGACAATGATAGAAAACATCGACAAGAAAATCCGTCAATATCTGATCACGAAAACCTTGATCAGTCTCGTCACCGGGAGCCTCACGACAATGATTCTGTTACTACTCGACGTTGATTTCGCGTTGCTCTGGGGTTTCATCGCGTTTCTGTTGAATTTCATTCCCAATATCGGGTCCATCACATCGGTGTTTTTCCCCGTGATGTTCTCACTATTGCAATTCGACACTCTCGCCATCCCGCTACTGGCGTTGATACTGCTTAGCATCACGCAAGGCCTTATCGGAAACGTGATCGAACCGCGAGTCATGGCCTTCAGTCTCGATCTGAGTCCACTTCTTGTGCTCATGGCCTTGGTGTTCTGGGGCTGGCTGTGGGGCATTGTCGGTATGATACTCGCTGTACCCATGATGGCGACGGTGAAAATCGTGTGCGAAAACATCAGCACGCTTCAGCCCGTCGCGGTGTTGATGAGCAATCCACGGACGAAACGACACTAAGCTGTGCATGGGAAACGAGAGTCTCTTTTTTCATGAATGTATCCCAGCGGGACATGCCGAAACGCAAGAAGTGCAAATGAAAAGGCCGCCACGAGTAGATGGTGGCGGCCCTGTATGTGAAGAGAGAAGATTGTATCGGCGAGATGAGCTTACGATATCTCGATCTGCTTCGGCTTCACTTCCTCGGCTTTCGGAACGGTAACGCTCAGCACACCGTCGTGGTAAGCGGCCGAAATCTTTTCGGCATTCACTTGTGTCGGGAAGTTGAATGAACGATAGAATTTACCGTACAGCCGTTCAACACGGTGGCATGTGGCATCTTTGCTTTCTTCCGTCGATTTGCGCTCGCCACTGATTTTCAGCGAGTTGTCCGCGAAATGCATTTTGATGTCCTCTCTGCGCATACCGGGAATATCGAAGGAAAGAGTATATTTGTCGGCATCTTCCACGATGTCCACCATCGGACTCCAGACCGCGGACTCGTACTCCTCATCGCGATTGCCTTTCGGAGTAATGCCATTGAACACGCGGTTCATTTCACGCTGAAGCGTGAGAAGATCATTCATCGGATTCCAGCGAGTGATAGTCATTGTTGTACCTCCTATGTTGTTTGTTTTGGACAATTCATTGCTTCATTCAAATGCTACCATAGTATATGCAGACCTCGTGCCAATTTGATTTTTCAGCCAAAACGTCCGAAATTCATGCCGGAATGGCAGTTGGCGTGCTGGTAGACGACATTTAGCACATCGGCTAGTGCCATTATGGCGCATCGTCATGTCAGTATGACGGAGCGAACTGCGATTTTACGTATGGTACGGGAATTGCAGTCTGTAAAGTAGTTTTAACGTCACGCGAAGATACTAGTGTATCGGCGCAAAGGAGTGTCAACGTATGCAACAGAAGGATTATTACAGCATTCTCGGGGTATCCGAGACAGCGACGACGGAAGAGATCAAGCGGAAATACAGAAAATTGGCCAAGGAATTTCACCCGGACCACCGACCTGGCGATGCCGCTGCGGAAACCCGCTTCAAGGAAGTGAGCGAAGCGTATGAAATCTTAGGCGACGCTGCGAAGCGAAAAAAATATGACGAACTTCGTCGCTACGGATCGGGTCAGGCGCGACCCTCGATGTCGTGGGAGGATTTTTCTGGTCGCTTCGGCGGATACGATACAGGTGATGCCCAAGAATTCACATGGGGGTTCGAGGGCGATAGTCTCCGGGACATTTTCTCTTCACTGTTCGGAGGGTCGGCACGCGGTACGCGAAGTGCTCGAAGTACACGACGAGGCACTTCTCAACACCGACGCTCCGCTGCACCCGAACAAACCTCCGACCCCTTTTTCAAGCGACAAGGTAATGATGCCTATGTGGACATCAGCGTGAACCTTGCACAACTCTTGCTTGGCTCCAAAGTCCGGGTCCGAACTCCTAACGGGGGGCGTGTCAACGTGCGCATTGCCGAGGGAACACAGCCTGGTGCAACATTGCGCGTCCCTGGGCAGGGGTTTGCAGGCCACATGGGAAACGGAGACCTGTATTTACGGTTGCATTTGAGCATACCAACAACATTGACGGCGGAACAACAACAGAGTGCCCGCGAATTTGCGCAACGCATGGGCATGAGATACTAAGGAGTAGTAGTAACATGCATTTGGATCGATTCACACATAAAGCCCAGGAGGCCCTTAGCGAAGCTCGGAATCTGGCTTCTCAATACAATCATCAACAACTCGAACCCGAGCACGCACTCGCCGCACTGCTACGTGAGCATGATGGAATCCCGGCTGCGGTTCTTCGGAAAATCGGTGCCGATCCGGAACGGTTGAATGAGCTCGCGCTTCGCGAACTTGAGAGCAAGCCCGCAGTGCACGGAGTGGACTCCTCCCGCATCTATCTTTCATCGGTGCTCGAAAAGGTATTTCGACGGGCGGAAGAGGAAATGCGGGGATTTCGCGACGAGTACATAGGCACAGAACATCTCCTGCTAGCGCTTGCCGCCGAAAGAGGCACTCCTGCCGTACGATTGCTCGCCTCCGAAGGTGTGACACGTGATGGCATCTTGCAGGCGCTCGTCGGCATTCGGGGTTCGCAACGCGTCACGGACAGGGATGCGGAGGAAAAATACCAGGCGCTTAAGCGGTTCGGCCGCGATCTCACTGATATCGCCCGCCGCGGCAAGCTCGATCCCGTCATCGGTCGCGACGAGGAAATCCGACGCAGTATACAAGTGCTCTCTCGTCGGACCAAGAACAACCCAGTACTCGTCGGCGATCCGGGCGTTGGTAAAACAGCGCTTGTGGAAGGAATAGCGCAACGCATCGCATCCGGCGACGTGCCAGACGGCCTGAAGGAGAAAACGGTATTTCAACTCGATCTCGGATCGCTGATTGCTGGTGCGAAATTCCGGGGAGAATTCGAAGAACGTCTCAAGGCGGTTCTGCGCGAAGTGTCCGAATCCGATGGCCGAATCATACTGTTCATCGACGAATTGCATACCGTCGTGGGTGCAGGAGCGGCCGAAGGCGCGGTGGATGCGGGTAATATGCTCAAACCCATGCTCGCTCGCGGCGAATTGCGTATGATCGGTGCCACAACGCTGGACGAGTACCGCAAGTACGTCGAGAAAGACAAAGCGCTCGAGCGCCGATTCCAACCAGTACTGGTCGATGAACCTTCGGTCGAGGATACTATTTCCATTCTCAGAGGGTTGAAGGAGAAATACGAACTGCATCACGGCGTGCGCATCGCCGATGGAGCCACCATTGCAGCCGCCACATTGTCGCACCGCTACATCGCCGATCGCTTTCTTCCCGATAAAGCTATTGATCTTATCGACGAAGCCGCTGCACGACTACGGACGGAAATCGACTCGCTCCCGGAAGAAATGGACGAGATCGATCGACGCATCAAGCAACTTGAAATCGAATCCGTGGCCCTGCACAAGGAAACTGATGACGCTTCCGGTGAACGATTGGCTCGCATCCGTGAAGAACTCGCCAATCTCAAAGAGCAGTACACGGAGCTGCAGGGTCGTTGGCAACGCGAGAAGGAATTGATTCGCGAAATCAGCGGTGCGAAGGAAGCTATCGAAGCCGCGCGTTTCGAAACCGAAAAAGCCGAACGCGAAGGCGATTACTCCCGCGCGGCCGAATTCAAGTACGGCACCTTGATCGAACTCGAAAAGCGACTGGAGGAATTGCAACGGACTATGGAGGAAATACAGGCTGGCGAACCCCTGCTCAAACAAGTGGTCACGGAGGAGGACATCGCGGATGTCGTGGCACGATGGACCGGCATACCGGTCGCGCGCATGCTCGAAAGCGAACGCGAAAAAATACTCGACATGCCTGCACGTCTCAGACGCCGAGTCGTCGGGCAAGACGAAGCCATCGCCGCAATCTCGGAAGCCGTACTTCGCTCGCGTGCTGGCATGAGCGACGAACGACGCCCCATCGGTTCGTTCATTTTTCTCGGGCCTACCGGTGTCGGAAAAACGGAGCTTGCACGTGCGCTGGCCGAATTTCTTTTCGACGACGAACACGCCATTGTGCGCCTCGACATGTCGGAGTACATGGAACAGTTCAACGTGAGCCGGCTCATCGGCGCACCGCCCGGCTACGTCGGTTACGACGAAGGCGGCCAGTTGACGGAGGCAGTCAGACGCAGGCCGTATAGCGTTGTGCTGCTCGATGAGATAGAGAAAGCGCATCCGGAAGTTTTCAACGTGTTGCTGCAAGTACTTGACGACGGACGCCTGACCGACAGTAAAGGGCATGTGGTGAATTTCAAAAACACCATTATCATCATGACTTCCAATCTTGGCGCTGATATAATCATGAAGCACTTCAGTGCCGTCACGACGGAAAACATGGAAACCGCCTATGAGCAAACTCGTCGTGATGTGCTGCAACTTCTGAGAAACGTGCTGCGCCCGGAGTTCCTGAACCGGGTTGACGAAACTCTGGTTTTCCGTCCGCTCTCGCGCGGCGACCTGCATCGAATTGTGGAAGTGCAATTCGAGCGTCTGGTACGTTACAACCTGCAGCGACAAGGCTTGGATGCCACGATAAGCGCGCTGGCCAAGGATTGGCTCGCCGAAAAGGGGTACGATCCGGTCTTCGGTGCCCGACCGCTCAAGCGCCTCATGCTCAAAGACATAGTCAACGCTATTTCGTCAGGGATTGTCCGCGGAGAATTCACCAAAGGAATGACCATCAACATCGATGCCGATACGAACGGCTTGACCTTTGGCGTATCGAGTTGAAGGTCGAAGCCTTACCCGAGCGTCGTGCACGCGGCCACCTCATCGCTGCGACTCGCACTGTTCGGTCACGTCGAGTTTGAAAGACAGATGTCTTGTGATTTCTTCCCTCGGAACACCGGAAAGCACCCGGAGTTGCTGCTGCGTTGCATTTCACACGCTGCAGCTATTTGATCCGGCCTTTTCGTGCTTGCTGTTGTGAACGTAGTTGGGAACCTTCCGCTTTCTCCTACTGTTGTACGCTTTTCACACACCATTCGCAGGAGTTGACATGAAACCGCCCACGCTCGCCTCTCCAGCTAGGACCAGCATGATTTCCGGCGTGAAACTTCTCGTTGCTCTTATGCTGGTATCGCTTCTCACGGTACCATCGCACGCGCAGGGACCTCAGGGAAAATCCTTCGGCTTGGGCTTTTCGCTCGGACATCCGACTGCGTTGTCGTTGCGGTTTTGGAGCAGCCGCGAAAATTCCTGGGTCGCCGCCGTCGGTAGTTCCTATCTCGGCAATCCGCACGTGCATGGTGATTACCTGTGGCATTTCAACGATGCGTTCAACTCACGAATCGTCACAATGTATGCCGGAGTCGGCGTTGCATTGGGCTTCGGGGACAAGGATGGGTGGGTGTTTTTGAGATATAAAAAGGGCAAACTCGAGGAGCGGTGGTATTACAGGGGCGATCATGACCTCGTCGCAGCCATACGTGCCCCCATTGGGATCAACATCATCCCGCGTAACACGCCTCTGGATATTTTCCTCGAGATCACACCTATACTCGGCGTCAGTCCCGGCTTCGGTTTCGACATACAGCCCGCGCTCGGCGTGAGATTCTACCCGTAGTCTCCTCGCTGCAATAAGGCAAGCATCCGACGCTCGCTCACGCATTCCATCGACACTTCGTCGATATGCGGCTGAACTCATAACTGCATGATGACCTGCAACTGTGCATCCGGTTCCCAAATATCATACCAATTCATCGCATTGGGTATGGCATGTTCACGGCGATGGCGACTGACGTTGAGGCGAAAGCGTATGTACAGCACCGGATGTGGAATGATGTCGAGATAGAGTGAATTCGTCAAGGTAGCAGTGGACCATGATGTATATGGTTTGCTTTCTTCAAGAACATGCTCCGAAAGTGTATACGCCGTGTTGTTCCTGACTTCCAAACGTCGGATAATCGGAAGACGTTCGAACGTGAATGTGCTCAACATAGACATTCGAATTGTCGAAACGAGCGATGTTACACCATAGTGAAACTGTTCGAAGCGGCTTGGCTCGACGCTGCCTCTAAGCAGGACGACATCGCTTAGGCGTTGCTCCGTCCACACATAGGCAGTAAGGTTTTCGCTTCTCGCGAATGCACCATGCTTCCATGTTGCCAGCACTTCCACTGCTTGGAGCGATCTGTTGTTCGGTTGATAATCTATTCGATTTCCGAGCGCTCGCTCGATCTGCGTGATGGACGTGCCGGATACCGTCTGTCGGTTTTCGTCGATACGTGCTGTGACGGTGTTCCGCAGCGTCGACGATGGCCGCCATTCCACACGGGTATCGAGAGCGTCCGCTGCAACACGGGAATGAGGCACACCATCCACCGGCCGAGTGAAAACCGGTAGCCAGCCCGCGTATGTAGATAGACGCCGATACTCCATGCGATTCCTGGATACAGTGAGGTACAGCGTCCATCGCGATAAACTACCGACCCATACGCCTGGTGTCAAACGCAAGGATACCTGCGATGCGCTTCGGGCATCACTGTCGAATATATCGGTGTTCGAATAGAAACGATTGTGATCGCGAGTATATCCTACACCGAGTGACAAACCTCGAATATGTTCCATCAACGCTTCAACTGAAACCTTGTCGAGATGCCTATCCTTGATGAAATTGCCGGAAGTCCGTCGGTCGGATGCATCGGTTTGAAACAACGCATTGATACTGAATAGAGGGCGCAGCGAGACGACTGTTCTGAGAAAATGATTCCGTAGACGAAACTCTCCCGGCCTATTCGACAAGTCCGACCGCTCGTACGCCAAACGTGCCTGCGAGGTCAATCGTGCTGACGAAATGCCCATCAAGGATAGCAAGGCCTGAGACGGCGTCCAGGATGCATCCATTCGAGCCGCGTCCAGGTGACGATGCCCCGAAGGTACGTTATCCTCGACGCGCTCCAGGCGTAACGTGATGGAAGGATGTTCCTGCTTCACCCACTGCATGCCTACGGAGGAAATCGCCTCCGTAACCATCCAATCAACGTCGCCGTGTTCGCCATCCCTCCTCGTCCACGAAGCAAAGGAGCGAAGTTCGTTTGTAATATCATACTCTCCGTGTACATCATGTTCGTCTCTCAGACGACCATGTACAAATGTCCGTTTCGTCGTTTCGGCGAACCCCGGACTTGTCATTCGCGAGCGTGTGCTCAATCGCAATCGTTCGGTGCTGATTGCTGCAACGATGGCAGCGGCGTCCCCTGACTCTCGTTCGGACCAGGTTCGCTGATACTCCGGCAGCACTCGAACATCCAGCCCATCCCACTGCCCGCGAATCTCGCCTCGTGTATGAATGAAACGCGTGGATGACTGTGCCTCCTCCTCATCGAACACACCGGTGCTCAACACTGCCTGCGTGTAGTCCGATGGAGAAATCGTCAAGGTTGCTTGCATCACACGCTCACCGGGTACCGAGCGCACATACTCGTACGTGATCTCGATGCGGCTGTCATCATGCACTGCGCCGTCTCTCGTGAAACGAAGATATCCCAAGCTGTAATCAAGTATATAATCTTCCCCGGGACGTACGAGCATGCCATCCACCGTAACGCGCTCCGATCCTCGAATGATGCGACGCTTGGATAGCCGATATGACGCTCTGAACGTCTCGAAGCGAATATGCATGCTGTAGGTAGACACGGGAAACGGTCCATACGCCGATGCGTGAAAGGGGTAGCGTTGCGGGAAGCGCAGCTCTCCTACGCGATAATTGACGAACTCCGCGTCGACTCGATAATCATTGTCGCTGTCGAGACCGAATTGCGAAAGCGGAAACTCCCGTTCCATGTCGTCGACGATGCGCAAAGAGAAAGTGGACGGAATGATATCGGTGCCAGGTCCGAAACGATAGCGATTGACGATTTCAAATCTGGTCTCGTAGTCTTCTACGAGCAGAAACTCCTCGGTGTTCGAGGCGCGGCGAATGCGAACTGCAAGCTTCGGGTAATGAACGTGCTCGGTGAATTGCACCACGGATTCATGGTCGAGTATGGTGTAATCCAGAATCTCTCTCATGCGCACCCAATCTCCTCGGTGGCCTGCTATGCTTTGATCGTGAATGATGCGTCCCTCGGCGTCATGGGCCATTGCGCTGCGGTAGACGTCAATACCGTCGGCGGTAAATGGAAGAAGAAGCGTATCAGGTCGCAAATGAAAGTAGACGCGCCGAGTCCAGGCAGTATCGGGCAAGCTGATCTCATGAGCCGTAGTCCGACCGTCGAACACGTCGGTGGCGACGGCCGTGGTTTTGTGCCCGGTTATCGCGTGCACCTCGACAGGGCTACGTCCGTATCTGGGGCTTCTTATCCCATAAACCATGCGTGCTCCGACACCATACAATCCCATACTACGAGATAGCAGCGACCCCGCAGCATCCAGACGAACATCGCCGACTTGTATGGATTGCAGCACGTCCGTACGCGATCCACGATATTCCGCGCCATACGTTACGTCTTCATAGTCACCGTCGTTGTACATCACCATGATGCGTCTGTCTCCTCCCAGTTCCAGTCGCGCTTTCAGATCATTTCTGCTTGAAATCGTTTTTCCATGCCCTGTTGTTTCAATACCGAGCGGGTCTTCGAACAACCACGCGGATCGTGAGCCGCTGAAATCAAGCCTCATTCCGGCGATGTCGGCATAGCTTCCTTCCGCGGGGTCCAAGGACCAATGGGCACTCGGTACGTCGATATCATCCAGCAGCGGAAAGCTGTACCAACGGGCTTCGTCTCCGTGCCAGGTGTGAATGTTACTCTCCGTGATTCCGGCGAAACCGTTACCGAAGGAGAATAACGCAAGGAATATCGATTCCGGCATTCCGCCAGCCTGCGTCAGGTATGTCCAGTGTCTGGTGCGAGTATCGTACATGGATATTCCGGAAGCAGTATTGAAGAGTAATACCCGTCCCGCGTCGGAGGAAGCCGAACAATATATATTCGGGTCCGGCAATCCATCTATTTCCTGAAATGGTCGCAGCGCATCCGATTCCATGTCATAGCGCCATACCGAGGATGCTGTGAAGATCAGAAAGATGTTTCCGTCGATGCGTATGTATTTGATGGGTCCGTCGGCGAGAAGCTCGTCAATAGGATACAGTGCGTAATTTCTTGAGGCGGCATCGTATCGGAGCAGATCGGTGCCTCGGAACAGCCAGAGCCATGATGTCGTGGAAAATGCATCTTCGATTCGCCCTTCCCCTGGGGGGTCGAAATATCGCCACCGTTCATGTCGGGAATCATATTCGCACACGGTGCTATCCGTTACCAATGTCACCAAATGTTTTTGCGGCACAATCGCGAACACGCGTGATCCCCGTAATCCTGATTTGTTGTCCAATCGCTGCCATTGTTCGATCAAGTCGTCATATCTACCGACATCACCCACGCCCCCGGCCCAGACGAAATCATTCTCGAAAGCTATCGACCACACGCGTTCGGGAGGAAGCCCTGTCGCTATCGTATGGTGAAGAATGCTGTTCGAACGCAGATTGAACGCCGTCACACCAGCGTCCTGTCCTATCCACAACACATCGTCGTTCAATTCCAGCGAGGTGATAACATTTGACAACAGACCGTTGTGTTTGCCGTAGGCGGACCACACCTTATCCCTGATTCTATAGCGATACAATCCGCGCGGCGTACCTAGCCACAACGAAGCTTCATGCATGAGTGTTGAATATTCCCGCCCCGGGTAGTGTGTTCGTTGTGCGTAACATGGCGTGGCCGTTACTGACACGGCAATCGCGACGGCGAAGAAGAATAATAGCGGACGCATACGCGTCGCTACGACAGATGTGTTCGGATTGTGCGCTCCTCGTCTATCGCCATGGATCCCACGCCACGTTCGGCGGCCAAGGCGAAATGACGCACGTCGCCGGGTTTCACGACGCGCCCGTTCCACTGCGCGAGCGCCAAGGTCGCGACGTCAAGTGTCAACGGATCAGTACCAGCGAGTATGCACTCCAGATCTTCCACCGTACCGGGCCCCTGCGGCCCGCGATCAAGCAGTGCATGCGTGGCATCCATGATTGTCAGTTGCGGTCGGAGAATTGTGGCGAGATCGGCGACGGCGCTGCTTAGGTCGTATTGTCCATGAAATGCCTTGCGGTCATGGATAAGTCCCATGAGATTTTTGATTCCGAAGCTCACCGTCGTTCCTCCATGCGTTTTGGCCGTAGGAATATTGATGAACACATCGGCACGAAGGAGGATTCTCGCAACGGCGATTTCCTTGAACTCCACGGCCTCCGGCGTCTTCACGGTCTCGAACTGGCGTTCTTCGCCGAGTTCGACGAAAGTCATTTCCGGCATTTCCGCCGCCAGTGCCGTCATCCCGCTACGCTCGAGACAGGCCGCGGCACGGCGCATGGGAAAGTCGGTAACGACGATTCGACCCGCACCAGCTTCCGAGCAGAGTTCCACAATGGCACGGATAACGTCGGGATGCGTTGTCGTGCCCCACTCGGGAGGATTCGCGAATGACATGTTCGGCTTCAGTACAACGATGTCCCCGCTGTTGACGAAACGGGCTATGCCGCCGAGAGCATCGACTGCCGTACGGACGCGGGAGGCGATATCGCCACCATTGATGATTGACAATTCCGGCTGTGGAGCTGCGGAGGCCGGGAATGATGAAAATCGCTGCGGCAGATGTAGGGCGGCGATGCCCAGAAATCCCGCCTTGACAAAATCCCGGCGTTTCATTGTATTCTTCCTGCGATGTTGAGTGCGAACATTTCAAGAACATCGCGAGCTTTGTCGTCAGCAGATGTGATGGAAATCAAGACGTAGTATCGTGACGCGACGAATTTCATTGAATGCGAGAAAATATCCTTGCGAATCTGCGATTTGGCCGATGGAGGATTAGACGGCGTGATGGGATTCACGAATACGTTATTCGGATCGTCGTACACCGCTCGGGCGAAGGATTCCGTTCCCTGATCATAGATTTGCACCTCGCATTCGATTCCACTTTGCGTGTTGACAATGCCCGAGTAAAGCTGCATCGTCGCTTCGATGAAACCGTGATTCGTGTACAACTCCGCACCGCCGTTGATATGGTACAGCAGCTCCGATGCGTTGGTAGCAAGCCAGGCCGCGTCGTTGCCACTCATTCTGTCCCAACCGCTGATTTCGTTTGCTCGTGGAAGAAGATCGGATATCGTAACGATGTCAGGTGAATCCGGTGTGCTGGCTTTGTCGCAGCCTGTGATGAAGATGATAAGAATCAGTAAAGAAGGTAGCCTCATACAACCTCCGTTTCTTGGGTAATTCCTGAAAAATCATGCGTACGTCAACGAAGGAGCAGCATGTGAATGTCGCGGACCACGCCCTCGGCCGTCGCGCGGGCGACGTAGCTTCCGGAAGCGAGATCGCCTGAATCAAAATGGAAGTAATGCATACCCGCGTTTATTTCGGCATCGCACAGTGTGACGACCCTGGCGCCACTCATGTCGAAGACTTCAAGCCGCAACCTTGCGGCGCGTGGCAGATGCAATGGAAGGTCCGTACCGGCAGCGAAGGGATTCGGGTAATTCTGTTCCAGATTCCACTCGAGTTCCCGGTGCTGCAACGCGACTTCGACTGTCGGGGAATACCGGATACCGCCACCCGAATCAAGCTGGCGAAGCCTATAATACAACGATCCGCCACGCGCGAGCTGTGCGGATGCGTCATCGACGAAGGAATACTCGCGTGCTTCATGCGTTGTCCCGGCACCATGAACGAAGCCGATGTCCGTCCAGTCCAGCATACCGTTCATGCTTCGCTGTACAGTGAAGCCACTGTTGTTGCTCTCGCCCTCCGTTCTCCAACGGAGTACGATAACGCCATGATCGAGCGATGCGGTAAACGCCGCCAGATTCACGGGCAGCGCGAGATTGACAACGGTCATCAGTGCTGGATCCGCTATGCCTAAAGAATACGGCGACGCCGCGGCTTGGTCGATGTATGTTGCGTTTTTCGGGCCGAGACCGTTCGTGCTTCGCAGATTATTGATCATGATACGCCCCTGCGCATCGATGGCGACCGGATCCTGCGAAAGCAACATTTTCATCGGCGTCGCCTGTGGATTGCCACCGGGACCACCATTGTAGATCGCATACAGCGCATCGAGAATGACCAATCGTTGTTTGTTGCGCATGACATTGCTTGCCATAATGTCGAGAATCGCATTCTTATTGCAATGAATGCCATTGCTTCCTCCGGGATTCACTGTTCCCATATGATTTTTGAATGCAAGTGTCAGATTCAGCGCAGTACTGCAACTATGATCCTTCAATACTGGCATGTTGATCAGATAATCCGCTTCATGCAACGTGCGGCTGTAGGGACGATCTTTTCCGTCACAATGAATGGTGTATCCAAGATTCGGAAAACTCGTATCCACGACCAGTTTGACGTTATGTCCGAAATACGAGGTGCTGTATCCACAACCCGCGAAATTATGTCGTTCATACAGTGTTATGTTTGTAGCGGGAAATCCGCCAAGCATCTCAACCAGCCGGTTGATAACTACCTTGACCACCTCCTTGCGGGTCGGAACCGACGAGTTGATCAGATTGGGTTTGAGTGCGATTTTCGAATTCGTTGTCAGACCGGGAAACAATGACGCCAGCGCCGCAGCCGGCGAAGAAAACACCCCCGTCAGATTCATGATCCCTTGGTCGAACATATACTGTACGGCGTTGATATCCACGTTGTTGAACCCCAGAACCGCACCGGGGTGATGCACGATGGCAACGCGTCCGGGATTTGGATATGCATACGTTCCCTGCGACGATGCCGGACCGGGCGACATCCGTGCTTCCGACATGGAATGCAACTGTGCCGGCAACATGGACAGTCCAGTCAGCAATGAACCTGTTCTCAGAAATGATCGACGAGATTGATGAGTGCCGGACATTGCAGCCTCCTTGCTGATTTCGGGATTCCGTCTGTGCTACCTACAGCGTGCGTGGCTAGTGCGTCGAATGAAATCTAGACAAAGGGAACCGATTACGCAATACATGCCGGCGATTTTTTATTGTCGAACCTTGGATATCGCGTCTTACAGTATTTCAACCCGGTGAGAAAATGCTATTCCCCGCTGGCGTAACCCTTCCATAAGTGCGTCGTACACTTGCGGATCGGCACCGAGGTATTCCGGAGGAGTAATTCCGGGACGAGTGTACAAATCGTCGGCAAGCAAACGCGCCGTTACCGAACATGTGTAGCCAGTCGTGCGTGCCATGGACGTGCATTCCGTCACAGTGTCGTAGTAATCGAGTAGTTCGAATATGTGACGTTCCACCGATGCATCCCGACTCCCTTCTACAACTACTCTCATGACGGAAAGATCGTGCTCGTTGCTGGGGAGTTCCCACGCGGGAAACAGCAATCGCGCGGTAACATCCATGGGTGCGACGGCTACGCCGTTGATGTCCAATGCTTGTTTTCCGAAAAAGCCTGTGTCGCGTAACATGCGCATCAACGTCGCATGCCCCGGATACCGCAGGGTTTTTTCCTTCATGTTGGGTGCGGCTATTGTGGCCATGGGTGTACGGAGGCCGTCGGTGTTGAATGCCTCGAGTGTTCCAATGACGGGAAGTTCCACTTCCTCCACGTCGCTGAGCGCCGGACGTACGATCATGTTTCCGTTCTCGACGTAACGTGCCGGACGGGTATACTCTTCAATGACGTCCGCTGGTGAAAAGACCGCCGCGTATTCGTAAGGCTTCCGCCGCGTCACCGGCAAACCGCCCACAAGGCAAAGAAAACTCTCGACGTGATTCAGCTCGGCATTCATCCTACCCAGCAGAAGGTTGCTCAGTCCGGGTGCAAGTCCGCAATCCACTACGGCTGTGACGTTGTGTTGCTTCGCGAGTTCATCCAACTCGAACGGATCTTCGGGAAAAAACGATATGTCCACAACTGTTTTACCCGCGAGGATAGCTTGACGCAGAACGCGAAACCCCATATTCCCGGGAAGCGCGCCAAGCACCAAATCCGTCCTTTCCAATAATGCAGCAAGCGTGGCGTCATCACTCACATCCGCCTGAACGACGTGTAAGCCGAAATTGCTGCAACGCTGAAGGGCGTCGGCGGAATGGTCGGCTACAGTCACGAGAAAACGCTCGTCAAGCTGCATATCCCTTGCTATCGCAGTGCCCACCAAGCCACCACCCAGTACGAGTACGTTCATTGTTCCTCCATGGCTTCTTCGTTTTCAGCATCGTGGTCAAGTGTTTCCAGACCCGCGTCCAGGCTTGCTAAACGGTATATTCCACCAGCGTCACCGACAGCGATCACAACGCCGTTCGGTAGAAACGTAATAGCGTTGAGTCGTCTGCTGTCCACCATATCATGCAATCGCCAATCCCGATTGCCTGATTGCGCGCGTACAATGGCACCGCGGCGACCGACAGCCCAAGCTCTTCCTTCGGTGTCGAATTTCAGATCGAAATAATCCGTGCGGTATGTCGAGTATTGCGACCAAGACGCGCCCGCATCGATGCTGTGGAGTACTTGGCCCTGGTATGCGAGCAGCCAGCATTCGTCGGCGGAAACAGCCCGAATAACCGACACGGGGAGATATGTATCCAGTTTGTGTTCCTTCCATGACGCGCCGCCGTCCGTCGTCCGCAGCAGTGTTCGCTGCAGCGAAGACGCCCATCCATGCCGTTCGTCACTGAAAGAAATATCATCGAGCAGCAGCTTCGTGCCACTGCTCAACTCCGTCCACGTCACGCCTGTATCGGTGGATTTCAGAATCAGTCCCTCTTCTCCCGACAACCAGACGGTGGAACCCGCAGTCGCCATACCGGGAAAATTGATATCGTACGGAAGGTCCACGCTCGTCCATGAGTCTCCGGCGTCCGTAGTCCTGACTACACTGCCGCGAAAACCTGCCGCCAGACCGATACTGTCTGTGAAAAACCAGACGTTGCGCAGTGCAAACTGATCGGGAGACAACTTCTGTGACCAGGTGATGCCACTGTCGGTTGTTCGCAGTATTACACCGAAGTCTCCTACGGCATAACCATTCAAACTATCAGTAAATACGACATCATACAGTGGGAAGGTGGATCGAATCAAAATTCTATCCCACGTGCCAAGAGTTTGTGCCGACATTGTCGCAAGGGATTGTAGAAAAACAATTCCGAGCAAATGTATACATGTACGAATGTTCATGCGATCTCAACCATGTATTGACTGGAAGTAGAGTGCCAGCAATTATGCTGCACAGTGATAATCTACTGCCTGACGCATGCCGGAAGCAAACATTTCTCCACTTTTCACTCGCATCACAGCGCGACTGTCCATACGCGCGGAAGGGGATATGCAGAGCTTCGCTGATAAGCGCATCCTGAAGGGTGCAATACAGTGAAACAGAGAAAAACAGCAAATCGAAGCGGGACGTTGATTGTGCGTCAATGGGGGAGAAAAACTTCGGATCGTTAGTATGTCTGTAACGGTAGTCGCTGTATGGTGCTGATTCGCAGTGCTGAGCTGATCACTACACGTAGAAGAAAGGTAAAAGTTCGGTTTTCGTGTTTTCTACATTCGCTTTCGTCGTACTTCGTACATGGCTAGCGCGGCAGCGACGGATGCATTGAGAGAAGACACATTTCCCCACATCGGAATTCGAAGCATGAGGTCGCATGTATCGCGCGTCAGGCGTCGCATGCCCTGGCCTTCTCCTCCTATGATGAGACAGATGGCCTGGAAGCCGTCGAACGCCAACAGATCGACGTCGCCATCAGCGTCAAGTCCTGCAAGAAGAATCTGTTCGTGTTTGAGTCTCTCCAGAGCCTGATGCAGATTAGCGACGCGTGCGATCGGCGTATGCGACACCGCGCCGGCGGATGTTTTCACAACCACGTCGGTGATTGGTGAGGAGGCGTGTTGTGGAAGAATGACGCCGTGCACGCCTGCGCATTCTGCGCTGCGTATGATTGCACCGAGATTCCTTGGGTCTGTGACATTGTCGATGGCGACGAAAAACGCCGGATCCTGTTCATGCCGAATTGCCAGAAGCTCATCCAAGCGTAAAAGCCGTGCCTCTTCTATCAAGGCTACTATGCCCTGAGAATCGGCAGTGTTGCCGAGGCGATCGAATTTCTGTTTCGAAAGTACTACCGTTGCTATTCCACGCTCGCGTGCGTAACGCTTGACTTCTTCGACGCTACTGCCGCGAACGCCGAAGCGAAAAAACACTTTCGCGATACTTTTTCCGGCTCTGAAAGCTTCGATGATGGGATTTCTGCCGTAAATGTACATATCGACTCCACTCTACGAGATCGTTGCCAGTGATAGCGCTTCGCGCAGCATAGCACCGTACTGTGCTCGAATGCCCTCGTGTTCGGGCAGTCGCAGTTGCGGGTCGCGTTCGACTATGTCGAAAGCAAGGCGGCGGCTGTGTTGCAGTATTTCCCCATGTTCAAGCAGATTGGCAATACGGAATGCGGGGAAGCCGCTTTGCTGTGTGCCCCAGAGATCACCGGGACCACGAATCTGCATGTCCACTTCCGCTATGCGAAAACCGTCGTTCGTCGCACGCATGGTATCGAGGCGACGGCGCTGATCAGATACCTGGCGGACATCGCCGACAACAGATGTACCGGAAAAATACGTTCGCTTTTCCGTCATCATGATGCAATACGACTGCTTGTCGCTGCGACCGACTCGACCACGCAGTTGATGCAATTGCGCGAGTCCGAAACGTTCGGCGTGTTCGATTACCATTACGGTTGCATCGGGTACGTCCACACCCACTTCAATGATGGTGGTCGAGACGAGTATGTCCAGCTCGCGTTGTTTGAATCGCAACATGATATTCTCTTTTTCTTCGGACTTCATTTGCCCGTGCAGCAGGCTGAGGCGTAAATCGCGATAGACACCGGTACGCATGCGTTCGTATTCTTCCGTCGCTGCTTTGAGATCGAGTTTTTCGGATTCGCTTACAAGGGGGAACACGTAATATGCCTGGTTGCCTTTGGCGATTTCTTCCCGGACGAATGCCTCGACTGACGCACGGTCTTCTTCAAAGCGTATCGCTGTGCGGACGTTTTTTCTATGTGCCGGTAGTTCGTCGATGATTGATACGTCGAGATCACCGTACAAGGTCATGGAAAGTGTGCGCGGAATCGGTGTCGCCGTCATGATAAGCACGTCGGGGGTGCTCCCTTTCAAGCGCAGTGTGGCTCGTTGCATCACTCCGAAGCGATGTTGTTCGTCGATGATGACGAGCCCGAGTTTATCGAAGTCCACTCCTTCCTGTATCAACGCATGCGTACCGACAACAATGTCGATCTCTCCTGATGCGATGGCTTGAAGGCCGGCCATGCGTTCCCCGGCGGATTGCCTGCCGGTCAGCAATCGTATACGCGTGCCGAGATCGCCGACAAGCGCGGAAATACTGTGATAGTGCTGCTCCGCCAAAATTTCAGTCGGAACCATGAGCGCACACTGATACCCGTTATCGACGGCCAAAAGCATTGTAAGAAGTGCCACGATGGTTTTTCCGGAACCGACATCGCCTTGCAACAGGCGGTTCATTGGCCTCGGATGTTGCATGTCGCTCACGATCTCGTGTAATACACGGCGTTGCGCGGCGGTGAGTTCAAAAGGCAGCCGGGCGACTAGCGTACGCGCGCTAGGACTGTCAGGCGTGAATGCTATGCCCGTGTCGCCATGTTTACGCTGGCGCTTACGAAAAGCAAGTTGCAGGGAGAGGAGAAAGAATTCATCGAAGATAAGTCTTCGTCGCGCATGCTCGAGTGATCCCATATCTTTTGGTGTATGGATGTATTCGAGCGCGTCACGCAGCGGTATGAGGCCTTCATTGTGCATCAGCCCGGAGGTGAAGCAGTCTTGCACATCGTCGAGGTGACGGTGCAATGCTTCCCGAATCAAACGACGAAACCCTCCGTGCCTGTTGAGCCCGACTTTTTCCAATTCAGCACTCGATGGATACACGGGGATTATCCCGCCGGTGTTGATGAATTCCAGCGTTTCTCCATCCTGCAATCTGTCGATATCTGGATGCACCATGCTGGCTCGCCGACCGAAAAACTGCACTTCCCCGGATACTGCTATTGTTTCATCAACACGAAAGGCCTTCTCCCAATAATGCAGCCCTTGGAAAAACACCACCTCCATAGTTCCCTTGCCGTCGAACAGCGTGACAATGAATCTTTTGCGTTTGGATGCTATTATTGCTGTGCGCTGCACTCTGCCGATGACGGTGACAACTGTTCCCGCATGACGATGCAACTCCGGAATCGCTACTATTGTACTGCGGTCGAGATATCGTCGTGGGAAGTAATGCAGTAAATCGAGAACTGTGCGTATACCGGCTTCCGCAAGGACGCGCTCGCGTTGCTTTCCGACACCCGGCAGCGTTGTGACCGGAAGCGCGTCGAGAGAAAAAGAGTTCATACTTGTCACCGCGAATCAATCCCCGTTGTGATGTTCAAAAACTACGGCATGAGTCGCGCAGATGCAATATCCGGATTTGCACATAACCGTAAATGCATGGTGAAGACCGGGGTTGATGAAACGCTATAGTACGGCTGTTTTCGGACGCATGGAAGCGGAGATGTTGCTTCCTGCATTGCAACAGAGTGACATATCCTCGGTGTATTCTTCCTCTCGAACCGACGAGCCGATACGTATTGGTCCTACGAAAACGCTTGCCGGAACGTGCTCGTATCTAGTACAGCGGGATGCACCGTGCTTCCTGTATAGCAAAATTGGTATATTTCCCCTCTGGTTATGCCATTGTACACGGACAACACTCGAATGGAGAAAAGAAAAACGAGAAGCTTCCCGCCACGGCATCAAGACGAATTCCGTTTCGGCGCATACGCCTTCGAATCGCGGCGGCGGCTGTTTCTGTCAATACTGTTCGCGATCATCACGATAGCAATGGGTTTGTTTTATTGGCTGCCCATGTCCGGCATAGCCGGCGCTGTTGGTTTTCCCTACGACGATGCATGGATAGCACTGACATTCGCCCGCAATCTCATCGAACACGGCGTATATGCTGTTCACGCCGATGCCGTCGCCACGTCCGGAAGCACGGCGCCATTGATGGTACTGCTTTTCGCCGGCATAGGATTCGTGACCGGTGTGAGTGAAACACTGTCTCTGCTTCTGGGTATCGTTGCTTTTGCAATCGCTAGCGTTGCCGTGTTTCATGTGGGGTTGCAGGTGTTCAGAGAAGAGCAGTGGTTTGCTGTCGTTGTTGCGGTGCTGTTCGTTCTTTCGCCGTACATGAGCAGCACGGCAATGTCCGGCACTTCCACAATGCCGTACATAGCACTGATAGTGTCTGCCGTCGCAGCGTACTTGTCCGGACGCATGCTGCTGTTTTTCATCTGTTCCGGTCTCGCGTTATGGTTGCGTCCGGATGCCTTGGTGTTTGTTCTCGCAGCCGCCGTGCATGTTCTTTACAATCGGTCCTTCGCAACACGTAGCAGGGGTACGACGGATGTGGTGGAATCGAGCACGAAGGGCATTGTGTTCGGAGCGGGAATCATGATTGTGTTGCTGGCGTCGTATGCTGCGTTCAATCTCTTGCTGAGTGGTACGTTGTTTCCGAACGCGGTGTACGCTCGCATCGCTTACTATTCCGGTGCTTCGAACACCTTTTGGGGCGATGTATGGCAGTTCCACTCATCCTCCATGAATGCCACACTGTTGCCGTTCGTCGTATTCGCCATGATACTCGTCGTTAACGATGTACTGCGACGGAGACGGTCTCGCGTGCTCGTGTTCGTGGCATATTTCGTCGGGACTATGCTCGCCTACAGTCTGTTCTTCCCTTTCGTTCTATCATCTCTGACATTCATTCCTACGTTGCCCTTCTTCTTTCTTCTGGGCGTTTACGGTGTACGCCAAGCTGTGGTGTTGCTTCTTCGCATGTTGCCAATATCTCCCATTCGTATTGTCGCTGGCGCGCTGGCGATACTGGTATTCGGTGCGAGCGTCGTGTTTGCGGCAGCAGATTGGGACAGGGTGAGGATCGAGCATACTCGTGGTGTTCGGTATTTGCTACAGCGACCCGTCGTGGCCGCGAAATGGTTGTCGCGTAGCACGAAAGCAACTACACGCGTAGCGACGCATCATCCCGGAGCGATGAGCTACTACTCGGAACGGTATATTGTAGACATCACCGGCTTGGTAAGTCCTGAAGTGATTCCTGTCATCGGTGATTTGAAGGGACTGAACGACGTTCTGAAACGAGAAAACATTGAATTCATTGCTGCGCAGCGGGATCTTTTCGAAGTCGTCAACGTCTCGGCTTACTGGACATCTGATCGCAAGGCCCCAGGCATTCTGGAGATATTCCCCTACGAACGCGGCCGAACCTTGCTTATGTCGCAATTGGCCAGTTCGCTGAACATGCAAGCTGCGTCGATGCTGAATTCCAGGCGATACAAGGAGGCGTATGCCTTGCTTGAGCAGTCGTTCAAAATCGAACCCCTGTCGGCACGAACGAACACCCTGCTCGGAGTTGCGCTGTTGGAAATGGGCGACACGGCACGCGCAGAGGAATTTCTGCGACAGGCACTGACATTTCACGATGAATATGCACCAGCCATGGTTCCGTTGGGAGATATTCTCACGAATCGAGAAGAATATTACGAAGCGATCTCACTGTTGGAGAAAGCCGTGCGTCTGAATCCATCCTCTACGCAGGGACGACATTCTCTCCATAAAGCGCGGCAGGTGTACAGGGAGGATTCCCTGCGTCGCGAAGGTATTCACACGTTCACGATCACGCGCTAGGCTAATCGAATGCGTAGTATTCTGACACTGTGTTCCGTGTTGTTGCTATTCTCACCGCTCGTCGCTCCGCAAGCTTGGTCACAGTCCGCAGCACGCGAAGTCCGGGCAGTGTGGCTCACGACGTTGTTGGGGCTTGATTGGCCTGTATCGTCACTGCGTGGTGATGTCGTAGCGCAGCAGAAAGCGCTACGCGACATGTTCGACGATCTTGAGCGTCGGAATTTCAACGTGGTGTTTTTCCAGGTGCGTTCTCGTGGAAACGCAATGTATCGCTCGAGTATGGAACCTTGGGGCTCGGAACTCACTGGCTCATTGGGTAAGGATCCGGGATGGGACCCTCTGGATTTCGCTATTCGCGAAGCACGTCAGCGCGGTTTGGAATTGCATGCGTGGTTCAACGTGTTCCGTGTCTGGAGCAAAGGGTATCCACCGGTATCGTCACCACGACACATCGCTTTGGCACAGCCCTCGTGGGTTCAACGATTCGGTGATGATCTTTGGCTTGATCCCGGGATTCCCGAAGCACGCGAATACACGATTCGGGTCATGGAAGATATCGTGCGACGCTACGATGTGGACGGCATTCATTTCGATTACTGCCGCTACCCGGACCGTGGATTCAATGACGAAGCGACATGGCGTCAGTACGGCAGCGGCAGTGCTCGCGATGACTGGCGCAGAAACAACGTCAACCATCTGGTGGAGCATGCCTATCGACGATTGACGGCGATTCGCCCGGGCCTCATTGTAGGATCGGCACCAATCGGAATTTACAGGAATCTTCCTACTGCACGAGGCTGGGAGGGACGAAACGCGATTTATCAGGATTCGCGTGCTTGGCTCGAAGGCGGATATCATGACTACGTCGCGCCACAAATATATTGGGGATTGACACGCAACGGAAGTCGCATCGATTTCGAAGCGCTTGTGCGGGACTGGTCTCGACACGATGCCGGCAGGCATGTGTATCCCGGAGTTGCGGCGTATAAGAACGAAATCGCTCCGTACCTGCACGAGCACATCGATGCGACACGGATCGAGGGTGCCGATGGGGTGGTCTTTTTTCGCTATGAGCATATCAGAGGCGAATCATTCCGCGGGCGTTTCGACCAGAAGACGCTTGCACCGCCATTGACTTGGCGCGACTACATTCGACCCAACCCACCGAGAGCGCTCAGAGTATCTCGAAACGACGATGTAACAATCGCGAGCTGGGATACACCGATTCCTGCCACTGATGGTGATACGGCATCATGGTATGCAGTTTATGCTGCACGTGATGAGCATTCGATCAACATGCTCCACGCCGTGCTTCCGGCCACTGTTCGCACTTGTACTCTGCGTGGAGTTGCATCGGTGCTTGTCACTGCGGTGGATAAAGCACGTAACGAGAGTGCGGCGGCGAGTGTGGAAGCACCAGCATCCGAACCGGTAGTATTGCCCGCCCCTTCGATTCCAGTATCCGTCGCGAGAGTGTCTTCGCTTGTTCCATTTGCCGGAACGCTTGCGTTACTTGGATTCGAATTGCCCCACACGATGTTCGTCCGACTTCGTCTAATGGACGAGAACGGCGCGGAAGTGCAAGTATTGCTCGATGAATTCATCGATGCTGGTTTGCACGTTATCGGTATAGAACTCGAACGGTTGAGGAAAAACGTCGTAAGCTATATTTTCGAAATCGGCGATGAACGCTTCAATCTTCCCTTCGAGATCGATAATGAATAAGGGCATGGGAAGCCGACATTGCGGACCACTTGATCGTGATCCGATGATAGCTCAGCGGGAAAGAATCCTGCAATCGGCTATGACTCTTTCTACTTTGAAATCCGTGATTGTTCCGTGGCTCGTGCAGTATCAAATCTTGCTCATTCGTGGCATTGTTGTGCTCGAACACACTGCACACGGGTTTTTCGCTATGCTCCGCTGCTCGATGGGATGTGCAGTACTTCTTGCGCGTGCGGAATGCTTCGGGATTTCCATCAGCGATGCATTACGTTCAATACAGAGAAAAACCTGATTCGCTGATGATGATGACAACCATGAACGAAGCAACACACGATCATACTCGCTTCAAAATGTTGATAGAGTATGACGGTACGGATTTTGTTGGATGGCAGGCACAGAGTAAGGGTCGCTCCGTGCAGTGTGTTATCGAGGAGGCCTTGCATCGTGTATTCGGGCAGCAACTTCGTCTGCATGGGGCAGGGCGGACTGACGCAGGAGTGCATGCGTCGGGACAGACAGCCCATTTCGATATACGGACAAGGCTCGATCCGTACACCATCATGCGCGCGTTAAATGCCCATCTCGCTGGTGATGTGACAATTCGCCAAGTGGAAATTGTCGATAATGATTTTCACGCGCGTTTTTCCGCATCCTCGCGCGAGTACACATATACTATCGCGCATGATCGAATCTCGCTTGAACGGCGGACTCGTTGGGCACTGTATACCCCCATTGACCATCGACCGATCCTGGAGGCGGTGATGTTACTCGAGGGCACTCACGACTTTACGGCGTTTTCTAAACACGTGCGTAGTCTGTCGCATCATTACTGTCATGTATTCAATGCCGTGTGGGAAAGCGGCGAAGGCACATCGCGTTTTACTATTCGGGCCAATCGTTTTCTTCAAGGTATGGTTCGTTGCCTCATAGGGGGGCTTGTGTTAGTCGGCAGAGGGAAGTTGACGCCGGATGCGTTCAGTGGCATACTTCAATCATGTGATCGCGCACGCGCTCCGATGCTCGCGCCTTCACATGGGCTTGTTCTCACTGCAGTCAAGTATGATTCTGCCGAACGGGCCATCGTCGACGAAATCATGCGACAACTGCGGTCCGGGGAAGCCATGCATTGTGAAGGAGTGGATGAGTGACACTGCTTCTGGCACAAGGAAGTACGTGCGCTTGCTGTCTGCTATAAAAGTGGTATGGCAGCATACTGCATGTTGTCGTATGGCGCTCCTCGCTTTCTTCTCAACGGAAAGCTCAGTGTGTTCCACTCGCATATTCGATGCAACCGTCAACCAGCGCTTTGTACACCGAGACGGGCACAAAGAATGGGACAAAGCTATTACCGAGCAACGCTTCCGTTCTTCTCCGCGTACATTGATGCCTGACATTTTTCGGATCATGGACATTGCCATACTGTTTTACCCGTGTGGCAACCAACGTGATCTATGGTGAACGTCTCGAGAATCCGCAGTATGTCCGAAGTTTCACCAATTCCCGAATCTTGCTTCTCGAAGGGAATCTTGTTTGCAAACAGGGATTGCAGTACCAAAAGATATGCGGTACATCACTGAAGTAGGGGCAATTTCCACAATCTTTCTCCATCGGATTCGAAGATAATCGCTCCTTCCAAATCGGTGCGGTGAACTTGAACGTCAGTCAAACGCAGGCGATCGAGTATTTCCATTCTCGGGTGGTTGAAGCGATTCAATCTGCCGACCTGTATCACGGCATGTTTGGGGCGTATTTTGAGGAGAAATCCCGGACTTGTGCTTGTCGTGCTACCGTGATGACCGACTTTCAGGATATCAGCGCTCAACGCAGTATCGTATCGCTCGATCATCCTGCGCTCAGCTTGCGAATCGGCATCGCCGGTGAACAACGCACGGACGTTTCCATAGTGCAGCATGAACACCAGTGAGTGCTCGTTCGATGAGGAACATTCAATATCTCGCGGTGGTGAGTACACATGCACGCGTGCATCGTTTCCGAGATGAATGATGTCGCCCGCTCGCGCATCGTCCACAATGCAACCCACACGCCGCATGTGATCGCGCAACATTGCCGCTTCGCCCTTTTCAGACCATGAGCACGCGATGAGTACACGTCGTACAACAACAGCATTCAACACGGCTATCGCTCCTCCGATATGATCATTATCAGTATGCGTCAGCACCATGACATCCAACGTATCAATGCCGAGACGTCGAAGATACGGTACAATCACACGCGAGCCACTGTCGTAGGTATCAGTCGAGGGTCCCGTGTCGATGAGTGCAGTCGAAGCACCGGGAAATGTGAGCAAGGCTGCGTCGCCTTGTCCGACATCAAGAAACACGAATCTGGCGTGGACATCGCCCTTCGGTCGAACTGCATGAAGGCTGGTGAAGACTGCAAGCAAACACAGCGCCGTGAGAATGTATTTCTGCATCAAACGTCCTTCGCGGTGTGTGAGGTACAGCACAACGATAACATACAATGCCTGCATCCATGATGTCATCTCCGTAACACGGAACACCGACCAGGGAATAGCAGCACTCCATGACGAAATGAACAGTATCGCATCAACAGAAGCGCTGGCAGTAGACGCGAGTAGAGATGCAAGCCATGTCGTGAACACACCTGACACAAGCGACAACAGGCCGCAACTCACCGCGACGAACACCAAAGGCACAGCGACAAGATTGACGCCGAAACCGATAATACTGAACTCGCCGAACATCGGCAGGGTCAGCGGAATGGTCAGACTCTGCGCGGAGGCGGTGAGCGCGAGTAGGGAGATCACGCCAGATGCCGCACTCTTCCGGAGACGCTTCGGAAGCAGGAGCAGAAGAGTGTCCCGGATGCGCGAATGAAACAGCAGTATACCCAGCACTGCGCAAAACGAAAGCTGAAAACTTAAACCGAACAGTGCGAGAGGATCGATGAGAAGTATGATACTTCCCGCTGCGGCCAACGAGTTCACCGAAGTGCCTCGACGCTGCACCATCACTCCTGCAAGGAACAACGTACTCATCATGGCGGCTCTTGTTACAGGCGGTGCGAATCCCGTAACCCCGGCGAAGCACCATACTGCGATAATGGCAAGAACGCTTCGCACTCCATACCGCAGCCGCTCCAACGGTATCAGCACCATGGTCACGATAATCCCCGCATGCAATCCGGAAACGGCCAGAATATGCATAATGCCTGCCGCGCGAAAATCATCGAGAATATCCCTGTCGATCCCGGCGCGATCGCCTAACAACAATCCTCTCATGATTGTTTCGTGCATGCCGTCAAATTCGTCATTGATGCGTGAACTCATCCAATGACGCACGTGTTCTATGAGGTCGAAAGGAAACGTACTTCCATCGCTTCCAATTATTTTCATGTCAACGCCTTTCGACACGCTGAATGTTGCGGTTGCGCGGTTCAGCAGCAACATGTGACGAGCGTCGAAGCTCCAGGGATTTCGTGAGGGTCGAGGACTGCGCAATCTGCCCGTTGCTTCAATCACGTCCCCTCGCGATACAACGAGCAACGTGTCCGATTTGTCATAACTGTTCTTGGCGTAATACAGCATCACTGTTTCGTCCACGGACACGGAACTGTCGCCGAAGTCCGCATACCTGCAACGCAGGTTGAAAGAAACACCTGTTGGTGTAATCCGGGGCGCGGATGTCACATCGCCACGAAGGAGCACCTTGTCTTTGGTATCGGAGTAAGCGAGCAAGGTGCGCGGGATTCGTGACATGTTCCCGGTGCAATGCATAGCACCGCCGCATACAAGTAAAAGCAGCAGCATCAGGTCCCGCGCTGGTGAGAGAGCACGAAAGCGTAGCGAGGCAATCACGAGAATGAAGGACAGAATGAGAATGCTGAATGCCGCTATGCGAAGTGCAGCGTGTTCAGGTGTGTAATGGTATCCGTATTCTATACCCACGAGTAGAGCGAAAAATATTCGCACTGCGGGATACCCTACCACCATTCGCAACGATTGATTCATGACCGATCTCCCTTGCGGTCCAGATGTAGTGACTAGCAATGTACGTGCTTTGTTGATGCGATGCGAGGGTGAAAACAATGCCCTTCTTCACGACGCACTCGATCAGCAGCCTGCGCGTGGACTGTTCATCGTGATGTCGGAATCATGCCGGAGCGAAGTAGGATTCAGGACACGAATTTCAGTATCGATATCAGTGTGGTCTCGTTGCGAGGGGGTGCTTGGCGTTGCGAAACACCCGAGGATGTCATTTCGTGACGTCCTAAAGCGACGTGGACTCGTCTTCCTTTGACTGCATTGGCGAAGCACTGGTCACTGGTGATAAGAATTCCAGCAACACCGGAAGTACTTGATCGATAGATCTAATAGTATCCAAGGCGGAAACGCCGATATTGCCGAAAGCAAGCAGTGGCACGGGATTTCGTGTATGCATTCTCACACTGAGATCTTCCATGTTCCCGTGATCGCTGCTGAGTACTACCAACGTCCGTTCCGTATCGATGCATTCGTACACTCCACGAAGCAGTTCGTCAAGGTCGTTCAGACACTGCGAGGCCATCTCCATGTCCTGGTCGTGGCCTGCTCTGTCGGTAAGGAAATACTCGTAGAGGGTGAGTGCATGTTTCGCCGCTACTCGAGCTAATGTCCTGCCTGCCTCGAATGCTGTGATCACGGGGGCATCGGGATGCCCGAGATGCGCCCAGCGTTTGGCGGTGATATCGGCTGAAACAGCGTCGCCGTGTTTCAATGCCTCCACATCGCGGAAAGGCAGGCCCGCCGCCATTGCCGCGAACATCCCTGCAGCCAAACGGTTGTTTGATTCGGCGAGGTAGTCGAAAAACCTCTCCGGAAAGGCATTGGCGTATGCCAGAGGTATATCGCCTCTCAGTTCGATTAAGCGAGTGAAAATGTTATTGGCTATCACGACGGGTTTCAGCGTGGAGTAGAGATGTGGACCGAAATGCATGCCTATGATGCGTGCTGTGTTGAGGCCTGTATAGAGCGAACTCTGCCCCGTTCCGCTTTGCGGCAGCCCCCACGTTCCCAATCGTGCGTCGAGCGGTATACAGAGCGCATCGGATGATGCGACATGACGATTCCTCGACGAGGGCAATGTTCCTCCGAGCAGTTCACGCAGAAATGGAGGAGGATGTCGAAAAAACGGATTTCGATGCGGATATTTCGTTCCAATTCCGACGCCATCGACGAAAATGAACAGGACGCGTCGGGGGAGGTCAGGCAATCGTGTCATCATCGCGATACTCGGCTTTACTTCGGACGCTTACGGTAACGGGACCGTCATTGATGGATTCAACCTGCATCATCGCAGCGAACACCCCTGTGGAGACGCGGTTTTCGCCCAGCAGGGCGCGGAGTTCGCGGACGTAGTGCTCGTACAATCTGCGCGCCGTTTCGGGGTCGGCCGCGTGCCCGTAACTCGGGCGATTTCCTTTGCGTGTATCGGCATGAAGGGTGAATT
>Ga0114946_10000160_pt1 | contig 39265 bp, 27 predicted proteins | sample WalLakDeSediment_FD_88676 | JGI IMG/M metagenome (GOLD analysis project Ga0114946, IMG submission 88676) | Lake sediment microbial communities from Walker lake, Nevada to study Microbial Dark Matter (Phase II) - Walker Lake 11/02/13 Deep Sediment | ecosystem: Environmental > Aquatic >... | reverse complement strand
GTCTTCGATCAGAGCGGTCAATTCGCTTCTCTCCGCCACAAAGCTTGGTCCATCCTTTTCATCATCCAGAAGCACATCGTGAAGCGTTCCTCCTTCCGGCTCCCACGGTTCATCCATAGACTTGAAGTGTACTATTCCTTTTCTTCGCCCGAGACTCCTGCACAGATTGGCGGTAATCGTCAAAATCCATGTGGAAAACTTCCCTGTAGGCTTGTACTTGTGTCTATTGGTAAATACCCGAAGGAAGGTATCCTGGGCCACATCTTCCGCCGCTGCACCATTTCGAAGGAAACGGAAAGCAAGACCGTACACTCGATCACCATACCGACGTACCAGCTCTTCGAAAGCCCGTTCATCGTCCTTTGCCACATCGCACATCAACTGTTCATCTGTCATCTTCACCCAATCCTCCGTGGTACAGTTAGTGTAACGAATGAACGGAGAAGGCGTTCCCATGAAAAACAGAAGCCGGCAAGAAAAGAAGACAAGTCCAGCAAAACAGCCCCTTGTTCCATTATCATGACAAGACTCGTTCTACCAGGTTCCATGGAAATGAAACGTTACCGATCTCTTTTCCTCCTCGCCTTTCTATTTAGGGTATCACATCTGATGATATCCTTGAGAGACCCTGTCTATGTGACCCCGATCATAGATTCAGCCACCTATGTGGCAGACGCCATAGGGATATGCAAAGGCGAAGGGTTTCAAGATGTGCCTTTCTGGCAAGGCCCCTTGTATCCTATCTTTCTGGCGATTCCCTTCCTCATCGCACCAGGATCCATTGCCTTGGCAGGATTCTTTCAATGTATAGTGGGCTCACTCGGATGTCTCCTCACCTACAGCTTAGGCAAGAGACTTCTCTCCGATCCCTGGGCCTTTGCGGCGGCGTTCGTTCAAGCCTTGTATCCCTTGGCTATCTTCTTCGACGTGGAAATTCTTCCCCCAGTTATCCTTCTACCCCTTCTCGTGGCCACGGCATATCTGTTGCTGGAATGGAGATCGAAAGGATACAGCCAGGGATGGCAGCCGGTCATGGCCGGGGGCTTTATGGGACTGGCTTGTCTGGCTGTGCCTTCTACTCTGCTTTCAGCCTGCGCCTTGCTTTTCTGGTTCGCCCTGTGTGCCCAGTCCTCATTCCAGAAAGCCAAGGCAGCCCTTCTCTTCGCTCTGGGAATCATTTTATGTATCCTTCCTGCCACCTTGCGTAATTCCATGGCCGGATCCGAGCGGTGTCTCATCAGCTCCAATGGCGGAATCAATTTCTATATCGGCAACAACTCACAGAGCCTAGAGACCCAATCCATCCGTCCTGGAATCGAATGGCAGATTCTCCTTCGGAGCCCGGTGGCTCTCGGGTATATCACCCCGGTGCAACGATCCACCTATTTCTACAAGGAGGCCTTTCGTTGGGCGAGCGAGAATCCGAAGGAAGCCTGGACCTGGTCCATAAGCAAGTTGTTTCTATCCCTCCATTCCAGGGAAATCATGAGGAACAGGGATTTTTACAGGACGATCCAACAAACACCCTGGCTGCGTTTCCCACCCAGACCGTTTGCCTTGCTCATCGGCCTGGCCTTGGTTGGCGCGTGGCGCGTCGCGGAAGAGAAAAGACATGACGTCTGGCTTTGCGTGCTCATGGCGGGAACGGTTCTTGGCATCAATGTTCTTTTCTTTCCCACCGCCAGGTATCGCATGGGCGCAGTTCCCTTCTTGTGCATCCTGGCCATGTTTGGATCAGAAAAGATATGGACATTGCTCTGTCGATCCCATTGGAAAGAAGCGATTCCCTGGACAGGCGCTTTCTCGATCGTGTTTCTCGTCTCACTGGCGCCAAACCCCTTCCCCTCCAATGAAAGTCTCAACAGGGACTTGTACAATAGAGCCCATGTACACCTGGAAAAGGGAAAGATCGAAGAGGCAATCCCCCTCTTCCTGCAATGCATTCGGCAGGGCGTAGGAACATTGGACGCGTGGAATGGTCTGGCCATATGCCGTTTCAGACAAGGCCAGTCCCAGGAGGCGGAAAAGCTTTGGCACCACCTGGTCCTCATGGAACCCAAAGCCTTTGAGGCTCATTACAATCTAGGAATCTCCTTGCAGGAGAAGGCCCGCTATGAAGAAGCCATGGCCAGCTACACGAAGGCACGTGCCTTGGATCCAACCATGGTTCCGCTTCTTCTTCGAATGGCATTTTGCTCCAGGATGATGGGACAAGAAGAAGTCGCTCGACAGCTCGTTCAGGAAGCCGCGGCATTCAACAGCCCTTCATACACTCGCCGTCCCTGAGCGAACAAAGACAAGGCTTCATCCACATCCCTCTGCCGCAGTTCCGGTCCATGGGGACCTCGGTTTCGAAGCACTTCCGTCCTGTTCCGAATCGCTTCACAAGAAGCATCGATCCATCGAATGAAATACCTGGCATCCTCCTTCAAGGGCAAAAGGGGTCGTTCATCCACATCGACCCATATCGGCGAGGTAACGCACCACTGTCCCGCCAGATTCCGTTGTCCTTCAGGGATGGATCTCATATTGAGCGAAGGATGGCCCGGTCCCCAAACCCTGGCCACAAGCCAGCCGCTTCTGTCCATGGATCCCTCTACTTCCAACCTGATCCACCCGTCTTGTTCCGGGCTGGCATCAGCCAGCACACCCACTGAGGACATGATCTGTAGACGGCACAACCCCCAATTGGAATGCGCCAGGCAACAGATTTGGATTCCTGGACCTCTGGCCCTATCCCCGGGACCTTTTCCGTTCACAGTCAGTCGAAGCAGGGGACCATTAGTGGCCATGGTTCTCCTGGAGCGATATCCTCGCGCGATCTCGTTCATGTCCAACAGATCCGCCTGCACCACGGTTCTCAAGGATCCCACGATCTCCGTCCCCTGGTCCGCATAGGCATCCGAGGCCCCACTCACCCCGATCATCAATCCAAGGTTCAGAAACCTGAAATAATCCCGGAAACGGATATCGAGATCTTCCGGTTCCTCGACGGACAGGAAATCCATGGTATCTGCCCAGCCCAGGGCCACATCCACAGGCATCTCCCTCTGAAGGCACGTCTTTTCAGCATCGGGCAATACATCCCACAGGGTCTGCTGATTCACGCCATGATAAGGATGCGCTAGAACCATGGCGCCTATCGTGCCCGAGGCATCCCCTTGCCTCACGCGACGGGACACCCCGGCATTGGTCGGAGAGACCCACCATGGATGTCCCGGCTCCAGATGTCCGGGCCCATGAACTACACAGACATGACCCAGAAGATCCTGTGTCACCTCATGCGAAACCGCGGACACGAAATCAGAAGAAGCATAGGTGCCATCCGGCCGAGCCAGGAGAGGTTGGCCCCGTTCTCGCCAGTCCGCAAAGGCGTGCTGATCTACGATTTCCCCGCAGAAAGAGAGGTAGTCCAGCCCTTCTCCCCGCGCGATTCGAAACACATCATCTATTGACATCAAGGGATAACGGGTGCTTCCATGGAAACTCAAATGGTTGTGATGATCCCCCTCTCTCCAGGTTCCGGCCTGCCAGGGCTCGATCTCATCTACCACGGGGCAGACTCGGGACAGATGTCCCTCTCGCACATGGATTCTCCCCGTATACAAACTTCTTCTGAAGCCTCTCATGGCCTCCAAGGTATATTCTCCGGGCTCGAGCCCCATCTCCACCTCATGGCTCTTGAGATGAAAGCACTCCCCTCCATCCTCATAGACCACCGAATCCTCAGGAAAAAATGTCCTGTTGTCAGGCCCCACGAGTCGCATTCTCGCCCCGCCTTGAGGCTGCTCAATCAGGAGTCCACCTCGGGATGATCCCACCTGGATTCTGGAGAAATCCACCCCGGAAATCCACCATTTTCCCGTATCCACGCACCCATGCCAGAATCGGCGAAACCCGTATGGATCCCCCATGAAAGGCTCTCCCCGGTCGATTCGAAATCCGATTCTCAAGAAGGAAGCCCCGGCCGGGGCGCTCAGAGACCGAGATGTTTTGATCCAACCTTGAGTATTCCTGCATCGCACCTGAATCATGGGCTGGTCCCACTCGGGATCCATGCGGCACGGTACACCCTGATCATCCTCAAAGACAAGAGAAATCCAGTTGACATCACAGGCATGAGCCCAGTGACGTTCCCCTTCCCTCTTCATGGAACAAACGAAACGATAACGTTCTCCCGCGTTGACAGGGATCCCCTTGGAAAGCCAGGATGCTCCTCCCTGCATGGGGGATAAGAACAAAGCAGGCTGGTTTGCGGGTCCGCCTCGCGCTAGCCAGGCTGTGGACCCCTCTCCATCTCTCCGAACCAACCACCATAGTCCCAAGTCTTGTAGGTTGGAATCCTGGATAGACCCCGCCCATCCTCGCAGAGGTCCCTGTTCTGTTTCATACAGCTGCCACGCGCTTTGCCGGTCCATCCATTCAACCCCTGTCTACCCCATGTTGTGCTTGGTTTTGGCAATGATATGGTCCTGCACCTCGCGCGACGAAGAAACGAACCGTTGACCCAACCCGGACAGCCGGACGCATGCATTCTCATGGTAAATATTCAGTGTCCGTGTTCCTCTCCCATCCCCACTCCCACGATCCATTCATCAGGAAGAATCATCACGGGGAATCCCTTGCATACAGCGGCCAAGGCCCTCACCCTCCGCAGATTGACGGCACGTCCCGCCTGATCGCGACAGGACTCCCAATAGAGCCCAGCCCTATAGAGTTGAAGATCAGGATGTCCTTCCAGGGCCGCCTGACGAAGACATCCTATGCTGACGTTGTGGGAGTTGCTGGCCTGTTTCATTCAAGGTTTACCGCTGCGTCCAAATCCCAACCTCAGCACCCAAACGTTCCGAGGAAAGATACGCGCTGTAGATGGTCGAAATGGTATCCGATGCCAGGCAGCTATCGCTCTGCAAGGGATTTCCATAGGCAACGGTACCATAGAAAGCCTCGATTTCCTGAGGGTAGCCGGTGAACCAATCCTCGTCAGGAGAGGGCATGGTCCAACCTTGCTTGGACCCGATCTTCTCCACCACATAGATGTCACGAAAATTCTCCTCTACAGGATTGTAGGTCTGCATGGCTGTGTTCGGGTTGATATTGCAGATCGTCCTGTGGTTGTTGGTCGCCACTTCCAACCAGTTATGGATCCCTCCCAGAATGATATCCGACGCCAGGATGTCGGCAAGGGTTCCATCCTCGAACACCACATGCATCATGGAAAAATCATCGATATCGTGGTAATCGCTCCGGATATGTCCTTCGTCCCTGAAGCCAGGCAGTCTCGTGATCGCATGCGTCCTGGACGATACAGCTTTGGGCCGGATGGGTCGTCCATCCCGGACACGCCCCTCGATTCGCTTGAGATACAGGGCGGCCGAAAGGGGATGGCATCCCTTGCCGATCATGACACCTCCTCCTGAAAACTTCCATTGGGCATAGGTGGGATTGTGGGAACCGCTATGGGCCTCTTCACCATGCATCCAGAGGATCTGAGCCCCGGTTTTTTCCAGGATCTCTCTTTCCTTTTGAATGGCCGGAGCGTACACCCAATTCTCCGCATACATCAGACATGCCTTGCTCTTCCTTTCCGCCTCCAGGATGCGATCCACGCTGGCCAAGGCCTCCTTTAGGGCCACCTCCTTGGACAAGGAATCCCCGTGAAAAGAATCGGAACCATCTCCAAAGTATCCGGTGAGAGGTTTTTCGCAGATCACGAAGATATCCCTGTTCAAGGCTTCGACGCTCACGTTTTCATGAGCTGAAGCCAGCGCGCAGCAATGCACCACATCCACCTCGTCCAGAAGCGCTTCCAGAGAATCAAAGGCCGCAATGCCCCGGGTTTCGGCATACTGTTTCGCCTTCGCCTGATCGACATCAAAGACTCCCCTGATATCCACGTTCACCCCGTAAACCTTCCTGACAGCTTCATAGTGGAAGGATGCTGAAAACCCGGCTCCAACGATCCCGCTGCGTATGATTTTCTTTTTCATTCTCTCTTCCCTCATTGACCGATCCATATCCCTGCGCAGGTCCAATTCTGGTCCACCCCTCCCCCATCCTTAAACGTGATGTTCAACATCCCATCCAGCACCTCCACCTGAAAGTCATAGGCCTTGACCTCCCCCGCCTGAAGCGTGATCCCCTGCAGCACGATCTTCCCCTGGGCCCCAACCTCCATCTGATCGTGAAAATTCGCCATATCTCCCAGGTATACACGCACTCGATAGAGTCCATTGGAAAGCTTCACATGAAAAGTCCTCGGCGACGCATCGAAGAGCAAATCCCTTGTCAAAGCCGACCCAATCTTTCTGTCCCGCTCCCCCTTACAAGGAGCATCCCATCCATATCTTCCATTCTCTGAAAAAAGAGTGCCCATGTGGACTTCAATGAATCCATCTTCCAATACGGAACCAGGCGGCTGAAAATCAAAACCCACTTCACCCTCGAAAACCATGGTTTCCAGTGCCATCTTTGCCTCCTTGACCACCTGCGGATCTCGGACTGCCTTTTGGGCCAACTGAATGGCCTCATCGCAGGGGAAACGAGGCAAAAGCGACAGAATGGAGCGTTTTTCCTCCGAGCGTTCGGCGAGCTTCCATGCCTCCTCCAACCATTTCACACTCTGAGCGTGCGAACGTTCCGAAGGCATACCCATCTGTTTAATCATGCCCCTCAAAGCCAGAACGCGATGGGCTTCCTCCTTGTCCTTTCTTGCCACGACCCACAGTTCCTCCATGGGAGAAGAATCCTCCCATTCAGCCAAAGTCTGGATCGCTGCCTTTCTCAACGCAACATCCTTGCTGCGAAGCTCGGCTCGTATTCCCTCCAAGGCTTCCATGCCTCCCAGTCGACGCAGGAGGGACAGGAAGGAGATCCTCACGGAAGGTTTCTCCCTTTCCATCATGGCAAGCAGCTTTCCCGTGATTTCTTCCCGGGACGAGGCCCCCTGAAGGATTGTCATCAAAGCGTCTTCGACTCCCTTTCGGATGGAGTCGTCCTGAAGGGAAACCATCAAATGGAGGAGAGGATCCAAATCTTCCTGCCTCGCCAGAGAAGCCAATGCCTTGGACGCGGCCTTCTGTACCCGGGCAGGGCCTGTTTCCGTTCGTTCCATGAGAAGAGGAACGCTCTCCCGTTCTCCCCGAGTCGCCAGGATCTGGATCATAGCCAATTGCGTCTCTTCGTCCCCCTCCTTCAAGAACCCAAGCAAAAGTGGCACGGTCCCGGGATGACGCATGCTGCTCAGGCTTTCCCTGGCCGCCTCTCCCACGGGAGTCGCCTTTGTGGCCAACCATGCCAACGGGACCCCGCTTTCCCCTGCCCCGATCCTTCCCAAGGCTCTGACCGCAGCCACTGCCAGCATCTCATTCTCCGAATGCGACAGGCTTTCCATGAATTCGCGCTCGATCCATTCTTGACGCGGATCCTGACTGTACCCCAAGGTCTCCACAAGGGGCCGCGCCACAGAAGGGGGCAGGACGGGTATACAACCACAAATCGAGGTGATGGCTTCGACTCCCCTCAGATACCCTGCCCATCCTGCCGCCGAGGCTGCCACGGTTTCCTCTTCCTGTTTCAAGAAGCTCAGGAACAAGGACAGTGCATCCTGATGACCGGCTCGAAGAAGACAATGAAGGGATCCCAACCTCACAGCCGCGTTGCCGCTGTGATCCAACGTCTCCCTCAAACCATCACCTGCCTTCTCCTCTGCCAGTCCCGCGTCCAGAAGAGCACAAGCGCAGGACAGTCGGGCGTGTTCTAAGTCCAATCCCCAGACCTGTTCCCTTTCAATTTCCATCAAGACATCCAAAGTTTCCTCGGTTCGGAAGCGACCCAAAGCCAACAGGCTGGCTCGGACTTCCCCGGGAGACGTGCCATGGGCCAGAGAGAACAACGCGGGCAAGGCCTGGACATCCTTCCTCTGTCCCAAAGCATGGATTACGGCCATCTTGGACATGTCATCCAGATCATGGAGAGCATGGATTAGCGCATCCGAAGCCGCCTTCCCTGGGATACGTTCCAGCGCGAAGCATGCCATGTCAAAGGTTTCCATATCCATGAGCAGAGAAGATAGAACCGGGACGGCTTTCTTCGAACCCATTTCAGAAAGCTTGTGACAAAGAAATTGCTTGATATCCCGACTGGCATGGCCGGATAAGGCATGGATCATTGCCCGTTCCAGAAAGGCAATGAGATTCTCGTCCCCATGGGCCTCCTTCAGGATCTTCTCCATGGAAAGAAGGGACCGTCGGCTCTGGCCCCACTGGTAGGCCAAAGCTTCTTCCAGCAGTTTCTGAAAGCGCATCGCATGAATGGGCATTCCCTCGGGAAGGTTCGAATATTCCCCGTACAAGGCAGCGATTCCCGCGGAATTCGTGTCTCCGGCATGAACCACAACCCTGTAGGCCAACCTCACCGGGATTTCAGCGGGCAAATCGAGTCGATCCCCTGGAAGCCAATACATGGGTGTGGGAGAAAAAAAACCGTAATTTCGCGTGAACCACGGCGTGGGAAACCAGGGATTACTCGGATGTTCCATGATGGCCATCCCCTCAACGACCCCTTGCCGTTCGCCATAGTAGTCACACCAAGGGGAAGGCACGCCAAATGTCCCTTTCTCTCCGCGGTCTCTCTGAGCATTGACGAGGCTTCCTCCTCCATGCTCGCTGAGTTCCCTGACCATGCGTCCTGCAAAAAGAGAATGATTGTTCCTTTCGATGGTTACATCCACCAAGGGATGCAATTCGATCAGCAAGTCAATGCATCGCAACTGCTTGCCAGGTGCACTGATCGTGATGGTACGAAGATCACGAATCACAGGCTCCTGGCCGGGTTGATTCCATAAGCATTCGTCCACGAATTGAACCTGTTTTCCGTGTTCCTGAATCACCCGTGGTCCTTGGGAAACGATCTGCCCGGCAAGTAGGTCTTCCTGCCAGTAATTACCTCCATTGACCTTGTCGCACGCGAAGAAAAGGGAACGATGGTGCGGATAAGGCTCGCTGCTCTCCGTGGTGACTGAAAGCCCACTCACCGGACCGTTCACAGGATAGAAGTAAGGATATTTCTGATCCTCCTGGAAACAATAGGTCGTGAACAGCTCGCCATCCACCAGTACGTGTAGATGTCTCTGCTCGAGCTTCGCCTCGAGCAGAAGACCTTCGGCCCACGAGCCTACACCAAGGTTCGCGGCGAGCCATCCTGCCCCCATGCCAAGCAAGACAAGAAACTTCCTCCAGTTTCCAGACACGGCCTTACCCTCCTAACCCAATGTCCACGGAGCTCTCATGGGAACGGAAAGCCTGCGATTGGCTTCATCGTCATCCATAAACCTCTCCTGGGCCGGATCCCATCGAAGCTTTCTTCCCAATCGAATGGCGATGTCTCCCAGAAGACAGACCGAGCAAGAGCGATGTCCCACTTCCACTGAAGCCACGGTTTCGCGTCGTGATCGAACGCATTCCAGGAAATTAGCCTTGTGATCCTGACTCTTGTATAGATGGATTTCCTTCGGGCCAATGACTTCCTTGAGAAGGCTTTGCGGCTCGGCTGTGATTTGACCTCGAGCCACGCGAACCCATCCATCCGAACCTATGAATTGAATGCCCTGAGGATTCTTCTTGTTGTCCGCGAAGATGATCTGTAAACCATTCTCATAGGTGTACTTGATCTCAAAGGGACCATGCACATCCCAGATTCCATCCCGGGGAAACTCGGCGGACCCTTCCACCGTCACAGGCCCCCATCGATCGAGTCCAGCTCCCCAATGCGCGATATCCATATGATGGGCACCCCACCCTGTAATCATCCCGGCTCCGTAGTCCCTGACGCGCAACCAACCAGGCCTGCCGTATCCTTTCTCTGGGTGCACCCTGTCCTCGGTATAGGGGTACCATGGAGCAGGTCCCAACCAAAACTCGTAATCCAGGTGTTCGGGCACGGGCATGGAAGGTCTCAACCCGGTGGCTGGATCCACGTCCACGCCCACCAACACCTTCTCCAAACCTCCTATCCTTCCATTGCGCACCAGCTCGCACGCGAACCTGAACCTGGAATCTGATCGCTGCTGACTTCCCACCTGAAGAATTCTTCCATATAACTGCACCGTGTCACTCAAGAGGCGCCCCTCTTCGACGGTCAAGGTAAGGGGTTTCTCAAGAAAGATATCCATTCCGCGTCGAGCCGCCGCGATAGCTGGAAGAGCATGCCAGTGATCCGGGGTGCAAATCATCACGGAATCGATATCTGCCCGTTCCAACAGTTCCCGATAATCTCCATAGACATCACAACCCTTGCCTTGTCCCTGTTCACCGCGTCCCGCGTAGGCATTGTCCACGATTCTCTTGGCGTCTTCCGCCCGATTCCGATCCACATCACACACCGCCAGCACCCTGAGGTCATGAAATCCCAGAAAACTGCGCAGGTCTCCTTGTCCCATCCTGCCCATGCCAATACACCCCATGGTGATATGTTGGCTGGGAACATCCTTGGAAAACACCCGGCCCGGCACCATCGCGGGGAAAACCAGTCCTGTACCCAAAGCGGCACTCGAGCGGAGAAAGGATCTTCTGGAAATACCCCTTTGCCTTGAACTCATCTCAAGAGACTCCTTTCCCAAGATCTCTGGATCCATCTATCAGGGATCTTCTGTCGCAAACATTCAGTGAACCCGATCCAAACGCAGCCCTTGGTGGAGAAGAGACAGAGATACTGTTTTCGAACGGTTTGAAAGGTGCGTATCACAGCATTCCAATCTGTCTCCTCTTCCCACGACGGTTTGTCTCTGGATCGCTTTCACTGAATATGTACCTTCTGTCTCAACCTCCCGGAATCCATGGCCCGGAAAAACCTTCTTGCCGGCCGGGTCGGCAAACTGCTTCCAAAACAGCTCTGCCTCGTCCACATCTAGTTCTCCTTGATAGACGAGCATTCTGTATTTCAGCTTGTAGTCTTCGCCAGGTACAAGTTGCCAGTCCTTTTGCTGCACCGGACAGAAGTTGAAGAAGATCTTGGGATCTCCCTGCCAGATTCGCATGGGTTCCGGGTGATCCCGGTTCTCGGGATGGCTCATGAAAAGCACCCCCGCGCGCCCGGAATCCGCGGGACCATGCACCATGCACCACCGTGCCCTTGTTCCATGTCCGTCCTTTCCCGTCCTTCCTTCCGATGTAAGATAGTCTCCTGTCCCATCCCATGCCTCTGTGGCCCGAAAACCGAACCCTCCATACCTGTAGGCCTTGAGAAGCACCGGGCTGTCCGTGGCGCAACGCAGCGTGATCTCCAGATCCCAAAGAAACTTCCCCGGGCAATATTCCCCGACATCCCAGACCTTCACGTCCCAGATCTCATGCAACGCCACCTTTTCGCCTCCCGGCGCCTTGAGGTCCACAAAATGATGCAACGCTCGAAAACCACCGAATACAGGCCCAGAGGTCTTGTTCTCGAATGCCACGAACCGCACGGTCCCTTGCCCTTTTCCCAGGTTCCAGAAATCCACTTGGCGTCCCTCGAACTCGGTATGGGTCCAAGGGCTCCAGATTCCCATGTGATGCACGTGATCCGGAGCATGGATCCGGGTCAAGACGGTCCCTTGCGGGGACCACAAGGGATGGATAAAAGCGCTGCGCTGAAACAGCGAACCGCTCTTCGGCGGAGGAGGTACAAGTGCATGGTGGTATCGAAGTACCGGCATATCCCTGCAAAGGATTTCGATCGCGCCGGGAAGCTCACGCACTACCACCGTATCGGAAGTCCCAGACTGTTCCCGAGAGACCGAAGGCGTGGAAAGAGATCGATCCATCCGTTGAAAAGGCACATCCCCCACGAAGACATGTCCCTCTTCATGCACATCCAGATAGCATAAGTCTTCGGCACCCAGGCTCCGGTAGGTCTGCTGAATGGGGTCCATGACCCTCTTGGCGATCTCCACGGGAAATCCCCCAGGCGCGCGCTCTTTCATCCACTGTTCCCTGATCAGAAGGCCATCCAGGCGCTCCTCGGAAATGATGTGCGGATCCAGAGGAATCCTTTCGGGCCGGCCACCTCCCATCATCAAAGAAAAAAAGTGAACTCTTGCCCGGCCGTGCCAGGACCGAATCTCCTCAGGTGCCATTCGGGAAAATGGCATGTTGGTCTCCAAGCCTGCCCAGGAGGCCGCCGAGCTACTACCCAAAAGCAAAGCCCATATCCACATCCCCGAGAAAATCCATGGCCTAGCTAAAATACATCCCGTCATCCTATTCGCCTGAATCCTCCTCGCCGGCATCCTCCTCGACAACTTCCTCTTCTTCTCCGGCCTGGCCTTCATCCTCATCGTTTTGCCCTTCCAGGCTCTTGCCCTTCTGGTCCTGATCCCCATACCGAATCATAGCCCTGGATTTGAGGTTCTCAATGAAATCACGGACAATGGGCTCGCGCGCTTCCCGAAGGATCGCTTCCACAATATCATCATGTACCTCGTCCAGGGTCAGCGTTCGTTCATCCAAGTGTTCCTGCACCTGGATCACGTGAAACCCGAAATCCGTTTCCACCACAGGTCCGATCTCATCCACATTCTGCGTGAAAGCGGCATCCTCAAAAATCTTTACCATCTGCCCACGCCTGAATGTACCCAGATCGCCGCCTCGCTGTCCGCTGGGACAGTCCGAATGCTTCTTGGCCAGTTCAGAGAAATCCTCGCCTTCCAGAAGCTTCTTTCTGATCGATTCTGCCTGGTCCCTCTTCTCCTGTCGAGCAGCCGGATCCTCGTCTGTGTCGCATCGAACCAGAATATGACGAGCTATCACGCTCTCTGGCATACCGAAATGGTCCACGTTCTCCTCGTATTTGGACTTTACCACCTCCTCGCTGGGCGCCTCCAGGCCGGCAGTCTGAAGTTCCAGCACCTTCTTCATTCTCAGCTGCCTCAGGAATTGAGGCTCCTGCTTGAATTCCTCCAGGCTGGATCCCCTTTGGGCCAAGGCGTCCTCCAGAGAAACTCCCTCAGGCAGCCTCTCTCTCATATCTCCCAACGCGTCTTCCATATCGTCCTGGGTCACCACGATCTGTTGACGGTCCGCCTCATTAAGAATCAAGGTCTCGGAGATGAACACCTGAATGGCTTGTTCACGCATCTGCTCCAGCATGTTCTCCGGGATCTTGGCGCCTCTGCTTAGACGCGCGAGTTGTTCGCTCAGCTCCTTCTCCGTCAACTTGACGCCATCCACATCCACAACCACCGCGTCTGGATCAGAAGGAGTTGCCAATGTCATGCCTTTCAAGGGATCCTGCCCGGCATTAAGCTTTTGGGCATCTCCGGTTTTCATCCCCCCCTGCTGCACCTTGGATCTGGCGGAAGACGAATCCGAGGATTTCTTCTTGCAACCTGGACCGGTAACACATAACATCACGGACAGGACCGTAATCGTTCCAAAACTCAACAATTCATTCACGCGCTTCATCGTCGAACACTCCTTTCAGAACACATTACAGGTTCATGCTCCCGCCGAAAACCAACTCGTTATCACGTCCCATTCCCCTTCTCGAGACATGCTCCGAAGTTCGATGGTCAGCGCATCGCGAATCCTCTCGGAATCGAGGTACATCCCTGAAAATTTTAGAACCTCGTTATCCCCCTGTCAAGGCATCAGCTTTCGTTGTCTCGTCTTCTGATTGGAAGGCCTCGTCATGGAGTCGCGGCTTCCACAACATGGATTTGTTTTTGGGCTGCGGCAGACCCTTGCTTATACCACACAAGCTCTGGTAAAATCGAAAATCTTTCTCTGCGAGTCAGCGTATCATGGATACTCAACGAGACCTTGACAGGTTCATGGCTAAACCCATGAATCCTTCTGAAACAAGACGACATCGACAGAGCGAAACCAAAGAGTTGTGAGGAGGAAATCTGTGAAAAGAAACGTACTATTGTTGGCTTGTGCATTGATGGCTAGCCTGAGTTGGGCCGTGCCCTCCATGATGAATTATCAGGGAATTCTATGCGATTCCAACGGCGATCCGATTACCAATCCTGCGCTGGATATGGTGTTTCGTATCTGTTCCTTTGAGGTTGGCGGCCCCTCCCTGTATGAGGAAAGCCAAACGGTCGACGTCAAGGATGGTGTGTTCAGCGTGATCCTGGGAACCGGCACCATCTCCATTGGCACCTTGGAACCCAGCTCCTTCATGTTCGACGATCGTTGGCTCGAGATCGGAATCGGGGCCTTGCCCACGCCTGAAGTCTTGAGTCCCCGACGCCCCATCACCTCCACCGCGTTCGCGTTTCAAGCTGGCAATGCCGACACCTTGAACGGCAGATCCTCCACTGAACTGGATCAATCCGCGCACGTCTCGGACACCAACAATCCGCACGGTGTCACCTATGATCAGGTGGGAGCGGCCAAGGAAATCCACACTCACAGCGCATCCGATATCACCACCGGGGTTCTGGCTGACGAGAGAATCCCGGACGGGATCATGAGGGACGCTGAATTCGAGGCCGCGGATTATGGACGAAGCGGCGTCGCGGGAACCCTCTACGAGGGAACCACCTCGCTCACCGACAAATACGTCAACCAAAGCGGGGACGTGATGACAGGCTCCTTGGAGGCCTCTTATCAAGGAACCATCGCCTACGCTGTCAAGGGTGTGGGACAATTCGGCCCCACCAACGGGTATCTGGGCGTGCAGGGAGCGGATAACTTTGAAGGGGTGGGTTCGACCTATTGGCATGGCCATGAAATCGGCGTTGTGGGGATCTCCACCGGAGCCTCCTCCACGGACAATTATGGGGTCATCGGACACGCCACAGCCGTCGGTGTTCGAGGAGAGCACAGCACTTCAGGCCACTACGGTGAACTCGGCACCAACAATTATGGGGTCTATGGGACAGCAACCGCTTTTGGTGTGTATGGCACCACGACGAACGGCACAGGCGTCTTCGGAGGTTCCTCTACCAGTTTCGGCGTCAATGGAATCTCCACCAGCGGTTATGGCACACGAGGCTTTAGCACCGACAGTACAGGAGTCTATGGAATCAGCAATAACAGCTTCGGTGTCGAAGGCGTACAGAACTCCTCAGGCAACTACGGCCGGCTGGGCACCACCAATTACGGTGTCCAGGGCGTAAGCAGTTCCGGATACGGCGTCTCTGGACATTCCTCGAGCGGTTATGGCACACGAGGCTTTAGCACCGACAGTACAGGAGTCTATGGAATCAGCAATAACAGCTTCGGTGTCGAAGGCCTACAAAACTCCTCAGGCAACTATGGCCGGCTGGGCACCACCAATTACGGTGTCCAGGGCGCAAGCAGTTCCGGATACGGCGTCTATGGAAATTCCACGAGCGGTTATGGCGTATACGGATATTCCTCGAGCAGTCATGGCGTGCGAGGTTACAGCGCAAATTCGTATGGCGTCTATGCAATCACTGGTGCGAGTGGCACCTATGCTCTCTATGCTAATGGTCCTGGAACAGGCGGCGCCATCTACGCGACCTCTTCCACAGGCACCGGGATCTATGCCACCACATCCGCATCCTCTGGCGACAAGCGCGCCGGGATTTTTGTGTCCTCTACAGGCACAGGCCTGAACGGGTCCGTGATCCTGGCCAACGCAGCCCATGCCAATGGTGTGGCCATGTACGCCCTGAACAGTAGCGCCTCCAGCACCGATGCCACCATCGTCGCCAGCAACAATGGTTCTGGGCCTTTGTTCAAGGGCTTTGGCGGGGATGGTGGGGGTCATGAAATCATCATCTACAACGATGGTTCCGTGGATTTGTGTGGTGGCGCAGAGTTGAAATTGCGAAATGGCGCCGAAGCGGTCACGATTCGAATTGACCCGCAGGAGAGTGGAACCTCCACCGATGGCGGGCAGATCACCCTGTATAACGCGGCAGGCGCAGCCACCATCGAGATCGATGGGGATTACATAGGCGATGGACGCATCACCACGCAGGAGCTTGCCATCACCGGTGGAAGCGATATCTCGGAACAATTCAATATTCGTGCCGCGGGCAACCTGAAAGATGTCCTTCCCGGCATGGTCGTGAGCATCGACCCGAGTCATCCTGGCGAACTGGTTGTCAGCACCGAGGCCTATGACAGGAAGGTGGCCGGCATTGTCAGCGGCGCCGGGGGTGTCAAACCCGGCATGTTGATGGGACAGAGAGGGAGCGAAGCCGACGGGTGTACGGCCGTGGCCTTGACAGGCAGGGTCTATTGCTGGGCCGACGCCACGTATGGCCCGATCCAGCCGGGGGATCTCTTGACCTCCTCGGACAAGCCGGGTCATGCCATGAAGGTGACGGATCACGCCCATGCCATGGGCGCCACCCTAGGCAAGGCCATGACCTCCTTGGAGTCAGGACAGGGATTGGTGTTGGTCCTGGTCTGCTTGCAGTAAATCGAGATACACCTCGAAGAAAGGCTACCTCCCTTGGACAGAAAAGCTTTTATTTCATTTTTTGTTGTGCTTCTTCTGGGGACCGCTGTGGCTGAGGACAGGCTACCACCGGAGCAAAGCAAGACCGGTCCCACACCTCCTCCCGGGGTACTTCCCCCGGACACGACACGGGCAGAAGGCATCCTCCTTACAGTACCCAACTACCTTTGGCGTCATGGGTGTGGACCCACTGCGGTCGGATCAGTCATCGGTTATTGGGATACCTTTGCTTATGGCGCGCTGATCGATGGGGATGCCACCACTCAAACAGCGGCAGTGGATCAAGCCATCGCATCCGGAGGCACTTCAGGCAACCCCTGGAGTCCTGAACAACACTACGAGGATTACGCCAGGCCAGAGGATTCCCAACCCACGATGCTTACCGATGATGTGATCACTTCAGGCAGGACCCCACATACAGACGATTGCGTCGCGGATTGGATGAAGACCTCTCGCAGCACGGAAAACAACTACTATGGCTGGTCCTGGTCCAGTCACATTTGTCCCGCCTTCCAGAGCTATGTGAGTTCAAGAAGTTCCAATCTTTTCGGATCCTGCCAGGAGATTACATGGGCATCCTTCTCCTGGGCTCAACTGATGGCCAACATCAACGGCGGCAAGCCTTTGGTCTTTCTCGTGGATTCGGACGGGAATGGTGGAACAGACCATTTCGTGGCCGTTATCGGCTACAGGGATACCCAGGGATTTCAAGAATATGCGTGTTGGGACACATGGAACCTGAACGTGCGCTGGGAAAGATTTCGTGCCATGTCAGCGGGTTCCCCGTGGGGCATCTCCAGAATCTATGTCTTTTCCATCGACCACTCCAATGTTTGGTGGGTGGACTACAACTACAGTGGGACAGAGACAGGGGAATTCGACAAACCCTTCAACACGCTGACAGAAGCGGTGACAGCCGCTGGCAACTGGCACACCATCTATATCAAGGCCAGTTCTTCTCCCAAGGAGACATTGATCATTACCAAACCGTTATATATCTTCTCCTGGAATGGCACCGCGATCGTGGGACATTGAAGGGATCATCCCATGGGTTGGGCTCGCTTCATGAGTTGCAGGGCCAATCCCCAGGGATCCCGAAGCATGGCCATCTCATCCCCGGTCTCCGTTCTGGTGAAAGGATCTACCACAGTGGCCCCGGATTGAACCAGACGATCCCTCTCCTTTTCCACGTCCTGCACGCGAAAAGCCAGATGAAGAAGGAGAGGATCCATGTTTCCATAGTCCGGCACCTTGACCTTGGGATTGTTATAGATCTCCAGCAAAAGCCGGCCTGTGCTGTCCGCCAGGAACCTGGCATATGCCGGAGGCCCTGAACTTCGAAGGATCTTCATCCCCAGGTGAAGCACGTACCAGTCAGCGCAGGCGATGGGATCCTTCACGGACCAGGCCACATGTTCGATCTCCATAGCTTTTCCTTTCATTGACGTTCCAACTCTATGCCGCATAAAAGGATCGACCCGGAATTCTGGTGTCCATCAGGAACTGAGAGAGCCACATGGATCATGGCATCCTGTCCAGGACAGATCCCTTCAAACAGCTCCACTCGAGGCTGAAAGGCCTTGTCCGAAACCAGGACAAGATCCCTTTTCGTGTCCCCAACAGACAAAGAGACAGGGCAACCAGAAGGCAGGGTCTTTTCTCTAGTCGTGATATGAAGACGTACCCTGTATCGTTCCTCCACCTCTCGTTCGCCCAACACCAGGGGAAGCCAGGTTTCGCAGCGCCGGGATCGTTCTCCCCAATGGGACGGGAGTGACGCTTTGGGTTGCTTGCGAGGATCCACCTCTGCCCAGTGAAAATCGATGGTTGGATCCACCCTAGTCAGAACCGGGTCCTCGTACCATCGGTTTCTGTAGCTGGCCAACAATCCACCTGGAATCCCTTCCGGGGTAAAAAAGGAATCGGAAGGCACCACATGGGGCGCCATTCCTGGCTTCTCCCACAGCAGCCGAATCGTGGCAGGCCCTTTCTCTTCGGCGTAGCTGATTTCCACTCTCCTACGTTTCCCTGCTTCCATGAAAAGCACGCCGCTGGAACGTCCCACCTTGCCACGTCCCTCATGTTTTATCCAGGTTTCTCCGTCCACCTTCATGAGAGCCATTTCATCTGTCTCCAGAATGAAGGTAGTATCCCCATCCTCCGGGGCTTGAATATACCCGTTCCATACGACATGGAATCCATCCGCATGGACGCTGAGATAGTCGGGAGACCCCAGATCCCCGGGACCTGTACCCAACACGCTCAGCTTGAGCATGTCGCGATCCAATCCCACTTCATCCAACATGTTCCATGGCACCCCGATCTGGAGCGTCCATTCCTTTTCGGCCACATGGATGTGGCTTTCCCAAGTCCCATTCCACGCGCGATCGAGACCCCGGTAGGGATCATAAGCGGAATAGTCCCACAATCCATCAAATCGCGCCCCTGATACGGAAACACCCAGATGAACCGCAAGGATTCCCTTTGCATCTGAAAGCCAAACCTCCCAGGAGTCATCCTCCCATACACGTGCATCGGAACCCCGCGTCTCTCCGATCCATTCGGGTCCTTCCTCATTCTTACGGGAAACCGTGAAAGCCATGGATAGGGCCTCATCATCGTACCAGGAATGGAACCATGCCTGGCGTTGAAACTCCTGATCAAAGGGAATGAGAACCTTGCCCTGTCCCTCCTCGGATCGCGCCACCACGGGACGCAAGCTCACAAGATCGATCGTCACGGTTTGAGGCGTTTGGAGCCCGGAACCATAAAGCCAAGGCATGTCCAATCCTTCCAAATCCAGACCATCCTGATGCTCATACCAGGATGGCTCTTCGTCCCAACGCAGAGGTGCAGGAACAGCGCCCCGCAGGATCGGCCGAGGCACACTCATCCAAAAAGCGCCATCCTCCAACCGTTTGTCACCAGCAGCACCCAGGTTGCATCGGATCGTTTCCGCCATCTTGTGGGATGAACTCCCATGCGTCACAAACCAAGGACAGTCCACCTCTCCCTGGATCGGAGCCAAAGCCAAGGAAGTCTGGAAGTTGTAACTACAAGTACACCCACTGCTGGATTCCGGCAGAATAACCAGACCGTTGGCAGGGATCATATTGATGGAACATCCGGCTCTCACCCCGCCAAAGGTCGTAGTGCCATCCGCTTCAAAATCATAGAACCCTGAGACCCCAGACCTGAAGAAAAGCATGTTCTGACATCCCACAATTCCACCACAACCATACGACCGAAGGAATCTCCACGGCCTCGTCTCCCCGGTGAGATCTTCCCGCGCATATTGGGACGATCCATCCCTAATGTCGTAGGCAAAAGGCTCGGCGAGAATCCAATCGCCCAGAATGAGAGGAGGACGCGCGGGACGTATGGACCTTTTCCACAGCTCCTCTCCGCTTTTTTCATCGTAAGCCACATTCGCGTAGATACAAACCACGCCTCGTGCGACTTGGACTGCGTCCAAGGGAGTGGATGGAACCTCTGTGTTTTCCCATCGTGTCTGTCCGTTTTCCAGATTCAAGCAAATCAATCTCCTCTTTGGCTTGCGCAGATCACCGCGGCGCTTTGCCTGTTCGTCGGGCGCTTCCACATCCATGAAAAAAAGATCGGTATCGGAAGCCGCCAAACTGGCTGAGGGCACCCTATGTTCCGCGATCCATACCCATTGGAGAACCCCAAAGTCCTTATGAAGGGAAAATACACGCCATCGTCCGTCAGACCCCTTGCAGGATCCAAGCAATCCCTTCCCAACCACCTCGATATATTCCCATTCCCCTGGATCCGAATCCACCAGATCCGGAATGGCAAAACCACTCAAGAGTCGTCCTGATTTCTGGTCCACTCGAGCGCATGCCGATCCCACGGCAGCATAGAGGGTTGTATCGTCCGCCACCATATTTGCGCTGGACCACATGGCTCCTCGACGCCCGATCCCCCGAATGGGGGTTTCCCAAAGCTCCTTGCCATTGTAGGCATCGAATGCAATAAGGTGATGCTCTCCGGTGATGAAAACGCGGCCCTCGACGGACAAGGGAGCGCTCGTTCTATAGTGCCGATCCATCATTCTGTCGGGCCCCGGTCCCCCGAACCAAAGCAGTTGAAGAGGCATGTGAAGTCGGCTCTCCTCTCCAATTCCACTCTTGCCTGAATCCGCCCATTGTCTGCGCCATTCCCCACTGCCAGGAAGTGGTCCGCGAATCAGTTCGAGAGAACGTCCCTTTCCAGCGAGAACATCCGAGGGCAGAACAGGGAACGTCTTGATCTTGTTCTTGATCTCTTGTGCGGAAACATCCTGGCCAAAAATCAGCTTCCCTCCGCAAGGTTTGATCCTTTCGTAAAGGAGTCTCCCGTCCACTCCAAGCGCGTCCTTTCCAAGGACCATGACATCGGCGAAATACCTGGGCAAGTCCGAAATCTCCTGATTCTCCAGATTCACAATCCCGATCTTGTGCCCCAAGAGGCCTGTGTGAAAAAGAGACTCCCTGAACTCTTCCGCTTGTCGTCCGCTGAAAACGCCTTGGATCACATGGAACTGGCTTTTCAAAGCCAAAGCTGCCAAACGTGAGGGTTCTTCTTGACCCAGAACAAAGGCGTATCCAGGGCCTTCCCCCACCCTGGCTGTAACATCCTCCGCCCAGGTCACGGAATCCACGGCGCCTTTGGATCGCCAGTTCGGCACATCGGTCACGTAACGGGCAGATTTTCCCTGTTCTCCAAAACAGACGAGCACGCCCTGTTCCGTGGAAGCGATGATCCTTCCTTGCGAGACCGCCAGACCATGGATGGAGCCGGGCAGGTCCTGAATACAGTACCAAACCCGTTCTCCTGTCGAGGCGTTCAAGGCGCTAAGGATCCCTTTCCCACCCACGAGCAATAGGTCCCCTGCCAGGACCAGACTGTAGGCCCGATGGATGGGAGAAGACCATAGTTTCGCCTCTTCCGCCGAGGTCCCTTCCCTGATACGCTTCCAATCGTATCCAGCCACTTCGCCGAATCCCACCGCATAGAGACATTGCCCAGCCACCACCAATCGATCCTTTCCCTGCAATTCAAAGAGTGGCTGATTGCTGAGAATATCATACGCCACGATCCCATCCTTGGGAAAAGGATCGGCTTCCCCAACGTACGCGGGGCTCGTACCCCGAGCTTCCCTTGTGCTATTGAAATAAACACCCCCTTCGGTAGTCAACCAACATCCCCCGCGCCTGGCATGGTTCCAATTTCGATGAGGCCAACAGTAGAGGAAGCGTCCGGTGTCCTTCTGGAACGCGGCAGGACAGCCCCTCCCTGTGGGCACAAGCAATATATCATCCGCCAGAGCCATATACCCTTGAGGAGCCACACCGGAGAATCCACACGCGCCCGGATGGGGAAGCTCCACGTATTGCGTCCCGCTCGAATCGTTGCGCCACAGGATCTCCCCAGAAGAGGCGTTCAAAGCATAGAGATAAATCCCTTCGGTGGGCCACATGCCCGCGGCCGTATAGATCACGCCATCCTTGAGAACCAATCCGCTACGCATGGGCCAACGAGAGATCATTCTCCCATTTCCCAGCAACCATTCGTTTCTGGGAGCCGCGCGAAATGTCCACAGCGTCTTTCCGTTGTCCGCGTCCAGACAGTACAGACATCCATCATCAGATACAGCATAGACCTTGCCTTCTTCCACCGCCGGAGCGAAGCGCATGGGAGCCCCTGTTGTCACCCGCCATATCAGTTGACCCGTGGCCAAGTCCAAGGCCCGCACACTGTCATCTCGCGTGGAACAGAAGAAGACTTTCCCCTGAAAAATCACCGGCTGATGAGCGTAGTCAAAATCCAACCTGCTCACTTCCCTGCCAGGTTCTTCCCATGCGGGACATGGCACCCCAGGTGGCTGATACACCCAATGTATTTGGAAAGGCGGTTGCATCGAACCTTCCGCTAGATTGGATCTTTCAGGAGTGGCCATGTACTGGGGCCATCCACTCTCCGCATCCAAAGTGAAGACAAGCGACAAGCCAATCAACAAGGATAAGATCCACACTCCAAAAGCACGAAATGAAATACCCTCCATCATGTCTCCCTTTCCCTCCACTTCTCCTTTTACCACTCTTTGCTTCCCGAATCAGGTCTTGGACATCGATCCACAAAGGCCAGAGCCTGCTCCATGAAGATCTCGGCGGTCATTTCACCCAGACAGGTTCGGGTAATGTATTCGTATCGTCGAAAGCTATCATAATCCACCTTGGCGAGCATATAGCCCAAAGCATCGTTGGTCAATCCGAAAAGCAAGTTGTGCTCACCGTACATCTTCCTCTTGAGATAATAGCCCACGTTGGGCAAGGCTTCCCCGGGAACGGTAAGGATCTGCGCCGATCCCAGATGAATCACGTTCACCTGAACATCGATCTTCTTGTCTTCTGCCTTGTATCCCAGCGGGGAGCTTTCCAAAACTCGAAGCAGCAACTCGGATTCGATAGGCAAGGACAAGACGAACGAGTCACAAAAGAGCTGGGGATCTCTTTGCACAGGAGCCGAATCTATGATCCTGAGCGCCTCTTCGGCCATAAGATGACCCAACCTTTCGCATTCCTCCCAAGTCTGGATGTCTCCATCAGGTCCACGACAATCCGCTGTCACCATCCCCCCCTGCGCTCCGTTCATGAAAAGAGCCATACCACCCCCCTTCCCTTCAATCCTGTCGTACATGGGACCAATACAATCAGGGGAGAGGATTCCTTGATTCGAGCCCAACACCTCAGGATGCGTCGCATAGTTCACCAAGGTCGCCATAGGCTTCTCGTTCTTCTTGTCTAGAAACTGCAATATGCTCATTCTGGGATCATAGAGTTGAGGCGCGTAATAATTGTACGCAATTTTGCCCCTAGCCTCATCTGTAGCCACCCGATATTTCACTGGGATTCTGGTTACAAACGCCTCATGTATCGCATCCGCCAACGATGTGCACACCTCATCCAGATACTCCAAATCCGCGACGCAAATCCCATCAGGACCCATGAAGCCATAGGTATCCGGGGCGCTGTGGGTATGGGTTGCTCCAATCACTATGTTTTCACGTGGAATATCATGAACCCGACTTCTGACCCGATCGCAAAGAACCCCGGGAAACCCCAGAAAATCCGTCCCACAAATCGCGACCCGGCACCCGTCTTTTTCCAAGACCAAAGCCCGAACCGTTAGTTCTCCTTCCTGCCTATGAACCGGTTTGGGACCCCCGATCCCCCCGGATACTGGCAAGAGAGGGTTCGGGGTCACCACGCGCATCGCTGCGCCAGCCTTGAGATCACTCCCTTCCAGACATGAAACGCATTGTATCCAAATAGGCAACGCAACACCGAACATCCATCTCATCTCGCGAACTCCTTCCCGACACGGTCCTGGTTCGAGTCCCTCTTCCTTGGTTCTCTGTCCAAGATCGAGGGATTCATGTCTTCTTATCATCTCATGGATCTATTTCCGGCCCAAGGAATAATCCTTGACCCAAAGCCTGGACTCATCCAAAATGATCTTGTCGTTTCGGTTCATCGGCTCCCAACGCGTTTGGTTGTTCTTCGGCATACGAGGGGCTCTTGACACAAGAAAGGCGTGGATATGCTCCTGGACAAATGCAGGTATGAAGAGATGCTTCCCCATGAAATCGTATCCCGGCGGAAGAGATTCCCTGCAGCCTTTATCGGTCTGGGCGGGTTGGAATGGCACGGGGAACATTTGGCCGTGGGCAACGACGCCCTCAAAGCGGAAAAGCTCTGTGAACTGGCAGCCGCGCGTTCCGGGGGATTCGCGTTTCCCACGCTTTGGTATGGAGAACCCAGGACAGATCATATGTTGGAAGCAAGCGTGGATTCGGATGGAAACGTGAAAAAGAAGATGGGATTTAAGCCCAGGAAATGGCGAGGAACTTTCGCGAAAAAAAACTCCGAAGAACAGGTGTCCTTCTACGTGGACCTGGTCTATCATGTTCTCCTCCAGATGAATCAGTTGGAGATGAAAGCTGTCTGCCTGCTGTGTGGTCATTACCCGCTTCACGCGTGGGCCAGTTCCGCCGTGGAAAGGTTCCACGCTCAATGCAAGGATACCAGGGCATTCGCAGGGATCGAGTTTCATTATCCTCCCAAGTCGCTGAAGGTAGGAGGCGATCACGCGGCCCAATGGGAAACATCCTATTTGTGGTATTTAAGGCCGGACTGTGTGGACATGAGCGTTTTTTTGGGCAGGGAAAAGGAACCCTTATTGGGCGTTCACGGGAAAGATCCCAGGGCTTTTTCCAGCGTCGAACAGGGAAAAGAAGCCTGCACATTGATTGTGGAAGGAATGATAAAGAAAGCCAAGCAATTGATCCGAAGTGTGGAACGAGAAAGAGGATAAAATGAGCTCACAACCCATTCATGATGTTGGTTCACGCCGTCGTTTCTTGTGGACTGGATTGGCCGCGGCCGGCGCCGCCTTGGCTCAATCCTGCGCCAAACCATATAACCTCTTGAAACGAGAACGCGTCGACAAGGTGAAGAAGGTCCCTCCAAGCGAGAAGATCAATGTTGCGGCGATCGGGATTGGAGGCAAAGGAATGAGCGATATCATGGGCATGATGAATACGGGTGAGGTCAACCTGGTGGCGCTCTGCGACGTGGATTTCAGGGAAGGTCGCCATAAAGAAACACTCGCAATGTATCCCGATATACCACGCTATCAGGATTTTCGAATCATGTTGGATGAGATGGATAGAGAGATCGACGCGGTGACCATCTCTACCCCGGACCATATCCATGCCCCGGCCGCCATGTCTGCCATGTCCCGAGGCATGCATGTTTTCTGCCAGAAGCCACTCACACACAACATCATGGAGGCCAGGCTGCTCACGGAAACTGCCAGGAAGATGAATGTGGCCACACAGATGGGGATCCAAGGACATGCCTCCTTGGGAATCCGTCGCATCTACGAATGGGTGCGCCAAAATGCTGTGGGAGAGATTCGAGAGATCCACGTCTGGACCAACCGACCGGGTTGGCCTCAGGGAATACATCGCCCCTTAACCGAGGACCCTGTACCAGAGGGACTGGACTGGAACGTCTGGTTGGGGCCAGCCCAGGAACGTCCTTACGCGGATGGCACATATCATCCTGGGCGTTGGAGAGGCTGGTTTGATTTTGGCGCTGGAGCCCTCGGTGATATCGGTTGTCATTCTCTGGACGCGCCCTTCTGGTCCCTGGATCTGGGATATCCCACCAGGGTCAGCGCTGAAACGGCCCCTCTGACGGAAGAAACCTACCCCAAGTGGTCCATCGTCACCTATGAATTTCCTGCCAGAGGGGACTGGCCGGCAGTTAAACTGGTTTGGAGGGATGGCAAAAAGGAGGTGGATGGAAAAGAGGAGCAAAACATGCCTCCTCGTCCCGAGATGCTGGAAGAAGGTCGCTCCTTACAGGATAATGGACAACTTTACTTCGGTGAAAACGCAGCCATCATGTGTGGCATGTACGCGGAAAGTCCCAGAGTCATCCCGGAATCCGCTATGAGCGAGTTTCTCGCCACCAATCCGGATCGTTTCATGGAAAAGTCCATGGGTCCTTACATGGAATTTGTCAGGGCATGCAAGGGCGGAGAACCAGCCGGGGCCTGTTTCGATTATGCGGGGCCTCTCACAGAGATCGTTCATCTGGGCAATCTGGCGATCCGATCCCAGGAATCCATAGAGTTCGATCCCGTTTCCATGAAAGTCACCAATGTCTCCAGAGCCAATCAGTTTCTGTGTAGAGAATACAGGGAAGGTTGGAAGATCTGAACCGCGCCCTTCATCTTCAACCCCGGCTACAATCCTGGCTCGCCTTTCCGAGGTGTCTTTGGCTCAGCCTCTCGCTTGCCACACTCCTGGCTCTTCCCGGATTGTGGACAGGGTTCTTCATTGACGATCTGTTCCATATCATCATCTTGGAGGGAGGGGATCTTCCAGGCCAGGCCATCCATCTGTTCCGCTTCGGCCCCGGGGATTCGGAGGCCATTCGGCCCTATATGGATGTAGGGATCTATCCATGGTGGACCCTGCCGGAGTTCAAGGCCAATTTTTGGCGTCCCATCTCCTGTCTTTTGGCCAGGCTGGATCATAGCCTCTTTGCAAGAAAGGCTTTCTTCTATCACATTCATTCCCTTCTCTGGTATCTGCTTCTCATCTCAGGGCTGGGAATCCTTTTCAAGAAAAAGATGACAGCCTTCACGGGAGGCCTGGCGCTCCTCTTGTTCGCTGTGGACGATGTCCATTGGTTTCCTGTGACTTGGATCGCGAACAGGAATGCCTTGCTCGCCGCCACCCTGGCCTTGTGGGGTTTTCTAGCGCACCTCAAGTGGAGGGAATCCGCCCGGGTCTGGGGAGCGCCTCTATCCTTGCTGGGTTATGGTTTGGGTCTCCTGGCAGGCGAAACAGCCCTGAGCGTCCTGGCCTATGTCGCGACCTATGAATTGTTGGGACGGAAGGACGCATGGAGAGGGAAGATCCTTGGACTCACCCCGATGATGACCATGGTATTCCTCTACCTCTTTCTCTATAAGACTTTGGATTATGGAGCCTATGGCTCGGGACTTTACATCGATCCCATAAGAGAGCCCTTGCCTTACCTGAGAGAGGCTCCTTTTCGGCTTCTGAGTCTCTTGGGTACCCTGCTCTTGTCTGTCCCTTCGGATCCCTGGGCCTTTATACCCTTGCTTCGACCCCTGCTCATCGGTTCAGGAATCGCTGGGATCCTTCTCTTTCTTTGGCTCACCAAGAGACTCCGTGGGGATATTCCAGAAGAAGACTGGTCCGCCTTGTGTTGGATGGTTCCAGGTGCTTTTCTCTCCCTTCTTCCCTTGGCCTGTACCTTCCCATCGAATCGCTTGCTCTTGGTCCCTTCCCTTGGATCCAACGCCTTCATCGCATCTCTTCTTGTCGCGATCTGGACCAGGAAATATTTTGGGCGCCTCCAACGCGCGGTGGGCCTGTCAGGGATCTATTTGGCCATCACAGGTTTGCTCCTTCCCATGGCAAGCTGGCCTCTTCATTCCCTGATTGTCCACCATTTCATGCAAAAGTCTCACACATCCTATCTTGAGGCGGAAATGGACGATGAAAGAATCGAATCGCAGCACGTCATTCTCCTCGTGGCTCCGGAGCCACTTACCTGCCTTTATCCTATACTCGTCCGAACCTTCGAGGGATATCCTCGGCCCATAGCATGGCGGGTTCTCTCCTCAGCCCCCTATAGCCACCGCCTGAGCAGACCTGAACCCAATGTCCTGGAATTGGAAGTTGTGGATGGAGTTCTGCTCGGCAGTGACTTTGAACGTCTCACCAGAAGCTCCAGATTCCCGTTCAAGAAAGGAGATCACGTCTTCCTGGAGGGCATGATGGTCACGATTCTGGAAACCAGAAAAGGATATCCCTACCACATCCGCTTTTCCTTTGAACAAGACCTGGACAGCTCGCTTTATCACTTATTGAAGTGGGATAAAGGATTACACCATATCGAGGTTCCTGCTCCAGGAGACACGCTATTCCTTCCGCGGCTACATCCTTTGTACTGATGTACTGAAACCCCACCGTCCTTCACATGACACACAATATATCGTATCCATTTTAAGCCAAGCCACTTCTTGTCGTTTGATTTTCTTATCATATCATTCTTGGGTAAAAAATGTGCCTTGCAGCTTCGACTCGTGCTATAATGTTTTGATTTGTATTTTCCCTACGATAGGATACAACGACCTGGGGACCTGAAAGGACCTTAGATGGCAGGGTACCACCCGGATAACCCCTTGATCGTGCAAGGGGATAGAACCATTCTCGTCGAGGTAAACAATCCCTTGTATGCCGAAGTAAGAGGATCCATTTGCAGGTTCGCGCAATTGGAGAAAAGTCCCGAATATCTGCATACCTATTCTCTGACGCCTCTGTCCATCTGGAACGCGGCTGCTGTGGGCCTGACGATCGACGAAATTTTGAATACGCTGTCCCTCTACAGCAAATACGAATTGCCTCTTCATCTGGTCAAGGAAATCTCTGAACTCCACGCTCGATATGGCTTGCTCACTTTGATCAAAAAGGAAGAAGATCTCGAACTGGTTAGCAAAGATCCCATGGTGACAAAACAAGTGGAGTTGGAACCCACGGTCAAACCTTTCTTGATATCCACACTCTCAGAATCGCGCATCAAGGTGGACCCAAAGGCCAGGGGTCTTCTCAAGCAAGCCTTGGTTCGTTTGGGTTACCCTGTTGACGACAGAGCGGGGTTCGCCAAGGGGAATCCCTTGAACATTCGACTCAGAAACCATTCCACCCAAGCCGTGTTTTCCCTTCGCCCCTATCAGGAAGAAGCCGCCCACCTCTTCTGTGAAGGAGGGGATATGAATGGCAGAGGCAGTGGCGTCATTGTTCTTCCCTGTGGCGCGGGAAAAACCATCGTGGGATTGGCAATCTTGTCCCGACTGAAATGTTGGACCTTGATCCTCACGACAGGAGTCACTGCGGCCCGTCAGTGGAAAAGAGAGATTCTTGAAAAAACATTTCTAACGGAAAAGGATGTGGGAGAGTACACAGGAGAAAAGAAGGAGGTCTGCCCCGTTACATTGACCACATATCAGATGATCACCCATCGAAGCCCCCAAAGCGACGAATTCAAGCATTTCAACCTGTTTCTCAACGATCGATGGGGGCTGATCATCTATGACGAGGTCCATCTCCTGCCCGCTCAGATCTTTCGGATCACGGCAGACTTGCAGGCTAGAAGAAGATTGGGGCTCACAGCCACTTTGGTGAGAGAAGACGGAAAGGAGGAAGATGTCTTCTCCTTGATAGGTCCCAAGAGATACGATGTGCCTTGGAAGACGATTGAAGCCCAGGGATGGATCGCTCCGGCCCTTTGCACTGAGATTCGAGTGCCGTTTTCCGATGATCAACGCTTGATCTATGCGGCTGCGGACAAATCGGAAAAGATTCGACTTGCGGCGGAAAATCCCGCCAAGGTTGCCGTGATTGAATCCCTGGTCAGATCCCACAATCATGAACGCGTTCTCTTAATTGGACACTACCTGAGCCAGCTCACAGAGCTGGCTCAACACCTGAATGTGCCCCTCATTACGGGACAAACGAACAACACAAAGCGAGAAGAACTCTATGCCGATTTTCGAAAGGGAACCATCCCTATCCTGGCCGTATCCAAGGTGGGCAATTTTTCAGTAGACCTTCCAGACGCCAATGTGCTCATTCAAGTCTCCGGCACCTTTGGATCCCGTCAGGAGGAAGCGCAACGATTGGGTCGAATACTTCGTCCCAAATCCGACGCATCCCAGGCACTCTTCTATAGTTTGGTGACTGCGGAGACCATAGAGCAGCGCTTTTCTGAGAAGAGACAGCGTTTCTTAACCGAGCAGGGGTACTCCTACAACATCTGGATCCATTCGGAAATGGGTGAAAAACAAGTTGAAAAAACTTCACAGAAACCTGAGCGTTATTGAGACCAAAGATGAAAAGACGTTGAAGGAAATCCTTCTATCGCTTCGAAAGCGAGGCGTTCTGGCCCAGCCGTTGTCCACAACCATGGCTGCGATCTCGCCCGAGGGCTTGGATGACGCTCTAAAAATCTTGAGGGATCTGGGACATCTACCCCGCATGGTTCAATGAAAGGGTTCTCCTATGACCGAATCCTTTGACCTCGCCGACCAGGGCAAACAAGACGATCTCAAAGAGGAAAAACGGTGGATTTTGCGAAGGATCTCCCAGGTGGGATCCTGCACTGGAGAAGATCTCCTGGATGGGCTCTTACAGCAAGGACTTCCCAACCAGCCGCGCATCCTTCTCGAGATGATCCAGGAAGGGCTTCTATTTTCAGAGATCGGACCGGACGCGTCGAAGGATCTCCCACCGCATTTATGGTATAAAATGCGATTTGTCTCGACTCAGGATCTCGTTTCAGAGAAGCTCGAGATCGGAACCCGAACCTTATTTCCATTGGACCCCCTTGAAGGAGAACCCAGAGACGTCCTGTCCCTGGGGATTGGCGAGGTCTACTCAACGGTCTCACGGATCTTGGCCGAGTTGCTTGGCAAACCAATCCAATTGCTGGAGAACGGAAAGCCGATCCTGACTGGATTCGTCCAGATTTGTGACGGTATCTTTCCCCCAAAGGATCAAGGGAATGGACAGGACTGGTTTGACCATCAGGTCACATTGAGCCTGCTTTACGTTCAAGCTCTCATCGGGATGGGTCTTTTGGTGGAAAGATCCAGAAAGCTTGAAGTCTTGGAAGACACCCTTGGACTCTTCAATCTTCCTCCTCTCCACATGATCCATGATCTGTATCAATCCTTTCTGGATTCCGATAGGGATTGGGATCTTTTGCTTGCCATGGGCAAAGATCCTCAAAAGCACAATTCGGATCTCCGTCTTCCATCCGCCCGGGCAAGGGTTCTCGCCAGGCGCTTCGTAGCCAGCCTTCTACATCGTCTCCCGGCCCACCTCTGGCTAGGATTGGAAGGCATCATCGAACGGGTCTACGCGGATCATCGGGATATATTTGGGAAAGAATCCTCGGCGCTGCACATGGCTGCGCTCTCTCAGGACAAAATGAGAAAAATATGGGACCACACAGAAGGCGCTTACTTGCGATGGTTGCTTCGAATCGCCATGCCTGCATTTGGAACCATAGCTAGAGCCGGTTCGCAACACCACGAGATGAGCCAGGTCAAGATCACTCCATTACCAACAAAATCACCACAAGAAACCATGGAGGGGAATATCATTTCCAAGGGACAGCCTTTCATCTGCCAACCCACCATGGAGCTCCTGGCCCTGACAGATAGAGCCACACCAAACGATTTGCTTCGCCTCGGATCCATGGCAAACAGAACCAGGGCTGACGTGGCATCCCTTTACGCTTTCACCGAAGAATCCTATCATCAATACCTTCTCTCCGAAGGCACCACGGAATCCGCCATCGCATTTCTGGAAGAACGAAGCTCTCAACCCGTTCCTCAAAACGTTCGCGCCGCCCTGGAAGACTGGGAGAGTCGGTTTGGCCGGGTCCTGATCTATCCAAGAGCAACGCTCATGGAATTCGCAAATGAGGAAGAACGCGCGGCTTTTACAAAGAACCACTCATCCATATCGGCCTATAAAGAAGTGGGGAATCGGTTCGTCCTGATATTGAACGTCACTCCAGAGGAGACATCGTCCCTCATATCGGGTAGTTCCCTGTTCGATTATGACAAGCCTGCATCTCCTGTGTTCCTGCAACGTTCCGAACACCTACTGGAGGTCCAGTTGTGCTACGCGGATCTCTTCGCACTGGCTCAAGGCTGCCTTTTCGCTGAACTGTCGAGGAAAAACAATGAGATAGCTATCTTCGAAATGACTCCATACAGCATTCGGAACAGTCCCTTGGACTCGGATCGCATCCTGCGAATCCTGGAAAACCGGCTGGAAGGAAGATTGAGTTCAGCCCTTCCCTTACGTATTCGTGCCTGGCGAGGAGAACTTCCTTCGCTTAGAATGGAACAATGTGTGCTGATTCAAGCAGACGACGAGGAAACGCTTCACGGCCTGCTCAGGCTTCCCCAAATCAAAGATATCGCGACAGGTACGCTGGGACAAACCATTCTGGTCGTACATCCCAATCATATCGAAGAGTTGGAACGAGTGTTGGATGCACATCATATCGACGTGGAACATGGACTCAAACTGCATCGTTTTGCCAAGGAACAGATCAGATCCATAAATGTAACGGAAAAAGCCTCCTCTTCACCCCCCCCAGGCACGCTCAACCTATCCACGCAAGGCACCAGAAAACTGCTTCAGAAGGCCATCAGTGAGGGCAGAGAAGTGGAATTATGGGTCATTGAAAACGACAACAACCAGCCTCGCCGCAGACGGGTCTTGCCGGAAGCCATTCGATACAAAGGACATACCCCTCTTATCACATGTACGGTGGTCGAGGAAGGATGCGAACGCCACTACCGTATTGGTAATATCAAAGGTCTGCGCATGGCATCCCGACGCCCCAAATAATCCACTGCCATCACGTCCTGTCCCCCTTGATGTAAGATCCCAGCCATTTTACAAATATGGCATGTTCTTCGATCTCCGATAAAGCGGCTTTGGGACCCTCTTCCTCCCAGTGCCCCTGAAAGTCCAGAAAAAAATAATAATCCCATGGTTTCCGCCTGCTGGGCCTGGACTCGATTTTCGTGAGATTAATTCGATATTTCTTAAAGGAAGCAAGAATGTCATAGAGAGCACCCACCTTATCCTTCATGGCCACCATGATGGATGTCTTGTCGTTTCCTGTGGAAGGAAGCGCCTCTTTGCCTATGACAAAAAATCGTGTCATGTTATCAGGATCGTCTTCGATGTTCTCAACCAAAATCTGAAGTCCAAATCTTTCCGCAGCCAATCTGCTCGCGATGGCCGCGGTGCCCTGTTCCTTCCTTGCCAACTCCACGCCCTGAACCGTACTGTTCACGTCCACCCATTCCGCCCTGGGTAATTCGTCCTCCAACCAGGTTCTACACTGCTCAAAAACCGTGTCCTTGGAGTAGACCCGCATCACATCATTCAACGGACACATAGCCATCAAATGATGATGAATGGTCAGATACACTTCAGCGCAGATTTTCAGATCGAATTCCACAAAATGATCCAGAGTTTCAAAAAGCGTTCCCACGGTCGAATTTTCGATGGGAACCACCCCCAGATCAGCCCTTCCATGACTGACCTCGTCAAAAACGGAACGAATCGTCCTTGTCGCAACATAGTCTGGCGATTTGCCCAATCGATTCACCGCCGCGAGCCATCCTGGATGGTTCTCTGACAAGCTGTGCGCAGCCATCTGGGAAAACGTGCCTTCCGGACCCAGATAGGCAACCCTGAATTCCCGCTCCAAGGATCTGCACCCACCAATGATCTCCTTGAAGATGCTTCTGAGGATCGACTCCGGCAAGGGTCCTTCATTGAGACGAGCCAATCTGTCCAGAATTTCCTTCTCTCGATTGGGCATATAGACAGGTATCTGCTGTTGGTTCTTGACCTTTCCCACTTCCACAACAGTATTTGCCCTCTCGATCAACAGACGCAGAATCTCGGTATCCACCTGGTCTATTCGTTGCCTCAAAGCAACCAGATTCTTATCCTCCATGGAATTTCCTCGCTTGTCTCAACTAAACTCCTCTTCGCGCGGAAGGTCATCCAAGGACGCCAACCCGAACACCTTCAAGAAGGCATCCGTTGTACCGTACATAAGCGGCCTGCCTGGGCCATCCTTGCGACCGCTAACGCGGACGAGATCTTTCTCTAACAGATTCTGGAGAGTACCTGAGACGTTGACGCCACGAATGGCCTCGATTTCCCCTCTCGTAGTCGGCTGTTTATAGGCCACCACGGCAAGGGTCTCAAAAGCCGCGCGACTCAATCGTCTGTTCTTCCTGTCCTCAAAAAGCCTTCTGACATATCCTGCATACTCCGGTTTGGTGGCAAACTGGTATCCACCGGCGATTTCTCTCAAAACAAATCCCCCGCGTCCCTTCTCATATCGATCTTTTAGCCTTTCGACGGCCTCCTCGATCTCCCTTCGCGCAACAAAATCCAACGCCGCGCTAAATTCCTTGAGGGTCACCGGCTCCGGAGCCACCACCAGGACAGCTTCCAAGGCAGCCATCGTTCGCTCCAATATGTCTTTGTCCATTACGCTTTGCTCCACAGACATCTACTCAACGCTCCATAGATCTTTTCAAGTCCTATTCATGACCTCAATGGGACCGAACGTGGTGGGTTGAATTACCCGCACCCGGCGTCTCTTTATAAGCTCTAAAAGAGCCAGGAAAATGGCAATCAGCTCTTGAAACGTCCTTTTTATGACGAACTCGTGAAAATAAAAACGCGAACAGTGTTTCAGCATTTGAAGAAGCTCTTCCCTCATATCTTCCACATTGACTTGGATCCTGGCGACCTCAAAAGGATCTTCTCCCGATTCTGATATAAGCTTGGAGAAGTATTTGAATAGAAGGAATAGATCGTACTCTTCGTGTTCTTCGTATGATTCCTGATCCAGCAATTCCAAGGGTATCCAGCGAGAAAAGATATTCTCTTCCGCCGTGGCTCTGGCCTCAAGGCTCAAAGCGATCTCTTTGAATTGCTGATACTCCAGAAGCTGTTGTACCAACGGAGCCCTTGGATCCTCCACGACCTCGTCTTGGTCTTCCTCTTCCAGAATAGGCAACAGCATTCTCGACTTGATGAACATGAGCGTGGCCGCCATCACGAGAAACTCGCTGGCAATCAGGACATTCATTCCCTTCAGCAAATCCAAGTAGGCCAGATACTGTTCGGTCACCTCTGAGATGGGAATATCATAGATATCTACTTCATTCTTCTTGATGAGATAGAAAAGGAGATCCATAGGACCTTCAAAAACAGGGAGTTCGATTCGATACGAGTTCAAGAAGCCATCACCCTCCCAGCATCGACATGGAACGATACCAAAGCTGGAATGAATCCATGCCCGAAAAGATCGGCACCAAGAGATTCAGAACCCCTGAGAGGTACCAATTCAAGGGACCGGGCATGGATCCCATTCTGTCCCAGATCAACAAGACAAAAAGCAAGATCGGACCATGGGCTTCCCATCTCGCCATCCTTATCTCCCACCCCCTGCTGGGCAATAAAGACGCCCAGAGCTTGGAGCCATCCAGAGGAGGGATAGGTAACATATTGAAAGCTGCAAGTATACAGTTAATCATGACTGAAATACAGGCGAACGAGAAGATCCATCCCAAGCCCGCAGAGATCGGGTCTTCTTTCCCCTCCAAGAACACACACCCTATTCTTAGAGCCGTACCAAAGAAACAAGCCAATCCAAGATTGGCAAGAGGTCCAGCCAGGGATACCAGCAGGATATCACGCCTGGGCCGCGCCAAACGTGCAATATTGACGGGTACGGGTTTCGCCCATCCGAAGCCTACCATCATCATAAACGCGACGCCCCAGGCATCCAAATGAGCGATCGGATTGAACGTGAGCCTTCCCATGAGCTTCGCCGTGTCATCCCCCAGTCTATTTGCAGTCCATCCATGCATGAATTCATGAATCGTGAGAGCCAATAAAAAGGCAGGGATTCTCACGGTAAGTATTCTTGGATCGAAAAAACCTTGACCAAACATATCTTGCCCCCTCCCGGGACATATCATTCGATGCAAATGCTCAAGAATAAACTTTCAAGGTACATATTCAGTGAACCCGATCCAAACGCAGCCCTTGGCGGAGAAGAGACAGAGATGCTGTTCTCTCCTCTTCCCACGACGGTTTGTCTCTGGATCGCTTTCACTGAATATTTACCTTTCAAGATCTGGGATGGAAATGCTGATGTATGGTCTTCAGGCGTTCCTGTCCCACATGAGTATATATCTGTGTGGTGGAGATATCCGCGTGCCCCAACATTTCCTGGACACTCCTCAGGTCCGCGCCTCCATCCAGAAGATGGGTAGCGAAAGAATGTCGAAGGGTATGGGGACTCACCCTCTTGTTAATGCCTGCTCGTTGACACAACCCTTTCAAAAACCTCCATACAGCCACCCTGGTAATGGGCTTACCCATCCTCGAAGGGAAAAGCCAATCTGATCCTTTGCCTTCCCGCTCTTTGCGAAGAAGAAGATCCATGTAACTCACAACCGAGTTCATGGATGCCTGGGCCAGCGGAATAATCCTCACCTTCCTGCCCTTACCACGGCAACGAATCAATAAAAGATCCGCCTCCACATCGGACACGCGCAGCGTAACCAGTTCAGAGACGCGCAACCCGGCCCCATACAACAATTCAATCACGCTCAGGTTTCTTTGTCCCTTGCATCTCTTGGATTGTGACTCTTTCATGGCCTGTGAAAGGAGAGCTCTCATCTCCTCGATAGACAAAACATGGGGAACTCTCTTCCATCTTCTGGGAGATTCCACATTCGAGGCAGGGTTTTCATGCATGATTCCTTCTCGGGCAAGAAAACGAAAAAATGTTCTGATTGCCGAAAGACTTCTTGCAACGGAACTCGCCGCCAGGCCAGAGCCATTCAATATACCCCTGTATCTCTCCACAGAAGATTGATTCATTTTGGGAACAGAGATCTTCTCCTTGTCCAAGAAAGCCAGAAAACGCGCCACATCTCGCTCATAGGCAGCTACCGTGTGCTCCGAGAGTCCTCGTTCCACCACCAAATAATCCATGAACCAATCCAAGGCTTCTCGTGGCGCGCACACACCCTTTCTCACGTAGCAACCTCGTTCGCTGTTTCAGGATTCTCCAGGAAGTCCTTCACCTCTTCCAAGAACTGCTGTGCGGAATGCACGTTCTTGAAAACAGAGGCAAAACGAACATACCCGACTTGATCCGTTTTCTTCAATTTTTCAAGCAATAGATCTCCAATCATATGGACATCCACTTGTCTCTCTTCGCGAAGTCTCAAATGGCTTTCCACCTCGTCCGCTATACCTTCTATCATCTCTCTGCTCGCGGGTCTTTTACTCAAGGCCTTGGTCAAGCTACCCACAATCTTGTTCCTGGAATAGGGCTCCTCTCTTCCATCCTTTTTCAGGATTCGCAAGGGTCTTCCCTGAAACCAACGTCTATATTCCCTGTAACGGGAATCCCAGACTTGTTTCGGAATATGACCGAACTGGGCCACATAATCTGAAAGTTTCACCCCATGGATCTTTAGATGCGTGGAGGTGATCTCCCTGAGTTCCTTGCCGCAGATCCTGCAGATCACCCTGTCAGGGAAGGGCAGGAGACCATCCCTGAAGATTTCATCATAGTGCTGCCTGGCAATCTCCGAGATTTCCCCTCGTTTCAGTCCTGTCTCGCGCTCCAATGTCTCGTAATCGCTATACAGCCAACGTTCCACCACGGTTCTCACGACCCGTGGGTCGGGTCCCATCCCCTCCATAATCCGAGCCGTAGCATCCATCTTTCTGGCCAACATGCATCGATTTGATCCGGGACGGCAGATCCGTCCTTCGTCAGCCAAGCATTGACCTGCACTCCAATTCTCGCAGACCCAATCTGCCTTCGTGCCTTCCGCTTGCTCTGGACTCAATGCAACTCATCCATCCGATATAGTTCGATCAGATCCTCCACCAGAACAGGATCCAACCGTTTTCCTTTCATCCCCTCCAGGACAGTTAACGTATGTGACATGCTATCGCCCCGGTCTTGTAGTTCAATAAATGCCTCGGCTATCGCGATGATCCTTGCCGCTAGTGGGATCAAGTGTTCCTCGCCCGCTTCTTTCTCTCCCTGTCCGCCGTCGTACCATTCCTGATGGTACAAAACCGCTTGGATCTTCTCCTCTTCGGCCCCAAATGCCCGCAACAACTCCGCACCCAACTGGCCACAAGGTTCACCCTCAGCGAGTCCATAAACCAGACGCCCGAGCCGAGACAACAGAGCGGCCTCTTCGACCACTTGAACATCATCGTCATCCATTCCTTCAAACAAAGCCAAGCCTCTGGCGATCTTCACGACCCTCGCCGCTCTCCGAAAGGCGCACCCATCCATTCGCTCCATCAAAAAGGAGAGCCCTTTCGTCAATCCATGGCGCACATGATGTAATTCCTTATGGACATCCCCCAGTTCCTGCGCGATTTCCTCGATCTCGGTCTTGAGTCTTGCCGTCTTGCTGATGTCTCGTCCAATCACCAGGGTTCCTTTCGGAGATCCATTGTCTCCATGAGGCAGGGTAGCCAGGGTCAAGCTGACATCCAACAATCCTCCAGACTTGGTCTGTAGTTGCGTCTCAAAACTGGATAAATAACCACCCTCTCGAATCACCTGCCGCAGAAACTGTGCGTCTCTCGGTATGGGAAGATATTCCTCCAAAGCCTTGCCTATCATATGCTCCTTAAAGAACCCCAATGCCTCTTCGGCTGCCATATTGAAATCCACGATTCGGGATCGCTCATCCAGGGCAATCATCAACTCGCATGAAGACATCCACAAATGATCAAAGCGTTGAGCGTCCTTGGCCATCTGTTGAAGCCTATGTTCGGCTTCGCTCACATCCTGCAAGGTGACCACCGTGGCGATCGGCATTTGATTGTCTTTTCCAAAGATCGCGGAAACCGTGCAATGAAAGAGCAACTCAGCGCCTTGGGTCATGGCCATTGCACTCTTGGCATCGTATCGCTTTCCCTTTTCCAAAGACTTGCGCACCAGATCAGGCCAATGACCTGGAAAAAGCGTCTCGAAATCGCTGCCCAATACATGTTCTCGATCCACGGCCAGTCCAGAGGCCAAAGCAAATCTTTCTGTCGTTCGATTGAGAAAACGAACACGCATCTTGTCATCTACGACAAGGATTCCCACGGGCACCTGTTCGAGGATTTCTCTGGTCAATTTGCGCCACAACCCACGATCAGGTTCAAAATTCATGATTTACAAATCTCCGGATTTTTCTTCCGCAGCACCGGAATCCTCCGAACACATGCATGTACATTCCTTCCGCGGACACTCCAACCCATCTCCGTCTTTGGTCTTCTGCATGACACCAAAGCCACAGGAAGGACACACCTTGTCCACCGGTTCCCTCCATAGCGTGAATTCGCATCCCGGATACGCGTCACAACCGAAGAAGAGACGTCCCTTCTTGGACCGCCGGGGCACGATCTTTCCTTCACAACCTTCCATAGGACAACCCACGGCAGTCGGTTCACGTAGGGGACGGGTATTCCTGCATTGCGGATAACCGCTGCAAGCTAGGAACGCGCCATATCTTCCCTGCTTCATCACCATCTTGGAGCCGCACTTCTCACACTCCTGATCCGTTTCCTTCGGTT